>ERZ772967.6-NODE-6-length-327365-cov-10.999184_pt1 | contig 327365 bp, 259 predicted proteins | sample MGYA00511677_ERZ772967 | MGnify/ENA primary metagenome ERZ772967 (study PRJEB29015, sample SAMEA2737931) | human oral metagenome | biome: human oral; feature: human-associated habitat; material: dental | place: China | collected 2146 ...
GGCATAAGTGGAGGATGTGCAGACGGAGAAGCGGGGCGAAAACAAAAAACGCAGTTTTCGAGGACTGCATCTTATCATAAAACGGAATACACTGAAAACAAAAAGCCGTCCCAACGGACGGCTCTATGAAAATAATTTGGAGAAAATTCTTTTTTCTCACGATATACCTTTATCTTTGCAATAGGTTATTCGAGTTATGCAAAGCGTTGTATATCACTGTTGAAGATAGGTCGCTAAATCATTACCTACTGCATTTCATAACTCATAAGGCTGTTCATAGCCAATTACTTAGACCTAAATGATAGATTTTGTAGGAAAGAGAGATCAAGCGATTATATGGGAAACAAAACAACATCCACCCCCAAGCAACAAAGGGATGCACATGCTACCCAACATCACCTCTCCTCCTACGTGGCAAAGACCCTGTACGGATTGGAGGACGTGCTAGCCGATGAACTAGAAGCCCTCGGAGCTTACGACATAGAGGTAGGGCGTCGTATGGTGCGTTTTAGAGGCGACAAGCGTATGCTATACCTTACGAACTACCGTTTGCGCACGGCTCTACGCATCCTCAAACCCATCTACGAATTCAACTGCGAAAGCATCGAAGACCTTTACGAGACCCTCCGCCAGTTTGCGTGGGATCGCTACCTCCGATGCGACCAAACCTTCCTCATAGACCCCGTAGTTTTCTCCGATAGGTTTAGCAATAGTCGCTACGTGAGCTATCGAGTAAAAGATGCCATTGCAGACTACTTTGTGGCCAATACTCCCGATGGGAAACGCCCCTCGGTACGCATGGACACTCCCGACGTTCGCTTTAATATTCACATTGCACAAAAGCATGTTACCCTCTCTTTGGATAGCTCGGGAGATAGCCTCCACAAACGTGGATACAAAGTAAAACAGACCCCGGCTCCACTCAGCGAAGTACTTGCTGCAGGCATCCTACTCAAAGCCGGTTGGCAAGGGCAATGCGACCTTATAGACCCGATGTGTGGATCGGGCACCTTTGCCATCGAAGCGGCTCTGATTGCCCGAGGGGTGGCAGCAGGCGCATGGCGTACCAAATACGCCTTCGAAGAGTGGGTGGACTTTGATGCCGACCTCTGGCGAGAAGTACAAGAAGACCCCAACTTCGAGACACCTTTTGAGCACCATATCTACGCCAGCGATATAGCCAACGATGCCTATACGGTAACGAATGCCAACGTGCAGCATATGGGATTAGGGCACGACATTACTGTAGAACATATAGCTATGCAACGCCGCAATGCCCCCGAAGCTCCCGTACTGATGGTACTCAACCCACCCTATGGAGAGCGGCTCACTCGGTTCGATTTGGAGGCGCTCTATAGTATGATCGGCAGTGAACTCAAGCACAAATATGCCGGCTCTAAGGTTTGGATTATAGCCCCCAAGAATAAGCTATTCAACGCAATTGGTCTGCGTCACTCCTCTCGCCTCGATTTGCTCAATGGCGACCTCGAGTGCGAACTAAGGAGTTACGAACTATTCGAGGGCAAGCGCGACGATTTTAAGCGCGACCTAGCCGAGGGGAAACCACGCACATATGCCACTTCTCGCCCCTACCGCGAGCGCAAGCAAGAGCGCACCCCGAGGGAGAAACGCCCCGAGAAGGAGCTATTTGAGGGCAAGCGTGACGATTTCAAGCGCGATCTAGCCGAGGGGAAAACACGCACGTATACCTCCTCTCGCTCCTACCGCGAGCGCAAGCAAGAGCGCACCCCGAGGGAGAGACACCCCGAGAGGGAAAAGACATTCAAAAACACCTCTCCCGCGACAGAAGAAAAGACACGTCGCCCCCGATTTGGAGGGAAAGGGCAACATGGTTCAAATAGCCCCAAAGACAGATTCGGTAGGCGTGGAGATGAAGAACGCCCCTCACGCAAATCTCGCATTCAAGTCTTCGACGATAGTAATCAGTAGTGAAACCAAACGAAATATACAAGTATATGAGAAACAGAACTCTGCATACCCTATTTCTCGCCACCCTGCTTACCGGGAGTGCAATCTATGGCTATGCACAAGATGCCCAAGGGCTCTATAGTCTGGAGGAGGTAACCCCGGGAGGGCAAAAGTTCATCAGCAACTACTACCCCAAATATATCCCTCGCTTGCAATGGATAGGAGACCGTTGTACCTATCTAGAGGGGGATAAACTGATGGAAAGCAATGCCAAAGAGCAAAGCCCCAAGGTATTACTCACTGTTAGTGAAATACAAAACCTAATCACAGGAGAGGATCTCCTACACATGTATCATGGGCAACTACCCCATTACTACCCCATTGAGGGAGAGCCATCCCTCCTTGCGGTGCAAACATGGCGTGCCATTTACATTATAGACCTTTCTCAGAAAAAGCTTCTTCGCAGCCTTTCGCTCCAGAGCCAAGGGGATACTGCCGATGAGCTTGTAGAGCTATCGCCCGATGCCAAGTGGCTTATCGCAAAAAGCAGCGACGGCACTCTTTACATGCAACAACTCGAGGAGGCCGGAAGCAACAAGCGCACACAACGCCTCGTTATTGCCCAAAACGAAGGAGACACAATCGTCTATGGGGAGTCTGTTCATCAGCGCGAGTTTGGTATCGAAAAGGGGATCTTCTGGAGCCCCAATGGCAGCAAAGTTGCCTTCTACCGCATGGATCAATCCATGGTAGCTCCCTATCCTTTGGTAGACATCGCCCCACACAAGGCAAAAGAGGTGCCCGTACGTTACCCCATGGCTGGCGAGCCCTCACACCACGTTACCCTGGGAGTATTCGATCGCACTACGGGGCAAACGGTCTATATGCAGACGGGAGGCGACCCCGAGCACTACCTTACCAACATTGCTTGGGACCCCGACAATCGTTCGCTCTACATTGCCGAAGTGAATCGGGGACAGAACCACAACGAAGTCAATCGCTACGACGCTCAATCGGGAACTAGACTGGCTACGCTATTCGTAGAGGATGACCCCAAATACATCGAGCCGCAATCTCCCATGATTTTCCTCCCTGCCAACGATGGACGCTACCTCTGGCTCTCTCGCAAAGATGGCTACAACCACTTCTATCTTGGCTCTACCCGTAAAGCAAACTCTCTACAACAAATTACCCGTGGAGAGTGGGAAGTGACAGCATTCAAAGGCTTCTCTCAAGACGGCAAGACCATCTTTTTTGAGGCAACGGCGGCTTCTCCTCTAGAGACTCGCCTCTACAGCATAGGCATTAATGGCAAAAATTTTGTGGACCTAACCCCCATAGAGGGAGTACACCGCACAAGCCTCAACGCCTCTAAGACAGCGTTTATAGATACCTATTCGTCCCCTTCTACACCTCGTATCAGCCGCATCGTTAGCACAAAGGGAAAGGAAGAAAAACAACTACTCAAAGCGGAGGATCCGACAAAGAATGCCGTTATGCCCGAGATTACGCTAGGTACTCTTACGGCACGCGATGGCAAAACCACACTGCACTATCGCCTCCTCAAACCGATTAACTTCGACCCGAACAAAAAGTACCCGACCATCATTTACGTTTATGGCGGTCCGCACGCTCAACTTGTGACCAAAGACTGGTTAGCCGGAGCCGGCGGTTGGGATGTGTATATGGCACAGCAGGGCTACGTCGTCTTCACCCTCGACAATAGAGGGAGTGCTCGCCGTGGGCGCGACTTTGAGCAGGTGATTCACCGCCAAGTAGGAACGGCCGAAATGGACGACCAAATGCGCGGAGTAGAGTTCCTACAAAAGCAACCTTGGGTAGACACTGAGCGTATGGGTGTCTACGGATGGAGCTTTGGAGGCTTTATGACTACTAACCTGATGCTCACCCATAGCGACGTTTTCAAAGTAGGTGTAGCAGGAGGCCCTGTAATGGACTGGAGCCGTTACGAAGTAATGTACGGCGAACGCTACAACGATACTCCGCAAGAGAACCCCGAAGGGTACCAACAAAACAACCTCACACTCCGTGCCGGCGACCTCAAGGGACGCCTCCTTCTCATCCATGGTACCGTAGACAATGTGGTACTTTGGCAGCACGCACAAGCCTTTGTACAAGCATGTATTAACCAGCGTACATACCCCGATTGCATGTATTACCCGGGACACGAACACAACGTACTGGGTAAAGATCGCGTACATCTAAACCAAACAATAACAAGATACTTCCAAGATCACCTATGAGCAAGATATATTATATCCCACAAGATGAGGAGCAAAAAGACCTCCTCCAATTAGATTCGATTATGCAAGAAAAACGAGCTAGCGAACGCCTCATCGTACTGCTCCTAGGCTCCGGGGGGCGCGAGTCTGCCATGGCATGGCGCATTGCCACCTCTCCCGAGGTAGAGCAACTCTACATTGCCCCGGGTAATGGAGGGAGTGAAATCTACGGCATCAATGTACCGGAACTCTCAGGCAAAGACTTTGACGCCATCGCAGAGTTTATTGCAAGTCATGGGGTCAACCTCTTGGTTTCCGGCCCCGAAGAGCCCCTTGTACAGGGCATTGCCGACTATTTTGCCGAGCGCAAAGAAGACTTCCCTCACCTCATGGTCGTAGGACCCAATGCCCAAGGAGCACAGCTGGAGGGGAGCAAAGACTTTAGCAAAGCCTTTATGCAACGCTACGGCATCCCAACAGCAAGTTACCGCACCTTTTCAGCCAACGAAAAGAGTGAAGCCGTAGCCTATCTGCAAACCCTGCATCCTCCCTTTGTGCTCAAAGCCGATGGTTTGGCAGCCGGTAAGGGGGTACTTATTGTTCCCACACTAGAGGAGGCTGCCAAAGGCTTCGACGACCTAGCCGAAGGCATTTGGGGGAGTAAGGGACAAAAAATAGTCATTGAAGAGTTCCTACAAGGCATTGAATGCTCCATATTTGTGGCAACCGATGGGGTCAATTACAAGGTACTCCCCGCAGCTAAAGACTACAAACGTATTGGCGATGGCGACATGGGGCCCAATACGGGTGGGATGGGGTCTATTAGCCCCGTACCTTTTGCCGACGAGGCTTTTATGGAAAAGGTACGCCAGCGCATCATAGAACCAACCCTACAAGGGCTGCGAGATGAACACATAGAGTACCGTGGATTTATCTTCCTCGGGCTCATGAATGTGAAGAGCGATCCCTATGTCATTGAATATAATTGCCGCTTGGGAGACCCCGAGACGGAGACTGTAATGCTACGTATCTCTAGCGATGTGGCACTCCTCCTCAAGGCTATAGCAAACGGCACGCTCGACGAATATACATTGACAGAAGACCCTCGCCCTGCCGCCAGTGTAATGCTCGTCTCCCGTGGTTACCCCGGGAGCTACAAAAAGGGGTACGAGATCACACTCCCCGATCCTCCCCACGACACTTGCCTCTTCCATGCCGGCACGCGTAAACTAGACGGCAAGATTGTAACCGATGGCGGGCGAGTACTCTCTGTAAGCTCGTATGGAGCAACCCTCGAAGCCGCCCTCAAACGGTGCTACACCATAGCCCAGCAGGTACTCTTCGAAGGGAAGAACTATCGCCACGATATTGGGCAAGATCTTCTCTAACTAAGGTATAAAGCGTCCCTATCCCCTCTCTGATAAAAGTATGGGGGTAGGGACTTTGCTATATATATTAGGATACTTCTATCAAGATACTCCCCCCTTCCCTATACAGTACACTCTCCCTAGGCTTATACTTCGGATCGCCGTCTCTTCCCCCTTTTGATGCAGTACAATACCTCTCCCTCCCCCGGCAAAATGCGAGGAGCTTTGCCACTCTCTTTCCTCCTAATCCTAGGGGCAGTGGCAGCTATCACTCCCCTTTTTACTCCCTCGCAACTCTCCTTTTGGATGATGGAGATGCCCCTAGAAGTTCCCGGATGGGCTCTTTCTGTAGGAGCAGGAGTACTCATCATCCTAGCCTGCCTACTCGTACGATTTCTCACAAATAGCTTTGTCCTTTGTAACGAAGTAGACCGCCGCTGGTGTACCTTGCTGGCAACTCTTCTTTTTCTACTCTACCCCTCCGCTTGGAGCTCTAGCACGGCTCTCCTCACTCTCTTACCCTACCTCGGGATTGTCTTCAACCTCTACAATAGTTACCGCCATCCCGATCACCCTCTAGACCTCACGACTGCCGGGGTATTTATGGGCTTGGGAGTGTTACTTTACCCCCCATTTATAGCCCTACTGCCCCTGACCCTTTTCACAGCCATTGACCTCCGTGCCCTCTCTTTGCGTAGCAGTATCGGATTTTTCTTGGGACTTATTAGCATCTTTATTATTGCTACCCCTATTGTATTGTACAGCGAGCGTCTTCCCCATCTACAGCAGGCACTACAAGAGATAGTCACCCCTCGCCCCATCTGGCAAGAGGGCAATATGTTACCTCCTCCCCTACTCATAGCCGTAGCGGTTAGTACCTCTCTCTACGCTATCGCTACATTATTTGGCGTAATACGCTTGGGTGAAAAGAAAGTGCGAGTACGCCAACTTATGGCAGCACAGATGCGCCCAGCCCTCATGCTTCCTCTGGGGATTTTTTATTCACAGCACCTCGTTGGGCTTTCGCTCCTGAGCCTCATCCCGGCCTCTATGGTCATGGTTCTTGCCTTCCCAGCCCACGAGCGTAAGGTACGCTCCTTCTGGCTCATTGTACTCATCCTCAGCCTCCTTGTTGTTTGGAGTCTGCCATTCTTCTCATAGCCCCTCTGCTCTTCTTTAATAGAAAGCCCCTCTATCACGGATAGGTAGCCGCAGAAGCCGACGATGGCAAATCCGCGGCAAAATTGTACCTTTGTAGAGATAAGATACGAAACAGGCAATGCGAGCAAACCAGTTATTACGCGGGGTCATAGTGCTACTATTCTCCCTCACTTCCTTACCACTCCTGTATGGACAGCGCATGAATGCCGCCTATCAAGCCTATATTCGCAAGTATGCCAACGAAGCCATACTCCAGATGAAGCGGCACAAAATACCCGCAAGTATCACAATCGCACAGGGATTGCTCGAGTCGAACGCAGGAGCAAGCACGCTAGCAAGTGTGCACAACAATCACTTTGGCATCAAGTGCCACAAATCTTGGCAAGGCAATAGAGCCTATAAAGACGACGATGAAATGGGAGAATGCTTCCGCAGTTACGACTCTCCATTAGACTCCTATACCGATCACTCCTACTTCTTGCAACAACCTCGCTACAAGTCTTTGTTTCAGCTTTCGCTGGACGATTATCAAGGATGGGCCAAGGGATTGCAAAGGTGTGGATACGCCACGGACAAAGGATATGCCAATAAACTTATTGCTCTTGTAGAGCTTTATAGTTTGTACGAACTCGACCGAGAGGCCTCCCCCTCATGGATGAGAGGGAAAGCATCATCGCCCTCCTCCACTCGGGAGAAGAAGCGAGAAAAGCAAACGACTCCCAAGGCCCCCCAAAAACGAACTCAGTACAATTGCTACGGACTTGAGTACGTGTTGGCAGAAGAGGGAGACTCCTTTGCAACAATAGCTCGCGACGTAAACATTGATGAAGAGAAGCTGGCAACTTTCAACGACGCCACTGTAGACTTCCCCCTCAAAAAGGGAGATGTGATATATCTACAACGCAAAAACAGACATGGAGATAGCACTCCGGATCATGTGGTGAGCGTAGGAGAGTCTATGCACAGCATCTCACAACTCTACGGCATTCGCGTAGAGTATCTCTACAAAATCAATGGTTTAGATATAGAGAGTTACGTGCCTCTAGAGGGAGATGTACTCCGGCTTTGGTAAAACGACAATCAGCACTATGAGCAACGAACGATACATGCAACGTGGCGTCTCTGCGAGTAAAGAAGACGTACACAATGCAATCAAAAATGTAGACAAGGGGCTATACCCTCAGGCATTTTGCAAGATCATCCCCGACCTCTTGGGTGGGGACCCCGACTATTGCAACCTAATGCATGCCGACGGAGCCGGTACAAAGTCTTCTCTTGCTTACATCTATTGGCGCGAAACCGGCGACCTCTCCGTTTGGAAAGGGATAGCCCAAGACGCCCTCGTAATGAACCTCGACGACCTCCTCTGCGTAGGAGCAACCGACAACATTTTGCTCTCCTCCACCATCGGGCGCAACAAGTCTCTCATCCCGGGAGAAGTGATTGCAGAAATCATCAATGGTACAGAAGAGCTACTAGAGAACCTCCGCCAGCTAGGCGTAGGCATCTACTCCACAGGAGGAGAAACAGCAGATGTGGGCGACCTCGTACGTACCATTATAGTGGATAGTACCGTAACCTGCCGAATGCGCCGCAGTGATGTCATAGACAATGCACGCATTGCCGGTGGAGACGTAATAGTAGGGCTGGCTTCCTATGGTCAAGCCTCCTATGAACACCAATACAACGGCGGAATGGGGAGCAATGGGCTTACCTCTGCTCGCCACGACGTCTTAGGGAAATACCTCGCAGAGCGATTCCCTGAGAGCTTCGATGCTGCCATCCCTCAAGACCTTGTCTACAGTGGGTCTCGTTCTCTCTTAGAACCTGTGGAGGATACACCTCTTAATATGGGACAATTGATACTCTCTCCGACTCGCACCTATGCTCCCGTAGTGGCTGCTGTGCTCCGAGAGCTTCGCCCCCAAATACATGGTATGGTACATTGTACCGGAGGTGCACAGACCAAGGTACTCCACTTCGTTCGAGGGAAGCATGTCGTAAAAGACAATCTTTTACCCGTACCCCCACTCTTCCGTATCATTGCAGAAGAGAGTGGCGCCTCGGGAGAAGAGCTCTACAAAGTATTCAACATGGGGCATCGCCTAGAGTTTTACGTACCACAGGAGGTGGCTAGCGATGTTATCGCCATCAGTCAGAGTTTCGGTATCGAAGCCCAAATAATAGGGCATGTAGAAGACGCGGCAACGAATAGTCTCACCATACAATCGCCCTACGGCACTCTACGCTACTAAATGAACGAAGAGAAACTATTACTACACCTCCAGAACCTCGAAGCCCGATTCGAAGAGGTTGCTTTGCTCATCACAGACCCCTCTGTAATAGCGGACGATAAGCGTTTTGTGCGTCTCAGTAAAGAGTATCGCCGTCTAGAGGAGTTGCACCAAGCCCACGAGGAATACAATCGCCTCAAGCTCAATCGCCAGGAAGCGATGGAGCTACTCAATGGGACAGATGATGAGGAGATGAAGGCTCTTGCCAAAGAGGAAATCGCCTTTGCCGACGAGCAATGCCCTCAATTGCAAGAAAAAATTGCCCTATTGCTCCTACCCGATGACCCCGAAGATGGGAAGAATGCCATCATGGAAATCCGTGCAGGTACGGGGGGAGACGAGGCAGCTCTATTCGCCCGTGACCTCTTTAAGATGTACACTCGCTTTGTAGAGGGGCTCGGCTGGCGTGTAGAGGTGAGTAGCTATACCGAGGGCACCCTTGGTGGGTACAAAGAGATCGTTTTCTCCGTAACGGGAGATAATGCCTACGGCACCCTCAAGTACGAGTCCGGTGTGCATCGTGTGCAACGCGTACCTGAGACCGAGGCTCAAGGACGCATCCACACTTCGGCTGCCACAGTTGCTGTATTCCCGGAAGCCGACGAGTTTGATGTAGAAATAAAGGAGAGTGATTTACGTATCGACACCTTTTGCTCCAGCGGTGCAGGGGGCCAATCCGTAAATACGACCTACTCGGCGGTGCGTATCGTACACGTACCAACTGGGATCACCGTGCAGAGTCAAGACGAGCGTTCGCAGCTCAAAAACAAAGCAAAAGCCCTCACAGAGCTACGTAGCCGCATCTACAATCTAGAGCATCAGAAGTACCTCGATGAGGTTGCCTCCCGCCGTAAAACGATGGTATCAACCGGCGATAGAAGTGCTAAAATACGGACCTATAATTATCCACAAGGCAGGCTAACCGACCACCGAATCGGGCTCACTCTGTACAACCTACAAGCCGTGCTCGATGGTGACCTAAAGCCCATTATCGATGCCCTCTCTGTGGCAGAAAATAGCGAACGATTGCAGGAAGCTGCCCTTAGCTAATCCCCGACTCCTATTATTCAAAAGGCATGTAATACATAGTTGCAATGACTAGACAAGAACTCATAGAAAACATAAAGCGGAAACGCTCCTTCCTCTGTGTAGGACTCGATACAGACCTCCGAAAGATTCCCGAGCACCTCATGCGCACGGAAAATCCCATGCTCACCTTCAATCGTGCCATCATTGATGCCACCGCTGGCTCTTGTGTAGCATACAAGCCCAACGTAGCATTTTACGAATCCATGGGAGCCTTTGGAGTGCAAGTACTGGAGCATACAGTAGCTTACATACGCGAGCAGTACCCCGATCAATTCATCATCATAGATGGCAAGCGAGGAGACATAGGCAACACTGGGATGCACTACGCTCGCTCTGCCTATGAGTACCTAAAAGCCGATGCACTTACCGTGGCCCCCTATATGGGACAGGATAGTGTAAAACCTTTTTTGGAGTACAAGGATAAGTGGGTTGTACTACTTGCTCTTACCTCCAATCAGGGGGCTAGCGACTTCCAACTGACCAAAAACGAAGAGGGAGACTTCTTCTTTGAGCAAGTACTCAAGACCAGCAGCCAATGGAGTGACGACGAGCATATGATGTACGTAGTGGGGGCAACCCAAGCCGAGCACCTGCAACGCGTGCGCAACATTGTTCCTAATCATTTTCTTTTAGTGCCGGGCATCGGCGCACAAGGTGGGGATTTTGACCAACTCATAGAGCATGGTATGACTCAGGAGTGTGGCCTCCTCGTAAATTCTTCTCGAGGGATTCTCTATGCCGATAGTTCTGAGCATTTTGCATCTGCCGCAGCCAACGAGGCAGAGAACCTCCGCCGCAAAATGGAGACGGCTCTAATCAAACAAGGAATCATATAATCCCTAGTTTTAAGAGGGAAATAGAGTTATGCAGTTTACACTACAGAGTATTGCCACATTGCTGGGAGGTACTATTGAGGGAGATCCCCAAGCTATAGTATCCTCATTTGGACGTATAGAAGAGGCCATTGAGGGGCAACTCACCTTTCTTGCCAACCCCAAATACGAACCCCATATCTACACAACCCGAGCAACGGCCACTCTCGTTTCTGATCACTTTAGCCCCTCAGCTCCCGTCACTACCAACTTAATACGCGTTGCCGATCCCTATGCCGCTCTAGCTCAATTGATGCAATTGGCAACAGAAGAGATAGCTCCACGCTACGAGGGCGTAGCTAGTGAAGCCTTTATCCACCCCTCCGTAAAGCTCCCCAAGCACTGCTACATTGCTCCTTTTGCCTACATTGCCGAGGGAGTAACCTTGGGCGAAGGCTGCTCCATTTACCCATATACATACATCGGTAAGGGATGCAAGATTGGCGAGGGGAGTACCCTTTATCCCCATGTCACTATCTACCCGGGATGCGAGATAGGAGCACGCTGCACTCTCCATGCCGGAGCCGTAATCGGGGCTGATGGATTCGGCTTTGCTCCCTCCGAGGAGGGGTACAAGAAAATCCCCCAATTAGGCAATGTAGTCCTTGCCGATGACGTAGAGATCGGTGCCAATACGTGTATAGATCGCGCCGTAATGGGCAGTACAATCATCGGTAAAGGTGCCAAACTCGACAACTTGGTACAGGTGGCACACAACTGCTCCGTAGGCGAGCACACGGTAATGGCAGCCCAAGGCGGCATGGCAGGTTCTTCCCATATCGGGTCCTGGTGTCGCACAGGCGGACAGATTGGCATCGCCGGTCATGTTTCCGTAGGCAACCATGTTGATATGGGCGGACAGACCGGTATCCTTGGCAATGTTGCGGATGGACGTAAACTCCTTGGCTCCCCGGCCATGGATCTCTCCACCGCAATGAGAGCCTACACTGTAGTGCCCAAATTACCACAACTACTCAGAAGACTCGAAGAGCTCGAAGATAAAATCAACAAATTATCCTCTACCCCATGCAACAGCAAACACTAAATGAAGCCCTCCACTTCGAAGGGATAGGGCTCCACACAGGTCTCCACATTACAATGACCCTACAGCCTGCTCCTATCAACACAGGATACCAAATCAGGCGTACAGATGTAGAGAATGCTCCTCTTATTCCGGCACTGGCAGAGCTAGTTTGCTCTACCGATCGCAGTACTGTACTCAAGAAGGGAGAGCTCTCAGTAAGCACTATCGAACACACCCTCAGCGCACTGTATGCCCTCGGAGTAGACAATTGTATCATAGAAGTTAATGCCCCTGAGTGCCCAATCCTCACGGGTAATTCTCAGCCCATTGTAGAGGCAATACAGCGAGTAGGTCTCGCCGAACAGAATGCTGAACGCGAGTACTACATCATAAAAAAAAGGATGGAAGTAAGCGACCCCGATACGGGAGCTCGTATTATCCTCCTGCCCGATGACGAATTCGGTATCGATACACATATCTCATACCCCTCGCCTCTTTTGGGCAATCAATTCGCCTCATACGACAGCCATACAGACTATGCTTCGGAGATTGCTCCGGCTCGTAGTTTTGTCTTTGTTCGCGAGCTTCTTCCCCTCATCCAGAAGGGGCTAATACAAGGCGGACAGCTATCGAATGCTCTCGTTATCAACGACAGAGAGCTAAGCAAAGAGGAGAGAGAAGAACTAGCAAAAGTGCTACCTCAGGGGACTGAAATACCCACTACAATAGGATTCCTCAACCCCAATGAGGCACTACCCGGAGAGCCGGCTCGACACAAACTCCTCGACATCATAGGCGACCTTGCTCTCGTAGGGAAATTCATCCGTGGGCACGTTTTGGCCTACAGCCCCGGGCATGGCATCAACAATAAGATGGCACGCCTCCTGCGCAAAGAGATCAAACAGATCGAAGCCCAAGCCCCTGTATATGATCCCGATAAGGAGCCCATACTTGATATAAATCGCATCAAAGAATTGCTTCCTCACCGCTATCCCTTCCTTCTTGTAGATAAAATTATCGAGATCGGGCAAGATAGCATCGTAGGAGTAAAGAGCGTATCGGGTAATGAACCTTTCTTCGTCGGGCATTTCCCCAATGAACCCGTAATGCCCGGGGTACTCATCGTAGAAGCAATGGCACAGACGGGAGGATTGCTCGTTCTTAGTGCTATGGAAGAGGGAAGCGATTTCTCTACTTACTTCTTAAAAATCAACAATGTAAAATTCCGCCAGAAGGTTGTTCCCGGCGATACCCTAGTATTCCGTCTGCGCATGATGAGTGAGATAATACGAGGGATTGCCAATATGCGCGGTCTTGCTTATGTAGGAGAAAAACTCGTATGCGAGGCTGAGTTTATGGCACAGATCGTAAAGAACAACTAACTTTCTTCCCTATAAAATGAACACAACCACCATACACCCCACAGCCCTTGTTGCCCCCGAAGCTAAGTTAGCCGACGGAGTACAAATAGACGCCTTTGCCATAATAGAAGAAAATGTAGAGATAGGAGAGGGAACTCATATCCACAGCCATGCTATCATACGCAGTGGTGCTCGTATAGGGGCACACTGCGAGATCCATCCGGGAGCTGTGATAGCAGGGGTTCCCCAAGACCTAAAATTCCAAGGAGAGGAGACCCTTGCCTATATAGGGAACTACACAACCATCCGCGAATATGCCACAGTCAATCGGGGGACAGCCTCCCGTGGTTATACCAAAATAGGAGACCATTGTCTCATCATGGCATACAGCCATATTGCCCACGACTGTGTACTACAAAATCATATCATTATAGGGAATGCCTCTCAAATAGCAGGAGAAGTAGAGATTGACGACTATGCTATACTAAGCGGAAGTGTGCTTGTGCATCAGTTTGGTCGCATCTCGCAACATGCAATGATACAGGGGGGGAGTCGTGTTACCAAAGACATTCCTCCCTACACCCTAATTGGTCGCGACCCGATTGTGTACTGCGGCATCAATATCGTGGGACTGCGGCGTAGAGGATTCTCCAATGAGCAAATTTTTCTCATTAACGACGTATATCGTACCCTCTACCAACGCGGACTTAACAATACAGAAGCCATTGCCACCATCGAACAAGAGATCCCATCTTCTCCTGAGCGTGACTTGATACTCAATTTTATCCGCTCTTCGGAGCGAGGTATTGTACGGGGGAGTATGGACTAAAGCCTAAGCCCTCTCCTCTCTAGCCTTTGGTACAGTTATATGATAAAGATATTCTCCGGCGAAGAAATTAACGCCCTCTATACGCACACCATACAGCACGAGGGATTACCCCTCCTCACTCTTATAGAAAATGCAGCAACCAAGCTCGCCGAAGAGTTTTTGCATGTTTATAAGAATTGTGGACGCCCCATTGTTTGCATTGCCGGGAATGGTGATAATGGAGCCGACGCCCTAGCTCTCTCTCTTGAGCTTGCGAGTAACAACTATGCGGTCTCGGTCTTTTTGATTCAGGGGAAGCAATCTCTATCCTCCGCATGCGAGACTATGCGGAATCGAGTTGCCAATCATCCCAATATCAAACTGCAAGAGGTGATTAGTGGCAAAATTGAGTTCCCCGTATTAACCCCCAAGCATATTGTTATTGATGGTCTCTTCGGTACAGGACTCAATCGCACCCCGGAGGGAGCCTATAGAAGCATCATACAATACATCAATCAATCGCAGTGCGAGGTTGTATCCATAGACCTTCCCTCGGGCTTGTATCCCAGCGAGAATCTTATGGTAGACCGTGATGCCATCATCAAAGCTACCTATACCTATACCCTGGAGTACCCTAAGCGTTGTTTCTTCTTTGCAGAAAATGCCCCCTTCATTGGGCAGCCCGGTGTCATACAACTTGGGCTGAGCAGTAGCGGCAAAGACAACCTACCTACGCGCCACTATCTGATTGAGGAGAATACGCTAGCTACGATATTCCGCCGTCGGGATCGCTTCGCACACAAGGGGCAATTTGGTCATGGACTACTCATTGCAGGCTCTCAAGGCAAAATGGGCGCAGCGATACTTGCTAGCAAAGCGGCTCTTAGGAGTGGTATCGGCAAGCTCACCTGCCATATTCCTTACCGTGGAGAGACGGCATTGCAGGCAGCAGTACCCGAGGCCATGCTCGACCTTGACGTGAATAGCAACATCACGACAATGGTAGACAACCTACGGCAGTACGATGTGATTGCCATAGGCCCCGGGCTGGGACAAGAGGAGGAGACGGCAGAAATGCTTATTGACCTATTCTCCAATGCAAGCGACAAGACTTTTGTGATAGATGCCGACGCTCTCAACTTAATTGCACGCCATAAGTCGTTACTTGACCTAGTACCCAAAGGTAGCATTCTCACCCCTCATGCAGGTGAATTCGACCGACTCACGACCCATTGGGATACGGACGAAGAACGCCTTGAGCAGGCTACCTACTTTGCTCGTACACACGGACTAAATATCATCTTAAAAGGTGCTTATTCCACCACGTGTACCCCTGCCGGGAGTATCTACTTCAATAGTAAGGGCAACCCGGGTATGGCAACAGCAGGGAGTGGCGATGTGCTCACGGGGATTATCCTAGCCCTACTGGCTCAGGGGTACGACCCCTCTACGGCGGCAGTACTCGCTAACTATTTCCATGGGGAAGCGGGCGACCTCTTTGCGGCTAGGTCTAGCGAAACAGCCCTCATTGCCTCCGACATTATTGACAACCTCCCGGAGGTATTCAAAAGCTTCGAAGACCGCTAACCGGCTCTAAACAAGAAACGAATCCACGTAAAGCGACCTCTTCTACTTAGGTAGGAGAGGTCGTTTTGGTATTTATATGCCTCTCGCTCAAAAGAGATATTGCGATAGGCATTGCCTGGGAGGAAGAGTCTTAGAAGCCACTCCAGTAAATACCAGATATAGAAAGGGATGTAAAGCATCTCTCGCATCTGGGCAGAATGGATTTTTTCGTGATTGAGAGTTTCCGGCGTAAGCTCCGCAGCCTCTCGACGTACAAAGAGTACGCCCAAAAGATTCATGGCAGTAAATCCCCGAAAAGGGATATATGAATTACGAATAATACGCATACGAAGTCTTCTCTCTCTAATCCAAGAGACAAAGGTACAGCATCACCACATCCTATCCATAAAATCAAGGAGAAGAGAAACCGTTCTCAGAGGAGTGATGGGGATACGAAGTAGAGGGGGCGGGGATTCCAGGCAGGAGGGGAGGGGGAGGATCCTTCGCCCAAGAAGTTTTCTTTTTCCACCTGAAAAGAGGTCTCCATTCTGGCTGAAAATTTGGGAAATTCTGCCCTAGAAATTTTCAAATCCAGGGCAAGAGCGAAAAATTTTTCACCCTCAGATGCAACAAATCCTATCTCAGTTCGTCTTATGGATAGAGGGCTCTAAGCGAGAGCCCAAACAGAGAAGAAGGAGGAACGAAAAAGCGCAACGCGTAGTGCCCCCTCTCTCAAAGGACTCACATGACAAAGAAATAAAAGATGATTCGACACCTTCTGGTTTCCCTCTTGGGGTTTGCCGGTTGCCTAAGTGCAATGGCTCAGTCTACCACCACTTCTATTGCGAATCTATTCGAGCAATGTGCTCGCATAGAGGGAGTGGAGTGTAGCTATTTTGGAGCTGAAGCCTTGGCTCAGCTGTTTAGTAGTTCAGCTCCCGTGATAGATGGGGACTTCCTAGACGCTTTGGCAACATCAAGTTTCAAGAGTGATAGCGGTACTTTACCTCTTACTCTCAAAGAAGCGGAAGAGCAAAGTCTTTTCATACTCTCTATACCTCGTTCGCTAGCACTCTCCCAAGAAGAACAGAAGGTTGTCGCATCTCTTTTCTCTCCCCTCCAGTTTGAGGATTGTGAATTGATCACTCTTGCCAGCGAGGGTAGTGACAAAGTACGTATCTTTGGCATACACAATCCCCAGGCTCCTACCTTTACAGGTATGTATATCCTGTACACAAACGAGAAGCGGCAACAAGTGATCCGCCTACTAGGTCACTTTAGGCTCAATAGTTCTATTCACTTAGCCCCTGCTCAAACGGAGAATAAATAGCCCAATAGGCACCATCCCTTCTACTCTCTATCTGTATGAATAAGGCTACATTCAACCAAACTTACCTCCCCCTCAGGCAGGTGATATTTATGGTATGTGTGGCTCTCCTTACAGATCAAGAGGTTGCCAACGATATCACACAAGATGTTTACCTCCGCCTATGGGAGCAGAGAGATGAGCTAGACAACGTGCAATCACCACAAGCCTATGCCGTACGTATTGCACGCAACCGATGCCTAGACCACCTCAAGAGTGCCGGAGAGAGACTGCGCACGAGTGGCAAAGAGGCAGAGACGGCTCTTGCTCTACAGATAGACAATAGTGCCGATCCCCATAGTACGCTTGTGGCAAAGAGTGGAGAAGAACGCCTTGCACATTGGGTAGAGCAACTACGCGAACCCCAAAAAAGTATATTCTCACTAAGGCACTACGAGATGCTATCCAACCAAGAGACAGCAGAGCGACTCGGCCTACAAGAGACAACAGTACGAAGCACCCTATCTCGCCTTCGCAAAGAAGTGCGAGCCCTGTTTGAAAAAGATTGATCACCCCTAGAGCGATAAAAAGAATGACTACTCCACGCCACCTTGAGGAGCTACTCCGGAAGTACTACGATGGCTCAACCTCTCCCGAAGAGGAAGTGTCCCTCTATATCTCTCTGCTCGAAGAGCCCGAAGACAGCCCCTATCGCCCAGACTTAATCGCCATGGAGCATATGATGATGGCTGCCGCCCAGCTCTCTTTGGCAGAACAGAAGGAGCAAGCAACTCAAGAAGTGAAGGTACGAAAGCGTTGGCGCATTATCCCGAAACATATTTGGACTGCCGCTGCTGCCTTGGCTCTCCTTATCGCTATCGGCACCTCTATCTGGCAACCCTCCACCGAGCCCAACGGCTCTTGGCGTAACACTCGCCCCATAGATCAAGAGGAAGTGGATCGCGAGATGGCGCGCGCCTTTGGGTTACTCGACGATTGCCTCTCAGCCGGCAACGAACATTATACCAAAGCCCACTCTACCCTAGAAGAGGTATCCAACTTCTTAGATGCCTCTTACCAACAATTAGAGCCAATGAGCTCCTCCACACCCTTTGCCACCCCCTTTGATATCGCCCATTAGTCTCTCTAGATATACCCTTCTACGATATGAAACTCCTACCCATCGTCACCGCCCTATTTGCACTGCTACCTCTTACCTTCCGCCCTGTGCAGGCGCAAAACAACACTACACTGGAGCGTCTAATGTCTACAGACGGCATCACGGTAGTTTACCTATCCTCCTCTATGCTTTCGGAGTCTTCCCTACGTTTTTCCGGAGGGAACGGACACTCAGCCTCCCTACACGGATTGATACAAGCGGTCAACTCCGTATACATCTTCTCGGCAGCAGACCGTAAGAACATCCAGCTCATGCGCTCCATCTTTACCCCTATGATCAAGATGGACTCACCCACCTACGAGCAACTTTTCTTTGTAAAAGAGGATCAAAGAACCATGCACCTTGTGGGCAGGAAAAAGGGCAACGAAATACACGACCTCTACCTCCTAGTAGACTCGCCGGAGGAGTACGTAGCGATTTCATTCATCGGTAAATTCACTCGTAAACAAATAGAGGAAGCGGTACAATCTCCGGAGCAACCCTCTCGCAAGGGTCCCCTTCGCAATCGGTAAGATCACGCCTCTACCTCATAATAAGAGAGACTAAAACAACATTACCTTTTCATATTCTTCTATTAAACTCGGGGCTTCCAGAAATGCGGGAGCACGTTAGGAAGCCCCAACCCATTTCCCTCTAAGGACAACTAATTTGAATCTGTTTTATATAGAGCACCTCGCAAAGTGATGATACTTTGCGAGGTGCTCACCTTTTGTAGGAAGAGAGGGCAAAGAAAAATCCCCACTAGAAGAATCTAGTGGGGATGGAAAGATTTTAGGGAAAGTCTCTCCTAGAGAGCAAGAAGCTTTTGAAGAGACTCTTTGGCGTCTCCCGTAAGCAGAGCTACTCCCTCTTCACGTGTATAGAGCGGATTTTCCACCCCTGCATACCCTGGTTTGAGGTCGTAGTTGCAGATAATCACATGAGGCGCTTGATCCACATTCAAGACAGGCATGCCGTAGATGGGCGTGCCTTCGGCGTTACGAGCAGCAGGATTCAAAACGTCGTTAGCCCCAATCACAATCACCAAATCGGTAGAAGCGAAATCATTGTTGATGGCCTCCATCTCAAAAAGGTCGTCGTAGGGAACATTTGCCTCGGCAAGAAGCACGTTCATATGACCCGGCATACGACCGGCCACAGGATGGATAGCAAAGCGAACCTCTGCCCCCTGCTTTGCAAGTTTATCGGCGAGTTGCTTCACTTCGTGCTGGGCTTGAGCGAGTGCCATACCATAACCGGGTACGATAATCACCTTACGCGCCTCCTTCATCCACTGAGTGTAGGATGGGGTACTAGGGCAGGATTTCTTTGCCCCCTCCCCCTCGGGAGCAATGGTCTGATCCATCTCTTCCATGAGACGAGCAAGACTCTCTTTGGCATCCCCCGTGAGGAGAGCTACGCCCTCTTCTCTCGTGTAAAGCGGATTCTCTACGCCGGCATAACCCGGTTTGAGGTCGTAATTGCAGATAACTACGTAGGGAGCTTGGTCTACATTCAGCACTGGCATGCCGTAGATAGGTGTACCCTCAGCATTGCGAGCTGCGGGATTCAATACGTCGTTAGCCCCGATTACAATAGCGGCATCTACCTTGGCAAAGTCGTCATTGATAGCCTCCATCTCAAAGAGATCGTCGTAGGGAACATTCGCCTCGGCAAGGAGTACGTTCATATGCCCCGGCATACGGCCTGCCACGGGGTGAATAGCAAAGCGAACCTCTGCACCCTTCGAACGAAGTTTATCAGCAAGCTGCTTTACCTCATGCTGGGCTTGAGCCAGTGCCATACCATATCCGGGTACGATGATTACTCGCTTGGCTGTGGAGAGGATAGCCCCTGCCGTTGGCTTATCATTAGCTTCGGTTTTAGGAGCTGCTGCGCCATTTCCGGCCAACGCTTTTTGGTAATCGGCAAGAAGAGCCGAGACGGTTTCTTTAGCGTTCCCCGTAAGGAGAGTTACACCCTCTTCTCTCGTGTAGAGCGGATTCTCTACGCCGGCATAACCCGGTTTGAGGTCGTAGTTGCAGATAACCACGAAGGGAGCTTGGTCTACATTCAAGACTGGCATGCCGTAGATGGGCGTACCCTCAGCATTGCGAGCAGCAGGGTTCAATACGTCGTTAGCCCCGATTACGATAGCGGCATCTACCTTGGCAAAGTCGTCGTTGATAGCCTCCATCTCAAAGAGATCATCGTAGGGAACATTCGCCTCGGCAAGGAGTACGTTCATATGCCCCGGCATACGGCCCGCCACGGGGTGAATAGCAAAGCGAACCTCTGCGCCCCCTTTGCGAAAAGCATCGGCAAGATGTTTCACTTCGTGTTGAGCCTGAGCCAGCGCCATACCATAGCCGGGTACGATAATTACTCGCTTGGCGGTGGAGAGTACCTCACCGGGGGTTTTCTTTACTTCTACTTTGGGAGCAGCAGCCGGTGAAGCCGTTGCCACAGATGAGGGGGCAGGCGCAGCCACCTTTTTCTTTGTACCAAGTAGGATGGAGAGAAGGCTACGGTTCATAGCTCGGCACATAATCTGTGTCAGCAACAAACCTGATGCCCCTACAATACCACCCACCGCAACGAGCAGGACGTCCCCAATAGCCATACCGGCAATGGCCCCGGCTACCCCACTCAACGAGTTGAGTAGCGAGATGGTGATAGGCATGTCGGCTCCACCCACACGGATAGAGAAGTAAAGCCCAAACAGAGAGGAGAAGATAGCCACCCCGGCAATCAACCAGAATACGGGCATCCCCTCGTATTGAGAAAAGGTACCAATAAGAATCAGTATCGCCATTACCACAAGCGAGAGTAGAGTCGCCATCGAATGGAAAGCCCAAACCTGCGGCTTTTGTGGAAGAAGGCGATGCAATTTACCGGCAGCAACAAGGCTACCAACGAGGGTAATAAGCCCTATGCCAATAGCAAGATAGCCGGTAAAATTGCTAAATGCAGTGGCTGCCAGGCGTTCGCCAATGCCTGCTACGGAGAGAATACCCACAAGTGCCGAGGCTCCCCCCCCTAGTCCGTTGAGCAAAGCAACCAACTGGGGCATCTGTATCATTTTTACGCGCGTGGCAAATAGCCCACCAATCAAAGCTCCAATAGCGAGAGAGGGATAGAGAGTCCAAGCCGTAATAATAGGGATACCATTATTCTCCTTTGTAAGAAGCGTAAAAACAATACCAGCAAGGATGGCCAGAGCACTAAGAGAATTACCCAAAGAGGCATAACGCACCTTACTCATAAGGGCAATACCCACCATCACAAGCAGTGAAAGAAGGGCACTAATTACGTATATAAGCGTCTGGTCCATAGTTTATTTCTTCTTTTTCTGTTGGAACATACGCAGCATGCGATGGGTCACACCAAAACCGCCTACCACGTTAATCGTTGCAAGGATAATGGCCAAAGCCCCCAGCACCTGCCCCCATAACGGATCATGAACGAGCAGAGCAAGACCCGCAGCAGCCAGTGCCCCAATAATCGTAACTCCCGAGAGGGCATTCATCCCCGACATGAGGGGCGTATGCAAAAGGCTCGGGACATTTTTGATAAGAAAGTACCCGATGATCGTGGCAGCTACGAAGATCAGTACCAAAATAAGAGGATTCATAATATGTGATTGAGTCTAATGTGTAGATAGAGAATAGTTACCAAGCGGAGAAGCGAATGCAAATAAGGGGAAGGCTTATCCTTGTAATAAACCTTCCCCTCTATAGGGGCAATGCCCAATTATTTCTTTCGGAGAGATCTCAATTACTTCATCCCCATTGCTTCGCGTGTACCCTCATGTACAATTTCGCCATCGCGAGTAACAAGGATCTTTTGGCAGATTTCGTCGCTCATATCAAGGTTCATCTTGCCATCCTTTACGAGATACTTCACGAGGTTGTACATATTCTGAGAGAACATCCATGTAGAGCTCTTCGGGAGCATGCCAGGGATGTTCTTAATACCCTCAAGTACTACACCATGCTTTACTTCGCGACGACCGGCAGGAGTAATTTCGCAGTTACCACCCTGGTCGATAGAGATGTCTACGATAACGGATCCGGGCTTCATCCCCTTTACCATCTCCTCTGTAATGATTACCGGAGCAATCTTACCGGGAACAAGAGCACTACAGAAAACGATATCCATATCTTGGATGGTAGACTTCAAGAGCTCACGCTCCTTAACTAGGACGTCTTCGGGGAGGTGCTTAGCATACCCGCCCTCGGCAATAGCAAGTTCCGGAGCAACACCCGTATCCACAAGCTTAGCACCAAGGCTGGTAGCTTGCTCTGCAGCAGCAGGACGGATATCGGCAGCATAGAGGATGGCTCCCAAACGCTTAGCCGTAGCAAGAGCCTGAAGACCGGCTACCCCTACCCCAATTACCATCACTTTCATGGGGTCGATCTTACCCACTGCGGTGAACATCTGAGGCATGAAGCTGGCGAGGTCGTTGGCCGCCATAAGGATACCTTTGTAACCTGCACAGGTACTCATAGAGGTAAGAGCATCGAGATTTTGTGCACGAGAGATACGGGGCACGCCATCAAGAGTTAAGCCAATAACACCCTGAGCAGCCATCTTGCGTACCATGTCATGGTTTACCGGAGAGGCCGGGTGAATAAAGGTGATGATATACTGCCCCTTGTGCATCATATCAATCTCATGAACCCCCAATTGCTCATTGAAAAGAGGCTCTTTTACCTTAATAATGATGTCACTACGGTCGTAAATCTCCTTAGGACCATCAATAAGCTCGGCTCCTGCCTTTTTATACTCTTCGTCGTGATAGAAAGCGCCTTCGCCGGCACCTTTTTCAAAAAGCACGGTAAAACCATCTGCTACATACTTGGCAACGGCTTCGGGGCTGGCAGCTACGCGAGCCTCATCGTGCATAATCTCTCTGGGAACACCAATGATCATGATTATTTGTTTTTAGAATGAAGTTAGTGATCGTTTTCCTAACGCAGCTTCCAACGAGCCCCATCCCCAACTGACATCCCCACTAAAACGAGGAAATGTCAATAAGTAAAGTACCCAATACTGCGCAGGAGCAAAGATACTATTTATTCCTATATAGGTGATACAAACATCCATAATATTTTAGCTATATACACTCAAGAAGGCACTAATTAATGGAGCTGCCTCGGCTATGGATGCTACCTAAGCCCTTTTTCTCTACAACAATCGGACTCTGCTCAAGGGTGGTATACAAGGTACTTGTTTGTATCCTAAAAAGAATTATATCTTTGTGCCTAGTTACAGTTATAAAAATTGAAAAGAAACACACTCACAACACCGAACTATCTCCGTCTTCCGCTAGAGACTTGTCCGAGTATTGGATTGTAGAACTAAGAAGATTTACCTATGAAGAAGAAGATTACATCTAGAGGAGTACTTATCGCCACTCTTTTTATGGGGATCAGTATGAGCTTGAGTAGCTGTATAGGCGAATGGCTTTTTGGCCCAACACTACACTATCCTCACTTTCTCTCTGCCTTTGTAAAGCCCAGTGCTTTTACACTAGAGAAATACGTACCAAGGGACTCTACCGAGAATACTTATATCTGCACCATAGAACTATTTGATGTAGAGAATCGATATCCTAAGCACTTTAGCTATGATGGAAGAGACTCTTCTATTATGAATTTTCTCGTCTCTATAGGCGACACTCATTACCCGGATAGAACGCCTTATGAGCAGAAAGCTAGAAGAGCTACAGGACTAATGGCTACACCAAAGAATATGGTGGTTACTTGCGATCACAACTACAGCGAGACTCTAAAGGCCGGTACTCCCTTAAATGATGTACTATACCTCCGTTTCTTTGATTATCTACAGTATATACAGAATGGCTATAAATCCGGAGAGAATGGGGGACGTATCCGTCTTAAAGACCCGGTAGACCTCAAACGCCTATTAGCCTCAGACCCTAAGTGGTGGCTCATAATAGACAAAGTACCCGAGGCCTGGAATGGCGAGACTGTCCGCTTTACAGTCACCATGGTACTCCCCACGGATAAGGGAGACAAATCTGTTACCAACAGCATTGATGTGAAGTTCCCAACTCCGAGCAAATAGGTTTAAACAAGAGCCCATACGAGAGAGAAGTCCCTTTATCTTAAGAGGGCTTCTCTCTTTTTATTTTCTCGGTATTTCTACTGGGGAGAGCAAGTAAGACGGAGATAAAAGAGGTCGTACACACAGCCCCATGAAGGTAAATAGGTAGTCTATACCAAGACCTAGATAAACGCAAAAACATCTGACTTAGGAGCTAAAATTGACGACAAACCGCGCTTGCCATACCATATTTATACGTATCTTTGTGGGCGCACATGGATACAGAGAGCGCAATGTATCCTTTATATATAGACAACTCTTCTGGGGGTGCTTTGGATAGTTACTCTCTCCCTTTATAGGGATAGAGAAACGAGAGCAAGGCTGAGATGATACCCTGAACCTGATCCGGATAATGCCGGCGTAGGCAAAGAAGCTTTCATCACACTGAGGGTGCCACACACATCAAGCCCCTCGCTCGGCATATCCCTCCTCCCCCATTCTAGGGTTTTCTATGGCGTAAAGAAGTAATAAAGAAAGGAGAGAGTTATGCAAATCATACTCAACGGACATCCACACAATACCCCTGAGGGCTCTACCCTCCTCGACCTTATGACCCAACTTGGGCATGCCGAGGGGCATGTTGCCGTGGCCATAGATCAGACAATAATCAAACGAGTAGCTTGGCCGGATACACCCCTACACGAAGGTAATAAGGTCCTTATTATAGGTGCCGTAAAGGGGGGATGACAAGCCGGAAGAGGAGCCGAAGAGTACTATTCTACACCCGGCTCCGTCCCTATTTATCTCCTCCAATCGTATAAATAACAGAAACAATCAAACCTCATAAAGAGATAAAAATGAGAGCAAAAGACCAAACCGAAAACCTCCCCATCTCCACTGGGGCACTGCCCGGCAGTACCAAGATCTACGTACCCGGCAAGCAGTTCAAAGATATCCGTGTAGCCATGCGCCGCATAGACCTCTCGCCCACGATAGACGAGAAGGGCAACACCATACAAAACGAGTCTGTAGTGGTATACGACACCTCGGGGCCCTACTCCGATCCCAACTACACAGCCGACCCCCACAAGGGCTTACCCAAGTTGCGTGCCAAATGGATCGAGGAGCGTCAGGATACCTGCCGATTGGAGGCTCTTTCGTCTGAGTATGGTCGTGAGCGCCGTGCCGACAAAAGCCTCGATCACCTCCGCTTCGAGCACATCGAAGATCACCCCCTCGTAGCGGCTCCGGGCAAGCGAGTAACCCAGCTCGCCTACGCTCGTAGAGGCATCATTACCCCCGAAATGGAGTACGTTGCCATCCGCGAAAATCAACTTTGCGACGAGATTAAGGAGTACTATAAGAAGGAGAAAGGAGAGTCTTTTGGCGCCCATCTTCCCGAACTTATTACGCCGGAGTTTGTACGAGATGAGATCGCTGCCGGGCGCGCCATACTCCCCGCAAATATCAATCACCCCGAGAGTGAACCCATGATTATAGGGAGAAACTTCCTTGTTAAGATCAATGCCAATCTAGGAAATTCGCCTATATCAAGTTCGATACAAGAGGAGGTAGAAAAAGCCGTTTGGGCAACACGCTGGGGAGCTGATACCATTATGGATCTCTCTACAGGGCGCAACATCCACGAAACGCGCGAATGGATTGTACGCAACTCACCTGTACCCGTGGGCACCGTTCCCCTCTACCAAGCTCTTGAGAAGGTAAAAGGCGATGCCTCCAAGCTCTCTTGGGAGATCTACCGAGACACACTTATAGAGCAAGCCGAGCAGGGAGTGGACTACTTTACTATCCACGCAGGGCTTCGCTGGCAGCACATCCCCCTTACTATGAATCGCCTCACGGGTATTGTATCTCGCGGCGGTGCTATTATGGCAAGTTGGTGTACAACGCACAAGAGAGAGAGCTTCCTCTACGAGCATTTTGAGGATATTTGTGAGATACTCGCTCGCTACGATGTGGCAGTATCCATAGGTGACGGATTACGCCCCGGCTGCATTGCAGACTCTAACGATGAGGCGCAATTTGCAGAACTTCGCACCCTAGGCGAATTGGCTCGTATCGCAGATAAACACGACGTACAGGTGATTATCGAGGGCCCCGGACACGTTCCCATGCAAAAGATTCGTGAGAATATGGATCTCCAGCTCGACCTATGCAACGAAGCTCCTTTCTATACACTCGGCCCCTTGGTTACAGACATTGCTCCGGGGTACGACCACATCACATCTGCCATAGGGGCAGCCATGATCGGCTGGTTTGGTACCTCCATGCTCTGCTACGTAACACGCAAAGAGCACCTCGGGTTACCCAATAGAGACGACGTAAAAGAAGGCGTTATCACCTATAAGCTTGCAGCCCATGCAGCAGACCTTGCCAAGGGACATCCGGCAGCCTATTTCCGCGATTACGCCATGAGCAAGGCACGCTACGAATTCCGCTGGCGCGACCAATTCCATCTTGCACTCGACAGCGAGACGGCTCTCAAATTCCACGACGAGACGCTCCCTGCCGAAGGGCACAAGACGGCGCACTTCTGCTCCATGTGTGGTGAGCACTTCTGCTCTATGCGTGCCTCAAAGAACCTCCACGATCGTATAAAAGGGGAAGAAGAATAACCCTTCACAGCCCATGCTACTGGCTATAACCCCACCCAATGCCACTCCCAAGGTAGTGCAATACTATAATGCACTACTGGGGGCGGGCTTGTCTATGCTGCTCTTGCGCTTGCCCGATGCGTCCCAGGAGCAGTACGAAGATTGTATCCGAACCATTGAACCTCGCCACCGCAGTAAGGTTATCTTGGCGGACTACTTCCACTTAGTACCCATGGCAGGTCTTGGGGGGATTCATCTCAAGGCCTCTCGACAAAAAGAGTGGAAACATTGGCAAGAGGTAGCTCAAGCCCAACGCATTATGGTGTCGGCGCATAGTTTGGACGAACTAGAGTCTCTCCCCTTCTGCCCCGACTTGGCTTTGCTTAGCCCCGTCTTCGATAGTATCTCCAAGGGCGGATACCACGCAAATATAGATTTGGACGAATGCCGATCTAGGCTCCCTAAGCTCCCCTTCCCGGTGCTTGCCTTGGGCGGAATCACTCCGGACAACTACCCTCTCGTGTGCTCCTATGGATTTGCAGGAGGGGCTACGCTGGGCTACTTAGCCGAGCAAGAGGATGCCATGGAAGAGGCTTTTTCTCGTTTCGCTCGCCCCGAAGTACTAACTCTGGCCGGGCACGACCCCTCTTCGGGGGCAGGGCTTACGGCCGATGTTCGTACCATAGAACGCCTTGGGGCTTACCCTCTATCGGTCACCACCTGCCTTACCGTCCAAGATGAATGTGAGTTCGTATCGTGCCAAAGTGTGGACTTTATCCCCGCACTCCGCCAGCTACTCAAGCATCACAAACCCCATGCGGCCAAGATTGGTCTTGTGGCTTCGCTCCAAGATGTGTACACCATAGCCGCCCTGCTACAAGAGGCAGGAGTTCGGCAGATTGTATGGGACCCCATCTTGCAACCCAGCTATGGGAGAGATCCCCTGCACGCGGATTGGACGCCCGATCTTCTCCACAAAATTTTCTCCTGCTGCTCCTTAATTACCCCCAACCTACCCGAGGCAGAACAGCTCTTTGGTGCCGGTTGGGAGCACAAGTTGCAGCAAGTGGCAGATACGTTCCATGTAGCTATCCTACTCAAGGGAGGGCATTCCGCCAACAGAGATAGCTCTTGCGATGTACTCTATCAACCCCACCGCGAAGCCCAATCGAGCCGAGTGCCACGTACACCCTACGATAAGCACGGCACCGGTTGCGCCCTATCTGCGGCTATCGCTACGGCACTGGCTCAGGGGGAAACGCTCTCTGAGGCTTGCCGCAAAGGGCAATGGTACGTAGATGCTTTGCGCCGCTCGGGTAAGACGCGTCTCGCATCCCTCCCCCTCTCCGGAGAGAGACTTAAGGCCGAGAAGCTGCGAAGAGGGAAGTTGCAATTCATTACCGATAGCCCCGATTTGGAAGAGGTACTCGCCCAATGCAGAGCCGCCTTGCAAGGAGGCGTACGCTGGATACAGCTTCGTATGAAGACGGCATCGACTGAAGAACGAGTTATAGCCGCTCGAGCCATCCGCCAAGAGATGCAGTCTTATCCCTCAGCGATCTTGATTATAGACGATGATGTGGAAGCGGCTCTTCGCTCGGATGCCGATGGCGTACACGTGGGGCTCGACGACCTCCCCCCTGCCGACGTCCGCCACATCCTGGGAACGGACAAGATAGTAGGAGCCACCTGCAATCGGATCGAAGACCTAGCCCTACGCTCTCTGCAAGGGGTGGACTATGTGGGGATAGGCCCCTTCCGTACCACCCAAACGAAGAAGCTCCTCAGTCCGCTGCTCGGCGAAGAAGGCATGGCCGCCCTCGTCCGTTTTAATCACACCCTACCTCAACCTATTCCCCTCATTGCCATTGGAGGGATTACTGCCGACGACCTCCCCACCCTAGCAGGCGTAGGGGTGCAAGGTATTGCCCTCTCCGGCATTATCAACCACGCTACAGATCCTCAAGCCGAGAGTTCCCGACTTGTACAACTCAGCGATCAATATTTCTAAATCTCGTACTTTACCTATGGAACAATTAACCATTGCAGGGCAAACCTTTCAGTCTCGCTTATTTCTCGGAACGGGCAAGTTTGCCTCCAACGAACTCATGCAACGCGCCATCGAAGCCTCGGGGAGCGAACTTGTAACAGTAGCCCTCAAGCGTGTGGAAACCAACAGCGACCACGACGATCTGATAGAGGCAATTCGCCGCCCCGGAGTGCATCTCATGCCCAATACCTCGGGCACGCACAATGCCGATGAGGCTATATTTGCAGCACGCTTAGCCTACGAAGCTCTCGGTGCTCGCATCATAAAAGTCGAGATCCACCCCGACCCAAAATATCTTCTTCCCGATCCTTTTGAGACGCTTAAAGCCACCGAAGTACTTGCCAAAGAGGGATTCTTTGTAATGCCCTATATACAAGCCGACCCCATTTTGTGCAAACGCCTGGAGGACGCAGGGGCTGCCGCCGTAATGCCTCTCGGGGCTCCTATCGGTACAAATAAAGGGCTTCTTACGAGAGACTTCCTACGCATTATCATAGAGCAAAGTAGAGTGCCGGTAGTAGTGGATGCCGGTATCGGAGCGCCTTCGCACGCGGCAGAAGCCATGGAGATGGGAGCCGATGCGGTACTTGTCAATACCGCTATTGCGGCAGCAGGGGACCCCGTTGCCATGGCACAAGCCTTCCGCGAAGCCGTAGTGGCAGGTAGGCGAGCTTACGAAGCAGGGTTGCCGGCAGTGGCTCACAGTGCTTCGGCCACTTCGCCCGTCGATAGCTACTTCAACCTATAAAAGACCCTATCTTTGAAAGGAAGAAAATGACCTACTACGACGAATTAATCAAACATAATTGGGACGAAGAAGAGGCCTCTATCTTTGCCAAAACAGAGGCCGACGTACTGAGGGCACTAGGCAAAGATCGTTGCAATCTGGAGGACTTCAAAGCGCTCATTTCCCCGGCTGCCGAGCCCTATTTCCGGCAGATGGCCATCAAGGCCGAGGAGCTTACCCTGCGCCGCTTTGGGCGTACCATTCAGATGTACGTGCCCCTATATGTCTCCAATTATTGTGCCAACTATTGTATCTATTGCGGCTTCAATTGCCACAACCAAATCAATAGAGTAAAGCTGAGCATCGACGATATCATGAAAGAGATCGCTGTGCTAAAAGATTGGGGATTTAGGCACCTCCTTCTCGTCTCGGGAGAGGCGCCAAAACTCACCGGGGTGGACTATTACGAAGAGGTTATCAAGGCGGTTCGCCCCCATTTTGCACAGGTATCTCTCGAGGTACAACCCCTCCACACAGAGGAGTATGCTCGCCTGGTAGCTGCGGGAATGAGCTATGTCTGCGTCTACCAAGAGACGTACAACGAGGCCGCCTACCCGCAATTCCATCCCAAGGGACTCAAAGCCAACTTCCGCTATCGCCTAGAGACCCCGGATCGCTGCGGAGAAGCCGGTGTGCACAAGATTGGTATCGGAGCCCTGCTGGGCCTGCAAAATTGGCGTACCGACTCCTTCTTTACAGCCCTTCACCTGCAGTATCTGGAGCGAACCCACTGGCGTACTCGCTACTCCATCTCGCTCCCCCGATTGCGCCCTCACGTAGGTTCCTTTATGCCTACAGACCCTATCAACGACCGACAAATGGCTCAATTAATTTGTGCGTACCGCCTATTCGACCCCGAAGTGGACATATCTCTATCCACTAGAGAGAGCTCTGCCTTCCGCGATATGGCTATGCACATAGGGGCTACCACCATGAGTGCCGCCTCCAGTACAGAGCCGGGGGGGTATGCCACTCCACACACCGAGCTGGAGCAATTCGCGATTAACGATGGCAGAAGTGTAGACGAAATGGCAGCAGCCATCCGCGCTCAAGGATACGAACCCGTATGGAAAGACTGGGACGAATGGATGTAGTACTCGACCCCAAAGTGCGCTATTCACGGCAGAGTTTGCTCCCCGAGATCGGACTCGAGGGGCAGGCTCGGCTCGCCTCTCGGCGTGCATTGGTCGTAGGAGCCGGAGGGTTGGGGGCACCCATTCTCTACTATTTGGCAGCCGCAGGCGTGGGGCATATTGGCATTGTGGAGGGCGACGTAGTAACCCTAAGCAACCTACAGAGGCAGATATTGTACTCAGAGGCCGACCTTAACCTACCCAAAGCCGAATGCGCCCGTAACCGCCTCTTAGCCCTCAATAGCGACTGTTCGGTTGAGATCTATCCCTACTATTTTACCGAAGAGAATGCACAATCCATTGCAGAAGGGTACCATATTATCATTGATGGATGCGACAATAACCATACCCGTGAGCTTATGGATCGCACAGCCCAGCAACTGGGTATCCCCTATCTCTACGGGGCGGTCTCGCATTTTGTAGGGCAATGCTCGCTTTTCCACTACCAGGGAGCCGGAGCCTACCGCGATATATTCAGCACCGTTGATGCCGAAGCCGATACCGAGGTTATACCCGTACTCGGAGCCATGCCGGGCATTATCGGCTCCACCATGGCTCTAGAGGCCATAAAGACCCTCCTCGGGATGGGGACTTCTCTCGCCGGTAAACTACTCCGCATTGATGCCCTCCACCTAGAGACTCAACTCTTTGAGATACAATAAACGAGATGGAATGGCTCTACCGCCTCCTCTCCCCTCTTTCTCTCTAATACCCTTCCCCTTTTTCCCCTCCCCCTCAAAGCTCTACGACCGATAGGTAAAAACGAAAACGATTCTGCCCGGAATCGGAGTGGCTAATAGGCTGTGAAACAAAAATTTTCTGCCCTACATTCTAGCGAGTGTAGGGCAATACTTTTTTCATTTCCACCCTGAATTTGGGACAAATAAAAGGCATGTACTCTCTCAGAAGCGAGCGAAATAATATAACAATATTTGCTCAATCAAGGATTATTTTATACTATTGCAAAAGAAAGCAGTACGGGATGTACTGCGTAGTAAAAGAAAGACATTTGACTAGAGTATGTGCGAAAGATCTACAACTAACGTTCTGAACAGGGGTCGTTTTTCCTGGATATGTATTTTATGTCTCAGTTTAGTCCCCTGGGGCTCATGGGCACAGAGTAAGTCATGTAAGGTGACAGGGGTAGTTGTAGATAGCCTCACCAATAGTCCTATACCCTACGCAACTGTGGAGTATCAGCCTAAAGATAACACCCAGCACTCCGGAGGAGCTATTACACTAGATGATGGGACGTTTATATTACAGGTACCCTCGGAGGGTCTTGGCCGATTCACAATTCACTCTTTGGGTTACAAAACCCAATCATGTGAACGAGCAGTTGAGAGCCCCCTGAGCCAACTCGATACCATCCGACTAGCCCCCGATGAGGCACTCCTCGGAGAGGTTACAGTAGTGGCTCGCCGGAAGTTAATTCAACTCTCGCCCGTAGGCTTGACCTATGATATGAAAAACGATGCCTTAGCACAGACCGACAACCTCCTATTTGCCCTCCGCAACGTTCCATTGGTAAGTGTGGACGGAGAAGGCAACATTCGCATCAAAGGCTCGTCTAACTTTTCTGTCTATATTAATGGTACGCCCTCTCGTGTTGCCTCAATGAGCCCCACGGAGGTGCTGCGAGGTATCCCTGCCAATACGATTAAACGAGTAGAGGTAATTACCCAAGTAGATGCCCGTTACGATTCATCAGCAGGAGATGCAATCCTCAACATCATTACCAACCACAAAAGCCTTGATGGCTATAGTGGCTCCCTCTCGCTAGGAGGTTCTACAATACCCACGATAGAGGGAGCTACCTCTCTCACACTTACTAAGGGGAAACTGAGTGTCACTCTTGCTTACGACTACAATTATACCCGACATACCAATCAACCTGTAGAAATTTATAGACGCACATTTAAAGATACACAGACCCTCAGCGAACTGAAATCCTCACAAAAAGGGAGCGATGATAAAGGGATTTTCCAATACCATACAGGGCGCATCATGGGAGAATATACCCTCGATAGTCTCAACATGCTCTACGCCGATGGGCATTTTATTGTCTCGTCAATCAATAGCCAAGATGTGTCTCAGCAGACCTTTTCTCCCCTTGGAGCACCGACCCGTTATGCAACCTTAGACAGAAGGGCGAGCATACTAGAAGGCTCTGTTGAGGGGAATCTCATTTATCGTAAACTCTACGCTGATGATAAAACGCCTCGTTTTTCCATTGGTTATCGCTACGCATACAATCCCAATCAGCGATATAACGATATAACTGAGCGGCAGTATCATGATGGATTTACCTCTTGGGAGAAGTCTCCTTTCGACGAAACTCGTCGCAAAGAACTCTCCCGAGGTGGCTTGAATGAGCATGCCTTACAAAGTGATTACCAGTTCCGTTGGGGAGGTGCCCATGCCATGCAAATCGGGGCGAAAGAGATAATCCGTTTAGGTAGCTCCCATCCCGAGTACTATACATGGGACTACGGAAAGAAAGATTGGCAACCTATAGATAATCCTCTTTATCAGTTGGGAGAAATGAACCAGTTACAGAGTGTAGCATCAGCTTACACCAACTATTCATGGAATAAGGGTCACTTCGGGATGAGCTTGGGCTTGCGAGGAGAATTTATGTACGACAAGATCTCCTTTTCTCAAGACGAGAAGCGAAACTTTCAGACGCAAGCCTTGCATCTGATACCAACACTCAATCTCTCCTACAATCTGACAGATCGACAACAGTTGTCATTTTTCTATAAGATGAATCCCATCCGCCCCTCTATTTGGAGTCTGAATCCATATAAAAGTCAATCCGGTCCTTACGATCTCTCTTTTGGCAATCCCGATTTGGAGTCGGAGCGTCAGCATAATTTGAATCTGTCGTACACTCTATTTTCCAATAACTATTACCTTAGTCTGAGCGCAGGATACAACCAGACGAACAATGCAATTATGCCCATAAGCTACCGGGATAAAGCAAATCCCGACATCCTGTGCAGTACCTATGCCAATGCGGGGATACACCGGAAGCCTAGTGTTAGTGTTTGGATGAATTGGCGTCCTATCACACCCCTCTCCCTCTTGTTTTACGGAGATTTTGGGTATCATCTGTTTGATTATGCCCCTCAGGGGATACAGCAACGGAGCTGGGAAAATAAACTCATGGTCAGTGCAGACATCTCACTTTCCAAAGCATGGTTCTTGGGGGCATCGTGGTATTACAATGGCAATCCACCACAACTACGTACGACCTATTCCTACAGCCATTGGTACAGCTTCTACGTGAAGAAGAGTTTTTGGGATAATAAGTTAGATGTAACATTTACGGTAAAACATCCCTTCTCACAATACCATCGCTTTGAGACGAAGATGTGGGGAGACGGCTTTGAGCATCGTCAGGTTAATCACATCCAGTCTCGCTCCATCGGGCTTAAGCTTTCGTACAACTTTAATTCGGGAAAGAGTCGTAAAGTAACCCGAGATCAAAGCCTCTCAACAAGCGACCTTGATACACAGACCGGCGTTAGGTAAGACGGTAACGTTAAGGACGATGGTTCCTCAATCGGGGAAACAAGTTTTTCTCTCCTCAGTAAAATCTTCATGGTTTTACATTATGTAGAATGCTTGATGGTGCAGCTTTCACCTCTTGGAAAAAAGATTTACATTTGTGGGTGAATTACAAAACAATGATTACCCCTCAAATCCGAATAGGATAAAAATGTTGGGAAAGTTCTATACAGAAAGCCTCAGCACTGCCCTCCCCTCCTCGGAGGAATAAGCAAAGGCATTTTCTTTCTTCATCCTATGCTTTGAGGGGAAAAGAAGCAAATAAAACCATTCATCCTATTATTGTAACTAAGAACAAACGAGTCATGAACAAACAAACATTACGCACAATCCTCCTTGCCCTAGTGGCTACGCTGGGAGTAGGTACAGCACTGGCACAGACCGAATACGACCTCCAGATTGCCGGTACAAAGGTTAATTCCAACAATTGCAACAACCTCTCCATAATCGAAGGCGTAACGGGTACTGCGAAGTACGACAACACCACCAGGACCCTCACCCTCGATAATGCGACTATCCGCACCACGGCAGAGGGAGATAATGGTGTTGGCATTATACATGGTATTGACAATCTAAAGATTCAACTCATTGGCAAAAACACCATCTCTGCAGAGGGGAGTGTGGGGATGATCAATGGAGGCATTTGCACTCTCACAGGTAGCGGAGAACTCATAGTAAATGGTTCCACAACAGCCAGTAAAAAAGAGAACCGTCTGGGCATTCTCAACAGGAATACGATCACCGTATCCGGTTGCACCCTCGAAGCTAGTGGAGGGGAATCCGGACTCTCCTCCGGTTACTGGAAGTTTGACCACTGCAACGTGCGCGTAAAGGGCGGTGGTAGCAGCGAAAACAAGTATGTAGGCAGCATTGACTATATGTGGGACAAGGAGCCCGAGTTCACCGGCTGTGCCATTACCACCCCTATGGGAGCCTACTGGAAAGAATTCCAAATCAAAGGCTCTAGCTACTACACCCTCTTCGGTGCCGACAATATGGTCATAACCGACTGGGTTACCATCAGTAAAGGAGCATCTAGCATCGGAGAGGTGAAAGCCAACGTACCGCAGAAGAAGCGCGGCATCTACAACCTTGAGGGCATCCGTCTCTCGAGCGAATGGAAGGATCTACCTGCCGGTATCTACATCGTAGATGGCGAAAAAAGGATAAAAGAATAGATACAGAATCCTCCTAGTGCCCTGTGCCCGGGGTACTGAGTGCCGCCGATCTGTAGGAATATATCCCCTATAGGTCGGCGGTATTGCATCCCATCTATTCCGAGGCTGCCGAATAGATATCATCCACCCCTCACGAAGATGCAACCGCCCTCACGGAGCAAGAGCCCGCACCACGCACTGCGCTATACACATCGCCCCCCTTAATCGTCCGTCTGCATACGTCGGAAAAGCAGTGACAATAAGGGCATAAAAACGGCTATCTTTGACCAACTTAGCCTATCTTTGTAGGGAATTGTAATAACGTCTATAACAAGACTTGATATGAAAAGACTAGTTATGCTCCGCCACGGCGAGAGTGTTTGGAACAAAGAAAATCGCTTTACAGGATGGACCAATGTAGACCTCTCCGAAAAGGGAGTAGAGGAAGCTCATAAAGCCGGACAACTGCTACGTACCGAAGGGTTCCGCTTTGCCAAAGCCTATACCTCATACCTCAAACGTGCCATCAAAACGCTAAACGTGGTCCTAGACGAGATGGATTTGGATTGGATCCCCGTAGAGAAGACTTGGATCCTCAACGAAAAGCACTATGGTGCCTTGCAGGGGCTGAACAAAGCCGAAATGGCAGAAAAGTATGGCGATGAGCAGGTGCATATCTGGCGCAGAAGCTACGACGTCCCCCCTTTGGCTCTTGACCGAGACGACAAGCGAGCCCCTCTTGCAGACCCTCGCTATGCCGCAGTAGATCCCAAACTGTTGCCCCTTACCGAGTCGCTCAAAGACACCGTAGAGCGCATCACTCCGTTTTGGGAAAATGTAATCCTGCCCGACCTTGCCAAGAACAATGAGATTATCATTGCAGCTCATGGTAATAGCCTCCGAGGGATTATCAAGGTGCTAAAGAAAATATCCGATGAGGATATTCCAGCCCTCAATCTCCCCACAGCCGTACCCTACCTCTTTGAGTTTGACGACAATATGAACCTCGTAAGCGATCGTTTCTTGGGAGATCCCGACGAAATCCGCGCTCTACAAGAGGCCGTTGCTAACCAAGGGAAGAAGAAATAAGACTATGCTTACACACGACCTAATCATCCTGGGGGGAGGCCCTGCCGGATACACAGCTGCAGAGCGTGCTGCCCGTGGAGGACTTAACACGCTCTTGATAGAAAAACGTGCCCTTGGAGGCGTTTGTCTGAACGAGGGGTGCATCCCCACCAAGACGCTGCTCTACTCCGCCAAGATTTGGCACCTTGCAGAGGATGCCAAGAAGTACGGCATCGAGGCTTCGGCCGACCAGTTTTTGATGGACAAAGTAAATGCTCGCAAAAACAAAGTCGTACGCAAGCTCGTTGCCGGCATCAAGGGTAAGATGACAAATGCCGGAGTAACCGTAGTCACGGGCGAAGGGGAAATCCTAGCCCCCACTACTCCCCAAGAGTATAGTGTGAAGGTAGGAGAAGAAACCTATACGGCTCCTCGTCTCCTCCTCGCCTCGGGTAGCGAGACATTCGTCCCCCCTATCCCCGGCCTAGATACTGTGGAGTACTGGACTAGCCGCGAAGCACTAGAGAGTAAAGAACTCCCCAAAAGTATTGCCATTATCGGCGGAGGCGTTATCGGGATGGAGTTTGCCGCTTTCTACAATCGTGTGGGCGTGGAGGTACATGTTATCGAGATGCTCCCCGAGATCTTAGGCGGTATGGATAGCGAAATGGGCGCCTTGCTACGTGCCGAATACACCAAGCTAGGCGTAAAATTCTACCTCCAGCACAAAGTCACCTCCGTAGCTCCGGATGGCGTAACGGTAGAGTTTGAAGGCAATAGTTTTGTAATCCCAACAGAACGCATCCTACTAAGCGTGGGTCGCCGCCCTGTGACTGAAAAGCTCTCTCCCCTCGGTCTTGAGATGGAGGGACGAGGAGTAAAAGTAGATGCAACGATGCGCACTTCGCTCCCCGGCGTTTATGCCGCAGGGGATGTAACGGGCTACTCACTCCTTGCCCATACAGCTGTGCGCGAAGCAGAGGTGGCCGTTGATAATATGCTTGGCAAAAATGCCCAAATGAGCTACCGAGCCATCCCCGGCATTATCTACACACAGCCCGAAGTTGCAGGAGTAGGTATGACCGAAGACCAACTCAAAAAAGAGGGCATCAGCTATCGCAAGCACCAGTTGCCCATGGCTTTTGCCGGACGATTCGTTGCTGAGAACGAGATGGCAAATGGGGTGTGCAAAATCCTTATCGGTGAGGACGATACCCTACTCGGGGCACACATGCTGGGCAATCCTGCCAGCGAACTTATCGTTGTGATAGCTGTTGCCATCGAAAGAGGCATCAAAGCACACGAGTTGGCCTCTGTAGTATTCCCCCACCCAACAGTTGGGGAGATTATCAAAGAGACTATAGAGAGTAGCCCCGTAGCCTAGGCCTCTGCTTGTAACCAAGTTTGTAAGAACTATTTGTAAGGCATCCCCCTAACGCTCCTATCCCTTGCCCCCTAGTTGCTCCGAAGTCAGTACACTAGGAGGCAAGGTCTTTTTCTTTAGTAAGAGAGAGAAATCCTCCTGCAACAATCTCCCCTCTCCCCATACACTAGAGAGCCCTACTTATCCGTTATATAAGCATGAAGAAGCGCAATAGTCTCCTCTCTGTAGTGCTGTTTCCTACAGACTATCACCATAAACTGATCCGATTTTCTCTTATTATCGGGAGCCTTTTCTTCCTCTTCTTAGGGATGGGAGGGTACGTTTTTGCTCAAAACAAGGCAGACGAAAGTTCCCCCCTTTCCTCAGGTCGGTGGGTCAAGATAAGTGTAGACAAATCGGGACTATACACGCTCTCCTACGACAAATTACGCCAAATGGGCTTTAGTAATCCCGAAGCAGTAGGCGTCTATGGGCGTGGAGGGAGGTTACTTAGCGAAGATTTGCAGAAAGCCTCTTCGGTGGCAGGGCTCCCCCAAGTGCCCCTTCTTCGGCACAACAATGCAATCTATTTCTATGGAGAGGGCACGACTCACTGGTACTACGATACCGCTCAAAAGTGCTATAGGCATGTGACCAACCACTACACACGCCTTGGGTACTACCTCCTTAGCGATGCAGCAACGCCCGGTCCCCTACTCATGGAGGAGCGCAAACCAACAGCCTCCCAAGCGGCTCCGGCTCTCACCTCTACCTACGATGCCCTTGTACTGCACGAGCGAGACATATTCTCCCCCAAACAATCGGGACGAATGCTCTTTGGAGAGCCTCTCATGGGCGGACAACCCAAACGAATCCTCGTAAATCTAGGGCATGGCGAACAAGCCGGCAACGCCATCAAAGTAAACTATGCCTACATGGCTCGCCCCAGCACCCAAGGCTTTTTTACACTCTCTCTTGATGGTAAAGAGCTGGTAAAAGATCCTATTTCTTTAAGCGAAGATCATACATCTCGTGACTTCCTTGCCGGCATTTATCACTTCAGATCCAATGTGACGGCAACGACTAGTTCTAGCAATCTCGCACTGGACGCATCCTATCGCCCTGCCGGAGAAAATGCCTATGTGGACTTTCTCGAGTTTATTATTGAACAAAGATTGCGCTACACTACGGGGCAGCAAACAGATTTTCGCAGGATGCAAGAGGGGAGCGATGCGCTCCTATATCAGGTCTCAGGGTTGCCACAAGATGGCATCATACTTGCAACTTCTCCCGAAAGCTCCCTCCCCTATCGTGTACAGACCACACAGAGTGGAGGTACACACTCTTTTACCACACAAGCACTCGACCGAGAGGGCCAACCCTATAACTTTTTGGCATGCTCTTGGCAAGATGCCTATACCCCAAATGTCGTAGGGGAGGTTGCTAACCAAAATATACACTCCGCCCCTATACCCGATCTTATCATACTCTCTCCAGAGGCATTTCTCTCCGAAGCGGAGCGACTTGCCGAGTATCATCGCTCGGTAGACGGCATGCAAGTACTCGTAGTGGGAGAGACGGCTCTATTTAACGAATTCAATACAGGGACTCCCGACGCCACAGCCTATCGCCTAATGGCAAAATACTTTTACGACCGTTGGATGGCAGCCCACCCCAGAGAGAAGCAATCGGCACAACAGCTCCTTCTCTTTGGTGATGGCGCAGCAGACAACCGCAAAGTAAGCGTGCATTGGGAGAGTATTGGTCTACAAAACACTCCCTTCCTACTCACCTACCAGAGCTCCAATTCTCTCAACATCTATAGCTATACTACGGACGACTACTTTGGCTACCTCCGCGATGGAGAAGACCATCTGACCAATGGCCGCAAACAGCTATCTATTGGGATTGGGAGGTTCCCCATTCGTACTCTTGGCGAAGCTAAAGCTGCCGTAGACAAGACCATTCGCTACGCCGAAAACGGAGATCCCGGGGTATGGAAGACGCGTACCCTCTTCCTTGCAGACAACCAAGATGGCTATTCGCATGCCAGGCAAGCCAATGAGCTTACAGAGATACTAGAGGAGATACAACCCGAGCTCATCGTAAACAAGGTGTACCTCGATGCCTTTCCCAAGAGCACCGTTAATGGGCTTACAACAGTACCCACAGCCAAACGGAAGCTCTTAGATGCTATAGACCAAGGGCTCCTTCTTGTCAATTATACAGGGCATGGTAGCCCTACGGCTTGGACGGACGAGCAGATAATGACCCTCCCCGACGTACAGCGGCTAAGCAACAAACGCCTCCCCCTCTGGATAACGGCCACTTGTGATTTCTGCCCCTACGACAATAGTACGACCTCTGCCGGAGAAGTGGCATTCCTCAACGATAGAGGAGGAGCCTCTGCCCTCTTTACCACCACCCGCGTGGTATTCGATGTACCCAACCAAGAGCTAAACAGACACTTTTTGCGCACACTCTTCACACAAGACAAAGGAGGGCGGTTACATCAATTGGGTGATGTGTTGCGCAATGCCAAGAACAGTGCCTACACCTCAGATACGATTAACAAACTCAACTTCTCGTTGATAGGAGACCCTGCCCTGCGCCTTAAGATGCCTACGCATCAAGCAGCCCTACTCAAGATAAATGGGAAGCAACCCGATCCTCAAAAAGGTATTTCTCTACATGCCCTTGAGCGTGTTTCGCTCGAAGGAGCCATACACGACTTGAGCGGAACTATCGATGGGAACTTTAATGGTACGATTGCCATTACGGTATTCGATGCTGAGCAGATCTCCTCTACACTAGAAGAAAACATACCGGAGTATCAAGAGAGTGTATACAAATTCTCAGAGTACCCCGGGATTATCTATGCCGGTAATGCCGAGGTTGTAAATGGGCAGTTCACCGCCTCTTTTGTGGTACCCAAAGATATCTCCTACTCCGATAAAAAAGGGAAAATCAACTTCTATGCCTACTCATCTTCTCTTAAGCGAGAAGCCATGGGTGTGGATAAATCTCTCAAGCTAGAGATGGGAGGGAGTGGATCCGAAGAGGACAAAACCCCTCCTGAGATACAGAGGATTTATCTCAATGACTCCACCTTCAGAGCTCCCATTGTGGTGGGTACTACTCCGCTATTCGTGGCAGATCTTTTTGATATGAGCGGTATCAATTTATCGGCAGGAGGCCTAGGGCATGGCATTACGTTGTCCATAGACAATAATCCTACCTACACCTTTACTCTCAACGATTACTATAGAGCCAACCAACTAGAGGTCGGCAAGGGCTCCGTTGTGTACCTACTTCCTACGCTACCCGAGGGAGATCACACCGCCATCCTCCGTGTATGGGACGTGTTTAATAATGCAGCAGAGAAGAGCATTTCGTTCCGTGTAAACAAAGATTTGGCTCCCCAAATTGCTGCCTCTCAGGCCTTCCCCAATCCGGCCTTACTTGGTTCTCCTATCACCTTTGAGATATTTACAAATACTCCCGGAGAGGAGATGTCGCTTACCATCGAGCTCTTCGACTTCACAGGGCGATGCGTGGCCAAGAGCCCATCATTTAGCCTTGTATCTCCCTCACAAGGGAGCATTCGTATCCCTTGGACCCCCACTACCTCGTATCAAACCTCGCCCACAAGAGGGCTATACATATATAGGTGTACCCTATCCGGTAACAATGGAAAAAGTGCTACAACGATGGGGAAATTACTCCTAGAAGAGAGCTCCTCCGGGGCAACCAAATGAATAGAATATTGTACTTTTGCGGCACAATAGAGTTGTGAACAAAAGAGTACACCAACTAAGTTACACAACTTGACACGTATAGAATTAAGATGAATCGTACAATCCTAAAGCGTCTCCTAGTTATAGGAGTCTCCGTTATTATTTCTACGCTCGCCCTCGTGGCACAAAATGATGTACAAGAGCAACGCTTCAACGCAGTCACCACCTCGGTGCCTTCGCTTCACATATCCCCGGGAGCTCGTGCTGCAGGTATGGGCGATGTTGGGGTAAGCTCTACTCCCGATGTTAATTCGCAGTATTACAACCCCTCTAAGTATGCATTGCTATCAAGCAAGGCCGGAGTTAGTTTTACCTATACCCCATGGCTTGCCAAGTTGGTAAACGATATCAAACTAATGGAACTCACCGGGTACTACAAGATTGGTAGCGAAAACAACCAAGCTCTGAGTGCTTCTCTACGTTTCTTCTCGCTTGGTACCATTCGTACTTTCGACGACCTTGCACGTTCTCTAGGGGAGGCTCACCCTAACGAGTTTGCCCTAGACTTTGGTTACTCGTTGCAGATAACCTCCGATTACTCTATGGGAGTTGTACTCCGTTACATTCGTAGCGACCAAAACACAGCAAGTAGTACGGGAGAAAATCGTGCGGGCAACGCCTTCGCTGCCGACATTGCCGGTTATCTGACAAAGTACTTCGTGGCCGGTGACTCCGAGCCTCTCTGGACTTTCGGTTTCAACATTAGCAACATCGGTACCAAGATATCTTATGGTGGCAATCAGTCTATGTTTATTCCTACCAACCTGCGTGTAGGTACGGGTATTCTCTACCCCTTCGACGATTACAACGCCCTCTCTCTCAATATCGAGGCCAACAAACTGTTGGTTCCCACGCCTCCTATCAAAGACCCCACCAAGCCGGATGAATATGCACGTAAGATAGAAGAATACCAAAAAACCTCCTCTATTGCCGGTATCTTCAAGTCGTTTGGCGATGCCCCTGGGGGATTTAAGGAAGAACTCCAAGAGATAAACCTAGGCATCGGAGCCGAGTATAGCTATAACAATCGCTTCTTCCTTCGTGCCGGTTATCAGTACCAACACCCCAATAAAGGGAATCTACAGTACTTTACAGCAGGTGCCGGATTCAAGATGAGTGTCTTCAGTCTCGACGCCTCTTACCTAATATCAGCAGTCCCCAGTAACCCTCTGGATCAAACGTTGCGCTTCTCGCTCTCCTTTGATATGGATGGGATTCGCAACCTCCTTCGCTAAAAGACCTCTCCAACAAACCTAAATACAATTGCGATATGAGTTGTCCCTTCTCCGTTGGCACGGGCTTCGATGTACATAGATTGGCAGTAGGATACCCCCTACGTATCTGCGGAGTAGAAATCCCCTACGAGATGGGATTGGAAGCGCATTCCGATGGGGATGTTGCCCTTCATGCCCTCTGCGATGCACTCCTAGGAGCAGCAGCCTTGGGCGATATAGGCTACCACTTCCCACCTAGCGACAATAGTTACAAGGGGATAGACAGCCGTATTTTGTTAGAGCGTGTAGCCTCTCTCGTAGCCTCCGAGGACTGGAGCATTGGCAACATAGACCTCGTAATCATAGCTCAGGCACCCAAGATGCTTCCCTATATAGAGGCTATGAAGGAGAGCATTGCTGCCATTTTGGGTAAAGAGGTACGCATCTCTATAAAAGCAACAACTACAGAACATCTAGGCTACACAGGGCGGAAAGAGGGAATCGCCGCCCAGGCTGTAGCTCTCCTATACCGATAAAAAAATCTTCTATCCCTCATCATTATCATTTTGTTTATGTCTCTCGATAGTCTTCTTGCACTTACTCCCCTTGACGGACGCTACCAATCTAAGACGCAAGACCTGCGTAGTTTTTTCTCCGAATATGCCCTAATTCGCTACCGCATTTGGGTTGAAATAGAATATTTTCTTGCCCTGTCGGATACGCTTCCTCAGCTGCAAAGCAAAATAGATTCAGCCACAAAGGAGCAGCTACGCGACCTCTACCGCACGCTCACTCCCGAGGAGGCTGCTAAGGTAAAGGAGATTGAGTCTGTAACCAATCATGACGTCAAGGCGGTTGAGTACTACATAAAGACTGCTTTTGATGCCCTCAATCTATCGTGGGCTAAGGAGTTCGTGCACTTTGGACTTACCTCTCAAGACATCAACAATACAGCCTTCCCGATGATGCTCCGAGGGGCTCTCAAAGAGGTTTTTGAGCCGGCACTCTCTCGAGTATTGGAGCTTCTCCGCAAATACACCCATGAGTGGGCAGAAATCCCCATGCTGGCTCGGACGCATGGGCAACCCGCCTCCCCCACTCGCCTAGGCAAGGAGTTCGGGGTGTATATGTACCGACTAGAGGAGCAATTGAAACTCTATCATGCAATACCCTTTGGGGCTAAATTTGGTGGGGCAACGGGTAACTTTAATGCACACCATGTAGCCTATCCCGAGATCGACTGGAAGCAATTTGGCAACCATTTCGTAGCCTCTTTGGGGCTCGAAAGGGAGCAAATTACAACCCAAATATCAAACTATGACCATCTGGCTGCCCTGCTCGAAAGCATAGCGCGCATCAATACCATTTTGGTCGATCTTGCCCGAGACGTATGGATGTACATCTCCATGGGATACTTCAAACAGCGCATCAAAGCGGGCGAAGTTGGCTCCTCTGCCATGCCTCACAAGGTGAATCCTATTGACTTTGAAAACGCCGAAGGCAATCTCATGCTCTCTAGTTCGATAGCTCTATTCTTGGCATCGAAGCTCCCTATATCTCGCCTACAACGCGATCTGACGGACTCTACCGTTATCCGCAACGAAGGGCTCCCCCTAGGCTACACTCTTATTGCACTAAAGAGCCTCGAAAAGGGGTTAGGAAAGATACTTCTGAATGAAGATGCCATCGCCCACGACTTGCAAAGCAACTACGAGGTGGTAGCGGAAGCCCTACAAACCATACTAAGAAGAGAAGGGTACCCTAACCCTTACGAAACGCTAAAACAACTCACACGTACGGGCGAAGCCATGACTGCGGAGAGCATCCATCGCTTTATTGATACATTGGCTGTAGCCCCAAGCATCAAAGAAGAAATGCGTGCCATTTCTCCCCAAACTTACGTAGGTATATAAATAAATCACTACCTTTGTGAGGGTCTGCAGGAAAAGAATAAACTGAAAGCGGACAAAGTTATAGCCAAAGAATCAAGAAAAGTTTTTGATCAAGGGGCAAGATAGGAGGGACAAAATACCGTTCTATTCCATCCGGTATTTGCCTTTTCGTCATCTTGATTCCATACACGAGAGGTGTACGAGATCAAGACAAATATTTTATTAGTACAAAACAAAAAGAGTCTACACTCACCTAAAAGTAGATCACTGAATTATCCGAATGGAAAATAAAGACTCCATCGAATCTGAAGAAAGAGCACTCCAAAACTCAGAGAAGTCCTCAGCAGAGGTAGCCCCTGAGAAAGAGCAAGAAGCCACGGCTTCAGAATCAAAAGTCTCAAACGACGAGACCCCAACTAAAACAAATACAGGAGGACGCAAGCGTACCCGTACCCGGATTTCCCAAACCACCGACCGCAAAAGTTGTATCCTTGTTTCGACTGACGAAGACAAGCGTGGTAGCGCATCTATCATCAGTAGAAACAATGATGCATCCCGTGCTGTGGCACAGCAAAAGGAGAGCAACAATGACGAAGATTGGGATATATCTCTCGAAGGCATGTTTGACAAACTTTCACGCGAAGCAGACGAAGTGATAGGGCGCACCATGCAAATGCTCGAGCAAGATGAACCCGTACGCACCTCTTCTCATCGGCCCACCCACCACGTCCGCGACAGACGTTCTTCTCAAGAGGGAGGCAGAGAGGACGATAGACCCATCTATCCTTTTGAGCGACAAAAGAAGCGTCACAACGCTGAGCCTCTCGACGAAAAAGCACAACATGCAGGTCAATCCCCCAAGGGCAAGAAAAAGAAAAAGAAGAAAATTCAACGCAGACCGGAGGAGGTTATCTCTTATCCTGAGATGCCGGTGGATCCTAAGACTCCTCTACGTCTCAATAAGTTTTTGGCTAGTTCGGGCGTATGCTCTCGCCGTGTTGCCGACCAACTCATCGTGGACGGGCATGTCTCTGTAAACGGAGAAATCGTCACACAACTAGGGAAACACGTCACTCGAGAAGACTTTATTTCGGTAGATGGGAAGCCCGTTTCCATCGAAAAGAAGATATACGTACTACTCAACAAACCACGCAACTGCGTAACGACCAGCAGCGACCCCGAAAAGCGACTCACAGCCATAGACTTGGTACGTAACGCCTGCAACGAGCGTATCTATCCGGTCGGACGTCTCGATAGGAATACCACAGGGCTTCTTCTCCTTACCAACGATGGTGACCTGGCAGCAAAACTCATGCACCCCAAGTACGAGAAGAAGAAAATCTATCAAGTAACGCTCGATAAACCCGTATCGGTGGAGCACATGCAACAAATCGCTTCGGGCATAGAGCTCGAAGATGGGGAGATCCATGCAGATGCTATCAGCTATGTAGACGAAAACAATCTCGCCATTGTGGGTATAGAGATCCACTCGGGTCGCAATCGCATCGTGCGTCGTATATTCAAGCATCTTGGCTATCGCGTTTACAAACTCGATCGCGTTTACTTTGCCGGCTTGACAAAAAAAGATCTACCACGAGGCAGATGGCGTTACCTCACTGAGGACGAAGTACGCAACCTCCGTCACGACTTCTACGAATAAAATAGAGAGAGTATAACAATATCGGTACATGAAAAGATTGATGATTAAAGAGGTTATTGCCTCGCCTACATTAGATCAAGAAATCACAGTTATGGGTTGGGTGCGTACGCGCCGTGGCAATAAAGCGGTAAGCTTCATTGCACTCAATGATGGTAGCTGTATCCATAATCTACAAATCGTAGCAGATCTGGCTCGCTTCTCACCCGAGGTTATGCAACAAATCACTACTGGGGCATCTCTGGCTGTACGAGGCACCCTCGTTGCCTCTCAGGGAGCAGGACAAAGCATTGAGTTACAAGCTGAAGAGATTACCATATTTGGCACATGCGACCCCAATAGCTATCCTCTACAAAAGAAAGGGCATTCCCTAGAATTCCTCCGCGATATAGCCTATCTGCGCCCTCGTACCAATACCTTTGGTGCCATACTGCGTATCCGACACAACATGGCTATTGCCATCCACGAGTTTTTCCATAAAAAGGGATACTACTATGTGCACACCCCCATCATTACCTCTAGTGATGCAGAAGGAGCAGGGCAAATGTTCCGCGTAACGACTCTAAACCTAGATAAGTTACCCCTTAACAAAGCCGGCGAAGTGGATTACAAAAAAGACTTCTTCGGTAAACCTACCGCCCTTACCGTCTCAGGACAACTAGAGGGAGAGCTGGCAGCTCTTGCCCTTGGAGGGATTTACACTTTTGGTCCCACCTTCCGTGCAGAAAACTCCAATACGCCTCGTCACCTTGCCGAGTTTTGGATGATTGAGCCCGAGATTGCATTCTTCGACGTGCACGACAATATGGACCTCGCAGAGGAGTTTACCAAGCATTGCGTACAGTGGGCTCTTGACAATTGTGCGGACGACCTAGCGTTCCTCTCGGAGCACTTCGATAAGGGTCTGATGGATCGTCTTCGCTTTGTCCTTGCCAATAGCTACGAGCGCATCACCTATACGCAAGGGATTGAGATACTCGAAAAGGCCATTGCCGAAGGGCATAAATTTGAATTCCCCGTGTACTGGGGTGTAGACCTCGCCAGCGAACATGAGCGTTACCTCGTGGAGCAGCACTTCCAAAAACCCGTAATAATGACCGACTATCCGAAGGAGATTAAAGCTTTCTATATGAAGCAAAACGAGGATGGAAAGACAGTGCGAGGTATGGACGTTCTCTTCCCTCTAATCGGAGAAATTATCGGCGGTAGCGAGCGTGAAGCTGACTTTGACAAACTTCGCACTCACGCTCAAGAGATGGGAGTACCCGAGAAAGATATTTGGTGGTACCTAGATACTCGTCGCTTTGGCACAGTGCCTCATGCCGGCTTTGGGTTAGGCTTCGAGCGTCTCCTTCTCTTCGTAACGGGGATGAGCAACATTCGCGATGTTATCCCCTTCCCTCGTACCCCAAACAATGCCGAATTCTAGTGAAATCAAAGAAAAAACCAGCCTATCTTCCCTACCTAATAGGGCAATAGGGCTGCTTTTTCTAAGCAAAGATTTCTCCGATTCAGCAATAATCGCTTAATTTGCACTCAGAACAAAATAGATAGTACAGAGCTATATGAACAATCTCCTAAAGTATCTCGGATCAATACTCCTCCTCATCGGAGTGTTAGTTATCGCTATACCTCACTTTTTAGATAAGACGAGCAATGTTACATTGGGCGGTGGCTTGGGCTTAGTTATCATCGGGTTTCTTGCCCATATCTTCCTCAATAGAAAGGCCGGCGCAGAGTAATAAACTCGCCCTTTTTACCGGGTGTAAACTCTCCATAAGGGGAATTTGATCTTGCACCCATACTCATAAAGAGCCCCACTCCCTGCATTCTTTCCGATTGTAGGAGTGGGGTTTGTCTATTACGACAACCATATAGATGTAAATATTAGTACCTTTGTAACCATGAATTGATAGCTCTCCGGATAGAGAGATTATAGGCTAACAAAAGAACAAAATGTACAGGACAAATACGTGCGGAGAGCTCCGCAAAGAGCACATAGGTAGTGAGGTAACTCTTGCTGGTTGGGTAAGTAAACTTCGTAGAATGGGGGCTATGGCGTTCCTCGATCTTCGCGATCGCTACGGCATTACTCAACTCGTATTCGACTCTGCACACCCCGAGCTCCAATCGGCTCTTGATGGTGTAGGACGCGAATGTGTACTGCAAGCCACCGGTGTGGTGCGTGAGCGGTCTGCCAAAAACGACAAGATAGCAACAGGAGATATTGAGCTAGAGGTAACAAGTTGCCGGGTACTCAATCCTTCAGAAGTCCCTCCCTTTACCATCGAAGACAACTCAGACGGGGGAGACGACCTCCGCATGAAATATCGCTATCTCGACCTCCGTCGCGACCCCGTAAAGCGCAATATTGAGCTACGCCATCGCATGGCTCTCCTCACTCGCAATTACCTAGATCGCTTAGGATTTTTGGAGATTGAGACCCCCATGCTCATTAAATCGACCCCCGAAGGTGCTCGCGACTTTGTAGTGCCTTCGCGTATGAATCCTAACGAGTTTTACGCTCTACCACAGTCTCCTCAAACCTTTAAGCAACTCTTGATGGTGGCTGGGATGGATCGCTACTTTCAGATCGTTAAGTGCTTCCGTGATGAGGACCTTCGTGCCGATCGTCAGCCCGAATTTACGCAGATAGACTGCGAGATGAGTTTTGTAGATCAAGAGGATATCCTCACGGTCTTCGAGGGGCTTGCTGTAGAGCTTTTCAGCAAAATACGTGGAGTCACTCCCACTACCCCTTTCCGTAGAATGAGCTGGCACGAAGCCATGAATAGCTACGGAAGTGACAAGCCGGACCTCCGCTTCGGGATGCCCATCCGCGAGATTACCACTCTAGTCCAAGGGCACGGCATGAGCCTTATGGACGAAGCTGCCTATGTGGGAGCCATTGCCGTAGAGGGAGCCGCCGAGTATACGCGTAAGCAGATAGATGCACTTACAGACTATGTAAAGCGTCCTCAAGTAGGAGCAAAGGGACTCATCTGGATCAAGTGCAATGCCGATGGTTCTTTCAAAAGTTCGGTGGATAAGTTCTTCGACGCTGACGCACTCAAAGCAATAGCTCAGGCAGCAGAGGCAAAGAGTGGAGACCTCGTCCTCATACTACTCGGCACGGAACGTTACAGTGTGCTCAAGCAATTGGGTACACTCCGCCTGCACGTAGCCGACCTTGCCGGACTCAAAGACCCCAATAAATTTGAGTGTCTGTGGGTTGTGGACTTCCCCCTACTCGAGTGGGACGAAGAGACGCAACGCTTCTACGCAATGCACCACCCCTTCACCTCCCCCAAGTCGGAAGACATTTCTCTCCTCTCCACCGATCCCGGAGCCGTACGCGCCAATGCCTACGACATGGTAATCAATGGTGTAGAAGTTGGAGGGGGATCTATCCGTATCCACGACTCACAATTGCAGCATAAGATGTTTGAGGTACTTGGGTTTACCAAGGAGAAGGCCGAGGAGCAATTCGGGTTCTTGATGAACGCCTTCAAGTACGGAGCACCTCCCCACGGAGGGGTCGCATTCGGGCTTGACCGCTGGGTTTCTATCATGGCTGGCCTAGACTCGATCCGCGACTGCATTGCATTCCCCAAAAACAACGCCGGCCGCGATGTAATGATTGATGCCCCCTCGGCAATCGATCAGGTACAACTTGATGAACTCAACCTCATCCTCCGCCCAGCCAAAGAGCAATAAATCTTTTGATGCCTACCCATCTTGATATAATTGCAGCCCTAGAAGAAGTTTGCCCCTTGTCTCTACAGGAGACTTGGGACAACAGCGGCTGGCAAGTAGGCAATCCGAACCTTGAGTGCACTGGGGCTATGCTTGCCGTAGAGGCAACAGAAGCCACCGTACAAGAGGCTCTAGAGAATGGATGTAACCTACTTATCACTCATCATCCCCTACTCTTCCACCCTCTCAAACACATCGGGAGTAGGACTTACCAAGAGCGCACCGTAGCCCTTGCCATCAAGCATGATATAGCCATCTATTCGGCTCATACCAATGCGGATAATGCGGCTAAAGGGATTAACTACGACCTTGCTGAGCGACTGCAACTGCAACAGACACGCGCCCTTGTAGCACAGCCTTGCAATCTTTACAAGCTATCGGTTATGGTGCCCACCGCCTCTGCTCCCGAAGTAGAGAGCGCCATGTGTGCCGCAGGAGCAGGGAGATTAGGATGCTACGATAGTTGTTCGTTTTCGGTAGAGGGGCGAGGGCATTTCCGTCCATTGGAGGGAGCAAATCCCACAATTGGCTCTCTAGGCGAATTGGAGGAGGTGATAGAGACACAAATTTCTCTCCTTGTTGAGCCTCACCTCGTCCACAAAGTAATACAAGCAATTTACGCCTCCCATCCGTACGAAGTGCCTGCCTACGAGCTCATTTCCCTAGCGACTCCGCAAGATAAGATAGGCACGGGTGTCATCGGCGAACTACCCCATCCCATAAGCGAAGAGGAGTTCCTCAAAAAAGTCTCTCAGTGGTCTGGGGTAAAGCACGTTGCCTATTCCCACCCCCTAGGGAAAGCGATCTCTCGCGTTGCTCTATGCGGAGGAAGCGGAGGGAGTTTCCTATCCAACGCCATCGCACAGCATGCCGATGTTTACCTTACGGGCGAGGGAAAATACAACGACTACCTAGATGCGGCCGGACATCTCCTCTTTGTCACCATCGGACATCACGAGAGTGAATCGATCGCTCGCAGGCTATTTAGCGACATTATCTCGGCAAAATTCCCTAACTTTGTGCTTCGAGAGTCGTTGTACGACAATAATCCGGTTAATCACCTATAAGTAATATGGCCAAGAAAGAAACGCCAGCAAAGAAAGAACCTACCGCCAAAAAGCTGGAGGATGCCGCTTCGGTTGCCCAACCAGAAACCGCAGAAGAACGTGTAGCAAAGCGTCTCACCGCTTTGGCTCGTCTGCAGGCAACCCTATCGCGCATAGATGAAATTGAAATACTTCGTGGCGAACTTCCTCTCGAAGTTGAGAACATAGAGAACGACCTTGCTCAGTTGCAAACGCGTCTCGACAATACGGCATCTTCTGCCAAAACCCTATCACAATCGGTTACTGCAGAACGCAGCAAGATAGCTCAGTCTCGTGAGTTGCTCGATAAATACAAGGCTCAAATAGATAATGTTCGCAACAATCGTGAGTATGACAACCTCTCAAAAGAGATTGAATACCAAGAGCTAGAGATTACCCTCAGCGAGAAGAAAATACGCGAATACACCCAAGAGCTACAGGCTCGCAAGGCTGATATTGCAAAATACAAAGAACAATTCGAACTCCGTGCAGGCGACCTAAAGGCGAAGAAATCGGAGCTCGACAGCATCATACAAGAGACACACGAAGACGAAGAAAAGCTGCGCAAAGAAGCGGCTAAGCAGGAGAAAGAGATCCAAGACCCTCGTGTGCTTGCTTTCTTCCATCGCATTCGCAATGGGGCTCGCAACGGACTAGCCGTAGTACCCATCGACCGTGAGTCTTGTGGTGGATGCTTCAATCGCATTCCACCCCAGCGTCAGCTTGAGATCAAACTCCACAAAAAGGAGATTATTTGTGAGTATTGTGGGCGCATCATCATTGACCCTGATTTACTCAACATGTAGTAGAACCCTTTTGGGTGTCTCCACCTAGTATAAACATAGGGTGTATCGGAAGTAACAACTTTTGGTATGCCCTATTTTTGTAAACTCTCCCCATGAAGACGAGTCCTCAAGTGTACCACCACCCCCTAATGCGAACCATGCGACAGAGCATCAGTCGCTATCAACTTTTGGAGCCACATGCTTCGGTGCTCGTGGCTCTAAGTGGAGGGGCTGATTCGGTTGCGCTACTACTTGCCTTACAGCTCGCTGACTACCGCCCTATTGCCATACATTGCAATTTCCATTTGAGGGGAGAAGAGAGTCTCCGAGATGAGCAATTCTGCCGAGATCTCACGGATCAACTGGGGATTGAATTAGAGGTTCATCACTTTGATACTTGTGCCTATGCTACGACCCACCGGCTGTCTGTAGAAATGGCAGCTCGCGAACTCCGCTATCAAGTATTTGAGCAAGAAGCCTCCAAACGGGGCATTGAAGCCATTGCTGTAGCCCATCACTTGCAAGACAATGTAGAGACACTTTTGGGGAACCTCTCAAGAGGGACAGGGCTTACAGGGCTACGTGGCATTCTCCCCAAACGCGGTTCGATTATCCGACCCTTACTTGATGTGCACCCCAAAGAGATTCACGATTTTCTCCATCTATTAGGGCAATCGTTTTGCCTTGACAGCACCAACCAAGATACCTCCATCAAGCGAAATGCTATTCGTCATTGCATCATTCCGCTTTTCCAGGAGTTTAATCCCCAATTCCTTACTACCTCTAGAAGCACACTGGCACATCTACGGGATGCCGAGACGATATACCAAAAAGGCATCGAAGCACTACTTACAGAAGCACGTGTACCTCAGCCCTTCCCCCTCTCTCATACTAGCATATCGACCTATAAAGTAGAGAATCTACTTCGCTCGGGTGTTGCCCCTACCCTGCTCCATTACATTACGGAGGGGAAAGGGTTTTCTGCCGATGCAATCGAACAATTTGAGGCGCAACTCTCATCTCCCCACCCCGTAAGCATTACGGCAAACAACTATACGCTAGAATGTCGCAAAGGGTTACTCCACCTTATCTCTAAGCCCCTGAGAGAAAACGAAGGAGCTGTAGAATACCTTCGCATAGACTCGAACCAAGGGAAAATAAGCACCCCTTACGGCATTTTTTCCTACTCCATCCACGAAAAGAATGAAGCTATCCCCACTTCCCCTCTCTCTATCGTGCTGGATTGGGACGCTCTAAGTCAACACTACACTGATGCTAAAGGCATGGTTACTCTCTCCATTTCTGCAATAGATCCAGAGGAGAAAATACAACCCTTTAGGCTCAAAGGCCGAAAAACCATCCATAAGATACTGAATGAAAAGGGGGTGGTACCGGTGCTCTTTTCCTCTATTCCTCTACTTCGGGCTGGCGAGCAACCTCTTTGGGTAGTACCTATACAGCGCACAGAGGCTTTTGCCATTACCCCTAATACACGCCGCTATCTACAACTCTCGTTCTCCCCTATCGAGGAATAAAAAACATGGATTTGAAGAAACTCCTTAATGTGAAAGAAACAATAATATAAAGGCTATATGAAGAATTATTCAGGGAAACTACAACAACTATTATATTTGATAGTATCTCTCCTCCTGGTCATGGCAATAAGTCTCCGAAGAGACGGAAAGGTCTTAGGACACGATCTGAAGCAGCAACAGGAGGAGACTACTAAGACGGACACGATGACCGTGCTTGAAGATGGCTCAATACGATTAAATACTACCGAGCTAGGGAAAGATATCATAGGCTACGGAGGCACCGTACCTTTGGTGATCACTTTGCAAGATGGTCGAATTAAAAGTGTCGAGGCCCTCCCAAATGCAGAGACTCCCAAATTCTTTGAGTCGGCATCAGTACTACTTAGTAAGTGGAATGGACAGACCATAGAAGATGCTCAGCAATTGGAAGTGGACGGAGTGTCTGGTGCAACATTCACGTCAAAGGCTATCATTGAAAACGTACAGCGAGGCCTTCAGTATGCAGCAAACAATCCCGTAAAGGGATCAATTTGGTCAGATTTCGACCTCTCTGCCAAGGCTATAGCCGGACTAATTGTAGTGCTCTTAGCTGCCATCGTACCGCTTTTTGTTAGGGATAAACGCTATAGGATAGCTCAGCAAATCCTTAATGTTGTCGTACTAGGCTTCTGGTGCGGCTCGTTTCTGAACTACACATCGATGGTCAGCTATATGTCAAATGGTATGAATGTAATAGCCCTAATCGTACCGGTCATCATGCTCATCACAGCCTTCGTGTATCCGCTTTTTGGCAAAAAATCGTACTACTGTACACATGTATGTCCGCTCGGTTCGTTGCAAGAGCTTGCAGGGAAATGCGTAGGGTACAAAATAAAGATGAAGCCAACGACTATCAAATACTTAGATATGTTTCGCCAGATTCTATGGGCTGTACTCATGCTATGTTTGTGGACAGGTGTATGGTTCGATTGGATCGATTACGAGCCCTTCTCTGCCTTTGTTTTCCAATCAGCCTCATGGGTGGTCATTGCCATTGCTGTAGTATTCGTAACCCTCTCCACGGTGGTTATACGCCCCTACTGCCGCTTTGTTTGTCCCACAGGTTCTCTCTTTAAGTGCAGTCAATATTCAAGTCCTAAAAACAAGAAATAAAAGATATGAAGACATCAATGATTCTCAATGTAGTGCTCGCTATTGCACTCGTATTCCTATGCTATAAGATTGCAGTAACTGGGGAGAAGAAGGGAGAGAAACAGGATACCTCTGAGGTAGTTCTCAACAATATTCTCGAGCGCACATCTATCCGCTCCTATCAAGACCAATCTGTTGAAGAAGAAAAGATAGAAAAGTTGCTCCGTGCAGGGATGGCAGCCCCAACGGCTAAAAATAAACAGCCATGGCACTTTATAGTTGTTACGGAAAAGGAACTGCTGCAAAAACTTGCTGAAGCTAACCCCCATGCCGCTATGGCTGCTAAGGCTCCGCTGGCTATTGTAGTCTGTGGCGACATGACCAAAGCTCTCGATGGCGATGCGCGTGACTTCTGGATTCAGGATTGTTCCGCAGCCTCAGAAAATATTCTCCTAGCAGCTACGGGAATGGGACTCGGAGCCGTATGGACTGGAGCCTACCCGGCAAAAGAACGCTACACTGCTGTATCTGAGGTCCTTGGACTGCCGGAGTCATTAATTCCTCTTAATACTATTGTTATAGGTTACCCTGATACTGAGGCAACCCCAAAGGATAAATGGACAGAAGAGAACATCTCATACAATATGTATGGAGAAGAGTAGAAAGATGGCTAGTGGTATGCCTACAATGATGATGGGTGGCAGAAACTAAGATCTTAAACTGACACAACAAAAGTCTGCGCCTAAGAGTCTGTCTCGCAATGGATAGGCACTTAGGCGCAGAATCGTATAACAGAGAGAAGATTACTCCGTGGGAGGCAAGAGGCTCGTGGGGATACTCTTGGTATTCTTGACGCCCAATTCGCGTAATTGCTCCATCTGATGGATAAAGTTTCCTCTCCCCTCGCTCAATTGTCCTCGTGCCTTGCGCAGGCTCTCTGTTGCCTTTATCATCTTATCTTCCGTCTCTACAAGGGTAGCTGCATAAGTGCAAAACTTGTCGTACATGGCACTGGCACGCCGTACAATCTCTTCCACATTTTTAATTTGTCGATCGCGCTGCCACATATCTTGCGCCATGCGCAGTACGGCTATCAAATTGGTACCATTGATGAGGACAACCCCTTTCTTGTACGCCGTTTCCCAGAGTGCAGGATCTTGTGTTAAAGCCAGAGAATAAGCCGGATCGTTAGGGATAAATAGAACAACAAAGTCGGGAGCTCCCGTTATAAACTCGGGGTAACGCTTGGCCGATAGCTCCGCAATATGCTTGCGCACACTATCAAGATGCTCTTGGGCAAAATGCTTGCGCTCCCCATCATCCTCTGCGGCTATGTATCTGCTATAAGCCGTAAGACTGACCTTGCTATCGATCACCATAGCTCCGCCATTAGGGTAGCGCACGATCACGTCGGGACGCAAAGCACTCCTCTCTCCCGCAGGATGTAGAACGTCTCCTTGCTCATCTCGCAAAGTCTCCTGCACCATGTACTCCTCACCACGTCGCAAGCCACTCGACTGCAAAATATTCTCAAGAATCATCTCTCCCCAGTCCCCCTGCACTTTGCTATCCCCCTTGAGGGCTTTGATAAGGGCATTCGTCTCCGTGCTTAGCGTGCCGCTCTGCTGCATAAGCTCTCGGATCGTACTTTGCAACGAAATACGCTCGCGCGACTCAGCACTATAGGTCTCCTCTACTCTCTTACCGAGGCGTTCTATATCCTCTCTCAGGGGACGAAGGGTCTCCTCGTTGCGTACACCTAAGGTTTTGGAGCGCTCTTCTACAATCTGTGTAGCAATCTCTTTGAACTGCAATTGTAGCTCCTTGGCTTGGTCTTGATTCTTCTGTTTCGCCTCCTCAAGAGCGCGTTGCAGATGCTGGCACTCTACCTGCCAACGATAGCCCTCGTGCTCTAGGTTCTCCTTTTCGCCCCGCAACTGCTCAAGAGCACTTTGCCTTTGCACACTCTCCTCAGTTACTCTTCGGATCTCCTCTTTTTGCACAGAGATTAGAGTACGCGCCTCTACTATTTCGGTTTGTTCCTGCTCTCGTTTTTCCCTGATAGATAAGAAAATACGATGCTCTCTCAAGAGCAAAAAGGCAAGACAAAGGACGACAACGATTGCTACGATAAGGGAGTAAATCATACTACTTTAGGATCTCATTCTACGACCCTCAAAGGTACAATATTCCACTCCATTCTTCCATATAAATACACATTTTAGGCCAATTTGTGTATCTATCTATACCTACAATTCATCAATAAGAGCTACTTTTGCACAGCTAAAGAATAACTGTGCATGAATAAATATACGAATAACGACGTTAACAGGAACCTACTAAAGGTAATCGAAGACTCCTTCAAAGAGAGTTTTGACTTACCGGCATTTACCGACTACGATACAAACGAAACCTTTACCTATGGCAGCGCAGCACAAGAGATTGCTCGCCTCCATGCCCTCTTTCGCACGGCAGACCTCAAAGCCGGAGACAAGGTCGCCCTCATGGGGGCAGACTCAGCACGCTGGTGCATTATATTTATTGCCACTATTACCTATGGTGCGGTAATTGTTCCCATCCTACAGGATTTTAACCCTCAGGATGCTGAACGCATTATCGATCATAGCGACTCTCGCATACTTTTCCTAGACCAGAAGCTCCGCACCTCCATAGACCTCAATCGTTGTCCCCAAGTAGAGATACTACTGGGGATAGAGGAGCTGGATATAGTACACGTTGCCAAGCAAAAAGAGGAGAACGAAAAAGCCCTAAGAGAATCCATTGCCCACCGCGATCGATGGAAACTCTACTCCGAGGGCGGCAGCTTTGCTCGCGAGAGCATCTGCTTTGCTCAGCGAGAGAATAGCGAAGTAATGTACATTAACTACACAAGCGGTACCACGGGTGTAAGCAAGGGAGTGCTCCTTACCGGACAAAATATTGCGGGTAATGCCCTCTACGCGCACCGACTCGACCTCATGTATCGGGGGCATCGTGAACTTTGCTTCCTCCCCCTAGCGCACGCCTATAGCTGTGCATTCAATTTGATAACCCCCATCACCATGGGGGCGCACGTGACCATCTTAGGAAAAGTCCCCTCTCCTCGTGTTATCATGGCCGCCTTTGCCAAGGTGCGCCCACAACTCATTATCACCGTACCCCTCATCCTAGAGAAGATCTACAAGCAGGCAATTGCCCCCAAGCTAGAGCAACCTCTTATTAAGTTCCTCACCCACATACCCGGGCTCAAAAGCATCGTGTACAAGAGTATCCGCCGCAAGCTAGAACACGCCCTAGGGGGCGAGTTTCGCGAAGTGATTGTAGGAGGAGCTGCCCTATCGGAGCAGGTGGGCTCCTTCCTAAAAAAGATCCGATTCCCGCTAACTGTTGGGTATGGAATGACCGAGTGCGGCCCTCTTATCAGCTACGAAAACCACAAACACTGGGTGCCAGGGAGCTGTGGAAAGCCTCTTACCACAATGGAAGTACGTATCGTTCGCGAAGAAGAGGCACCTCTCAACGCTCCCGGAGAAATACAAGTACGAGGTATGAATGTATGCCAAGGATACTACAAAAATCCGGAAGCCAATGCGCAACTCTTTACCTCCGATGGCTGGATGCATACGGGAGACCTAGGTACCTTAGATCGGCATAACAACCTATTCATACGTGGGCGGTCTAAGACTATGATCCTCTCTAGCAATGGGCAGAACATCTATCCCGAAGAGATAGAAGAAAAAATCAACAGCTTCTCTCTCGTTGCAGAAAGTTTGGTCGTACGTAGAGCAGATAGGCTGGTAGCCCTCATCGTGCCCGACCCAGAGGTTGCACAACGCGGAGGGCTTAGCCCGGAAGCCGCTTGGCAACGAATCGAGGAGTTCCGAGCACAACTCAACAATCAAGTAGCTGCCTACGAAAAGGTCACTCGCTTTGTCCTCCAAGAAGAGCCCTTCGTCAAGACACCAAAGCGAAGTATCAAACGATTCCTCTACGAAGAGAAAACTAATTGACCTCCTTAACCAATAAGGACATCATACTATGGAAAGAGACAATCCCATAAGGAATTGTCTCTTTTTATTTTCTCTGCCCCGCCCCTTAGAAAGGCAATAGCTCCCAAGGATTTTAAGCCATTCCCCAAAGAGGTTTTCTTTTCTACCCTAAACTACACTCCTATTCCAGCCAAAAACACCTCCTCATTCTACCTGAAAATGCCCAACATTCTACCCTAAAAATAATTTGCTATAGGCCTAGAAATTTTTTGCTGCAGGCCTAAAATAAAATCCTTCTCCACGAGGCCTATCTTTCTAGTCCCCCAAGCCCTCCTAAGAATTGTACTATCCAAGGACCCATTTCGCCTCCATTCCTCGCCCAAACAGCATCAGGACGAAAAAAAATCTGACGCACAGAGCAAAATTCTTTTCCGTCATAAAAAACTAAGAACCAAATATATAGGGAGAAACTCACCCCCTAGGAGCTAGTAAGAGAGTAAAAAAGTAGCCCTAAGGGTATTGTGCATTAGAAATTAAGTAGTACCTTTGCATTCGGAAATCGATAACGCCTATTAGGACTGGCCGATTAGCTCAACTGAATAGAGCATCTGACTACGGATCAGAAGGTTGCAGGTTTGAATCCTGCATCGGTCACTATCGAGAAGCGGGAGAGGCGATTCCCAAAAGAAGTCACCAAGTATGGGTGCATGACTCCGTAGCTCAGTTGGTAGAGCAACTGACTCTTAATCAGTGGGTCGAGAGTTCGAGCCTCTCCGGGGTCACCATCTGACAAACAAATTTTAGCCCTCAACACTGAGGGCTTTTTTGTTGCCCTAATGAGCTAAAATTCTCATCTTCGCACATCGTCGTGCGCCCTTGGCTCCTCAATGGCAACAAAAACGAGAACATCTACACTTTCCTATTCCACCCCCTTCTTCTCTACCCTTGACGTATCAAGGGCGATTCTTTGCGTTCTATTCTCCCCAAAATCCCTCCTTAGCAAGTAGAAGTAGAGGTAGTATGATTCTAAAAAAAGGGGTAGAAATAAATCTACCCCTCTCTATATAGATTCTCTCCTTAGAAGAGAACAACCCCGCTAGCGGAGAGAGATCAGAACTCCAATTCGAGCCCGATCTGAAGTTCCTCAGGAGCAAAACGGATACCAAATCCCTTTGCACCAATTTCGGGTTCCTCTCCCATCACAAAATTATCGCGGTATCCTACAAAGCCTAGGCGCAGGCACAAGCAAAGCCCCTCTGTAAGGTCAATACAAGCCCCTGGACGCACTCCTACCTCCCAGCCATACTCTTTCTTGGTATTCTTGGCGGCATCCTTGGCAAGCGTCATATTCCATCCAAAACAACCATCAAGGTAGAGATTGAAGGGAAGACGGTGCAAATAATAATAGCGTACAAAGGGAGTTACTCCTACAGAGTGCTTGTCTTCCTCAAACTCATAGGCAAGAAAAGCCCCAGCCCCCCAAGTATCGTTGAACAAATACCCTGCCTCCGGTCGGAGAGAAAAGGCACTGCTTTTGGTATCGGTATTGTACCAGTAGTTTAGACTTCCTCCCACAAAGATCCTACCATCGTGGCTGTGATCGTGTGCCTTGGAGTGAGGGAAACCCTCTGTTTGAGCACTCAAAGAGAGCACGGGGAAAAGAGCAACAAAGAGACTAAAGAGAACTTTTTTTACCATATATACGGAACTTAAAAGGTGAATAATCAAAAGGGGGAAACTACTCCTATCCCTCTAGAAGTAGTACTTCATCTTGGTAGAGTCGTTTTGACGGAATGCCTTATAAGGCTCACTCTTTGCCAAGAGATTCTTCTTCTGGAGACCGCTAAAGAGCTTTGTGGCCAACTTACCTGCTAGGGTTTTGGCATTAGCCAACTCCGAGAAATAATCGTCAATCGAATATTTACGGAAGTGGAGGATCTCCTCCAAGGCATCTCCATCGGAGAAATAACCGCCATAGCGATTGTACGTGGCAAAAGTGCGCTCGGGGAAGTCCATTTCGCCCCAACCAATAGTAGAAAAGAGACGTGAAAGGAACTCCGAGTAGACTGCCCGACAGGTAGTACCACCGCCCACATTGAAGATCTTATTCCAGAGAGAGGGACGATGCTGATAGCTCTCCACGAGGGCAAAAGCCAAGTCCTCGGCATGTACAAACTCAAGGTGCGACTCTAGAGGCATCAAGAAGATTTCTCCATCCATCTCCTCCATCTCTGTCCCCATCACAATACCGGGGCGGAAGATGGTCCACTCTAGCGAACTATCCTGCACAAACTTCTCTGCTTGTATGCGCGTCAGTGCCGAGAAGTTACCAATGGAGGGAGCCAAGAAATCGCTTGTGCGGAGCATCGGAGCGGTTAGGCGGTCTCCATACACCTCAATAGAAGAGAGCATTACCAAATAGGCTTGGGGGGAATAATGCTCAAGATTCTCAATAAGGAAACGAGTACCTAGGGCATTGACCTCCTCAGCAAGGGGGTATTTCTTGCAAGCCGTACGCGGAGAGAGGAACCCGCAATGAATCACGAAATCTTGTCCTTTGACTACCTCTACCGTATCCGCAGGTAGTGCGATATTCCCATAAACAACAGTTATTTCGTCGCGAAGAGGCTCGAGCAACGTCTGTGAGCGACTCTTTTTTACATCAAAAACGGTAATATTAAATTTATCTTTGCGTGCCAATAATTGTTTCAGCACATAACGACCGATCTCGGTACTAGCTCCCACTAGGAGCACATTGGTCTTATCGTTCATAATGATTCTCTCTAGTTATTCTGCTTCAAATATACGCAATAGTTGGCAGGCGCAGGCTTTTCTACCCAAAATAGGGTAGACAATTGTTGCTCTACGCCCCCATAATAATAGAAAGTAAGGATAGAAAACCTCCTCCCCGCCCTAAGACGAAGAGGAGAAAAGGTATAATCAGTACTCAATAAGAGTGTGGGACGCAAATCCGGGGAGCGAAGCAAAGGCCTCAACAATACTCGTCTCACCCACAAGAGTGCGAGCACAATTGATCACTCCTCCGTGGCAGAAAAGCAATATATGCCGGAAGCCCTCCTGTTTTTTCTCTTCTAAGAAAGCGCGTACTCTCAGCTGCTGATCGCTCAAAGACTCCCCTCCGGGCGTGCGATGATCCACGTAGTACCTAAAGAACGCCGGGATGTCTTGAGTGGTTAGAATCTCACTCCAAGGCTTTCCCTCCCAGGCACCAAAATTCATTTCACGCAAGCGGTCGTCTCGCTCGGCATGGCCATATCCACAGTAGGTAGCCAGCTTTACAGCTCTCTGGAGAGGACTTGTAAAGACCCCATCGGGTTGCAGACCTTCAATGCGCTCTTTCGCCCCTTTCGCTTCTTGCTCAAAGGTAGGATTCACCTCTACATCAAGGGCTCCATAGCAAGTGAAATTACCATCTAACTCCACGGAAGTGTGACGTACCAAACTAACTTTCATAGGGATAAAGACTCTCTAAAACAACTAATCAAGAAAAACGCTTCTTGCCGTCGAAGCCTCCCTTTCGCCCCTTTTTCTTAGCATCAAAAGAGCGATGCTCTTCTCTACCTCCACGAGAAGAAGGACGCTCGTCCTCTCTATCTTTGCGAAACTTTGCAGGGCGACCTCCTACGGTTTTAGGCTTCCCCATAGGGGCAAAACCATCAGTACGGCGATCCTTTTTTGCCCCTGCATTTTTTGGGCGAGCGCGATGAGGTCGATCATTATCCTCGTCTACATCAATGTATTGTCTTCCAATTCGTACAGAAGCCTGCTCTGCAATGCGCTGCTTTTGCTCGGCTGCCATATCTCGGAGTAAGTCGCGCACGGGAAGTTCCTCCCCATCCAATTCTACGACATCATCCTCAGAGACCACATCGCTAAGCTCAGCTCGATCTCCATTGATCCAAACACGCCCCTCTTCTATCAGGGCTTCTACTTCTCTGCGAGAGCCTAAGCCCGTATCGCTTAGGAGTTTATTGATTCTCACATTCATGGGAAACAGGTTGTTCGCTTGTTATTGATTGTATTTGATGAATGATTGACAAAAGAGTATTCTCCTCCGTATGAATCGAAGGAATTTCTATAAAAGGAGTATCCATCAATCGGGCAAGATGAGCCATAGAATTATCTACCGTAATAAGGCAAGAGAGCTGTGATAGATAGGCTAGCTCGTGAGCAAATGATAGTCCGGTGATGAAATTGACCCCTCGAGGTAGTAACTCAAAGAGGTTGCTATACTTAGAAAATAATTCCTTTTTGACCCCAAGAAGATAAAACGTAGCGTATGGGAACGCCTCGCGAAGCGCGGAAATAAGCCCTGCAGTACGCTCAACATCAACTTGGATGGGCTGCTCCCCTTGCAAAGGAGCAATCCCGATGGAAAAAGGATTAGGGTGAATCTCGGGGTAATGGATCCTAGGGAAAGAGGGATAAGGCGCCTGTACATGGAGACCTGCACGAGCAAACGTATCTGCAAAAAGAGAAAGCATCTGCTCGGTATCTGATAGGGAAATATGCTCTTGACAACGCTTTACCACAGCGCTTTTGGCAATACGCGTGCAACGAATCCTAGCACGGCAACAACGAAGACGACGAGACAAAAAACGACTCCGCCAGCTACGTTGCAAGTCGATGATAGCATCAAAGCGGTCGTATATAAGTTTATTCGACAGAGATATAAGCCCAAACAATGAGCGATCGGAGTGCTTAATATCTATCGCCATCGCCTCCAAATTGTGTGGAGGACTAACCAAAATCCCTGTAATAGAAGGCTTCATGAGATAGGTAAACCGATGCTCAGGATACTGTTTAGCCACGGCATAAACCAACCGAAGGCTGAGGGCAACATCCCCCAACGAAGAGGTGCGAACAATCAGATAGTGCGCCATGGACGTGTTGCAGCTTGGGTTATCAGCTTGCCTCTATTTAGGGTGAAGGTTCTCTAGAAAAAGAGTAAGAGTGACAAACGGAGTACCCTAGGAAGAAAAAACTATAGGGCAAGAAAAATCCATTTGTCACTCTTGTTTTCTTGTGGAAGTAGCTATTAAGGGAAACTAATCGCAGAAGATTTCCTTCTTAGCTGCCTTGAGCGTATTCATCATGAGCGATACAATCGTCATGGGTCCTACCCCACCGGGCACAGGGGTTATATAGGAGCAAAGAGGAGCTACCTCGTCAAATTTCACGTCACCTGTAAGGCGAGCACCGCTCTTTTTGGTAGCATCGGGCACTCGTGTTGTACCCACATCCACCAAAACAGCTCCCTTCTTTATCATGTCGGCTGTCACGAATTCGGGACTGCCAAGTGCTGCAATAATGATGTCGGCAGACAGGCATACCTCCTTAATGTTAGGAGTACGGCTATGACATACCGTTACAGTACAATCCCCCGGCTCTCCCTTCTGCATGAGGAGTTGAGCAATGGGCTTTCCTACAATATTACTACGCCCAAGTACCACACAATGCTTCCCTCTCGTAGGGATGGCATAACGGCGCAACAACTCTACAATACCTTGGGGAGTAGCTGAGACAAAACAGGGCAGCCCGATGCTCATACGTCCCACGTTGATCGGATGGAAGCCATCCACATCCTTACGATAGTCAATGCGCTCAATCACCTTTTGCTCATCAATGTGCTTGGGCAAGGGAAGCTGAATGATAAACCCATCCACCCCGGCATCGTTGTTTAAACGATCGATTTCTTGGAGCAGTCTCTCCTCCGTTACATCACTATCGAAGCGAATAAGAGAAGAATCAAAGCCTACCTCTTCGCAGCTTTTCACCTTAGAGGCCATATAAGCTTCGCTCCCACCATCGTGCCCTACCAATATGGCAGAGAGATGAGGACGACGCCCCGTTTTTTTCTCCATTTCGACAACTTCTCGAGCAATCTCTTGCTTTATTTCTGCCGAGATCTTACGGCCATCTAGTATTTGATACATTGGATCCATAGTTGTATTGTAGTTTATTATTTACGACGCATGCGTGCCATCTGCTTGGGGTTACTACCCATAGCCTGCACCGTTTTCATCATCTTACGAGCTTGGTCAAACTGAGTAATCAGTTTATTTACATCCTGCACAGTGGTACCACTCCCCTTGGCAATGCGTTTACGACGCTGCCCATTGAGCAAACCGGGGTGTGCACGCTCCTCGGGAGTCATGGAGTAGATAATAGCTTCGATTCCCTTAAAGGCATCATCATCTATATCGATGTCCTTGATTGCTTTTCCCACACCGGGGATCATGGAAACGAGGTCTCTGATATTCCCCATCTTCTTGATTTGATGGATCTGTTTGAGGAAGTCGTTAAAATCGAATTGGTCTTTGGCAATGCGCTGCTCTAGGCGACGAGCCTCTTGTTCGTCATACTGCTGCTGGGCGCGTTCGACAAGAGAAACGATGTCACCCATACCAAGGATACGATCGGCCATACGCTCTGGATGGAAAACATCTAGGGCATCCATTCCTTCTCCCGTACCAACGAACTTGATAGGTTTGGTCACTACGGTACGGATGGAGAGGGCAGCCCCGCCTCGTGTATCCCCATCAAGCTTAGTCAAAACAACGCCGTCAAAGTCAAGACGATCATTGAATTCTTTTGCTGTATTTACGGCATCCTGCCCGGTCATTGAGTCCACAACGAAGAGGACTTCGTCCGGATTGATCGCGGCTTTGATAGCTGCAATCTCTTGCATCATCTCCTCATCTACGGCAAGGCGGCCTGCGGTATCCACAATAACAACATCGTGGCCGTGCTCACGAGCATAGGCAACCCCACGCTCGGCTATCTGCACAGGCTTTTTGTTATCTACCTCGGCATATACGGGGATATTGAGCTGCTCTCCTAGCACCTTTAGCTGATCGATAGCAGCAGGACGGTACACGTCACAGGCAACGAGGAGAGGATTTTTATGGCGTTGTGTCTTGAGCAACTTGGCAAGCTTACCCGAGAAGGTGGTTTTACCTGACCCTTGAAGCCCCGACATAAGCACCACAGCGGGCGAACCCTGTAGACGCAATTCCACAGCTTCTCCCCCCATAAGGCGAGCCAACTCATCGTGTACGATTTTTACCATCATCTCGCTAGGACGTACAGCCGTGAGCACATTACGCCCAAGAGCTGTCTCCTTAACGGTATCGGTAAACTTCTTTGCTACGTTGTAATTAACGTCGGCATCAAGTAGAGCACGACGCACATCTTTTAGTGTTTCGGCTACATTGATCTCGGTGATGCGGCCTTCACCTTTGAGGTTTTTGAAGGACCTTTCTAAGCGTTCGCTGAGATTCTCAAACATATATCGGGATGTTGTTTATAGTCTAATCTTGGTTTTGTATTACTGCAATCGGTTGGTAACAGAGTCCGGAAACGCCACCTTGGGTTTGAAAGTACGCGCTTCGGAATCTTCCATCATGGCATATGCCATAATAATAACAATGTCTCCGGGTTGAGCAAGGCGCGCTGCGGCTCCGTTGAGGCAGATTACTCCGCTATGGGCCGGTCCCTCTATCACATAGGTCTCGAAACGCTCGCCATTGTTGTTATTAACAACCTGAACGCGCTCTCCCGGCAATATATCCACCGCTTCCATCAACGCCTTATCTATTGTAATACTGCCTACATAATTGAGGTTAGCCTCAGTCACTCGCACACAATGGAGCTTGGCCTTAAGCATTTGCAGTAACATGAAATTCTGTTCTCTTATTCGTTAATTCGTCTTCTTTTATAGTCCTAGCGAAGATCCACAAGTTCGCTACCGGGGTATGAGGATTGCTGCTGAATAAACATCTGACTCGAAGGTGTCTCTCCCTCTATGGAGGTTATATTCATCACCATACGCATACCGTCTGCAAAGATACCTACAATCTGTGAGGGGGTATTCGTCTTGCGCAAAAAAGAGACCTCTAGGCTCGTAATGTTATCCATCTTCTTGCGTGGGGTGAATGCAATAATGCGACTGGTTTTGGTGCCGCTAAGCTCCTTAATGTTATACACAGATGCAGAAGAAGACAAGAAGACAAAGGGGTTAAGAGCCGCCAGGTCTTCCATAGAGGGATACATAATGGTATAGGTACGATCTTCTGCATTATAGAAGCTAAACTCCCGACCATTGTAGTTGGCATCTATAGGATTGTAGCGCAAGCGAAACTTTTTCCCCAAGGTGTACAATACGCCTTTTTTTGTTTCGATACGTGCCCCGGAGGCATCAAAAAGCTCTCCGGAAAAGGTTATTTTGGCTCCCTTCTCTAAGCGTTGAGCCACTGTATTGATAAGGCTTTGTGCTGTAGGTTGCTTCGTTTGAGCCATGGACACAGAGGGTACTATGCAACCCATAAATACGAGCAAAGCAACCCATATAGCGATACGCTTTGTTTTCATCGCAGACTCTCTAGTAAATTATTAAGAGTGAAAATATCGGAGATAAGCACCTCACGCGGTTTACTCCCGTGCTGTGCGGAAACAATTCCTGCCGCCTCTAACTGATCCATTATGCGTCCGGCTCTATTAAACCCGATCTCGAATTGTCGTTGGATTTTTGATGCAGACCCCTGTTGCGTCTCTACCACCATGGTGGCTACTTGATCGAACAGAGGATCTCGTTTATCAAGGGAGATAGTGCGAGATTCGTCGCTCTCTTCCACAGGAGCCTCTGGCAATTGATAGGCTCCACTATACCCCGGCTGTAGAGAAATTTCGTCCACAATCTGCTGTGTTTCGGGTGTATCCACAAGAGCACATTGGAGGCGAAGCATGTCTTTGCCTTGGTAGAACAACATATCACCCCTCCCTACAAGATGATTTGCACCGGGTGCATCGAGGATCGTTTTCGAGTCCACTGCCGAAAATACTTTGAACGCAATTCGAGCCGGGAAGTTTGCCTTAATCGTACCGGTAATAATATCTGTAGTAGGACGCTGTGTGGCCAGCACCATGTGAATCCCTGCCGCGCGCGCTTTTTGTGCAATACGTGCGATGGGCTTCTCTACCTCCTTACCCGAGGTCATGATAAGGTCGGCAAACTCATCCACAATCAGCACAATATAGGGTAGACGAGCATGCCCATCTGCGGTGGATAGTTCCCCTTTATCAAACAAACTATTGTACTCTGCAATATTGCGTACTCGGGCGTCTGATAGTAATTTGTAGCGGTTGTCCATCTCAATACACAGGGAGTTGAGCGTCGGGACTACCTTATTCATATCTGTGATAATGCAGCTTCCCTCTTCGGGGAGCTTTGCCAAATAATGATGCCCTAGTGCCTCATAAATGGAGAACTCTAGCATCTTGGGGTCGATCATCACAAACTTAAGTTCGGAAGGGTGTTTGCTGTAGAGCAACGAAGTGATCATCACGTTAAGCCCCACACTCTTACCCTGCCCTGTGGCACCGGCAATAAGGAGGTGCGGCATCTTGGCAAGGTCAAACATAAACACTTCGTTCGTAATTGTCTTACCGATAGCAACAGGCAAGTGCATATTGTTTTCGACAAACTTACGCGAAGTGAGAAGCGAATAGAGAGCCACCGTTTGGGGACGCTTATTTGGCACCTCAATACCGATAGTTCCCTTCCCGGGGATGGGGGCAATGATACGAATCCCTCCCTCGCTCTTTAGGCTACGGGCGATGTCGTCTTCGAGGCTACGTATCTTGGAGATCTTGATTCCGGCATCGGGTTCTATCTCATAGAGCGTAACGGCAGGACCCACCGTTGCTTTTGTTGGGCGAGCTTTGATCTTAAAACTCTCCAAGGTATCAATGATTTGACGCTCGTTCTCGGATATTTCTTCCATGTCGGGCATCATCGCTTCTCTGTCATAACGCTCTAAGAGGTCAAGACTTGGGAAGGTGTATCCCGGGAGATCGTGCGTACCGTTTCCGGAGGCTTGTCTCTCTTGCAGAGCGCCCTCATCCCCCACTTCATCACCTTGGGCTACCTCTATCGTCATACCGGAGCTAAGCTGAGAGGGAAGGGGCTCTGAGGGGACTTCGCCTCCACGAGGGGTGAGAGGTTCTTCTTTGCCATTGACAAATGATTGGGCAGGGTGGCTACTTTCTATCGAATCCTGATCCTCTTCTTCCACTTCGTCGGGCTGTTCGTCTGTATCCACAGGGAAAGAATCCTCGGGATCTTCGTCATTCGGCTCCTCCCCTAGAGAGGTATCCAGTTCATCCTCCTCACCTGTCATTTGAGGATCAGCGTCCACGTCTTTCTTCCGTCTCCTCGTCTTTGCTTCGGCCATGGTACGTACCTTGCCTACGATACTTGCCCTACAAAGGACAAGCACAATCACAAAAGAGACAACGAGAATACTTATGATCCCAATGGAGCCCACATGAGCCCCTAAGGCGGCAATAATCTGCTCCCCGGATGCACCTCCCAAAGCGAAAGGAAGATGTAGAGACACAATGGACTCAAGATAGGCACAGAAAAGGGATACCCAAAGTGCCATAGAGGTAGAGAAGAGTAAGCTCTTAAGAGGGGAAATACGGCTCCAGCCCAATATAAATCGGAATGCAATAGTCAGGATAAAGATGGGTAAGAAGAGACTTCCCAATCCCAAGAAACCATCGATGAGCCCATCGGCAATCCGTGCACCCAAAAGCCCTGTACAATTTCTTATACTCTCTGTGGCATCAGCTCCCACAACAAGCTCGGCAGCATCTTGCGTACTATGCAAAACACTTTGGTCTTGCTCTATCGTAAAGAAGTAGTGCACCATAGCCACCGAGACATATAGAGTCACCAGCAGAAGCAATGTTCCTATTATAAAATCGACACTGTTGCGTGGCACACTAATGCTCTTCACATCTTCGACTACCCCTTTGCGTTTACGAGCAAACCACGTATCGCCGGAAGGCTTCTTACCCTTGGAGTTTTGCCCTTTGGTTCCCCTACTTGTTTTGCGGGAGAGGGAGGGCTTATGTTGTTTCTTATTTTGCGAATTCATTGCTCGGCAAAGGTACAATTTAGTGTGGTATCTAGCAAGTGATAAAGCTACAATTCCTCTATATATAACAAGGTGTAGAATAGTACTTGCAAAAGAGTAAACAGACATAAGTCAAATAGACATCAGGCTAAAAAGATTTTCCTTCTCAGGCAAAAACAAAAAAAATCTCACCCAAAAAGTCCTACCATTTTCACCTAAGAAATATTTTGTTGCAGGGCAAGATATTTTGAAAAACTAGGCAGCATCTTTTTTGCATTCACACATAGGGCGAAAAATCCTCGAAACGCAGCTCCGCAAGGCACAGGAAGCCCCTCCCCTGGACAGTAACCAAGGGGAAAGAAAAAACGAATCAGCTCCCCTTTTTTAGCTCGCCAGAATCGATATTTATCTCACAATGTATTACATTTGCCATATAGTAAACAACCTGAGATGATTATGAAACAGATCCTATTCTCATTCAGCAAGAAATGCATTCTCTGCCACACACTCGCATTATGCACTTTGCTGACAGGCACACAGATGCATGCACAGACCGCCCCCGAATTTGAGACAAAAGCACCCACAAGAAAGGAGCTATCAGAAATTAAAGCAACGCCTCCCGTTAAGTACGTTACCGTCTTTTTGAGCGGAGCAGAGGTAGTGCGCGAGGGAAGCATCTCCATACCTCAAGGCAATTCCGAAATCATCCTAACAGGCATCTCGCCTTACGCCGAAGCCAAAAGCGTACAGGTCAAGTTGGCAAGCCGAGATGTTACGGTTTTATCTGTCAATCACATGTACAACCTCGCCAACTCCGGAGCAACAAGCGAGGAGATGGCTAAGTGGCAAAAGAAATTGGAGAGCCTCAACGAGCAAATTGCCCGCGTTAGCAACAAAGTATCTGTAGTGCAAGACGAATTGGCTTTTTTGCAGGAAAATCGCTCCATCAAGGGGACTAGCTCCGGTGTCAGTCTCGCCAACCTCAAGAGCGTAAACGACTACTACAGAGAGCAAAACCTACACCTGCGCAATCAAAAACTAGAGTTAGAGAAGGAGTTAAAGCAACTAAGAGAAAAGAGAGACATTGTAACTAAAGAGATCTCTCAGCAGGGCAAACTAGACGAGAACCCCATGGGCGAAGTACACATCCGTGTAGATGCTAAGAGAGCCCTATCTTGCCCCGTAGAACTTAGCTACTATGTAGAGAATGCAAGCTGGATCCCCTCTTACGACCTCCGTTCATCGGGGGTAGGCAGGCCTCTTGAGCTATCGTACAAAGCCACCATCCACCAAGCAACACGAGAAGACTGGAATAGGGTACACCTAACGATTAGCTCACTCGATCCCAAAATCTCAAATACGCCTCCTACCCAAAAGACCTACTACCTCAACTACAATATCCCTGCCCCCCGCTATACCCAAAACAAGGACGACCAAGCGAGCGGAATGGTTCTTTTCGAAGAGGATAGCGAGCCTATAGTAGGTGCCACCGTGCGCATTGCCGGGACCAACATAGCCACGATGACCGACCTAAATGGGAGGTACAGCATCACGATTCCCAGTTCCGGAGGTTCTCTAGAGATCTCCTATGTCGGATGCAAAAAAAGCATCATTCCCATTACAAGTCAGTTTACAACGACCTATCTAGAGTCTGAGTACGAAGAACTAGAAGAAGTAGTGGTAGCAGCTTATTCCGCAGAGGTTGCCATGGATATGGCTGTAGCCAAAGAAGCGCCTTCCGCCTCAAGAAAGATGCGCAGCAGTGCCGGAGAACGAAACTCTACCCTAGAAGTAAAACAGGACGAACGCCAAACGGCAGTAGAGTTTGAGCTGCAAACACCCTATTCTATACCCTCGGACAAGAAACCTTTTATCCTCGAAGTAAAGAGACACTCCCTCCCTGCTACTTACGAATACGTCTGTGTACCCAAGGCCGATCCCGATGCCTTCCTTTTGGCACACATCGGCGGCTGGGAGCAATATAAGTTACTCTCCGGAGAAGTAAATATCTTCTACGAAAATAGCTGCGTAGGCAAAACCCTCCTCGACACTCGCTCTCTTACCGATACTCTACAGGTGTCATTGGGGCGCGACAAGGGTATCCGTGTAACGCGAGAAAAGGAAATCGAAAAGAACAGTAGCCGATTCTTGAGCAGCAAAACAGAAGAAACACGCTCTTGGAATACGACTCTACGAAACGGAAAATCAACTCCCATCGAGATCACTCTTTACGATCAGGTCCCAGTCTCAACCAATGACGAGATCTCTGTTCGTACGGAAAACATCTCGGGCGGTGAGTACAACCCCAATACGGGAGAGGTGAAGTGGAAACTCAAACTCAACCCCTCAGAGAGCAAGACCCTCAACCTAAAATACATCGTAAAAAGCCCCAAGGAGAAAAAACTCCACGTAGAGTAAACCAAGGAGTATTGTATATCTCAAGAGAATTTATACCTTTGCACTCGGAAAAAGGGAATCTTGAGATGCGGTAGTAGCTCAGTTGGTAGAGCATCAGCTTCCCAAGCTGAGGGTCGCGAGTTCGAGCCTCGTCTACCGCTCTTATATTTAGAAGGGATAGTACCTCATCGTAGTACGGTGGGGTACTTTCTTTTTATCAAGTCTGAGAAAGGGAGAAAACCAGATATTTTCTAGTTATTCGTTGCAAATTAACTAAGGAATTAGTACCTTTGCCGCGGCTTTGTTCGGTTATTTATCTACTTCACGAGGGCTCTCCACGTACGGGAAGGCCTTTCTTTAGGAGAAGATGGGTAACTGATTAAAAGGGAATAGGAGTGCAATTCTCCAACAGTCCCGCTGCTGTGATTCTTGTGAAAACTCGCTACGTGATGCCACTGATGCTAATCTGTTATGCGTTGGGAAGGTGTAGCGAGAAGGAGATAAGTCAGAAGACCTGCAAAGCTTGTTCTGCGGCTTCGAGGAAAAGCTAAGGAGGATGTTGTAGTACGTGCCTAGAGAGCAAGGCAATGCAAAGAAGAGGTGTACGACACCGAGAGATTTTGCCGGAAAGTGGAGTTTTCTTCATTTGAAGAAAAGCGAAGATGCGTAGACTACGACTTCGGTTATGCGCGACCGATCATTGACCCGAGAGGCAACGAGGATCCCTACCCGAGTTGTTTTGTAAGGCTAAGTGCATTGGTTTTGTGCGAACGAGTGGTTGCAGTCGGCACTTCTTGCCACAAACAAAAATGCGCATCTCTCTTGTTTGACTATTCTTTAGCGGTCGGAGCGCGACCCCGAAAGAGAGAAGAATGTGAGAGAGTACTTATCCGCAAGTCCCTCTGTCTCACCCATCTTGCGCCTCGCCACTCAGCGTTCGTCACTACCACTATCTAACCTCCCCAATTTCCCTAGAAAACAGAAAGAATCAAGCATATGCTGCTCATCGCAGAGGTAGCGTGTGCCAGGGTCGGCTTTGTTTTGTTGCCTTTTGTTACGAGCCGACTTAGTGTATTCGGTAGACCCCGTACCTTCTTTCCTTTTGTGGGATGAGCTCCACAAAGGTTGGGTTCGGGGTCTATTTTTTCTACTACTTACCGAGCCGAGAGACTCTCTCCCCCTTTATCTAATCCAATCCTGCGGAAGGCCTCCCTCTCTTCTTCCGCAAGAGGAGCATTCAAACCTCACCCCTCGTCCCTGCACATTCAGCCCAATTGTAGGTCCATCTAGCGAAATCTCTTATCTTTGTACAGCTGAGTTCTAAATGAAATCTTATGAAGCAACAGACCTATGCCGAAGCTATCAGTCGACTGACCGATATAGTAGATACAATCGAGCATGACAGCCCCGATGTAGATCGGCTTATGCAACTTACAGACGAAGCTGTTCAGCTCATCGCCTACTGTAGAGAGACGCTCAAGGTGACCGACAAACGCATCGAAGAGCTTCTTGCCCAGCTCAATCAAGAAGAGCAACAGTAGAGGAAAAAGAGAATCATTCACCTTAAGCAATAGATTATGTTCAAGAAATTCATTCCCCTAGTAGCAGTTATGGCTATCACTACAGCATGCACGGGAGGAGGGAAAAGCAATGCCGACTTGGCATCCAATCCTTTCGTAAACCCTGCGGAGACCTATATGGCTTCTCCGGACTTCAATAGTATCAAGATAGAACACTATCTCCCGGCTTTCGAAGAAGGGATACGGCAGCACGAGGCTGAAATAGACTCCATTGCCAACAACCCCGAGCCTGCTACTTTTGAGAACACACTTGTTGCTCTCGAGAAGAGCGGTCGTGTACTGAGCCGTGTATCCAGTGTCTTTTTTGCCCTAACAAGCGCCGACACCAACGACGAACTCATCGCCATCGAAGAAGAGATTAGTCCCAAACTCTCTGCCCACAGCGATGCTCTCTACCTCAACGACAAGCTTTTTGAGCGTGTAAAAGCGATCCACGATGGGGATCTCTCTTCTCTAGAGCCGGAAGATCAGCGCCTAGTAAAGCATTACTACGACAACTTTGTTCAAGCCGGAGCGTTGCTCTCCCCTGAGGATAAAGAACAACTCAAAACCCTCAACCAAAAGGAGGCCGCACTACTTACCGACTTTGGCAATAAGCTCACCAAGGCAACCAACGCCTTTATTTTCATCAAGGATAAAACCCAACTTGCGGGGCTTAGCGAAGAGCAACTCAAGAGTGCATCCGATCTTGCAGAGAAGGAGGGACATAATGGCGAGTACGCCTTTAGTCTTGTTAATACAACCCAACAAGACATTATGGTTAACCTTGACGTGCGCGAGACTCGTAAGCTCTTCTATGATGCAAGTATCAAGCGTTGTATCAAAGGCGATGAGTACGATACCCAAAAGATTGTACTAGAGCTTGCCAAAGTACGTGCCGACAAAGCCAAACTCCTAGGCTTCCCCAACTACGCCGCTTGGAAGCTACAAGACCAACTTGCAGCCAAGCCCGAAAACGTAATTACCATGCTCACCAACCTAGCTAAGCTAGCAGACCCCAAGGCCAAGTCTGATCAGGCAGAGCTAGAAAGCTTTGCTCGTAAGACGATGGGGGCTGACTTCACCCTCGAAGCTTGGGACTGGAGCTACTATGCGGAGAAGCTGCGCAATGAAAAATATGGCATAGATGAGGCAACCCTCAGCCAGTACTTTGCTCTCGACTCTGTGCTTCACAATGGAGTATTCTTTGCTGCCAACAAGATGTACGGACTCACCTTTAAGCCTCGTACAGACATATCGGTTTACAACAAAGATGTACGCACTTGGGATGTACTAGACAAGGACGGCTCTGTAATCGCTCTATTCTATTTTGACCCCTATGCACGCCCCTCCAAGAGCGGTGGTGCCTGGATGAGCAACTTTGTAGAGCAAAGCTACCTCCTCGGTCTCAAGCCCGTTATCTACAACGTCTGCAACTTTAAGAAACCCTCAGAGGGCGAGACTTGCCTCCTCTCTTGGGACGAAACCACTACTCTATTCCACGAGTTCGGTCATGCTCTACATGGTATGTTTGCCTCTCAAAAGTACCCCTCTCTATCGGGTACAAATGTACCTCGCGACTTCGTTGAGATGCCCTCTCAATTCAATGAACACTGCGCTGCAGACCCCGTTATCTTTGCCAACTTTGCTAAGCACTACAAGACCGGTGCCGCTATGCCGGCAGAGCTAGTAAAGAAGATGCGCGATGCAGAAAAGTTCAATCAAGCCTATGGATTGGTAGAAAACATTACAGCTTGTCTCCTCGATATGGCATGGCACACGCTCTCTCCGGAAGAGGCTGCTGCCGTTACAGACATCAACAAATTCCAAGAAGATGCACTCCGCAAGGCTAATGCACTCTACTCGGCAATTCCTCCTCGCTATGGCACCTCTTACTTCCGCCATATCTGGAGCAACGGTTACTCTGCCGGTTACTCTGCTTACCTGTGGAGCGAGGCACTCGACAACGACATTTTTGCTTGGATGATGGCACATGGTGGGCTTAATGGCGAGAATGGAGATCGCCTACGCACCATGATCCTCTCCAAAGGAAATAGTACAGACTTGATGAGCCTCTTTACCGCCTTTACAGGACATCAACAAGTAGATCTCACGCCGCTACTCGTTGCTAGAGGACTCAAATAATCTAAGTTTACACGTTGGACGACAGATCTCTCTTGGGGTCTGTCGTCCTCCTTCACCCCTAATGATACCATGAAAACTAGACTCGTAATATTTCTATTTGGAGCCCTTATTGCTCTCCCTTCTTACGCACAAGACCTCCGCTCCATTGCATTAAAAATCATCAAGAACCACCCTATTGAGCAATCAGGGTCCCTGCATCTCACCACCGTCTTTCAGAATAAAAAGACGCTCCAACTACAAGCAAACATTGGAGAAGAGGGAAGCCATTGTTACGACTTTGCCCTATGGCGCAGCAAAGACGACCCTCAGAAATATCTCATTGCCCTTGCCTATCGCATTCTTCCAGGGATGAGAGATGGAGAGCTTTTGTTCTTCTATCATTCCCCCAAAAGCAACACACAAAAGCCAATAAATATCCCAATCAAAGTACGCTCCCTCTCACAACACATGCCAGACGAAGGAATGCCTTTCTGGAGAAGTGGCATGGGAATACTCAAAGAAGGGACTATCTGGCAAAATGCCTCTGATGCCATGGCGAGTACGGACTACGTATTCTATCGCAAGAAAGAGGGGCAAGATGCATTCGAAGAGGTTCCATACATGACTTTTTTCTCCCCTATTTCCGTGGACGATTACACCGAGTCTATGAAGAAATCTTCCTATATAGATCGGGATATCCGCCCCTATGTTGAGCAAATCAACCGCTCAAAAACCCTCAAAAACAAACTCCTACTCACTGCCTCCGAACAGGCAGAATACCTCCCCAACGTAACCTTCTTCTACGAAGGAGACTCCCTAGTAAAGGCTGTACATCGCACCAATGAGGGAGTTTCGGAATACTATTTCCGTGATCATAGCTTGCTCTTTATCTACAACAAAACCAAGACAGAAGAGCATCGCATATACCTATACGAAGGAGAGCTCGTGCGCTACCTAGGCTCAACACCTTGGGGAGAAGAAGCTATCGAAGCCCTCTACGACAAACTAACAGATCCTCTTATTCCCAAATTCTGATGCTCATAGCTGGTCAAGATCTCGGCTCTCAACCGCTTCTCCTAGCCCCCATGGAAGATGTTAGCGATAGTGCTTTTCGTCTTCTCTGCCGAGGCTTTGGAGCTTCGATGGTGTATAGTGAATTTATCAGTGCCGATGCGCTCATTCGCTCCGTACGCGGGGCCTGCAACAAACTATTTATACACCCCGACGAGCACCCCGCCGTCATACAGATTTACGGACGAGACGTGGCTAGTATGGCAGAAGCGGCTGCCATTGCATCCACCGCAGGAGCCGAAATACTTGACATCAACTTTGGCTGCCCAGTAAAGAGAGTGGCGGGCAAAGGAGCCGGAAGTGGCATGCTACGCAACATCCCCCTGCTGCTGGAGATCACGCGAGCCGTGGTGAAAGCAAGCCGGATACCCGTTACCGTAAAAACGCGCCTCGGGTGGGATCATCAAAACATCATCATAGAAGACCTGGCAGAGGCACTACAAGATTGTGGTATTGCTGCGCTCACGATTCATGGGCGGACGCGCAGTGATATGTACAATGGTAATGCGGACTGGAGCCTGATTGGGGCGGTAAAGAATAACCCTCGCATTACCATCCCAATCATTGGCAATGGAGATATTACCACTCCTCAAGAGGCAAAAGAAGCCTTCGACAGGTACGGAGTGGATGCGGTAATGGTAGGGAGAGCCTCAATTGGTCGTCCGTGGGTTTTCGAGGAGATGCGCCACTACCTCGACACCGGCGAGCTACTCCAAGACCGCCCTGCCTCGGAGCGGCTGGATACACTCATCCAAATGATCAGGAATAACATAGACAAACTAAACGAACGCAGAGGCATCCTCCACTCTCGCAGACATCTGGCAGCCTCTCCCATATTCAAAGGGATTGCGAACTTCCGTCCCTGGCGCATTGCCATGCTACAGGCAACTACCATGGAGCAACTGCTCGACATCCTTGCCCAAGTACGCACAATACTCTCCCAGGATACCCTACCCATCCAAGAGTAAAATGTACTACCTTTGCTGAGAAAAGGGGGTAGTTTCGGTTCAAATCAACCCCTACTCCCCTTCTATTTTATGGCATAAACAAGATGAAAACAGGACAATTTATCAAGCCGCTACAACGCCTGTACAAAAGAAGAGTAGACTCCTCTGTTCTCCTTTTTTTAGCAGCTGTAGCAGCGGTCATTATCGCAAACATTCCCTCTGTTAGTGGGCTATACAACCAACTCCTCCAGTACCCGATAATGGTGCAAATTGGGGAGTTCAATATTTTCTCTCATGCCGGAGAAACTATGACCCTCCTTGATTTTACCAACGATGTACTGATGGTGCTCTTCTTCCTCCAAGTGGGGCTAGAAATAAAGCAGGAAGGTTTAGTGGGAGAGCTCTCCACGCTGCGACGTGCTGTTTTCCCTGTTGTAGGAGCCATAGGAGGGATGATTATGCCTGTCCTATTCTTCCTACTAGTGTGCCACGAAGCCCCTGCCAGCAATGGTATGGCCATCCCAATGGCTACGGATATTGCCTTTGCTCTTGCCGTTCTTTCCCTATTGGGGAAACGCGTTCCCTCCTCTCTCAAAGCCTTTTTGGCATCGTTGGCAGTAGCCGATGACATAGGAGGTATTTTGGTAATAGCTATTTTCTATAGTACGCATCTCAATCTCATGATGCTTCTCTGGGCAGCTCTTTGTTTGGGTGCCATCTATCTTTTGGGACGACTTGGCGTGCGCAGCCTTTTAGTTTACTACATAGGAGCTTTTGTTGTGTGGACCTTCTTCCTCAAATCCGGTGTACACACGACCATCGCCGGCGTATTGGTTGCTTTCTTGGTACCTGCCAGACCAAAGCTTAGCACGGATCACATGGCAGACAGAATGCGCACCATGCTTCGGCTTCTACCCGAGAGTGAACACAAAACAAGGGGGAAGAATGTACTACTTCCCCACCAACAAATTGCCGTTGTGCACTCTATGGCTCAAGACGTGCGCGGTGCCGTAAGCCCAGTACAACGCATGGAGCAACAGATTACGCCCATCGTACATTTTATTGTACTACCCCTCTTCGCCTTTGTTAATGCGGGAGTTGCGTTCGGAGGTGTCTCCATAGAGTCTTTAGTAGGTGTGCCCTTGGCGATTGTTTTGGGGCTACTTTTGGGCAAACCTTTGGGGATCTTCCTTTTCTCTATCGTCTTTGCCAAACTATCCAAGGGCGGTCTTCCTCAGGGGATGACTACCACAAATCTATTGGCACTCTCATGCTTAGGAGGGATTGGCTTTACGGTAGCTCTATTTGTTTCCTCTCTGTCGTATGCACAACCCGAGGTTGCACACTTCCTCAACGATGCCAAGATCGGTATATTCACGGGGAGTATCCTCTCGGGCATCCTGGGGTACTTCTTCCTAAAGGCTGTACTCAAGCACGAACATCACGGATAGGTATTTACTTTGTAGAAAAGCGCACTAAACTAAGTACCAAAAGTACCATACTTATACTCTCTCGGTAATGAAAAAAAAGAACTACACCTGGTACCTTTGGGGAATGCTTCTCTCCACTTTTGCCATCATTTCACTCCTCTATTGGCTCCCCGACAACCTCTTTGGGGTGCCTCTGCAAAAAGTGGATATTTTCTCTGAGCTGCGCCACTCTGATGCAGACGCTCCCAATGGAAAGGACGTAGAACAACTGACGCGCAACTCGGCAACAGCCAATGGTGAAACAGAGAAGGAGATAAAAGAGCGTGATGCTATCTACGAAGATCTCAAGAAGCAAGATGCGACCTTAGAGAATGAGGAGCCTATTGACCCATCCTCGCTAGACGAAGAAGAGAGCCAAACGACTCCCAAAGTTTATTTCGAAGACTTCAATCCCTCTCACCTTGGGCTACGCAACACGTATGCAGCACTAGCGAAACGGAAGATAGATGGAGCTCCTCTTCGGATTGCATTCCTCGGCGACTCCTTCATCGAAGCTGACATATTTACCCTCGACCTACGCAAATTTTTGCAGAGTCGCTATGGCGGAGGGGGAGCGGGATGGATGCCCTTCTCTAGCGAAGTTTCGGGTTACCGACAAGGGATAAGCCATAGCTTTTCTGGATGGAAAGACCACTTCATTATCCGGCAATCTAAGGATCTATACCCCCTCACGGGTCACTACTACACATGCGAAGGTGCAGCTACCCTACAATACAAAGTAGCAAAGGGATATACGCCGTGGGACTGTGCCACCATCTTCTACACCTCAAACAAAGAGGTACAGGTCACCATGAGCAATGCAGACACCACGCAACGATACAGCCTCCCCCCCTCCGCGGAGATGAATGCCTATGCCATAAAGGGACAAGGTGGTGAGATGAAACTCTCATTCTCCGGAGCAGAAGGAGCCAGATTCTACGGTGTTGCCCTAGACAATACCAAGCAATCGGGAGGAGTAATCTTGGATAACTTCTCACACAGGGGTAGCTCCGGATTCCAGTTAGGGCAGATAGATACACAGCTAGGGAAACGCTTCGCCGCCCTCCGTCCCTACCACCTTATTGTACTACAATATGGTCTTAATGTAGCTTCTGACAAGACCAAAGACTACACCTACTACACCAACCGAATGGGGGAAGCAATAGACCATCTGAAGAAACTTTATCCTCATACCGATATTGTAATTATGGGAGTTTCTGATCGGGCAAAACGCTCCGGCGGCGAGCCTCATACCATGCCTGCCATATACGCTCTACGCAATGCGCAGCGAAAATTGGCGAGCGAAAAGGGCATCGTCTTTTGGGATACCTTCGAAGCCATGGGGGGAGAAAATAGTATGGGTCGCTTTGTAAAACAGGGATGGGCAGCCAAAGACTATACCCACTTGAGCTTCAAAGGGGGGAAGAGGCTCGCAGAAGTATTCTACAATAGCTTCCTATTCGAAGAGAAATACTACCAACGCATCCGCCGATGAAAGGGCTGCCAAGACTGCTGTACCACCGATGGCAACACCATCTTCTGACGTTGGCTCTCCTGCTCTTCGTCTCTTTGTTTGTGGCTGTAGCACAAGTACCCTCCATCAAAATCGATGAAAAGAAAACAGCGCAGTTATCTGCCATGATACATCGGAGTTTCCCTCAAAAAATCTCGATACTACACTTGGGGGATAGTCATCTACAGGCGGGGTTCTTACCCGAGGCCATCCGCACAACTCTTGCTCAAGAGCTACCATTAGAGGGCCCCGGATTGGTTATTCCTTATGAGTCGGCTCGTACCAATGGGCCTCGCTCCTACCAGATACAATCTTCTGTTAAGTGGAATAGTGAGAAGTTGTTCATCAAACGTCCTCCGCTACAAGTGGGAGTCTCGGGTATGATTCTCTCCAAAACGGACAACAGCCCCTACACCTTTACGATAGGTAGCAACGCCCGACCTTTCGACCAACTCATTGTCTATCGCACGCCATCGACTCCCTCTCTCGTGCCCTCCATCGGGAGTGCAACACTGATTGTGGGGCAAAAAAGAATTGGGAATTTTGTGGCAGATACTCTCCTCTACCCCACAGAGCAGAGGCGAATCTTCCTGCGAAACGAACAGACACCCACCCAAGGAGCAACCTACGGAGGCTTTGTCTTACTCAAGCAAAAGCAGTCCATCGAGTACCACGTCATTGGGATAAACGGGGCAATGTTTTCTACCTTTATCCACGAAGGTTTTATACATCAAACGTCGTGGGTTCACCCGACTCACATTGTATTATCCTTTGGCACAAACGAAGCCCAAGCGCGAGAAATAAATAGGGGTGGCTTTGAGCAGCAGGTAATGCAGCTCATACGCCTCCTACGAAAGCAACACCCCAAGGCTACATTTTTACTGACAACGCCACCACCCAGCTTCCGCCGCAATCGTGCTTACAACGACCAAATAGAGGTCGTAAGTGAGGTGCTGCGCCAAATTGCCGTCCGAGAAAATCTAGAGCTATTCGATATGTACGAAGCTCTCGGATGCGAAGAAGGTGCCTACAATCGACGCCAAGAAGGAGATTACTATGCCTACGACGGCATCCATTTTTCGCCCTATGGGTATACACACCAAGGTCAACTCATTGGCAAAGCCCTACTTGACCTTTTACAGTAAAACGAGCCATCCCTACTAACCCCGGTATATGATCGATTTTTTCTCTACCCTTGATGGGTCCCTACTCCCCGAGCTATTGCGCTACCACGAGGAGGCTCCGATGATCTTCTCTAGTGGATTATTTTTTGTCCTTTTTATCCTCTTTCTACCCATATATGGGCTGCTGGGGCTATCGAAGCGCACCGCTACCCTCCGCATCATCTACGTGGTGCTCTTCTCTCTCTTTTTCTACTACAAGAGTAGCGGATTCTATGTACTACTCCTTCTGCTTGCCACCACGAGCGACTTTCTCATAGCCCAAGCTCTAAGCCATACGCCCCAAGGCTCCCCCAATAGAAAAAGGTGGGTAGCCTTGAGTATGATTATCAATTTAGGGATACTATCCTACTTCAAATACTTCAATTTCTTACTAGACCTAATAGTACAAGCTATTGCCGGCATAGGGGGACTTATGGGCATGGAGACGGCAAGTTCTCTGCAATGGGAGCCGTGGGACATATTCCTTCCCGTGGGGATTTCGTTCTACACCTTCCAGACGATGAGCTATATAGCCGATGTATACCGAGGCGATATAAAACCACTCAAACGCTGGATCGATTATCTCTTCTACGTTTCGTTTTTCCCGCAGTTGGTGGCAGGGCCTATTGTACGAGCCAAAGACTTTATCCCACAAATACATCGCCGTCCGTGGGTCACTCGTGGGGAATTTGGGCGAGGGCTATTCCTTATCCTTTTGGGATTGTTCAAAAAAGCGGTCATTTCAGACTATATAAGTCTCAACTTTGTAGACCGAATATTCGATGCCCCCACGCTCTACTCCGGCTTAGAAAACCTAATGGCGGTCTATGGCTATACCCTACAAATCTATTGCGACTTCTCCGGTTACTCGGATATGGCTATTGGTATCGCTCTATTCTTGGGCTTCCGATTCAACAAAAACTTCGATGTTCCCTATACATCTACCAATATCACTAAGTTTTGGCGCAGGTGGCACATATCCCTCTCTACTTGGCTCAAAGACTACCTCTACATTCCCCTAGGGGGCAATCGCAAGGGGCGCATTCGCACCTATATCAACCTCATTATTACCATGCTACTGGGGGGATTGTGGCACGGAGCAGCCCTCCGCTTTATCCTATGGGGGGGAATGCATGGTATAGCTCTGGCGATACACAAAGTTTGGTGTGCCCTCTTCTATCCGGCACATAAGAGAAGAATCAAACGCAATGGCATAGGAAAGGCGATAGGGGGTATCATCACCTTCCACTTCGTTTGCTTTGCTTGGATTTTCTTCCGAGCCGATAGCATTGACGTGGTAGAGCAGGTACTCACGCAGATTACAAGCAACTTCCATCCGGAAATCATCCTAGACTTTGTCACCGGCTATCATTGGGTACTTCTTCTCATGCTTATAGGGTACATACTTCACTACCTACCCTTTAGCCAACGAAGAGCAGCAGAGCGAGCCTTAACGCGCGCGCCTTTTTGGGTACAAACCCTGCTACTCACCGCTCTCATCTTCCTTGTATTCCAGATGAAGAGTGCCGATGTACAACCCTTTATCTACTTCCAGTTCTAAAAATTAAGCACGTTATAACTCGGAGAAAGCCTGGCTAATTTCGAGGTCCCTCTCTGGGTAAAAAAGAAAAGTTTTCAGACCTATATCCGAAAAAGTATAGGTCTGAAAACTTTTTATTTCTAGGCAACTTCTACAAGGATTTTCACCTAGAAAGATGGGGAGGTACTTTCTTCTCTCTTATCGCCTTACATCTGGAATGACCCCAAGAGGCGAAGAGGCTCTTTCTTGATCTTAACCTGCTTGGTTTTCAGATTTCTTCTTGTTATCAGATCCCCAGAAGTGACCTCCTTTTGTCCGGAAAGATAGTTGATACTAGTCCTCTCCCATTCCGCGGCCAAACGATTTCCCCAAGTAGATTCTTCGCCAATAAGGTAAAAGTCTCCCGATTGGAACCTGTATCTATAGGTCGTGGCACCCGTTTCATCTGTTCTTATATTTGAGCAATAGGATACTCGTATGTCTATTGCCCCTTTGGGCGTAATAGAGACTTCATTTGTTATATCTCTCTCCTCATCCTCTCGACCGCTAATGGTATCGTACCACACCTTGAACCTTTTGTATACTCCGGAGGGCGAACCAAAATAGACAGCAAGGGACAAGGGACTAAAATTGGACTCAAAACCATCATCTCTCGTCTTGATATACGCAGGATCATTGGAACGGACAAGTAAAACAAAATCCTCAATTCCATCCTTATTGAGGTCCCCTGTAGCAGATTCTACATTCCAGCCATTGGGAACAACCTCTTCAATAGTACGTCCCTCTTTTGCAAGCTGGGGTTTCTTCTGTTTTTGAGCCGCTATCGGATTTGAGCTTAACGCAAAAAACAGCCCCATCATGAGGTGTAATGCTACACTCTTTCTTTTCATGGTACGTTCAATTTTTCTTTGGTTTCAATTTATTGTATCATCAAAATATCATCATAGGAGCCAAGCGAATCGAAAACCCAAGCGCCCTATTCTACAAAGGTAAACAGAAAACCTTGCATTCCACCCCTTTGCCCAGAGCAAAAAATACTGCAGATTCTACAAGGAGTTTCAGATAGAAAATTGGGAATACGAAGGGAGCTTTAATTGTCGGGTAGGGGCTCCTCATAATAAAACAGAGCGAAGACTTTTTCGGGTCTCCGCTCTGCATTGCTCTATAAACTCGGAAAGTTTGTTCCCTCTCTCAGAGAGAGGGCTTCTCTCTTATAGTCTTACATCTGGAATGAACCCAAGAGGCGAAGAGGCTCTTTCTTGATCTTGACCTTTTTGGTTTTCAGATCTTTCTCTTCCATCATATTCCCCGTGGTGATCTCTTTTTGTCCGGTAAGATAGTTGATACTAGTACTCTCCCCTTCTCCGGTCATACGATTTAGCCAACTAGATTCTTCGCCAATAAGGTAAAAATCTCCCGATTGAAATCTGTATCTATAGGTCGTGCCACCCGTACCGGCTGTTCCCATACTTGACCACGAGGATACGGTTATATCTATTGCCCCTTTGGGCGTAATGGAGAGTTCATTTGTTATATCTGTGTACTCATCCTCTCGACCTCTAACGGTATCTTGCCACACCTTGAACCTCTTGTATACTCCGGAGGGCGATCCAAAATAGACAGCAAGGAACAGAGGATTGAAATTGTACTGAAAATCATCGTCTCTCGTCTTGATGTGCGCAGGGTCATTGGGGCGGACAATCAAGACAAAATCCTCTATTCCATCCTTATTGAGGTCCCCTGTAGCAGATTGTACATCCCAACCATTGGGAACAACCTCTTCGATAGTACGTCCCTCTTTTGCAAGCTGGGATTTCTTCTGTTTTTGAGCCGCTATCGGATTTGAGTTTAAGGCAAAAAATAGCCCCATCACAAGGAGCAATGGTACACTCTTTCTCTTCATGGTACGTTCTATTTTTCTTTGATTTAAATTTATTGTATCATCAAAATATCATCGCAGGGATCGAGTGATTCGAAAACCCCAATGCCCCGCTCCACAAAGGTAAACAGAAAAACTCGCATTCATTCTTTTGCCCAGAGTAAAAGAAATACCGATGGTGAGAGAGAGGAAAATCCATTGCCAAATAGTCAAAAAGTACTACCTTTGCAGGCGCAAATCCTATGTAGGGCTCATTAAGTGTGCGTTGTAGCTTACAACAGACCGCCTTGCGGGACTAAATTATTAGTAATAGAAAAACGTAGTATGTACGTAATTGCAGAGATTCAAGGCCAGCAGTTTAAGGTAGAAGCCGGCCGCAAATTGTATGTTCACCACATCAAGAATGTGGAAGCAGGTGCTGAGGTATCATTCGACCGAGTAATGCTCGTAGACAATGATGGTGCCGTAAAGGTAGGTGCTCCTCTTGTAGAAGGCGCTAAGGTGGTATGCGAGGTAGTGTCTCCCATCGTAAAGGGTGATAAGGTACTTATCTTCCACAAAAAGCGTAGAAAAGGCTATCGTAAGCTCAATGGTCATCGCCAGCAGTTTACAGAAGTCAAGGTAAAAGAGATTATTGCATAACCCAAACTAAAGAAGTAAAGAGACATGGCACATAAAAAAGGTGTCGGCAGTTCTAAGAACGGTCGCGAATCACAGAGCAAACGCCTAGGGATCAAAATCTTTGGTGGCGATTTTGCAAAAGCCGGTAATATCTTGGTGCGTCAACGCGGTACGCAGCACCATCCCGGAGAAAACGTGGGTATGGGAAAAGACCACACATTGTATGCCCTTGTAGACGGTAAGGTAGTCTTCACTCGCAAAGGTGAAGATCGCTCATTCGTATCTATCGAAGCGATAGAAGCATAAGGGAACACAACATTTTGGTAAGTTAGACAGAGAGGGAGCCGTACCAAAAGCATCTCTCAATAGAAGAGAGGCAGCGGCTTTCTCTGTTTATCCTTGCCCAATCAAAAAAAGGGGTCTCCCCTACACTTCCCTACATTCTTTACACCGAAAGAGGCTCCTTAGAGGGGCTGCTTACGGAGTTTAGGGAGCCTATAAAGGGGAGAGGATCCATCACAAGGAGAGGTGCATATAGGCTACTTGGTCGCTTTAGGCGGCGCAAGAAGAGCCTGAAGGTACCTCTCTTGTTGTTTTTATGGAGAGGAATTATATAAGCAGTATAGACTATATATGCTCACAATCAAAGTAATAAAAGAGCAACCCGAAGAGGTAATTGCTCGCCTGGGAGTAAAGCACTTCGATGCTCGGGAGGCAGTGGCTCGTATCACTGAGTTGGATGCTCAACGCCGTAGTGCACAGCAAACTATGGATGCCTCGCTGCAGGAGCAAAAGCAACTGGCAAAGCAGATTGGAGAGAAAATGAAGAGTGGCGACAAAGCCGCCGGAGAGGCTCTTCGTGCTCAAGTGCAGAGCCTTAAAGAGCAAAGCTCGGAGGCAGAGGAGAGCAAAAAGCAGGCAGAAGAGTCTATTCGTCAGCTTCTTCTCACCATCCCCAACATGCCCCACGAGAGTGTACCCGAGGGGAAGGGAGCAGAAGACAATGTATGTATAAAAACAGGAGGCACGATGCCTCAGCTCTCTCAAGACAACAAGCTACCGCACTGGGATCTCGCGAAAAAATACGACCTTATCGACTTTGAGTTGGGAGTAAAAATCTCCGGAGCAGGATTCCCCGTGTACAAGGGTCGCGGTGCTCGCTTGCAGCGTGCTCTTATCAATTACTTCCTCGACAAAGCCATCGCTGCAGGCTTCCAAGAGGTGGAGCCTCCCTATGTCGTGAATGAAGACTCGGGGTACGGCACAGGGCAATTGCCCGACAAAGAGGGACAGATGTACTTTGCCCCTGCCGACAATCTCTACCTCATCCCTACAGCAGAGGTACCCGTTACCAATATGTATAGAGATGTCATCCTCGAAGAGAGCCAGCTTCCTATAAAGAACGTAGCCTACTCGGCATGCTTCCGTCGCGAAGCAGGATCGTATGGCAAAGATGTACGAGGGCTCAATCGTTTGCACCAATTCAACAAAGTAGAGATTGTCTGCATTGATACTCCTGAACGCTCTTACGTGACACTAGACTCTATGGTATCGTACGTACAGGGCTTGGTAGAAGAGTTAGGGCTCCCTTGGCGTATCCTCCACCTTTGTGGGGGAGATATCAGCTTCACATCGGCTCTTACCTTCGACTTTGAGGTCTTCTCAGCCGCTCAAGAGCGTTGGCTAGAGGTTAGCTCTGTATCCAATTTTGAGAGCTATCAAGCCAATCGACTCAAGTGTCGCTACCGCAAAGACAAAGCGACAGAGCTCTGTCACACCCTCAATGGTAGCGCCCTCGCTCTCCCCCGTATTGTAGCAACGATCCTTGAGAACTACCAAACTCCAGAGGGTATTATCGTGCCTGAGGTGCTCCGCCCCTACACCGGCTTCGATATCATCAACTAACCCATTTATATACTCAAAAGTAGTCTATGGCGAATAAAAAACTTCAGCTAGACCGTCGGGTAAACATCAAGAATAGGCGAGCTACATTCGACTATGAGATTCTTGATCGTTACACGGCAGGTATTGTACTCGTAGGGTCGGAGATAAAGTCTATCCGGTTGGGCAAAGCAGGCTTGGCAGATAGCTATTGCTTCTTTGCCAACGGAGAGTTGTGGCTCAAAAACATGTACATAGCGGAGTATTTTTACGCCACCTACAACAATCACCAAGAGCGTCGGGATCGCAAGCTTCTGCTCTCTCGCAAGGAGCTTGCCAAACTGGAAAGTTCGGTAAAGACCCCTGGAGTCACCATTGTCCCCCTCTCTGTCTTTATCAATGATAGAGGCTATGCCAAAGTAGTTATCGGGGTGGCTAGAGGGAAAAAACTCTACGACAAACGAGCCTCCATCAAAGAGCGGGAAGACAAGCGCACCCTAGCTCGCATAATGAAACACTAAGTGAATAAGGAACCAGAAGGGGGAGAGGATATGGTATCATCTTCCCCCTTTATTCGTTTCCTCGCAAAGCCTTCTCTCTAGGCAGAATACACTATATTTGCATCAGCAGAGCCAAAGAATAATGGAACAGAGTAGAGACTATCGCAAAGCATACGACGAACTTTCCGAGTTCCTTGCCAAGTCACATCATATCGTACTTTTCGGTCACAAAGGCCCTGACGGCGACTCCGTTGGGAGCACCTTGGCAATGAGAATGCTCTTGGAGAGTCTGGGCAAATCTGTTCAGGTTATCATGGCCGGTGGGATGCCTCTCAACCTGCGTTGGATGCCAGGGGCAACCGAGATATTACAGCAGGGGCGTCAAGACGAAGAGATAGACAAAGCTCTATCGCTCTCCGACTTAATTATCTGTTTGGACTTCAATGCGCTGTATCGCATCGGTCCCTTACTAGAGGAGCGTCTCCGAGCCACCCTGGCACAACGGAGTATCCCCGTGTTGATGATCGACCATCACCCCTACCCCAGCGACGAATTTAGCTGGCAATGGAGTTGCCCGGAGGCAGCAGCTACCTGCGAAGTGCTTACTCGGCTTTTTTTATCTCCCGACGAGCGTTGGATCCGTCTCCCCGAATCAACAGATTCTACTCCCCTCCCCTCCGCACAAGCAGAGGTCCTTCGCGCCAAGATAGCCACCGCTCTTTTGACCGGGATTATCACCGATACAGGGCTTTTTAATCACAACTCTTCGCGTCCCGATTTATACGAATTAGTAGCCGTTCTTCTGCGTTCGGGAGCTGATAAAGACCTTATTGTAGACAAGATAAATCACAACCATCCCGAGAGCAGACAACGCCTTGAGGGGTACATCCTTTACGAAAAAGTGGTTGTAATGCCCGAGATACAAAGTGCCTACTTTGTGCTTACAAGAGAGGAGATGGAACGCTTTGAAACCGGAGCGGCAGACACGGATGGATTTGTCAATAAACCCCTAGATATAAAGGGCATTAATTGCTCTGCCTTCTTTAGAGAAACGCTCGACGAGGGGGTTAAAGTCTCTGTACGCTCCATCGGGGATATTGCCGTAAACGAACTATGCAGTGAATGCTTCGGAGGTGGTGGACACAAGAATGCTGCTGGTGGGGAATTCTCTCAAGGCTCCATAAGCGAAGCCGTAGATCTCTTTGTCGACTACATGCGACGCCATTACCTCAAACCAAACAAAGAGCGGAAGCCTGCCATGGGGATTCCCATCCCAAAGGAGCTGCAAGAAATGTTCAACTAGAGCTGCAACAGGGAAAAAAACAACAAAGAAAGAATACACACCCAATCATCACTTTCATACGATTTAGCAATGAAACAAATTCGCTCCACCAGTTTCAAACTGGAATATTTACTCTCAATTCTTATAACAGGTCTCGTGGCTCTTGGGGGTACAGCCTGTAGTAAAACCAAAGATATTAAGTCTCTCTCCCAAATGCTCAAAGAGGAGGAGATAGCCATTTCTAAACTCATCAACAAAGAAAATATCACAGTGCGCAACTATGCCGAGGGGCAAACCTCTTTTGACAAAGGGATATACTACAAGTTTAGTAATGGCCTCTACATGGAGGTTTTAGAAGCAGGAGGAGAGCGCCCCGTTGCCGAGAAAACGCGTGTGAATGTACGCTTCGAGGGCTATATCTTCAACAAAGACTCCATACAGCAGAACTTCAACAATTTGTCCATGCCGGGCTTCCAAGATACCGAGTTCATCTATGTAGATCGTTACTCTCGCGGTGCACTACATTTCATTTTGATCAAGTCGGCTCCGGGCTATTCGCTCAACGCCCTCATGTGCGAGGGCTTGGCTTTCCCCATGTCTTTGCTAGGAGATGGAGCCAAGGTACGCCTCATCATCCCCTTTACCATCGGGGCTGAGATTAACTACAACCGAGGTAGTACCATGTATTGCCGCGAGGTGCGGTATGAATTTACACGTCAATAAACTTTTTACATGCCACTAATCAAATCCATCTCGGGTATCCGAGGAACTATTGGAGGGGGAGCTTCTGAGGGGCTTAACCCTATAGCTGTCACCCGTTTTACGGCAGCCTTTGCCACATTTATCCGCAAGTCTAGTGGAGTAGCTCGCCCCCTAATCGTAGTCGGACGAGACGCACGTATGTCTGGCGAATTGGTGCGTAGGATCGTGACCGGTACCCTAATGGCGATGGGTTGTGATGTGGTAGATATAGATCTTGCCACCACCCCCACTACCGAAATGGCAGTAATAGGGCTAAAAGCTCAAGGGGGAATTATTATCACAGCCAGCCACAATCCGAAACATTGGAATGCCCTCAAACTGCTTGGAGGGAAAGGCGAATTCTTAACCGATCTAGAGGGTAAAGAAGTTCTTTCCATTGCAGAAGACGAAAATTTTGTATTCTCTCCCGTAGAAGAGTTGGGGCAGATTCACTACCAAGATTACCTTCCCGAGCATTGTCGAGCCATACTAGCTTTAGAAGAAGTAGATGCCGAAGCCATCCGAGCTGCTGGGTTTAGTGTTGCTTTTGACAGCATCAATTCGGTAGGAGGCATTGCGGTTCCCTATCTACTCCGGCAACTAGGAGTAGAAGTGGTTTATCCCCTTTTCGATACCCCCAATGGCGACTTTGCCCACAATCCGGAGCCTCTACCCCAGCACCTAGTAGCCCTCTCGGAGACAGTGCGGGAGAAGCATGCCACGGTGGGATTCTCGGTGGATCCCGATGTGGATCGACTTGCCATTATTGATGAGAATGGACTTCCTTTTGGAGAGGAATATACCCTCGTGGCTGTGGCTGATTACCTGCTCGATTATCATGGAGGGGGTAATACGGTTTCCAATCTCAGCTCTACCCGTGCTCTTCGCGACGTAACTGAGCGAGGCCATCGTGGCTCCTATGCAGCCGCTGCTGTGGGCGAAGTCAATGTTGTTGCTAAGATGGCAGCTACCAACGCCCTCATTGGAGGAGAAGGCAATGGGGGTGTAATATTCCCCAAGCTACACGCCGGTCGTGATGCCCTCGTGGGTATCGCCCTCTTCCTTACCTTGCTGGCAAAGAAGAAAAAATCGGTTAGTGAACTTCGTCGTGAGTACCCCGTTTACTATATGAGTAAACAGCGTGCAGACCTCCCGGAAGGGACTGACACAAAGGCTCTGTTTGCCCGCATTGCAGAACGCTTTGCAAGTGATCACCCCAACACCATTGATGGAGTAAAGATCGATTTCCCCTCCTCTTGGGTACATATGCGAGCCAGTAATACAGAGCCCATTGTACGTATTTACACAGAGGCTCCCACGGAAGAAGAAGCCAACAGCTTAGGCGAGAAGTTTTGCAATATCGTGCTTGAGATGCTTCGGTAATCACACTAGAGAATAGACCTTTTGGCTAGAAATAAAAAACCTTTACCCCTCCTTGAGGGAGTTACTATAGAGCGGATGGCTGCCGAAGGGCAGTCCATTGCGCATTGGGGGGAGCTTGTTGTCTTTGTCCCCTATGGTGCGCCTGGCGATAGGTGTACGCTACAGATAGTCCGAAAAAAGAGTCATTATGCTGAGGCTCGGATCGTGACCCTTGAGGAGCCATCACCCCTCCGAATCTCCCCTCGTTGTAAGCATTTTACCACTTGCGGTGGCTGCAAATGGCAACATATCCCCTATGAGGAACAACTGACTGCCAAGGCAACACAAGTGCGAGATGCCATGGAGAGACTTGGCAAAGTAGAGGTGGAAGAGTATCTCCCCATCCTAGGTTCTCAAGAGATTTACCAGTATCGCAATAAGCTTGAATTCACCTTTAGTAACCGCCGTTGGAGGACGAGCGAAGAACTCGCTTCTCTGCCAGAAGGGTTAGGAGAAGCCGATAATAGCGGATTGGGATTCCACATCCCCGGCAAGTTTGATAAGGTACTAGACATTGAGGAGTGCTACCTCGGGAACGAACTAAGCAACCGCATTCGCAACTTTGTTCGAGCCTACTGTTTGGAGCGCATTGAGCGTTATCCTTTTTACGACCTTAGGGCACAAGAGGGGGGAATGCGTACCCTCATGATTCGCACAACCAGCAAGGGGCATACCATGGTTTTGGTTGCTTTTGCCCACGAGAAAGCGCACGACAGAGAGGAACTACTCGCGGCTATCCATCACGAATTCCCCGAGGTTAATTCGCTTCTCTACGTTATCAATACAAAGCTCAACGATACTTTTGCTGATCTATCTGTAGAGACCTACTACGGGAGCCCCTTCATAGAAGAAGAGATGGAGGGCTTAACCTTCCGAATTGGCCCCAAATCTTTCTATCAAACCAATAGCCGTCAAGCTCTGGAGTTATACCGAGTAGCTCGTTCTTTTGCAGGGCTTACGGGGCAAGAAATCGTCTACGACCTCTATACGGGCACAGGTACTATTGCCAACTTTGTTGCCCGCGATGCAAAGAAAGTAGTGGGTATTGAGTATGTACCGGAGGCGATAGAAGATGCTCATCTCAATAGCCAAGTAAACAAAATCGATAACACCATTTTTTATGCGGGGGACATGAAGGATATCCTTACCCCCGAGTTAATTGCCCGTCATGGAGCCCCCGACGTGGTAATTACGGATCCCCCTCGAGCCGGGATGCATCCTGATGTAATTAAAACCCTTCTGGGTGCAGCTCCCCCTCGTATTGTCTACGTTAGTTGCAATCCTGCCACGCAAGCTCGCGATGCCGCTCTCCTCGTTGAGGGTGGATACCGAGTACTCAAAGTACAACCTGTAGATATGTTCCCTCACACCCACCACGTGGAGAACGTAATGCTACTGGAGCATACTTGAGAAGAATCTCCGAAGGGGTAAAAGTTCTCCCAATCAAAAGAGCAGCCCCCCAAGAGAGACAGTATGAACTAAAGCAAAACCTAATGCAAAAAATTCGATTAAGGACATCAAAAAAATTTGCTACCTCATGCGTTTTCAGACGCTATGGGGTAGTTCTGTTTTGTTCCCTCGCCCTTCTAAATGTTGGGGGGCTGTGGGCTGCTCCCCCACCCTCTCTTGGCGCCATCACCCAAGCCATGGAGGCAATACTTATAGAGCAACATATCCTTTCCCCCTCGCAACCCTCACTAAACATCTTGTCTAATAGCATTGAAGAAGAAGAGGGAAAGGGCGTAATTTCTGCGTACGACCATTTGTTTATTAAAGAGGCAAAACGAATCGGTTGGGACTGGTGGTATCTGGCAGCTATTGCCTACCACGAGTCGAAGTTCCAACCTCATGTAGGCGGTGGTAGAGCCGTCGCTATCGGACTTATGGGTATACTTCCCTCTACAGGACGGCGTTTTGGGGTAAGTGCATCTCAGTTGCGAGACGCTGCCACTTCTGTGCGGGTTGCCGCCTCTTGTCTGGATGCTTTTGCTAAGGAATTTAACCATGTCTCCACATTGCGAGACCGAGAACTTTTTGCTTTAGCCTCCTATGTATGTGGTAGTGGCCATATCCACGATGCCTGTCGCGTGGCCCAAAAGTATGGAGCTAATCCTCTGGTTTGGGAAGAGGTTAAGTCCTTTATTCTCAAGATGAATCAGCTTCAATATTACCGTAACAAACAGGTGCGTTTTGGGCGGTTCAATGGAAAACATACGGTAAAATGTGTCAGCGATATTGACGTGCTTGCCCAAAAGTATGCACAACAGATCGCTCAAGCTAAGGGTGAAAAATAGGACTTTTATTCTTCCGAGAGGTATATGATCCAAGTTGAACAACTCTCCAAATCATACGGAGACCGCCTACTCTTCCAGGATGTTTCTTTCTCGATAGCAGAGGGAGAGAAGTGTGGATTGATAGCCGCCAATGGTACAGGAAAAACGACTTTGCTTCGTATCATCACGGGAGAAGAAACCCCCGATAGTGGTACTATCACAACGAGGAAGAACTTACGCATAGCCTACCTACCACAGCGTCCTCATCTGCCCGAGGGGAAAACAATACTCGATACTTGCTTCAACCCCATGGACAAAGTACCCCATCTCGTGGGTTGCTGGCGAGAGGCTGTAGAGGCAAACGATAGCGAGGCTCTAGAGAAGTTACTCCCCGAAATGGATGCCCTAGGGGCTTGGGATTACGAGAGACGTGCTGAGGAGATCCTTCATAAGCTCTCCGTTCAAGACCTCTCTCGCTCTACGCAGTCCCTGAGCGGAGGGGAGCAGAAGCGCATTGCCTTAGCTGGGATACTCCTATCAGAACCGGATTTACTAATCCTAGACGAACCTACCAATCACCTAGATTTGGATGCCATTGAGTGGTTACAGCACTACCTAGAGCGCAGCAAACTCATGCTGCTAATGATAACGCACGATCGTTACTTCCTAGAGAGTGTCTGCGATTCGTTCCTCGAATTGACCCCTTCGGGCGTATATAGCTATGCCTGCACCTTCGACCAGTATTTAGAGCGCAGGGCTGAGCGACTAGAACTAGAGCGCACTGCGGTACAAAAAGCCAATAACTTATACCGTCGGGAGCTGGAGTGGATGCGTCGCCAACCTCAAGCACGAGGGGGAAAGCAGAAGGCTCGCAAAGATGCTTTTTACGAACTAAAGAAGCTAACAGAGCCTCCCCGCGAGGAGAAAGCGACAGAGATAGATAGCCAACGAGCCTATATCGGCAACAAAATCTTTACAGCTCACAACGTATCCCTCGCTTACGGAGAAAAAAAGATCCTACAGCACTTCTCCTACACCTTTGCTCGCTACGACAAAGTGGGAATTGTAGGAGCCAATGGCGTGGGCAAGACCACGTTCTTAAAACTTTTACTCGGGGAGATTAAGCCCGACGAAGGATTTTTCGAGATTGGCGAGACAGTGCACTTCGGCTACTTCAGTCAGCAAGGCGCAAAATTTGATCCCGAGAAGCGAGTGATCGAAGCCATTACAGACTTGGCAGAGGTGATACGAGACCCTCACGGTGAGGGGCTACTCTCGGCCTCCCAACTACTCACACGCTTTGCCTTCTCACCCGAGAGACAATATACCCCTATCTGCAAGTTGAGCGGAGGAGAGCTACGCCGGCTCTATCTTTGCACCGTTTTGCTCACCAACCCCAACTTTTTAGTCCTCGATGAGCCAACGAACGACCTCGACTTGCTTACCCTGGGTATCCTTGAGGAGTATCTAAGAGAATTCAAAGGGTGCCTTATCGTGGTTAGTCACGATCGCTTCTTCATGGATAGCTTAGTAGACCATCTCTTTGTCTTCGAAGGGGATGGAGTTGTGCGTGACTTCCCCGGCAACTATACACAGTATCGAGAGTGGGACAATGCCCGTCAAGCCCAAATCCAAGCGGAACAAAAGGCTCAACCCACCCAAGCTAAAGCCAATGCAGAAACGACAAATAGGAAACCTCAACAAGAGCGAAAGGCTAAGCGGTCGTACAAAGAGGAGCAAGAGTTTTTGCAACTAGAGAAGGATTTGCCCCTCTTGGAGGCCGAGATCAAAAACTTGGAAGAGCGTATGTCTTCGGGAGCTCTCGCATCAGATGAGCTACAAAAAGCCGGAGCGCAATATCAACTCCTAAGTAACGAATTAGACGAAAAAACCATGCGTTGGCTCGAACTCTCAGAGCTGGGCAATTAACCTTAATGCCCTCCCATCCGCAATGAAAATCCGCATCTATCCCTTCTTTCTAGCGCAGAGATTAGCTACGAGGCAATCTGCAGCCTCCCGTGCCACCAGCTCTCTTCTGAGGTTCACCGTACTCGGTATTGCTTTGAGCTTGGCGGTCATGTTGCTTACCATTTTTGTGGGAAAGGGATTCCGCAACCAGGTACACGAGCGGATCTATCTACTCACGGGGCATATCATCCTCAACGAATATGGCAGGAACTATGCCGACGAATCCGCTTCCCTACGGATTACGCCCGAGCTCCTTTCTGAGCTAGCCGGTATTGAGGGCATTGGGGAGATACGCCAAGTGGTACAGAGTGGAGGCATAATTAAAACCGATAGCGACTTCTCCGCAGTGCTCGTGATGGGTGTCTCATCGCGCGACGCCTACCTGCACACTTCTGGCGTTCTTAGGGATGGATATATCCCCTATTTTGATGGTTCAGATACGCTCCATAATCCTATACTCCTCCCTCTTGAGTGTGCCGAGAAACTGCACCTCACAGTAGGAGACAAAGTGCCTATTTATTTTACAGGAGCACGTACTACGGTGCGAACCTTTACCATTGCAGGGATTGTAGACCTCCCCCATATCGAAGCCCCTATCGTGGTAGCTCCCATCGGAGTTATGCGCCATGTAGCCCACATTGATGAGGATAAAGTAACACGTCTTGAGCTATTTGTCCAACCCAAAGTAGACCATTTAGCCCTAAGTGATCGGCTCGTGGAGCAACTATCCAAAAGCCCCAATACCGGAGGGCAAAGCCTTGGTATGTACACGGCAGAGAGCCTCATGCCGGATATATTCGCATGGATAGAGATGCTCGATGCCAATATATCCCTGCTGCTCGTGCTGATGCTCATTGTCGCCTCATTCACCCTTATCACCGGGCTTTTGATACTGATACTTGATCGTACACAGATGATCGGGCTACTCAAAGCTCTGGGCGCTCGCTATGGTTCCATTCGATCTTTGTTCCTTTACCTAGCTGCCTTCGTGGTAGGTAAAGGCCTTTTATGGGGCAATTTGATTGCCTTTGCACTGGCCGGAGTGCAATACTTCTTCTCGCCCATCCAGCTAGATCCGGCAACCTATTACCTATCTTACGTTCCCATTGAGTTTGATATACCTTGGGTTTTGGGGATAAATCTTCTTGTCTTTGCACTCTCCATGATTTCCCTCCTGCTGCCCACTCGTATTATTACCCGCATCAGAGCGGTAGATACAATCCGGTTTAACCAATAAAATACCCCCCCTATGACCGACCTTCACTTTCAGTTACAAGATAAATTCCTAAGAGCCTATAATGCCGACAACATAGAAGTCGGGCATATTGAATTCACTCTTGACGATGGAGTTTGCACCATCTTACATACCATTACCGAAGAGGCTTTTCGGGGTCAATCCGTAGCCCATCACCTCATGCAAGAGATGATGCTTCTTGTTGAGAAGAGCGGGTGGAAGGTACACTCCGAGTGTAGCTACGCCACCACCTACCTCAAGCGCATCAATTATCCTCTTTAATGGCATTCCGCTCGTCTCTTGCTCTAGCTGCCAAGTCTTTGTGGCGCAGATGCTTCTCGCATGGGGGGCATGGCGTACACTCTCCATTTGCCTTTGAGTTGCTCACTCGTGTAGTGGAAGAAAAATCTCTCTACTCGGCATTCGCCTCCATAAGAGACGTTGTACATCGGCATGGCAGGAGCGAACATGACCTCAGACTCGCTTTTTTATTTTACCGAGTAGCGGCTCATTATCCCATAAAAAGAATACAAGTTTTGGGAGCAGACTGCAGCTATATGCAAGAGCTATTACCCCTCTTGCAGCGTGCAACATGCCCCTCGCCTTCGGAGCATCCCTATGGCCCCTACCCTCGGGAGGACCTATTCTCCCTCTCCTTTATCACGGAGGAGGTAGCTCTCTCTCAAGTAATAGAAGAGCCAACTCCTGCTATATTACTCGTCGCTACTTGGCAAGATCCTTCTCTAAAAAGGCGCACGATTCACTACTTCAAAGAGGGGCGTCTCTCGGGGATCCGTATTGATCTCCCCTCGGCTCAATTAGTAATCTCCTCCCCCCGATTTCATTCACAACAATACAAGTCGACCCTATAAAACGATATGGCAAAAAGTAATCTGTATACTCGCACAGGCGACCGAGGTACTACCTCGCTGGTAGGAGGGCAACGCATCAAGAAGAGCGACCTCCGTCTCGAATGCTATGGTTCTGTAGACGAACTCAACTCCTTTATCGGCTTACTGCGCGCAGAGGAGTTAGAAGCCGCTTCGGCAGAGCAACTCGCCGCTATCCAAAATAATCTCTTCGTGATCGGTTCCAATCTTGCAACGGACACCTCCAGCCATGAGCTAAAAGCCTTTTCTCAGATCTCCGAAGAAGTGATCATTGCTCTTGAGGGGTGGATAGATCAATTAGACGAGGCAACCCCACCCATGACAGGATTCATCTTGCCGGCAGGCGGACGTAGTGCCGCTCTCTGCCATGTGTGCCGCACGGTAACTCGCCGTGTAGAGCGTCTTTTGTACCGATTAGAAGAAGAGGTGCCCGTAGATGAACCCCTAGAGCGTTATATCAATCGCCTGAGCGACTACTTCTTTGCCCTTGCACGCTATGAGTCCCATCGCCGCGGCGAGCCGGAAATTACTTGGCAAAAACATTGTGTAAAATAGAAATAAATACTACTTTTGCGCGCGATAAGTGGCAGAAGCCGAACCTATTTAATAGCAACACGAACTGATTATGTATTGGACACTTGAATTAGCCTCAACCTTGGACGATGCCCCATGGCCTGCTTCCAAAGATGAACTTATAGACTATGCACAACGCTCGGGCGCTCCTCTTGAGGTCATAGAGATACTCGAAGAGATCGAAGACGAGGGTGAGATATACGAATCTATCGAAGACATTTGGCCGGATTACCCTAGAGACGAAGACTTCTTCTTCAACGAAGAGGAGTATTGATCGTACCAATAAAAGGGAATCCCCCCTCTAGGAGCAAAAGCATTCCTCCGAAGATGGTAAGATTTTAGAGGAAGATGCGCCTTAATTTAGCATGGAGACCTACCTTCTTTTACCCGAAGGTGGGTCTCTTTTTTATACTTCTCGGTAATTGACATCCCCCAATAGACTCCCATTTTAGAGGGCATCTAGAGAAGAGAAAGCACAAAAAGAAACTAGGCTTGAGCTACCTTCTACAGCAACTCAAGCCTAGCCTTATTGGGGATAAAAGAGAACTTACTCTTTTACGCGGCTAACATAAGAACCATCACGAGTATCTACCTCGATAAGTTCACCCTCGTTGATGAAGAGGGGAACACGCACCTCAGCACCCGTTTCTACGGTTGCAGGCTTGAGGGCATTGGTTGCTGTATCACCCTTGATACCCGGCTCGGTATAGGTAACGCGGAGCACTACGTGAGGGGGAAGCTCGCAAGTAAGCACGGTTTCGCTCTGTGCATGTACCATTGCTTCTACCGTATCACCCTCTTTGAGGAATTGCACACCTTCGATCCCTTCTCCGGGGATAGTGATCTGCTCAAAAGTCTCTGTGTGCATAAAGTTATACCCCATATCATCCTTGTAGAGGAATTGGTAAGGGCGACGCTCGATGCGTACTTCCTCTACCTTTACACCGCTATTCCAAGTCTTGTCAAGAATGCGGCCTGTAGCCACATTACGCAATTTCGTACGAACGAAAGCAGGGCCTTTGCCGGGTTTTACATGGAGGAACTCTACGATGAAAAAGTACTGTCCATCGATATCGAGGCACATACCATTTCTAAAATCTGCAGTTGTAGCCATTAGGTCTATCTATCTTATTATCAATTATTCTTCGTATGCAATGCAAGAGCCATGCGCTACTAGCAAGCAAAAACACTCTCGACTACAAAAGTAGCCTATTCTCGGCAAATAGCTGCATTCGGGGCAAAATACGCTAGAGGTACGGCAGGGTATCACCCATTAGAAGGCTTGCAGTAGGATGTGGTCAGGCGGCTCTTTGTTCCATCTTTATAAGTAATCTCTACGGCAATCTGCCGTTTGGGATGGATACTCTGCTCTATGGGTTCTAAGAGACCAAGGTTATAATCATAGCCTAATAGGTCATACTGATTAAAATCGATCTCAGAGAGTTTGCCACAAACAGGCAGGGCAACATAAGACGAAGATAGAGCATCATAGAGAGCAGTCCAAGACCAATACTCAAAGCCTGCCTTAGCCTTGTCTACTGTTTCACTATCCAGGTGATAGCCATTGCGGATATAGGAATCGGGAGACCCCGAAATGAATTTGAAGTTATCGTCCATACAACTCCCCTTAGGGTACCTATCACTCCAATCTTCTAGAGCAAAGACGGAGATATTTGTGACCTTATCCACATTATACACTTGCGTATAAAGCAACCTCCTTTCGCTTGGATGTGGATGCCACATGTCGCCATAGGAGCGAGCAATGCTGTCGAAAAGAGCTCTTTTATCCGAATCATCACTACAGACTATATGGGCTTTTCTCTTAGCCTCTTCCTTAGTTTCTTTTAATGAAACCCAATAATTGCTAGGGATTTTGTGACGATACTCCAAATATACCATGCGAGAAGCATTCTTTTGAAGTAGCTCTATCTCCGGCTTTATAAGACGAAAACCATACACTGCATATAGAGACGTTTGCTGTTTGGGATTCTCTTCTTCCCATTTCACCTCCTCTACTGAATACTGAGGAGGCAAGCACCCTACAAACAACAAGGTAATGCAACAAAAAACGGCAACTACGAGAAGCTTACTTCTACTCATACAACCCTCTATTTAGTAAATAATAGTGGTGTCTCAGAAACCACCTGGCGCAAAGATATTAAAATACCCACAAACAAGGCCAAAAAAGAAGCAGGTGAGAATTGGCGATTTTTGTGGGTGGTTTTGAAAAAGAAATAGGGCAAGAAATTTCCAAAAACCGGGTGAGATATTTTCCAAAACCAGGCAAGAAAAAAATATTTTTCAGCCCAAAAATAGATTCGTATCTTTGCCTAGAAATCCGATGGCAATATGCGTAATTTATTTCTAGCACTCCTCCTCACCCTACTCTCAGTTGGTTCTGCTTGGGCAGATTGGTTGGGCGATAGGTACTCCCTCTTCATTCACTACGGACTATACTCCGTAGCCGGCGGAGTATGGCAAGGCACCCCCGTAAAGAGAGGATACTCCGAGCAAATACTCACCTTTGGGGTGGGATTCTCCGACGAATATGAGGCACTTACCGAGCAATTCCATGCTAAAGACTTTTCTGCACAAGAGATCGTGCAACTAGCGCAAAGGGCAGGGATGCGCTCCATTGTCATCACGAGCAAGCATCACGATGGCTTCTGCCTCTGGCGCACAGCCACAACTCCGTACAATTCGTACGATGCTACGCCGGCTCGCCGCGACCTCGTGGGAGAAATTGCAAGAGCGTGCCATCAGGCGGGTCTAGGCTTTGGTCTCTACTTCTCGCTCATTGATTGGCACTACCCCTACGCCATGCCATTCTCGTCCCACAATGCCGATCCCATCACCCCTCTACACCACGAATACAACCTAAAGCAGGTGCGTGAGTTGCTTACTCAGTATGGAGCCGTGGACGAATTGTGGTTCGATATGGGTTCGATGCAGCAGAGCCAGAGTAGAGAAATGTACCAACTCGTACATAGTTTGCAGCCGCAATGCATGGTAAGCGGGCGCTTGGGCAATGACTTTGCGGACTTCTGTGTGATGGCAGACAACGAATACCCCGATTACTCTATGGTCATGCCTTGGCAAACGGCAGCCTCCATATTTGACGAGACTTGGGGGTATCGCTCCTGGCAAGAGCGCAGAAAAGTAGAAGACAAAGTACAAGAGAAGCTACAATCCCTCCTAAGTGTGGTATCCGGCGGTGGCAAATATCTATTAAATATTGGTCCTATGGGCAGTGGTAAAATAGTAGACTTCGAGAGAGAGGTACTGCAACGTATCGGAGACTGGATTGCCCCTATCCAACAAGCTATCTACCAGACTCAGCCCTCTCCATGGGGGGTAAAAAGAGAGTTGCCCCTCGCTACCGTTGCTCCCGATGGCAAGACCCTATACCTTTTTGTCCCCTATGATAGAGAAGGAAAAGAGATTATTCTCCCCCCGATTAAAGGAGAAATGCTCCGTATCCAAACGCTCCGAGGGAAGGGAAAAATTACCCACCAAAAACAGGTAAAGGGGGTTATCTCCTTTTCTCTAGAGGGGGCAACTCCCGAAGATTATTACACGGTACTCGCCCTCCACTTCGACCGCCCTTTGTCCCTCGTTACCCCACCCCACAATACCAAGCGGCTCTATCCTCTAGAAGCCGAGGCCCTATACGCTCATTCGCAAATAGACTACTATACAGGGTATCGTAGCATTGTAGGGTATCGCTGGTATCCCCAACACGGGAAGCAAAAAGCTACCCTATCTTTCACAAAAGAGGAAAAAGGGAAAAATATACAGCTAAACATAGCTGGGAAAAAGCAAGAAATAGCACTCCTATCGGCGGACTCCTCCCTCTACACAACGCCCCTCAACGCACTCCATTGGCAGCAGCTCCTTGTGGCTTCCTCCGGCGGCCGATTTGGTACACTCCCCGCCAAATTCACGCAAAAAGATGAGTTCAATCCCGATCAGTGGCGCACCCTTCCGGTATCGTTTGCGTATCAAGAAAAAGTATCCCAAGGCTCTGCACGCTACCTACGCTACACCCTCACGGCAGACCGAGATCTAGTACTTCCTCTAGAGATTCAGTTCTCGGAGGGGATGCTTTGCCTCGTAGATGGCACCATTGTAGCAGGGGCAATTTATCGCCCCCAAGAGTCGGGAAGATTGCACCAACACACGCTACGCCTCCCTCTCAAAAAAGGCTCCCATACCCTCCTAGTCAAGCTATACAATCGCGAGAGCCGCTCCATGGAGGCGCATATTACCCCTCTCCCTCAAATCCAACTTTGGTACAAAAGCATCCAACTCCCGGCTGTAGGGGTGCCCTTTTCTCTAGAGATCACAAAGGAAATGAAGCCACCATTCGCCTCACCGGCTCATCTATATGGTATTGATTTAGCGTTATAGACTACCTATTTAGTAGTAGGTATAAGGTAAGTAGGGAGGGCATACTCAAGGGATAGCGGAGCAACGAACTCCTCTACAACCGTCACTAGTTGGAGCCCTCCAAGCCTAATTCATTGAGAGAGGTGGATAGAGAAGAAATAACAACAGCTCTACAAAAAATATCTCCACCCAAGTATGAAACTCGGATGGAGATTATCTCTCTTTCGTTTGTAGGGTAAGCTACCTAAAGAAGGTGCTTATGCTTGTGAGATAGCTTCTGATGGGCAAGCTGCAGCGCAAGAACCGCAATCAATGCAAGTATCGGCGTCAATCTTATAGATATCGCCTTCAGAAATTGCACTCACGGGGCATTCGTTGATGCAAGTTCCGCAAGCTACACAGTCATTAGAAATTACGTAAGCCATAATCCTTAATCCTTTATTGTTGTTATTCGTATTGTTCCTGTCTCTCTTTAGACATTGCAAAGGTAGTAATTAATTTGAAACTACCAATAAGTAGGTATTATTTTCTGGGAATATTTTTTAGTGCGACGAAGATGGGATTATACAACAAGCTAGTTATCAGGCAGATAATCTAGAATACAAAATCCCTACTAGAGGGGGATTTCCCTACTACAAGAGGAAAAGATCGCTAATAATAGAGTCAATAACCACCATTCCCTCCCTAGAAGCACGTAAAAATTGCCCCTCATTTGCAACTCTCTCTTTGCAAATAGAGGGAGAAGGAGCCTCTATGGAGTACTGAGAAGTACTGTCGAGTATGAGTAAACCTTGGGCTAGGTAGGGTTCGCTTGCAGTCTGTAAAAAAGATAACTTCTCATGCCCAAAAACTTCGGAAACATTTTGTAAATCAACCCCTTTTGCTCTTCTAAGCTCCGTCATAATGGTCTCATTAAAACAATCGGTAGGGGATAAGTTCTCCCGAAAATCTATTGCCGTAGTACCTTGTTGTAGGTACTCTATATAACGATGGAGGTGAGCAACATTGGCATACCTACTCTCGGGGAGGTAACTATGCGCCGAAGGGCCAAAACCAAGATAGGGCACTCGATCCCAATAAGAGGAGTTATGGCGAGAGTGCATCCCCCGAAAGGCAAAATTGGATAGCTCGTAATGGTCGTACCCTCGCTCGTAGAGAGTATCTACCAAATAGTAATAATCGCGTAGAGCGTCCTCGTCCGATTGCTTTTCTATAGAGCCACGGCGTGCAAGATGCGTGAGGAGAGTATGCTCTTCGTAGGTCAGGTTATAGGCAGAAATATGGGGTATCTCGAGGACTAATGCAGAAGATAGATTTTGCTGCCAAAGCTGATGGCTCTGCCCCGGTAAGGAGTAAATAAGGTCGATACTTATATTGGAAAAATTGGCCGTTCGTAGGGCTTCAATCGCGCTATACACCTGCCGCGCTGTGTGCCGCCGCCCTAAAAAGCGAAGTTCTTCATCACAAAAACTTTGTACTCCAAGGCTCACTCTATTGAATTCCAAAAGACGAAGAGCATGGGCATACTCGGGTGTTATGTCATCGGGGTTCCCCTCCAAAGTCCATTCCGCATCGGGCTGGGGGGAATAAACTCTCCGAATCGTATCCACGATTTTCTCAAGCTGAGACGGAGAGAGAAGAGAGGGAGTACCTCCCCCAAAGTAGACGGTCTCAATAGGGATAGAGGGGGCTAATTCTTCCCGACGTAGCTCCAACTCCCGACAGAGAGCAGTTACAAAAGCCTCTTGCTGCCGGGTATTTGTTTGCGAGTAAAATGCGCAATAGGCACAACGACTCTTACAGAATGGGACATGTAGGTAGAGACCTGCCATTCAAGAGCCTCCTAGTTACCTTTCACGAGAATAGCAGCTTCGGAAGCCTCCCCTCGCACATAAGAACGACTCGAAGCCTCTACTCGGAATTCTAGCGTTTTAGCCCGAGAGAAGGGCTGCAACAGCTCCTTGGAGAAGGTGTAGCGAGTGGAGGGAATCAGGGTTGCCAGCAAGAAGTTTTCTCCAGCCAAGTTCCCCTCAGGTACAGAAACATAGAGATTAAAAGTTCCCTTCGAGCTATTCCACGAAGAGGGCATGGTCCACGAGGCTTCGAGATACTGCCCCCTGTCCTCAATAGTAAGCCTCGAGGGACGAGGAGGACGATTAGCCCCACGCTTGGCAAACGAAGGCATACGTGCAGGAGCTGTAAAGTGTCGTGAGATCACACGATCTACCCCGTTTCGATTGGGACGGATATTGAGTTCTCTATAAAAACAGATCCCTGCCATACCCAAACGTTCGCTGGCGCTCATTTGATTCTCAATGTCGCGAGCAGTCCATTTGCTCTCATCTTCGATACGATAGGGAGCTAGTCCCGGTACAATAGGTAGCCCTGGGATTTGAGCTTTCCAATCTGCCAAGAAGGGATCAAACAGATTGTCGCGATAGTACATCATGGGTACTATAAAATCTACCGACCCCTCCCTGTACCACACAGCCGGGTCTTGGAAGACGCTCTCACGGGCTGTCCATCCCACATTAGACATAGCGGGTAAAACGCGCAATTTACCTAGAGGGGCTGCACTTACAAGGATGTGGGGTTTAACGGCGCGCACCTTGGCCGACGCCTCTTTGAGGAAAGCTGAGATGTTACCGGTACGCCACTCTCCGATGGATTTGCCCTTACCATAGCGTAGGTATAGGTTGTGATCCTCTTTCTCCCTCATCTTATCAGGATAGCGGACGTAGTCAAAATGGACTCCATCTAGATCATAACGCTCGACCATCTCACGCACCACAGAAGTGATATAGCTCCGCGCCTCGGGATGCCCTGGGTTGAGATACCAATCGTTGTGCAGGGTAAAACACCAATCGCGATGCTTCTTCCAAACGCTATTCTCCCCTAAGGTTTGCACGTTGGAGGAGTTGCCTAGGGGGAAAGTAACAACCCAAGCATGGATACTAAGACCACGCTTGTGACACTCTTCGATCGCGAATTGTAGAGGATCGTAGTCCAGATAATTATTCCGCCCTCCCGTAAAAATGGTTACACGCGGCTCTATCTTCGAGGGATAGATCACGTCCCCACGATGGCGCACTTGGAAGAAAACCGTATTGAAATGAGCCTCTGCCAACCTATCCAGTATACGACAAAGCTCCTTACGCTGGGAGGCCATATCTTGTGTAGAGACAGCACGGCGCGAGGGCCAATCCAAACCATAAATAGTAGTGAGCCAAACCCCACGAATAGCCTCCGCATTAGAGGGAATTACCGGCTTTTCTACGGGAATCTCCACCTCTATTCTAGGGGAAGGAGGAGCTGGGAGAGGAGCCGTAGAAACGACTTTTTTACGAGACGAACACGCCGATACACCACTCAGCAATAGCACTCCTATCAGTAGCGAAAAACATTGCGTAAGGCGATGAGCGAACAAAAAAGAGCGAGAGTGGTGCTGCATGATACAATCTCCTTTTACTTCGTATAGTGGATATTATCGATAAGGCGTACATCCCCACAATAGCAGGCAATGCACCCTACAGGATCTTCACTATCCTCCCAGGCTTCGAGAGGCTGCAGGCTATTACCATCCACAATAGCGTAGTACTCAACCTCAAGATGCGGTATGGCATTAAGTTCCTTAGTAACCCAAGCGATTACTTCGTTGGGAGTCATTCCCTTTTCTTTCTGCTCTAGGCTGGCACGGAGGGTTTGGTAGATACGTGGAGCCGAGGGGCGTGTCTCTTGAGTAAGACGCTGATTGCGGCTGCTGAGGGCAAGTCCGCTCTCCTCGCGTACAATAGGCACTGCTATAATAGAAAGTTTGAAGCCACATTGCTGCACTATAGAACGTACTATGGCAATCTGTTGGAAGTCTTTTTCTCCAAAGAATGCCCCATCGGGCGAAACGAGCTCAAAGAGTTTGCTCACGATAAGAGCCACACCTTCGAAGTGTCCGGGGCGTTGTACCCCCTCCATCACTCGGCCAATAGCTCCAAAATCGAACGTGCGCTCTACTCCACTCCCATCGTATATCTCCTCCACAGAAGGCATGAAAACATAGTGGCAACCCACGCTATCGAGGAGAGCGACATCCTTCTCCGGCTGACGCGGATAGGTCTCCAAGTCATTGGGATTATTGAACTGACGAGGGTTGACAAAGATGCTCACCACGCATACATCATAGCGAGCAATTGCCTGCTTTACAAGGCTTAGATGCCCATCGTGCAGGGCGCCCATTGTGGGGACCAATCCGATAGTTTTGCGAGACTCACGCTCTCTTTCGAGAAGGGCTTGTAGCTCCTTCTTACTACTTATCACTATCATAATGCTTATTCTCTCTTTCTATCCTTTGATGTACTTATCAGTTAATGCCAAATCCCTCTTCGCCTAGAGTTTCTATAAAGAGAGCTTCGTCAAAAATTGTCTCATCCACCTCCATGGTTAGCGTCCCTTGTGCAAGGGATACGGATACTTGGCTGGTACCCTTTGCCTCAGAGGCCACACGTGCTACGGTTGCAACGCAGTGCTCACAATGCATGCCTACAATGCTGTATTGTTTTGTACTCATAATTGTATTTAGGATTAAGTTTGTGTGATCGTATAAAGTGGTTCTTACGGCAATAGCAGTGAGCCATCACCATAACTCAAAAATCGGTAGTCGTGACTAAGAGCATAGTCGTAGATGCGCTCCCACTCCTCCCCGAGAAACGCCGAAATCATAAGTAGAAGGGTACTCTTGGGTTGATGAAAATTGGTCACCATCCCCCCCACAACGCGGAAGGTATAGCCTGGGGCAATCAGCAAAGCGGTGCTAAAAACTAGCTCTTCGAGGGAAAGACTGTCCATTTTGCTAAGGAGAGCAGCCATCACTTGGGGCATAGAAACCTCCGGATAGTCCGTTTCGTAAGGTTCCCATTGGGTCACAAAAGGTAAATAATCCTCTTGCCCTAATTCGTCTATATGGTTAAGAGCCAAAAGATAGAGGCTCTCCAATGTACGTACAGAGGTAGTGCCCACCGCAATAATGGGAGAGTAAGAGCCGCCGGCTAATTGAGCCACGACACCTCGCTCTACCCGGCAAACCTCTTGATGCATCCGGTGGTCACCAATTTTGGGTGTCTTGACCGGCATAAATGTACCTGCCCCTACATGCAATGTAATCTCCCCTAAGGATACTCCTTTTTCTTTAAGAGCCTCGAAGAGTTCCGGAGTAAAATGAAGTCCGGCTGTGGGGGCGGCTACCGATCCATCGCATTGGGCATAAACTGTTTGGTAGTTAATGTTGTCACTCTCTTCGGTCTCACGACGGAGATAGGGGGGGATAGGCAAAATTCCCACCACAGACAATAACTCCCCAAAGGTACAGTGGTCGCTATTCCACGAGAAGTGAACCACGTCCCCCTCTCCTCGCTCGATACGAAAGAGGATAGGATCAGTCTCCCCGGGAAGAGTCACCGACGTCTCAAGAGATCCCTCCTTCCAACGCCGAGCATTCCCCACCAAACAATGCCACGAACAGCCCGAGGTGGCAGACAATGCTCGCTCGTATTGGGCAGGACTTGCAGGCTCAAGGCACATGATCTCAATCTGCGCCCCCGATGGTTTCTGCACATGTATGCGCGCGCGTATTACGCGCGTATTATTGCGTATGAGCAAAGAATGCTCAGGAATAAAGTCTGTAATCTGCCGAAATTGAGAAGAGATAATCTCACCTGACCGATAGACGAGCAGCCGGCATGCAGCGCGATCTTCAAGCGGATAACGTGCAATGCGTTCATCAGGTAAAGGGTAGTCGTAGCTCTCTATCTCTATTTGTCTGGTTTCATTCATTGCCTTATAGTTGGACAGGGATTTGCGGTTGTCTCCCACAAATCTAGGGCAAAAGTACAAATAACCCACGACAGAGTGGATAGACTTCCCATCCCTCAAAGAGATAATAGATACACCCAATCTCAGATACAGATGCTGGGTACGATACGCAAAAAACAGCAGTGTGAAACGTGCAAAAAAGCCTGCCCAAAACTCAAAAGAATCTTGGGCTATATTTTTTTGTTTTTCAGCCTGTAAGGCCTAGTGGTTCTGGGTAGAAAAACTTTTCTTTTCAGGGAAGATTTTCTATAAAACCAAGCTGTGGCGGAAGTCTTCTCTCGGCGAATTGATTTTACCTATAAGGCTATTGCAGAACGGAATACCCTGTATCCAAAGGGAATAGTTACATTTGCTACGGAAATCAATAGTAAGTTTGTTTCTATGAAGACAGATATAGAAATTGCTCGCGAGATAGAGCTAAAACCGATACAAGATATTGCCCAAGATTTGGGTATCGACAACGCCAATGTGGAGCCCTATGGACATCATATTGCCAAAATAGGGCTGAGCAGTCTCCGTCCGGAAAAGATTGCCAAAAGCAACCTGATACTCGTTACTGCCATCACTCCAAACAAAGCCGGGGTTGGGAAAACGACCGTCTCTATTGGTCTGGCTCTCGGGCTTAACCAAATAGGGAAACGCGCCATCGTGGCTTTGCGTGAACCCTCATTGGGTCCCTGTTTCGGGCAAAAAGGGGGTGCTGCCGGTGGGGGATATGCCCAAGTACTACCGATGGAAAACATCAACCTCCACTTCACAGGAGACTTCCATGCGATCACCTCGGCGCACAATATGATTACGGCTCTGCTCGATAATTATATATACCAAAATAGGGATAATTGCGTCGGATTGTCGGAAGTGCTTTGGAAAAGAGTGCTCGACGTAAACGACCGCTCGTTGCGCAACATCGTCTCGGGGCTAGGCAACAGCACGGATGGCATACCCAGACAAACCGGCTTCGATATTACTCCGGCTTCGGAGATCATGGCCATACTTTGTCTAGCTAAAGACCTAGAAGATCTACGCCTCCGCATAGAGAATATTCTCCTAGGGTACACAAAAGAAGGCGAGCCCTTTACGGTCAAAGACCTTGGGGTAGCCGGAGCTGTTACCGTACTGCTAAAAGATGCCATCAAGCCCAACCTCGTACAAACCACAGAGCATACACCTGCCTTTGTGCATGGAGGCCCCTTTGCCAATATTGCCCATGGTTGCAACTCAATGCTCGCTACCAAGATGGCAATGTCGTACGGAGAATATGCCATCACGGAAGCCGGATTCGGGGCTGACCTAGGGGCAGAAAAGTTCTTCGATATAAAGTGCCGAGTAGGAGGATTACAACCCAAACTCACCGTATTGGTGGCCACGCTATCCGCCCTCAAGCTGCACGGAGGTCTGGACGAAAAGCGCATCAAAGACCCCGATAAAGAGGGAGTACTTCGCGGATTGGCCAACCTTGATAGGCACGTACACAACCTGCGCAACTTTGGTCAGCGCGTAGTTGTTTGTTTCAATCGCTTTGCTTCCGACATTGATAGCGAGATAGAACTAGTACGCCGGCACTGCGAAGACGAACTAGGAGTGGGCTTTGCCGTAAACAATGCCTTCGCAGAAGGGGGTAAGGGTGCCGCAGAATTGGCACAGCTCGTAGTCGATACCATTGAGAATAAGCCCTCAATGCCCCTCAAATTTGCATACGAATCAGACGAAACAATCGAACAAAAAGTAGAGAAGATAGCCCGCAAGGTCTATAGCGCAGGCAGCGTAACCTACAGCAGCAAAGCCGCCAAAGCTCTCTCCAAAATACGCGAGTTACACCTAGGGCATCTCCCCGTCTGCATCGCCAAAACACAGTTCTCTTTTAGCACCGATGCCAAAGAGTATGGCGACGTGAGAGGGTTTGAGATGAAAGTAACCGACCTCGTTATCAATAGAGGTGCAGGTATGATCGTGGTGGTTATGGGTGATATAATGCGTATGCCGGGGCTACCCAAGGCGCCACAAGCCGTCAATATAGATATAGTAGACGGCCATATAGAGGGGTTGAGCTAAGCCCCGGCTCAAAAGGCTACAATATATGGTCTCTATGGGAAACAAATAAAAAAGAAAGGATATTAGATATGTCGAAACTAGTTTCTGAATTCAAAGAGTTTGCCATGAGGGGCAACGTAATGGACATGGCTGTGGGTATCATCATCGGTGGTGCCTTTGGCAAAATTGTCTCTTCCCTCGTGGCGGACGTAATTATGCCTCCCATTACCTTATTGACGAGTGGCAGCAACATCGAGGATCTCAAGTGGGTGCTCCGCGAAGCTGTGATAGAAGGGGGAGAAATCACTAGGCCGGAGGTCGCTATGACTGTGGGTACCTTCTTACAAGCTGTACTCGATTTCTTCATCATCGCCTTCGTGATCTTTATGCTTGTCAAGGGAATGAACAAACTGCGCAAGGCCAAACCTGAGAAGCCTGCAGCCCCTGCCGAACCCAGTGACGAGGTGAAACTTCTTGGCGAGATCAAAGATCTTCTCAAGAAACAAGCCGAGAAGTAATGCGGTAAAAAGTCGATCTAAAAAAGGGAAGCGGCGTAACTCTCCGTCTTGTACGAGACCAAAGAGTAATATACTACTCCCTAAAAAGTAAGCCCCCTCTACTCCATCCGGTCGAAGCCTAGAGAGTAGAGGGGGTATTATATAAAGAGAGGATCTATACACCTCTCGCTATCTGTACTGATCCTACTTAGCAGGGCGAAGTGTGCGGCCCATCCAACTCAGAGAATTTGGCTTCATCGGTTTGAGTTTCTCCGTCTAGCTCCGAATTGGTCGCAAGTCCTCCCGTAGAAGTTTCTTTATACAGGCTCGGGAGATCTTTGCCAGTCTGATGCATGGTCGCTACTACGCGGTCGAAACTTACTCGGTGCCTGCCGTCTGTAAAGTTGGCATAGGTATTGGCATCAAGAGCACGACTGGCGGCAAAGGCATTACGCTCGATGCAGGGGATTTGCACCAATCCGCAAACGGGGTCACAAGTCAAGCCCAAATGATGCTCTAGCCCCATCTCGGCCGCATATTCTATCTGAGCCAACGTACCACCAAAGAGCTGACTAGCAGCGGCAGCCGCCATAGAACAAGCAACTCCCACTTCGCCTTGGCATCCCACCTCCGCTCCGCTGATAGAGGCGTTCGTACGCACAACATTCCCAAAGAGACCTGCCGTAGCCAAGGCACGCAATATTCGCTTATCCGTAAAGTTGCGGGTGTCTTGCAGGTGATAGAGCACAGCCGGCATTACTCCACACGAGCCACACGTGGGAGCTGTAACAACGAGCCCTCCGGAAGCATTCTGTTCACTCACAGCAAGAGCATACGCATATACCTTACCACGGGATCGGACACTCTCCGAATAACTCAGGGAGCGCACCATATATTCCGCCGCCTTCCGTCTTAGTCCTAATCCTCCGGGCAATACGCCCTCAGCCTCTAAGCCATCGTGGATCGACTGCTTCATCACCTTCCATACCTCGGCTAGGTAATCCCAAATTTCTTTTCCCTCGCAATGCTCTACATATTCCCAGTAAGACATCCCATATTTTTGTAGGATGGGCATCATCTCTGTGATGTGCGAGAGCTTATACACCTCATTGGTTACCTGCTCATTAAAGTCTTCATTAGCAAGCACTCCGCCCCCAATACTATAGACCATAAATCGCTTTATCTCTTTCCCCTCTCCATCGAGAGCTCGGAACAATATGCCGTTGGGGTGAAACTTTAGTTCTACAGAAGGCTCCCAAATAATCTCTGTAGGATGTATCGGATTGAGCACAGATAGTATCGCTTGATCGGTCATGTGCCCCTTACCCGTAGCTGCCAAACTACCATATAAGGTAACCTCAAAAGAAGAGATTATAAGCCCCTCTACCTGCTTGAGAAAGAGGGTTGCAGCACGCTTAGGCCCCATCGTGTGACTACTACTCGGGCCATTGCCGATACGGTATATCTGCTTGATTGTATCCATCATAATCGAGAGTGCTAATTAATTCTCATCACTAGTAGGGGGCAAAGATATCGAAAAAAAGAGTAGCTTTGTAGTACTGAATGTTGCACACTCAGAAGAATAGAGTGCAGTTGTAGTAGAAAAGATAAAGAATGGATCAGCATTTTGAGAGCTACCGGCGCGAGTATAGTAAGCATAGTCTCACGCGCAAAGATATGCCGGCCAACCCCTTTGACAAAGTCAATCAGTGGTTGTGCGAAGCTGTGGAGGGCAATGCTCTAGAACCCACAGCCGTGATTGTGGCAACAAGTACACCCGATGGGCATCCGAGTATGCGCACAGTACTACTCAAGGAGGTGCTCAACGATGAGTTTGTTTTTTACAGCAACTACGAGAGCCGTAAGGGGAGGCAGATGAGTGCAAACCCCCATGTGGCACTTACATTTTTGTGGCACGAGATGGAGAGACAGATCCACATTGAGGGCACTGTACGCCACCTCTCTGCCGAGGAGAGCGACGCTTATTTTGCGCAACGCCCCTATAAAAGCAGAGTGGGAGCCCGAGTATCTCCTCAGAGTCACCCCATACCCAATAGAGAATATATCATGGTAGCTTTTGCTGCCGAGAGCCTGAAGTACGTTGGACGCAGTGTACCTCGCCCCGATAATTGGGGGGGCTTCGCTGTAAAGCCGGAACGTATCGAATTTTGGCAAGGCCGAGAAAGCCGTTTGCACGATAGGTTCTTATATACTCCGAACGAAGAAGGAGAGGGTTGGAAAATAGACCGACTGGCACCATGATCTCTGCCCATCAGCCCACGACTTCTCAACTAGAGGCAATTCTTGCCATAGATACCTCTACCAACGTTTGTTCGCTAGCTCTGCTATCCAGAGAGGGCGTCATAGCCGAGCGAATAGACCGAAAAGGGAACGAACACGCTGCCCTTATCGCTCGCTTTGCCGATGAACTCAAGTCAGAAGCCAGCGAAAAAGGCTATTCGATTGTGGCCGTAGCCGTAAGTGGAGGTCCTGGGAGTTATACGGGGCTGCGCATAGGAGCTTCGTTTGCCAAGGGCTATTGCTTCGCATCCGGTAAGCCATTAATCGCAGTTTCTACACTCGAATCATTGGCCTGGGGAGCTATTGAGCAGGGATTGATTCCCCAAGGAGCCCTTATTGTGCCGATGATTGATGCCGGACGCATGGAGGTCTACACAGCCACCTATTCATCCGAGGGAATTCAACTCGTTGCACCCCACGCAGAAATTATCCAACCCGAAAGCTATACCGATGTACCCCTTGATACTCCTATTTGTTTGATAGGAAATGGAGCAGCAAAATGTGCTGAGGTACTTACCGATGCCCGCTTCCTCATTACTCCGACCGAGGCATTGGCCTCCTCTTTGAGACTACCGGCCTGGCAGGCTCTAAACCAAGAGAGAACCGCCGACGTCGCCTACTGGGTACCCGATTACATCAAGCCTTACAATGCCGTTATAGCCAAGAATAAAGTACTCAATCGCTAATTAGAAATAAATATAAAACCAATATACTTGTAGCCAATGAACATTATAGTCCTTGCTAAGCAAGTGCCAGACACTCGCAACGTAGGCAAAGATGCCATGCGCGAAGACGGAACAGTCAACCGCACTGCCCTGCCTGCCATCTTCAATCCCGAAGACCTTAACGCCCTGGAACAGGCACTCCGTATCAAAGACCAGTATCCCGATACAACCATATCGGTGCTTACAATGGGGCCGTTCCGTGCTGCCGATGTAATCCGAGAAGCTCTCTATCGTGGTGCAGATCGTGGTTATCTCCTTACCGACCGTGCCTTTGCCGGAGCAGATACACTTGCCACAAGTTACGCCCTTGCCATGGCTATCCGCCATATAGGGATGCCCGACCTCATTCTATCGGGCCGCCAAGCTATTGACGGCGATACCGCTCAAGTAGGTCCTCAGGTGGCTCATAAGCTCGGTCTTCCTACCGTAACGTATGCCGAAGAACTAGAAGAAATAAACGCAAAAGAGGTGATCGTTCGCCGTCGCTTGGAGCACGGTGTAGAGCGAGTAAAGGCCTCTCTTCCCCTCCTTATCACGGTAAACGGGAGTTCCGCTCCATGCCGCCCCCGCAACGCCAAGGCGCTACAAAAGTATAAGTATGCTATGGTGCCCAACGAACTTGGGGAGGCTAGCGAAATGCAACGTGCCCTATTCGAGGCTCGTCCCTACCTACAGATCGCAGAACTAACAGCTGCTGACGTAAAGGCCGAACTCGAGCAATGCGGACTTCTTGGCTCTCCCACAAAGGTAAAGACCATAGAAAACGTAGTATTCCAAGCTAAGGAAGCTCGTCACTACGAAGCCAATGACGAAGGCATTTCTTCCCTTATTGTGGAACTTATTGCCAATCACACCATAGGATAATTCACGCACCGAAAGACGTATTGATAACTATGAACAACCTATTTGTTTATCTCGAAATAGAAAATGGCATCGTACAAGAAGTGAGCTTAGAACTCCTTACCAAGGGTCGTGCTCTTGCCACACGTCTTGGTTGCCAACTAGAGGCCGTGGCTATCTCTAACTGCATCAAAGGGATTGCCGAGCAGGTGTTCCCTTATGGAGTAGATCGCCTGCACACATTTGAGTCTCCCAACCTACAGTACTATACAACGAAGCCCTACGGAGCTATCGTAACCAAGCTATTCGATGAAGAAAAGCCCCAAATAGCACTACTCGGAGCCACCACGCTGGGACGCGACTTAGGTCCCCTCGTTTCGTCGGCTCTGCATAGTGGGCTTACGGCGGACTGTACCTCGCTAGAGATTGGTGAGTACACCGATGCCAAGACCAAGCAACACTATCCCGAACTTCTCTACCAAATCCGTCCGGCTTTTGGCGGTAACATCGTTGCCACCATCGTTAACCCCGATTGTCGTCCTCAGATGGCAACGGTACGCCCCGGAGTGATGAAAAAAGAGATTTTCGATGCCGCTTACAAGGGTGAAGTGATCCAACACAACGTAGCAGACTACGTGTCGGATACCGACTTTGTGGTTTCTATCCTTGAGCGTCACATCGAAGAAAGCAAGGTAAACTTGGGAGGTAGCCCCATCATCGTAGCCGGTGGTTATGGTATGGGCAGCAAAGAAGGCTTTGGACTCCTCTTCCAACTTGCCGAAGTATTGGGTGCCGAAGTGGGAGCTTCTAGAGCTGCCGTGGATGCCGGATTCGCCGATCACGACCGCCAAATTGGTCAAACAGGAGTTACCGTACGCCCCAAACTCTACATTGCCTGCGGTATCAGCGGTCAGATCCAACATGTGGCTGGGATGCAAGAAAGCTCGCTCATTATCTCGATTAACAACGATCCCGAAGCTCCCATCAACAGCATTGCGGACTATGTAATCACGGGGAGAGTGGAAGACGTGATCCCTAAAATGATCGCAGCTTACAGAAAGAATAGTAAATAAGCACCACGCTAAACATCTAAGATTATGGCTAATTTCTATACAGATACCCCCCAACTAAAATACCATCTGCACCACCCGTTGATGCAGCGCATTGTGGCTCTTCGCGAGCGTGACTTTGCGGATAAAGATAAATACGACTACGCTCCCCAAAACTACGAAGATGCCCTCGATAGCTATGAGCAGGTACTCCATATCGTAGGTGAGCTTTGCGGGGATGTAATTGCCCCCAATGCCCAAAACGTGGATCAAACAGGCCCTTCTCTCGTAGAGGGTAGAGCTATCTACGACCCCTACACACAGGCTAATCTTGATGCTGTGCGTCAGGCAGGCCTTATGGGTATTGCACTTCCCCGTCGTTACGATGGTCTCAACTTCCCCATCACTCCTTACATCATGGCAGCGGATATCGTTTCGCGTAGCGATGCCGGCTTTGAGAACCTATGGGGTTTGCAAGACTGCGCCACCACCCTATATGAATTTGGTAGCGAAGACCAACGGGAGCGCTTCCTCCCTCGTATCTCGGCAGGGGAAACTATGTCTATGGACCTTACCGAACCCGATGCCGGTAGTGACCTTCAGGCCGTAATGCTCAAGGCTACATACAACGAACAAGAGGATGCATGGTACCTCAACGGTGTAAAGCGATTTATCACCAATGGAGACTCTCACATCCACCTCGTGCTCGCCCGTAGCGAAGAGGGTACACGCGATGGTCGTGGGCTTTCGATGTTCATCTTCGACTCCAAAAACAACCCGGGTGTAACCGTGCGCCGCATTGAGCACAAAATGGGTATCAAGGGCGTTCCTACCTGCGAATTGGTCTTCTCTAATGCCAAAGCAGAGCTTTGTGGTGAACGCCGCCTAGGTCTTATCAAATACATTATGGCTCTGATGAATGGTGCTCGCTTGGGTATCATGTCTCAAGCTGTAGGCCTTAGCGAAGCCGCTTATCAGGAGGCTTACGCCTATGCTATTGAGCGTAAGCAATTTGGTCAGACCATTGATAATTTCCCTGCTGTGTATGAGATGCTCTCTATTATGAGAGCAAAAACAGATGCTTCTCGTGCTCATCTCTACGAAACTTGTCGCTTTGTAGATATGTACAAGACGCTAGAAGACATCCAGAGAGAGCGCAAACTCACCCCCGAAGAACGCAAGGAACTCAAATACTATACCCGTCTAGCCGATGCCTTTACTCCTATCGGTAAGGGGCTTAGCACCGAGTTCGCCAATCAGAATGTGTATGATTGCGTACAGATCCATGGCGGTAGTGGGTATATGAAAGACTATACTTGTGAGCGCCTCTATAGGGATGTCCGCATTACCAATATCTACGAAGGTACAACCCAGTTGCAGGTAGTAGCAGCTATCCGCCACGTCACAACCGGAACGTACTACGAGCGCATGCACGAGTACCAAGCAACGGAGGTAAAACCCGAGTGGCAAGCAATGAAAGAGAGCCTAGCCGCGATGAACGAACGTGCACACGAGCTAACTCAATTTGTTGTTGAGCAGAAGAATCAAGAGTTACTCGACTTCCAAGCTCGCCGCCTTGTAGAGATGACTTCGCATGCTCTCTTTGGGCACTTGTTGCTCCTTGCAGCCAATGACGAACCCGAACTCTTTGGCAAAAGTGCTCGCGTATATCATCGCTTTGCGCTTGCTGAGCAGGACAAGATCGAACGCTTTGTTCGCAACTTTGCTGTAGAAGAGCTTGCTGATTACCGTAACAAACAACAAGAAGCCGAAGCCTAATCTCTAGGCTATCGAAGCAAACAACGCCCCCTATTCTCGCATGAGAATAGGGGGTTTCTTTTTGTCATATAAGGCAAGGAGGGAAAAGAAAAACACCCTGTAGGAAAGCAAACAACAGCCATCCTCTAAGCAGAAGACAACAAAAAAGCCCTCCAATATGAAGGGCTTTTTTTATTGAAATCAGATGCGCTCCCTCTTGGGCTTGAACCAAGGACCCCCTGATTAACAGTCAGATGCTCTAACCAACTGAGCTAAGGAAGCTTCCATTTCCGGCGACAAAGGTAGTCATTTTGTTAGATGTACCAATACTTTTTCTTGAGAAAACCTCATAAAAAGCAGAGATACATCCCTTTTTACCTCCCCTATTCTCATTTTTCTCTCGGTTCTAATTCTAGAGGGAAATCTAGGGAGAAAAAGAAAGACACCCAGCCTATTTTCTTTGGGAAATCACCCTAAAAGAAAATAAAAACTAGGTGCCTTATGGATATAAATCAGCCTACACCCCCTAGAGAGTATAGGTGAAAAAGGGAGGAGGACTAATCCTCCTCTCTATGAAAAAAGTAGATTACTGCTGAGGAGCTTCGGGCGCAGGAGCGGCTGGCATTTCACCTCCCAAGTTGGGGAGCTGTTGCTCAGGAGTTTCTTCTACTTTCTGCTCTATAACACTATTGATCCCCTGATCTTCCTTGAGACTTGTATGGAGGAAATGGGTAGAAACGATGCTTAGAATGGCGATAGCTCCAGCCAACCACCAAGTAGCTTTTTCTAGAAAATCGGTCGTCTTACGAACCCCCATAATCTGATTGCTTGAGGCAAATCCGGAGGCAAGACCCCCTCCCTTTGAGTTTTGGATAACTACTACGAGTATAAGCAAAACAGCTGCTAAGAGGATGAGGATGGATAGGAAAACAAACATTGTACTTACGTGTCTTATTATATACTATTCTCTATTACTTATTTCTTGTAGGCGCTCTAAGAACCTAATCTGATCTGCAAAGTAAGCGTTTTTTTCTGGATTCTTGGTCATTATTGCCCGTAGAATATCAAGAGCACGGTCATAACGCTGCTGCTGAATGTAGATTTTGGCAAGCGTTTCTGTGAAAAGAGGGCCTCTATCCTCCTCTTCTACTTCCTCTTGAGTGGGCAAAGAAGAGGCTTGAGACTTGGGAAGCACCTTCTCCCTCTCCTCATAGTTCTCGGCGGTAGGAGCTATAATTCCACGCTCTAGGGCGTCAAAGTAGTCACCACCGGTACCAACGCCTTCGCCCAGCGAGACGAGTGTATCACCGGAGTGTGAGGAGCCTATTTCTTCTAGGAAACGATCTATGGAAGAAAAATCGCCCTTGTCCGATTCGGCAACAATGGGGCTCTGAGGGATATATCGCTTCTCCACAAGAGCGTATAACCTACTACGGGAGGGGAGAGAGATTGCCCATTTTTTTAGCTCGGAGAAGTAGCGAAGGTCTTCGAGAAGAGCCAGGTTGTATAGGTATAAAAAGATGAAAGTCTGTGCATAAGGATAGGCTTCTACCAGCTGTCTGAGCTCTGGTAGCGTCTCCTTATTCAGCGTATTGGGTGCATTGAGATAGGTTCGTAACTCTTGTGCTGTCATGTGTCAAGTCCCGAGGAGTAATAGTTGAGAATTACCAATCCTCTGCCGTAGCATTGAAGATTTGCTTGGTGATATCGTCGGTGAGCTGTCGCACCAAATCGTCTTGCACTTGCGAGAAGAGACTACTGCTATCAAACTCTGTATAGGCAGAGAAAGTTTTGTCGAAATTTTTCTTTGGATTCGCATTATTCTCGAAGTGTACAGAGACAGTCATCGTAAACCGGGTCATGGAAGCAAAGGCGTCGTCCTGCACCGCAACAGGGGTAAGTTCGTACCCAACGATAGCTCCCTCTATGCTAAAGTCTCCGGCTTGAGCCACCTCCTCCAGACGAGTTTGGCGGCGAAAGAGCTCGCGCAACGCCTCTGTGAAGGTCTGACTAAGGGGCGGATAAACAAGGGGAGCTTGGTTTATAAACTCCGAGATGGAGACCGTTTTAGTCTGGTCGTAGTCGATGGATGTACCCGTAAACTTATACGAAATCCTACAAGAAGAGAGGGCGAGTAGCAAAGAGAACACTCCTAGCACTCTTGTTGCATGCCGGCGCATAAGACTATTCCAAACCATATTCTTTTATCTTGCGAGATAGTGTGCGAACAGAAATCCCGAGCATGTCGGCAATTTGCTGCCGCGTGTGGGACGACTTCTGCAACTCAAGTGCTTGTGTAATAAGTTGCCGCTCTGCCTCTTCTAATGTAATAATCCCCTTAATGGGGATCTGAGAGGGAAGGAGAGTCTCTTCTGCCTCTTCCGGCTCCACCACTTCGTCGTAATCGATGGCGTGCTCTTGGCTGTGCGTGGAGTATGGGGGGAGCAATGTATGCGAAGCATCCTCGTGCCTGGGAGAGCAAGCCTCGGTGTGCTCCACCATTTGTATAGTTCGATTGGCCTCCGCAAGAGACGAGCCTTTCATCTCGTTTACCGTCTGTTTGAGCTCGTTGAAGTCGCGACGGAGATCAAAAAGCACTTGATAGAGGATCTCTCGCTCATTGGCAAAGGTTTGCTGATCCACGCTCTGTTGCACTCCCGATACTACGGGATGGAGATCTTGCAGCCCTGCTGCCGAGAGGTAATTGCGCAGCACTTCCGGCTCTACCAGTCTATTTTGCTCAAGAATACTCATGCGCTCAGTGATATTGCGCAACTCGCGGATATTCCCCGGCCAGCGGTAGGTGATAAGGATATGCTTGGCATCTGCGGATAGCTCCAAGGGCGGCACCTGATACATAGAGGCGTAGTCCGAAGCAAATCGGCGGAACAAAAGTGCGATGTCGTCCCCTCTCTCCCGTAGAGGTGGCACTAGGATGGGGACTGTATTTAGGCGATAGTAAAGATCCTCTCTAAAGCGGCCGTTGCGTATGGCATCTGCCATATTTACATTCGTGGCAGCTACAATGCGGACGTTCGTCTTGATGGGTTGACTTGCCCCCACAGGGATAAATTCTCCATTCTCTAGCACACGTAGCAAACGAGCCTGAGTAGCCAAAGGCAACTCCCCGACCTCATCCAAAAAGATCGTTCCCTCGTTGGCTTCTTCAAAGTAGCCCTTACGATCTGCCAACGCTCCCGTAAAAGAACCCTTTCGATGCCCAAATAGCTCCGAGTCAATAGTTCCCTCCGGAATGGCTCCGCAGTTAATCGCAATATAATTCTTGTGCTTACGGATGGAGTACTGATGCACGATTTTGGGAAAGAACTCCTTACCTACACCACTCTCCCCCGTGATGAGGACAGTCGCATCCGTAGGAGCAACCTGCACGGCTGTGCGGATGGCTTGGAGCAGTTTGGGGGCATTGCCTATAATTCCTAGGCGTTGCTTTACTTGTTGTACATCTACATCCATACTTCTACAAAGGTACAATATCTCTTGGCTAATCTAGCTATATTTCTTGGCATACGTTTGGGATTCCCGCCCAATATCGCGAAGGGAAGCAACCCCTATTCGGCGGAGAGAGCGGGGATATCCTAGCCGCAAATTCTTCTTTTCTCATCAAAAGAAGAAAGGGGAACGGGGGATAAAAGAAGGCTACCCCTCCTATCTGTCATGGAGGGATAGCCTTTAGTTCTCAGGGGGGGAAGCCCTAGTACAGAGCTTAGATGCGCTCGAGTACGAGTTGGATAAGGTCTTCAATGCTCCCCTTATAGTCTGTATTCATGTTGAGATTTTGCCGCCCGGCAATAATGCAACATACCGTCATAGCCTTATGCCCTAGGAGAGAAGCAATGCCACTAAGAGCCGAACTTTCCATCTCAAAGTTGGTGATTTTATAATCCTCGTAGCGGAAGTCTTCTATTTTTTTGTTCAGATTTTCGTCTGCCAGTGGGAGACGAAGCTTGCGTCCTTGCGGGGCATAGAATCCATTACAAGCAATGGTACTCCCCTTGATAATGCGCCCGTCATTCCCTACAATGCGCTCTAGTAGCTCGGCATCGGCTGATACAACATAGGGTTTAAGGCCCTCTATTTTCCAATCAAGCTGTTGGGTCAAAGCCTTTTCGTACGCAAGGTCTCGTACTCTTTCTGTCCCATCATAGAAGTAAATAACACCATCAAAACCAATGGCCTTTTCACTTGCTACATACGAACCAATTGGGCTCTCGGGTTGGAGCCCTCCTGAGGTACCAATGCGAACCATTGTGAGCTGACGGAACTCATCGCGCACGCAACGCTTCTCAAGGTCAAAGTTGGCAAGAGCATCCAATTCGCTCGCTACAATCTCGATATTATCACCCCCAATACCATGGCTTTGTACCGTAATACGCTTACCCTTGTAAGAGCCGGTTATGGTACGAAACTCACGGTTTTGTACATCGCACTCTCTGCTATCAAAATAGTTGGCAATCATGCCTACCCGATCGGGGTCTCCGCAAAGGATAATTTTATCGGCAAGCTGCTCGGGTTTGAGATGAAGGTGAAATATCGAACCGTCTTGATTGACAATAAGCTCCGAAGAGGGGATAATACGTTTTTCCATAACCTAATAAGGATAAAATAAGTGTAGCTATTGATTTTGTGCTGTTGCTCTCCAAGGGTTGAGGGAGGCGGCCGGCCGCTTCTCTTGGAGAGTATTGAAAGGGAGGAGAGTGTGCTCTTCGTTTATACGGAATGTATAGAGGTTCACTTTCCCCGGAGGGCAAAAGCGAGTGGAGGCGAGCACTCCTACCCCTCGCAAATCGTCGTAGATGAGAAAAAGATCGTCCTGAGGAGAGTTGAAAGGCATCCCCAAGAGAGAGGGTGTTTGATAGTTGCCCGTCTCCGGGTCGCGCCGTGAGAGATAAAGATCATATCCCCCAATGCCTTCGCTGCTTTTGCGCGCAAATATGAGCGTTATGCCATCCTGACGTAGGATAGGATAGCACTCGTCATTGGGGGTGTTGAGGGCCTCTAGAGCATTCTCTTCTGCCACACGCCCCTGCAATTTTAAGGCAGAAAAAATATCAGAATCGCCCCTATGTTCCAACTTTCGTGCGTAAAAAGACTCTAGTCCAAGAGCTGTCTCGTAAACCCATCCCTCTGCATTGAACTGTCCTACTTCACTTCTAAGATCCGAGGCGAGGCGCAATTTTCCCCACTCGGTAGAGAAGTATTGCTTTGGGAGGACGGGGAGCGCATCAAGCGACATCTGCATGCTATCTACAATCTCTAGCCTCTCGCTCTTGTCGAGCATCTGCCGAGCACGTTGGGCTTGTTGCCTTAGAGTTGCTACCTCGGGCGTCTCTGCCTTAGGCGAAAGTCGGCCAAGAGTTGTAAGCGTCTCCTCAAAGAGATAGTTCGCATAATAGGCTTGAGCCAAAAGCAAAGCAGAAGGACGCGACTTCTTATTCGAGAGTGAAAGCAACAGGTCTAGAGCCTCTTGGTACTTTCCTACCTCCAAAAGCAGGGAGGCATATTCCTCTTTGAGCGCAGTATTGAGAGGGGATTGCTCCGCAAGCGCACCATAGGCACTATCAGCTTTTGCCCAATCTCCCATCTCTCGCAGTGCGCGAGCTTCCTGCAGAGATTGTGCAGAAAGCCCCACGGCACTAGCTAGAGAAATACCTGCCCACAGCAAAAGGGCGGTTAGAGTCTTCGTCCGCATCAGCGAATTTTATAGGTGTTCTTAACTGTAATAGAGGCAGTTTTGTACTTGCTTGAGGTATTGAAAGATCCACCCCAACTGTAGTCTTCGTCACTGTATTGCCCTACAATCTGGAAGACACCCATCTGCGAACGTTTCAGTTTCCCCACTTTGCAATTGCTCCCTTCGGCAATAACACCTGCGCGAGCAAGTGCATCTTCCGAAGATTCCTTGAGCATTTCCAACTTGAGATCGTTGAGATGCGTATAATAATAGCTCGGATCTCCCGAAGTTATCTCTATACCTTGGTTGATGAGTTCCGTGATATTGCGAGACAATGCCTCTACTCGGTCAATATCTTGCGAGGTAATAGTTACCGTCTGAGAGAGGTTATATCCTGCAAATACCTGACGGTAATAGTTATTGCCATCAGTCACTTGGTCATACATTTTGGAGATCGAAATCCCACTAAACAGGTAGGAAGAGTCTGGGATATCATTCTTCTTGATAAAATTCCGTACTTCTTTTCCTATCCGTTGCAGGTCTTGATACCCCTCAGAGGAACTGTAATCTTGCACAGAATAGGTAGCTGTCCACACGATAAGATCGGACTTAAAGTTACGCTCGGCGATACCCGTAACCGAGATTTCACTAGGCACCTTGCGGATGCGTGATACTTGATAAGCTGCAAAAGACAATCCCAGAACAAAAGCAATCCCAAGGATACTAGCAATGATGATTTGTTTCTTTTCCATGGTGTTTACTAGTTTAATAATTAGAGTTTATATTCTGTTCTTTGTTAGGAGGGAGTCCTCCACCTCGAGTAGAACTCGCAGAGTGAAGAAACTCCCTTTTAGTTTGTTACAGATTATTATCTATCAAATACTTCTCAGCCTCTAGAGCTGCTTTACAACCCGAGCCTGCTGAGGTAATAGCTTGGCGATAGCGGGGGTCTGCCACGTCGCCTGCTGCAAATACTCCGGCTACGCTGGTCAGCGGAGAGCCATTGATCGTGGCTATGTAGCCGGCATCGTCAAGGGCAAGTTGCCCTGCTAAGAAGTCCGTATTGGGTTTATGCCCGATGGCCAAGAAAAATCCATCAATGGCAATGTCTACCAATTCTTCGTCTGCTTCGCCTTTACGTTTAACAAGGTGCGCCCCTTCTACTCCGTCATCTCCGAATAGCCCTAGCGTGTTATGTTCAAAAAGAACCGTAATCTTTGGGTTATTGAGTACGCGGTCTTGCATTACCTGCGATGCGCGAAGATAGGGTTTGCGCACAATCAAATAGACCTGCTTAGCTAGCCCTGCAAGGTAGATAGCTTCTTCGCAAGCGGTATCTCCTCCTCCTACTACAGCCACGGATCTATTGCGGTAGAAAAATCCGTCGCACGTAGCGCAAGCGGAAACCCCCATACCGGCGTACTTCTCTTCATCGGCTAGCCCGAGGTACTTAGCAGCAGCCCCTGTGGCTATGATAAGAGTATCGCAAGTAAGGGTGGTCGCATCATCTATTGTCACCTTATATGGCTTCTCAGAAAAGTCTACCGAGGTAGCTACACCCGTACGTATATCGGAGCCAAAGCGAAGAGCCTGTTGCTTGAGTTGCTCCATCATTTCGGGCCCCGTGATCCCCTCAGGATAGCCTGGGAAATTTTCTACTTCCGTAGTGGTAGTAAGCTGCCCTCCGGGCTGAAGCCCTGAATAAAGCACGGGATTGAGATTAGCACGAGAGGCGTATATGGCTGCCGTATATCCGGCAGGACCAGAGCCTAATATAAGACAGCGAACATGTTCGTTATTCATACACTCCTCCCTCTTTATTGGTCTCTTCCTTCGGTAACTACACTTGGAGCAATCTTCTTGATAAGCCCTTGCAATACGCTACCGGGGCCTAATTCTACAAAGCGTTCTGCTCCATCGGCCACCATTTGTTGCACAGAAGCTGTCCAACGCACGGGCGAGGTAAGTTGCTTTACAAGGTTGCTCTTAATCTCTGCAGCGTCGCAAACAGCCTTGGCTACCACGTTTTGGTATACCGGAGCTTTGGGTGCTGCAAAAGTGGTTGCTTCGATAGCTTGAGCCAGCTCTTCGCGAGCGGGTTCCATCAGCGGAGAGTGGAATGCACCTCCCACTTTGAGGGGGAGAGCACGTTTAGCCCCTGCGGCCTTGAGCAATTCACAGGCACGCTCGATTCCGGGCATTGAGCCGGAAATTACGATCTGACCAGGGCAGTTGAAGTTAGCAGCGACCACTACTTCGTCCGTGATGCTCTGGCATACCTCTTCTACTTTTTCGTCGGGTAGACCGAGGATTGCAGCCATAGTAGAAGGAGTCTTTTCGCAGGCTTTTTGCATTGCCATAGCTCGTTTAGAGACTAGGGTAAGCCCATCTTCGAAAGAGAGTGCCTCTGCAGCCACAAGCGCGGAGAACTCTCCGAGCGAGTGACCTGCTACCATATCGGGTTGGAAGTCTGCTCCCAAAGCACGTGCCATGAGCACCGAGTGCAAGAAAACCGCAGGCTGCGTTACCTTGGTTTGCTTAAGCTCTTCGTCCGTACCACGGAACATGATTTCTGTAATATCGAAACCTAAAATCTTATTGGCTTCATCGAATAAACGCTTGGCTTCGGCATTGCCCTCATAAAGAGGGAGACCCATACCAACAAATTGTGCCCCCTGACCGGGGAATACGAATGCTGTTTTCATTTACTATAAAGAAAGTGTGGGGTTATACAAGTTCTAGAGTTTTGACAATAACCTCGTACGTGCGAGCTACAGAGTCAATATGTACTTTTTCGTCGGGCGAATGGGGGTGACGAATCTCGGGACCAAAGGAGATCATATCCATATCGGGCATAACACCCTGGATGATACCACACTCTAGCCCTGCGTGCATTACCTTAACATCGGGCTTCTCGTGGTAGATTTCCTCATACACTTTGCTCATTACCTCCATGATATGCGACTTCGCATTGGGTTGCCACCCCGTGTAAGGAGCGTCAAACTCCACCTTAGCCCCCATGAGTAGGAAGGCACTTTCGATGCTCGATGCAACCCACATCTTGCGGCTATCCGACGAGCTACGTACCAAGAACTTCACCTCCACAAGTCCATCACCTGCGCGTACAACGGCTAGGTTGGTAGAAGACTCTACCGTATCCGGGAAGCTCTGGAGCATCGAGATGGGACCATTTTGACAAGCCTCGAGTGCGTTGATAAGATTGTCTTGAATATCCTCGGGAAGAATATTGGTAGGCATATCGCACTTCTCAACCTTGAGCGAAATCTTATCTTCGATTCCATCAAATTCTTTGGTAAAGAGAGCTTCGAACTCAGCAACATACTTGCAGAATTCTTCGGCATCTTCGGGCGCGATGGTAAGCACCGCAAAGGCTTCGCGAGGGATCGCATTACGCATAGAGCCCCCCTCTAGAGAGGCTACACGCACACCAAACTCTTCTACAGCACACTTGAGGAAGCGAGCCATCAACTTATTGGCGTTGGCACGACCGATATGAATATCCACTCCGGAGTGACCACCCTTGAGCCCCGAGAGGGTAAGGCGCACAGCCTGATCTTCTTGACTTGTTGTCTCCTGATCTTTGTATTCGAGGCTCACGTTTACGTCAATCCCCCCGGCGCAACCAATGTAGAGATTACCCTCTACTTCGGAGTCGATATTAAGGAGAATATCCCCCTTGCAGAAGCCGGATTTGAGGCCGTTTGCCCCATCCATTCCGACCTCTTCGTTGATGGTAAAGAGGGCTTCTAGTGGGCCATGCTTTAGGCTATTGTCCTCTAGAATAGCGAGAGCAAGAGCAACCCCAATACCATTGTCGGCACCAAGCGTTGTACCTCTAGCCGTCACCCACTCCCCATCTATGTAGGCATCAATAGGATCTTTGGCGAAGTCGTGTTGTACATCACTATTCTTCTGAGGAACCATATCTACGTGCCCTTGTAGGGTAATAATAGGCTTCTTTTCCATACCGGGAGTGGCAGGTTTACGGATAAGCACGTTGCCAACCTCGTCTTGTAAGGTCTCCAACCCGAGTTTTTTGCCTGCTTCAAATACATAACGTGTTACCTCATCCATCTGCCCTGTGGGGCGAGGAATCTGTGTAAGGTCGTAAAAGTATCTCCAGACAGCTTCAGGTTTAAGCGTTAGAATGTCTTTTGCCATAATCGTTTCTATATTATGTATTCTTACTATTGAGTTCTACTATAATTTCTATTGAGTAAAGGTATAACTAAAATTGCGATTAACCCAATAAGGGCGTTACCTAATGTTTGCGAGGTGTGTACAACGAGGGCAAATGAACCGGCATCACTGCGCTCAACGCCCACAGCCGTAAGGGTCGTGATAACCATGAAATGCCAGGCTCCGATACCCGATTGTACGGGTGCAGCCACCCCCAAGCAGCCCATTACAAAGGCAAGTAGCCCTACATTGATCCCTAAGCCTTGAGTAAAAGGGAAAGCAAAGAAGGTGAGATAGAAGGCTACGAAGTAGCATCCCCAAATGCCAATGGTATAGAGGATAAAAAGACCCCGATGCGGCATAAAACGAATGGAAAGCAACCCTTCCCACATATCTCGTAGCCCCTTACAGATTTTTGCACCCCATCGGCTTCCCTTGGAGAGACGCCAAAAGAGGTAGCCCAATACGCCCACTGCCAATAAAGTCAAATAGAACAATGGAGAGGAAACGAGGTGCGATACCTTGAGAGAGAGGTCGGGATGCTCAACAAAATAGCCCCTTAAGAAATCGGAGAATCCCCCAATGGCCATCAAGACAATAAGCCCCAGCACGATCATATCCATAAGGCGATCCATCAGCAGAGAGCCAATAAGCTTTGCCATAGAGAGAGATTCGTAGCGAGATAGGGCGGCACAACGCCAAACATCCCCGGCACGAGGGAAAATGAGATTAACCGCATAGCTCCCAAGCACCGATAGAATGGTATTCCTCAGACGAGGTGCCGGTTTACTAAAAGGACGCACAAGCAACTTCCAGCGCACCCCACGGAAAACATTACCTAAGGCCTCTATCAAGATGGATAGAGCGATAATTCCCCAACTAATTGAGTTGGAACGCAACTCCTCAACAAGCCCCCCAAAGTCAAAGTTTCGGTAGACAACAACCATCAAGGCAATGCCCAAAGATAGAGACACAGCCAAGCGCACCCAACGCTTTCTGCTGCGATGGTCGGAGAGGCCGGGGGCAACGTTGTCGGAGCCTTGAACTATGGGGTGATCCACTCTTGTAGTCCTTTTATTCATCAGGTTGGAGCGTCTTACCCCCGTTCTACGGCAGAAAAACGCTACCTTCGTAGCTGCTAACACTACAAATATACTCTTTTTTCGCAGTACTATGAGTAAAGTTCGTGCCAAAAAGGCCCTGGGGCAGCACTTTCTAACCAACCCATCGGTGGCTCGTGCCATTGCCGAGAGTGTACTCTCGTGGCGTGATATCCCTATCCTAGAGATAGGGCCGGGCATGGGCATGCTCACAAAGGAGCTTCTGGACCTGGGGTTGGAGGTTTATGCGCTTGAGATTGACACCGAGTCGGTCGAGTACCTGCAACGTAATTTTTCGTGGTTCGCCCAAGGAGAGCACCTAACCGAAGGGGATGTACTCAAACTCCCTGCCGACGAATTGATACCGGGGCAACCTCAAACTCCATTCGTACTCATAGGCAACTATCCCTACAACATATCATCCCAAATATTCTTCCGTCTATTGGAGCTGAGAGACCGCGTACCATGCTGTGCAGGGATGCTCCAAAAAGAGGTGGCAGAGCGGCTTACAGCCCCTCCCAGAGGGCGCGATTATGGTATCTTGTCGGTGCTTCTTCGTTGCTGGTACCACTGCGAATACCTCTTCACGGTAAGCGAACTCGACTTCGATCCCCCTCCAAAGGTCAAGGGCGGGGTGCTCCGATTGATACGTAACGATAGGAAGGAACTGCCCGTAGACGAAGAGCTATTTAAGAAGGTGGTAAAGGCGGCTTTTTCACAACGTAGGAAGACGCTCCGTAACTCGTTGCGGACACTTTTCCCCGAGGGGTACGACTTCTCCGACCCTATCTTCTCCCTACGAGCTGAGCGGCTGGATGTGGAAGACTATATCCGCCTTACCCAAGACTACATAAAGACGCTACCCGAATAGCCCCCTAATAGGAGACCTACAGGAGCCTTCTTCATTCCCTAGAACTTCTAAACCCTCTCCCCTAGGATCCGACTTTGCATCCCATGGGAGAGGGTCGTTTTTGCTCGACAGGTAATTTTTTGTCTTCCTATAGGTGATTTTCAGCACCCACATTTCCCCAAAAAGCCTGGCTAGAAAAAGAAAAAAATCCACCTAAAAAGGGTGTGGGAAACTGACTGAAAAATAAAAATTTTCTGCCCAGGAACGGAAAAATTTTCACCCAGCAACCGAGCAGGAAATCAGCCTAAAAAAGGGCTCTCCCACCCCATGGCGGAAGAGCCCCTACTTGTTTTCGTTGGGAGAAAAATCCCTATCGTCTCTGCAACAACGTGCGGATCTTCTCGGCAACAGCCTCCGGAGTAAAGCCTAGCTTTTCGTCCAAAACCTTATAAGGAGCTGAATAACCGAAGCTTTCCAATCCGTGGATTACGCCATTCGCACCCACCAAGCCCTCAAGGTTAATGGGCAAGCCTGCCGTAAGTCCAAAACGAGGCATCCCCTCGGGGAGCACCTCACGGCGATAGCTCTCAGGCTGATCCATAAAGAGCCCTTCGGATGGAATAGAAACGACACGTAACTTGCGCCCTTCGGCACGGAGGATGGCAGCAGCAGCTTCGAGTGTAGCTACTTCGCTACCCGTTGCAACGAGAGCCATCTCTGCCCCCTCGTCGTCGCTCACGATATATCCCCCACACATCATGCGCACGGCACGTGCATAGGGAGTAAGCCCTTCGTTGGGTAGGTCGTCGATATTCTGGCGAGAAAGGATCAAACCCGTAGGAGTTTGGTCGTTTTCCATAGCCATCTGCCAAGCGACCGTAGTCTCATGCACATCGGCAGGACGGAGCACCAACATCGAGCGTTGCCCGGAGTGGTTGTGGAGTTTTTCCATCAAACGGATTTGTGCCTCCTGCTCTACGGGTTCGTGCGTTGGTCCATCTTCGCCTACACGGAATGCGTCGTGCGTCCAAACGAACTTGACAGGCACCTGCATCAAGGCAGCCAAACGAATCACCGGCTTTTGGTAATCGGAGAAAACGAAGAACGTACCACAGGCCGCAATTACCCCTCCGTGGAGCATCATACCCACACAGAGAGCCGCCATCGTAAGCTCAGCAACACCGGCCTGCAAGAAGCGACCGCCATAATTATTGCGACTCATCGCTTCCGTTCCCTTGAGGAATCCATCAGTTTTGTCTGAATTGGAAAGGTCTGCCGAAGAGACGATCATATTGGGTACCCGAGCGGCAAGTTCTTTGAGCACCGTGGCCGAAGCCGAACGAGTAGCCTGTCCGCTCTTTTGCTCAATGGCAGCCCAATCGATTACAGGAAGTTTGCCATCGAACCAATCCTTCATCAGAGCAGCATCTTCGGCATTAGCCTTCTGCCACTGAGAGAATGTAGCATCATATTGCTTCCAAAGCTGGCGCAACTCTTCGTCACGCTTGCAGTACAAAGCCTCTACTTCGGGAGCGATAACAAAAGGATTGGCAGCATCGAAGCCCATAGCTCCGAGTGTCTTTTCGATAGAGACGCCGGCCTTGCTAAGGGGTTGCCCGTGCGTAGGAATGCGATCGACAATCTCCCGACCCTCTGCATCTAGCGCCTTATAGGCCATGCAAGTCTTACCAATAATGAGGGTAGGACAGCCCTTTGTCGCCAACGCTTCGTCCAACGCCTTGCGGATTTCTGCCACATCATTTCCTTTGATGGTGAGTACCTTCCAGCCCCACGCCTCGTATTTACGTGCCACGTCTTCGGTGTCTACCTCATCCACCATCGTAGAGAGTTGTACATCGTTGGCATCGTAAAACATCGTGAGATTATCCAGCCCTAAGTACCCGGCTATGCGTCCGGCTCCCTGCGAGATCTCCTCCTGAATACCTCCATCTGAGATAAAAGCATAGATCTGCTGCGGCATAACGTCTGAGCCAAAGCGGTGACCCAAAAACTTTGCTGCAATGGCAGCTCCCACGGCGAGCGTATGCCCTTGCCCTAGAGGTCCGCTTGTATTCTCTATCCCGCGCTCAACATCGCGCTCGGGGTGACCCGGAGTTGCACTTCCCCATTGGCGGAAGGCTTCGAGCTCTTCGAGAGAAAAGCGCCCCGTAAGAGCTAGCTGTGCATAGAGCATAGGCGACATATGACCGGGATCGAGAAAGAATCGGTCGCGCGCCCAGCGCCCAGGACAATCGGGGTCGAAGCGGAGATACTCCGAGAATAGCACATTAATAAAGTCGGCCCCCCCCAAAGCTCCCCCGGGGTGACCGCTCTTTGCTCTCTCCACCATGGAGAGAGCAAGGCAACGGATGTTGTCTGCTGCCTTATTCATGACGTCTATAGAGTTCATAGCCACAAGGGTATTACAAGTTCTGATTCAAACGTTTATTACTTCTTTTTGTTGGGCAACTCGAGACCATAGCCCTTCTTCTTATCTAGGGCTTTGAGGTACAAGCTCAAGAGAAGAGCTGCTACACCAAATGAGGCGAAAATAAGCATGGGCAAGCGGTAAGAGCCTGTCTGGTCAAGGACTGCACCAATCAGAATAGGTACAGCCATGAGCCCTACATTTTGGATCCAGAAGGTTGCCGAATAAGCCGATCCTAGTACTTTGCCATCGATAAGCTTAGGCATAGAGGGCCAGAGAGCTGCAGGCACGAGAGAGAAAGAGATTCCCAACAACACAATAGCTGCATAGGCAACAATCGTAGAAGTTGTATCCCCTGCTGCAAATGGATAAAGAGCAAAAATCGTATGGCATACAATCATCAACACAGAGCCAAGCATAAGCATCGTGGCACCTTTACCCTTGAAGTCGAGGAAAGCTCCAAGGAACGGAGTAATAATCATAGCCCCAATGGGGAAGTAACTAAAGATACCGGAAGCCGTCTCTGCAGAGAGCCCAAGGTTTGTCTCTAGCATGTTGGTGGCAAACTTTTGGAAGGGGAAGATGGCAGAATAGTAGAGCACGCAAAGAAGGGCAACAACCCAGAAGATACCACTACCGAAGACCTTTCCCAAGTCTTTGAAACGGAAAGGTTCTTCCTCTTCTGCACTAGCAACATTATCCGAGGTCTTATCCAAACGAGCATCGAAAATACCATAGATAAGATAGAAAAGCAACCCAACAGAGAGGAGGATAAGGCAGAGGATTACAGGAGCTTGTACGCTACCAAAATGCTCAGCGATGGGTGCAGACACACGGAATACAGCAAAGACCCCAAGACGTGCAACAGCCATCTCCAAGCCCATAGCAAGAGCCATTTCTTTACCCTCAAACCACTTAACGATGGCACGCGATACCGTCACACCGCCCATCTCGCAGCCGCAGCCAAAGATCATAAAACCAACGCAAGCGAGCTTAGCCGAGGGGGGCATCGAAGGCATGAATGAGTTGAACAACTCAAACCCAAATCCGCCATTGTTGAATGTAGTACTCAACGCATAAACTTTGATAAGGGCACCAAGAACCATCAAAGCTCCCGACAATACAGCCGTAAATCGTACCCCCATTTTGTCCAAAATAATCCCGGCAAAGATGAGGAAAAAGAAGAAGACATTGAGGAAGAACTCACTAGAGCCGTAAGTCCCGAATACGGTAGACGACCATCCAAGCCCCCCTTCTTCTGCTGTTTTCTCCAGCATGGACTTGAGGGGAGATAGTACATCTACAAACATGTAGGCGAAGAACATGGTCAGAGCGATGAGGATAAGCACCGTCCACCTTGCCCACGCCTTGTCACGAAGCGACTGTTGAATTGCTTGAGTCATAAGTTTGAGTATTAATAATTAGTATTGAATACGGATTCTAATGTGTGGGGATAGCACTTTTTGAGTGCCTCAGCAACTACATAGTTACTGCCCCCTATGTATATAAGGTCTTGGGGAAGAGCCGCTTTTTGGGCAGCCAAACACCCCTCTTCAATGGAGGGGAATACAGCACCCTCCAGACCTATGGAACGAGCCTCTCGAGCCAACTCTTCGGAAGACAATGCCCGATCGCTCGTTGGTTGTACGAAGTAGTAATGAGCAGACGTAGGGAGCAGGCGAAGTACCGAATGCCAATCCTTATCCGCCACCATACCAAAAACGATATGTAACGTTTGGTACTGCTCTTGTTTTAATTGCTCCACTACGAGACGAATACCGGCCTCGTTGTGCCCTGTATCGCAATAGGTATCGGGCTGAGAAGCCACCTTTTGCCATCGTCCTAAGAGATGCGAACGCTCCACGACATACGCAAAGCCCTCCTCCACGGCAGCCCTAGGGATTTGAAACGAACGACAAGTAAGGATAGCAAGAGCTGCCAAGATAGTACGAGCATTTAGCCGCTGGGCAGCTCCTCCCAACTCGCCCCAAAGGGTACCATAATCACGAGTATGAAGCAACCATCCGCCTCTATCGGGCTCGGCATCTTGCAATACATCGCTATCCTCTGCAAAGTAAAGAGGTGCATCTAGTAGCTCTGCCTTTGCCCGAAAAACTACACGAAGAGATGCATTCGCCTCCCCTACAAGAGCAGGGACGTGGGGCTTGAAAATCCCCGCCTTCTCTCCTGCAATATCCTCTAGTGTGGAGCCTAAAAATTGGGTATGATCGAGGCTGATATTGGTAACGATGGAGAGCTCCGGAGTGATGATATTGGTACTATCGAGTCGGCCTCCCATACCTACCTCTATAATGGCAACATCCACTTTTTTTGCTGCAAAATAGTGCAGAGCCATCAGGGTTGTTAGCTCAAAAAAGGAGGGAGAGAATCGCTCAATGAGGGGGCGTGTTCGTTCTACAAAATCCACCACGGCACACTCCTCAATAGGCACACCATCAATACGAATGCGCTCTCTAAAGTCCACAAGATGGGGAGATGTAAAAAGCCCCGTCCGATAGCCGGCTGCCGACAAAATAGCCGCCAACGTACTAGAGGTCGATCCCTTTCCATTGGTACCGGCCACATGGATATAACGAATACCCGAGCCAAGATGGGGGCTACCTATAGCCTCCGCCATAGCCAACACCCGCTCCAGACCGGGCTTGTAGGCACTCCCTCCTTGCTGTTCAAATTGGGGCGTAGCAGCAAAAAGGTAATCGATCGTTTGCTGATAAGTCATGTACGATGCTAGCGATTATTAGCCTCGCACGATAGTTTGTTTTCTGTCGGGTCCTACAGATAAAATAGCAATGGGCACCTCTAATTCTCGCTCTAAGTAAGCAACATAATAGAGGAAAGCCTTAGGCAATTGCTCCTCACGATCGAAGGCCGTAAGGTCACACTGCCAACCCGGTATTTCGTCGTAGATAGGCTCTATTTCCTGCTCTATTGAGTAGGGAAAATCGCGCGTTTCTACGCCATTGATACGATAGGCACGGCATGCTTTGATGGTAGCAAAGGTATCCAACACATCACTCTTCATCATGATGAGTTTGGTCACGCCATTGAGCATAATCGTATAGCGAAGAGCTACAAGGTCAATCCAGCCACAGCGCCGAGGACGCCCGGTAACGGCGCCAAACTCATACCCACGCTCTGCCATCTGACGGCCATCTTCGTCAAACAATTCTGTAGGGAAAGGCCCCGCACCCACTCGAGTGCAATAAGCCTTAAATATACCATAAACGTCGCCTATCGCACGAGGAGAAACGCCCAATCCGACACAGCTCCCTGCACAAATCGTATTGCTAGAGGTTACGAAAGGATAGGAACCGAAATCAATATCAAGCATGGAGCCTTGTGCCCCCTCTGCCAAGATATTTTTGCCGGACTTTAGTGTATTGTTTATCACAAACTCGCTATCCACAAAGCGGAACTGGCGGAGGTATTCTACCGCAGCAAAGAAGTCGGCTTCTGCCTGTGTCAGGTCGGGCACCTCTACACCCATACCGCGCAACATACCCAAGTGACGCTCTTTAGCTCGCTTGTAATTAGCCTCAAAATCGCCCTCTATATCCCCTACGCGTACGCCATGACGGCTTACCTTATCGGTATAAGTGGGGCCAATTCCCTTGCCTGTAGTCCCCACCTTTTGGGCTCCCAATGCCTTTTCACCAGCGGCATCCAAGAGACGATGAGTAGGGAGTATAAGGTGTGCCTTACGGCTAATTACGAGACGATCTTTGAGGGGGTGACCGCTATTGAAAAGGCTCTCCACCTCTTCGCGGAAGAGCACAGGATCTAGTACGACCCCATTGCCAATGATGTTGATTTTATCCCCTTGGAAGATACCGGAAGGCACCGAGCGAAGTACGTACTTCTCCCCTGCAAACTCCAAGGTGTGACCGGCATTGGGTCCCCCTTGGAAGCGTGCCACCATATCATAGCGTGGAGTGAGTACATCCACTATTTTTCCCTTACCTTCGTCTCCCCATTGGAGCCCTAACAAGACGTCTACTCTTCCCATACTGTATCAGTATTTACCCTATAGGTATTTTATTTCTTATTATCGTTCGCCTTCGATTTCTTCGCAGGCTTGCTTTTTTTTGCTGTATCCTTATCCTTGCGTTGAGTCACGTCTGTACTATCGGCCAGACTGCGATTGGTACAATCCTTGCACTCACCAAAAACGACCATTACGGCTTGCGTTGGCGAAAATCGGGGGGGCTTGACATACTGCATCTGCTTTGAGAGATTCTCCTGACGGAACAGATTAAGCTTGCCGCACTCGCTACAAAGCACAAGAGCATACCCCTTACAACGCCATGCCAAGATGTAATTGGCTCCTAAATTACGCGTTAGATGAATGAGAATGCCGCAGCGGCATAAAAGATCAATGGCGCTATATACGGTGCTTCGGCTGATCTGCTTTCCTTCCGCTTCGCGCAATCTTTTGTAGACACTATCGGCATCAAAAGGTTTCTCTAGTTGGTAAACATACTCCAAAACGATGTTACGCGTATAGGTCTCCTTGAGGTCGTGCGCCTCAAGGTATTCACGCATAACAGCGCGTAGTTCGTCTAAACTAAGCTCTCGTTTCATTCTCTTTGTATGAGTATCTCATACCAAACTCTAGGGTGCAAATATACAGCCTTTTGGTGAGACTTTAGGGTAAAAAGTCGGACAAAGTCAGCTCTCGGATAGAGAATCTCCGCTCCAAATACAAAAGGAAGGGGATGAGCCGGAAATCGGCCCTCCCCCTCCTCTATTTCTACCCAACCCTACTACTTTTCCAGCCTCTATCCTATCCTTTTCTCAATACAGGCCTAAACCTCCCTCCCAACCTGCCCAAAACTTTTTGAAGGATAGGGCAAGAAGATAAAAAGTGCAAGGCAAGAAATTTTGAAAAACCAACCTACAATCGGAGCGATTCTAGGCTGTTATTTTCTACTGCGGCGTCCCTTCTCCTCGAGCAATCTCGGGCAAACCGGCAACAAGGTCATCCAAAAGAAAAAGCATCTTACCCGTATTTGCAATCTCAAAGGTGGGCTTAATACAATCTACCGCAGGCAATACTCTATTAAAGCAAAACGCTACATACTCTGAGCAATAAAGCCGAGATGGATCTGTACTATCGAAGGCTGTATCGAACGTTATCTTCTGCTTAACACACTGCAATGCGTTTTTGCAAAACGAACGTCGCTCCTCCTCATCCAGCGAATTTCTGTAAACAGCCCAGCGAATCGAGTGATCGACAAAGCTCTCTAGCGGCTCTATCACAGGCCCATCCATCCCTCTAAAAGAAGCCAACTCAGCGTGTAGCACAAACCACTCTCCCCTATGGAGATAGAGAATACCACAGTGGCTGAACTCTTGATTACGGGAGGCATGCTGACGAAAATACTCGGAGCTACTACCATGCCCTAAGCGCAAGATCAGGTCACCCGAACGCAACAAATCCAAAGGAGGGAGCTCCTTGGCTTTCTCTTCGGGCTCCTTCTCTTGGATGGTAGATACACTAGGAGAGCAGCCCACTAGGGCAAAAAGGAGAAGAGACAGAATCCCCACCCAACCTCTCTTTGTGCTATAATTCGTGTTCATATAGTACCGGATATAAGAACCCCTATCACTCTAAGACCTTTCTAAACTCAACTCTCAAAGAACAAGAGTAGCAGTCAAACCTTAGAGTGGTAGGGGTTATAATTCAGAGGAGAGAAAAGTACCAGGGTGTACCCCCATAGAGCACAACCACCCCCTCTAGAGGACTGGTGGAATTACTTGTTTTCCTTGTCGATTTTGTCAACTTTCCACTTGCCACCTTCTTTTACGAGTACAAGGGGAAGTTCGCCTTGACCAGCTTCCTTCTTGTTAAGAACCCATACGAAAGCAGAGTCGCCACGTACTTCGGACTTCTTAACTTCGAGGTCAGCTTCTGTAAGCATTACTTTTTCCTCTTTTTTAGGAGCAGGAGCTGCTGCTTCAGGAGCTTCGGGAGCTTCCGTGCCTTCTACAGCTTCGGGATTTTCAGTGTTATCTTCTGTACCTTCAACGGCTTCGTCTTCCGTTGCAGCTTCGCCTTCCATAGAAGACATATCCTTCATGCTTTTCATGAGATCTACCATCTGAGCACCATTCTCATTAGCGAGAGCCTTAGCAGCGTCATAGTTCTCATTGTTAAGCTCCATCACGAACTTAACAGCTACTTCTTCGGGTGTTTCGCTCTTGCTGCAAGCAGAGAATAGTACGAGCGATGCGAGCGCAACAGCGCATAAGGTTGCAAATTTCTTCATAATTTGTTCATTCTTTTTGCGGAACGCTTTCTCCTGATTCTCCGAAGGCACCTTTTCTTATTGTTTTTTGCGGTACTCTTCTAAAGCATCAAAAGAACCCGCTCCAGTGTTCTTACTTATACTTGCCCGCAAAGGTAAATATAATATTCTACAAATAGACTATTCTACCTAAAATCTCTCAAAAGAAGTAGAGGGAAATAATCAGAATTCAGCACGGCCATTACAAAGCAAGAAGGCTAAAATTTATAGTGTAAGAGGCAAAGTCCTCCATTCCACATCCCTTGCTTACTTTGGTTCCGAATAGGACTCAGCCCCGAATACAGGCTTTTTAATATCCCAAATGGAGATGCTCAATGAGCACTTTTACACCAATACCGATAAGTACCCAGCCTCCAAACAATTCTGCCCAAGAGATCCATTTGAAAGGGATTTTGCACCCCACATAAAAGGCGAACCCCGAGGCCAAGGCCGTTACAATGCCTATAACAAGAGCATATAAATGGATGGGGATTGACATGAACGAGAAGCTAAAGCCCAGTGCTAAGGCGTCAATACTCGTGGCAAAACCCATCATCAATAGATAAGAAAAGTAGCGCAGGGTAAGTGAGGATCCACTTCCCTTATATCCCTTGATCTGCTGTCCATACCGAGCCCGATCAAAGGCATCATAAATCATGTGCCCCCCTACGGCTACCAGCAATATGAGCACTACCCAATGATCGTATTCATCAACAAGGTCAATCGTCTCTGCCCCCACGCAATAGCCAATTGCGGTAACTCCACCTTGCAGTACTCCAAAAAGTAATGCAATGGTCGCAAGTGTGCCCCAAGAATGTTTGCACCCGCGGCTAATACCTTCACAGGCTGCAACGGTAGCGGCATCTATGGCTACAGCCAAAGCAACAAGCAGTGCTTGCAAAAAATGGAACATGGATTTTTATGCTCGTTTTCTCTCGATTTCCTACTCCAAAGGTACAAACAATGTGATAATACCTAAGTAAAGGGATGCCCCTTCCCGACATTACCAAGGCACGAAGGGTGATGAAAAAGTATTTGAAACTAGCTTGTTGCCCTCGAACGACGCTTACGCATTTGCTTTCGTGCCCGACGGAACCCTGAAATAAGAAGCCAAAGAATCATACTCCCTGAGACAAAGATCCAGAGAATCCCCAACGGACCCAAGAAAACATAGAGCCGCCCCGTATGCAACTCAAGCATCGTATGAAAGAGAGAAATACGCCCTCGCCCCATCTCCTTGGGCTGGGAGATCTCATGGCACGGCACATCATACTCAAAAGCAACCCCCTTCTTTCCGCCCAAATGTGACGAGTACCCCGAAACTTTATGGTCTCCGATGGGCATCACACCTTGGGGAGCAGGCGGTTTTCCTGTGTAGAGATCTAAAACAGCCCCACTCTCCAGATCCCAGTGAAAAAGCCCCATAAAAGAGCCGACCAACAGCGCATGAGGATTATCGGAAGCAACCTCAAAAACATTGGCTCCCATCACACTTACAGGAGGTGTATTCTCTATTTTTTCTAAGGGAAGACCTAAGCGTTTACAACGGAATATACCCTCACTCGTGGAGAGGATCCACTCTTGTCTTGCCGGCACATAGACCAATCGGCGCAAAGCATCGTGCCAGGGATTGTTCGCACTATGGAGGGCAGTTGTGGGGATTGTTGGCACTTTTACCTTAGCCACCGCGACTAAAAGAGGAGGACGAAGGAACATGCCCGATACCACAAGAACAAGGAGAGGGATAAATAACCAATAGCCCAGCAACAAATGAAGCTGATACTGGCGTTTGAGACTGCGTTGCAGGCGATGCGTTCTCGCTTTCACTCTAGCTCTGCGTGCTGCCCGTACCCGCTTCTGCATTCTTTTCATCCAACGGGGATAAACAAAAATAATAACCCCCGAGATCGAAAGAAGCAACATAATGAGCCCCAAAGCATCTACAAGAAGACGCCCTAAGAGGTGGAATAGCTCCCCCGAATGAAGTGCCCAAAGCGTGCGAAAGAGAGTAGCACGATGAGGAGAGACCCCGGGGGATTCGGGGAGAGTGAGGGTGCTAAACTGCTGATAAGGGAGCTGTAAAACAAAAAGATGAGACCGCCCCATTACCACAAGGGAGTCTCCCTGCAAAGCGAGATCGGTGAGACGCTCCTTCAGCGGAAGAGGCATCTCCTGCCATTCCTTCCCCTGCCAGCGGTAGAGAGCATCCTGAGAAAGTGCAAAAGTGCCATTGCGGCGCGAATGCAAAATGCGGCGCATCTGATAGCGGTCTGCCCCACTAGGCAATCCCTTCATCAAGCGAGAGAAGTTTTGTCCGCCATCTTTCGTAAGCCAAACGCCCTCCCCTCCATAGAGCAGAATTGAGTCTCCGGAGAGAGCTGTAGAGCCCACTGCAGCTCCTTGCGTCCAACCATCTACATGATAAGACGAGGGTAACAAAGAACGCGAAAGATCGAGCGATGCGATCGGCTCCCTATGGTTAAGAAGAATGCCCGAAAGGCTAAATGCAATGAGAAAGAAGCAGAGAACTAATCCTCCCCAACGGTGGAATTGTTTCTCTATGGAGCCTTTTTTCTTCATATAGTATGGGAGCAGTTATGGGTATTACAAAAGCTGAAACAACTCCTTAAGATGCCCAATAATATGGCGTGGGGCATACCCTTCCATCGAACACTCCAGACCCTTGGGATTAAACCAAATAGATGGCATACCCACATTTTTAGCCCCTACAATATCTGCCGGCCAACTATCCCCAATCATCAAAGACTCTGCACAACGACTATTGGTAGCCGAGCAAGCATAACGAAATATGGCAGCGTTGGGTTTGTTTACACCTGCGTCCTCACTCAATATCATACGATGGATGTAGGGAAGAAGTCCACTGCGCTCTACTTTGGCATGCTGCACCTCCCGAAATCCGTTCGATAAAATGTAAATACGATAGTAGCGATGCAGATACTCCATCACCTCCAAAGCTCCTTCCACAAGGCGGGTTTTGGTTGATGTAGCCGCTAAAAAGCGACGATTGAGGGCGAGGATCTCCTCATCCGACAGGGAGGCAAGCCAAGGCATTGGCTCTCTCATTCGGCGTAGCGTGAGGGTATACTTATCTATTTTATCGTGCCGATACAACTCCCACAAGCCCTCGTTATGGATCCAATACTTCTCCCAAAAGGCATCGTAGTCGGGGGCAAATTGCTGCCACCCCTCCTCTAGGTATAGCTCTCGTAGGCTCTCTTTGTTATTATGATAGGTGTCCCAGAGCGTATCATCAAGATCGATAAATAGGTTTTTAATCATGCGGATTGAGAGTTTGTGATATAGGAAATAACAAACGAAAGGGTGACAAGGTTCGAAACAAAGAGAACTCCGCACCCCCTTCTCCAGAGGGTGTAGGGTCCCTTATTTCTAACGAAACACAGCCACCCACGCAATATGGTGAGGGCTGTGCTTAGGCTCTAAGAGCCGTATTTTACTCCTGTAAAAAAGGTAGTATCAATAGGTACGTACTACAAGTACCTTAGAGAGACTCCAGAAATTCTGAGGATCAATAATCTCAAGAGTGAGCTGCTTATCATCCCCTGGCGAGAGTCTATAGCTGCTTGAGGGGTGGTTAGTAAGAAGCTCTGCTTTCTTGCAGTAGAGAGGGATACGAGCCAACTTACGGAGGTCCACTTGACGGAAGTAATCGGAGGTATAATTCTCTGTAGCAACCTTGCCATTTACGAGAATACCCATTTCCTTGAGGTCATTTTTGGTACCAACGCAGTAGCGTACGGTATTAAGAGAAGCGTCTTGAGCTGCAATTGTTTCGGACTGCTTTTCGGTAGTAGTAGCTAGAGCTTCTACATTTTGATTGAGGTCGTTGACCATATCATCAAGGTCCTTTATAGCAATATTCTTGCGTTGCAACTCTTCGGTAAGACGGCGAATCTCTTTCGTTTTAGACTCTAATTCGCTTTGCAAAGCCTTAATTGTCTTTGTCATTACGGCGTTCTTTGAGCCGAGAGCCTGGAGTTTAGCATTAAGACGATCGATGTCTTCTTTGTTTGCTTTGAGCTTCTCAGTAATCATCTGCATGCTGCTCTCTACACGCTCCTTCTGACTTGTATTCATCTCGCCATTGGCAGGAACGTTGATCACCCCCTCCATGGCACTAATTTCCTGGAAGTTGGCAAGTACACTACTGATGAGTTCGTCCATTTCCTCTACTTGCGTCTCGAGGCTTTTGTTTGCCTCAGCAATAGAGTCAAGCTCGCTCTTTCCGCCCTTGTTTCCCTTGCAAGAAGTCATAGAGAAGCAAGCAGCCATAAGGAAAGCAAAAGCCGTTACTAAGATTGTTCTCTTCATTGTCTTTACGATTTAGTTACTATTCAGATTGTCATTCTCTTCGCGAAGCTTATCGCGATAGCTTTTATGTATTTTCTTTTCGTGAGGTGCTCCTGCGATTAGGAGAACGAACTCACCACGCGGGCTCACCTCCGTGAAGTGCTCGATGAGTTCTTGGAGAGTTCCTCGGCATACCTCTTCGTACACCTTTGTTAGCTCTCGCACCGCTACTGCCTTGCGCTCACCTCCACACACCTCGGCAAATGCTTGTAAAGTTTTGAGCACTCGGAAAGGAGACTCGTACAAAATAACAGTTCTCTCTTCCTCCGCCAATGCCTGAATGCGTGAGTGGCGACCCTTTTTCTGGGGCAGAAAGCCCTCAAAAACAAAACGACTTGCATCTAATCCGGAGACAACCAAGGCCGGGACAAATGCCGTAGCTCCCGGGAGGCACTCCACCGGCACCTCAGCTTCTATGCAAGCCTGCGCCAAAATAATACCCGGATCGCTAACACCGGGGGTGCCGGCATCACTAATCAATGCCACATTAAGCCCCTCTTGGATACGTGCCACAAGAGCCGAAGAGGTCTTAAACTCATTGAATTTATGATGACTCTCCAGGGGCTTTTTGACGTCGTAATGTTTGAGGAGAACGGATGATGTACGCGTATCTTCAGCAAGGATAAGGTCGGCACTCCGCAACACTTCCAAGGCTCGAAGTGTAATGTCTCCGAGGTTCCCTACAGGGGTAGGTACTATGGTCAGTTTGCCTTGTACTCCAGCTGTACTCATCTCATTCTCTCCTATCCACAGCCCCCCGCAGCATCTGCTCCGCAAAGGACTTTCGTCCGCAAATGTACAAAAAGCACGTGTATTCCGCTACTTCTCACTCACAAACTCTCCCAGAGCGAGATGAGAAGACTTGCAATAAAGAACGAAAAAGGGGTTGTAGTTTCCATTTGCAACTACAACCCCTCGTGGGGAAAGATCGCCTCCCAAAAGGGGGAATCTTCTTTCTAAACAGCTCTAAATCAAAGTTGATCGAGAGCCTGTTTGAGGTCAGCAATAATGTCTTCTGCATCTTCGAGACCGACGGAGAGACGTACCATACCTTCGGAGATATCGGATGCGGCACGCTCCTCAGGAGTATAGGGAGAGTGCGTCATAGAAGCAGGATGCTCAATAAGAGTCTCGGTATCACCAAGGCTAACAGCAAGGGCAGCCAAGTGTACAGAGTTCATCAGCTTACGACCAGCCTCTAAGCCACCCTTTATCTCAAAGGCAATCATAGAGCCGGGCTTCTTCATATATTTATCGGCAAGAGCTTTTTGGGGGAAGCTAGCCAAACCGGGATAAGCGATGCTCTCTACCTTGGGGTGCTTCTCTAGGAATTCTGCCACCTTTTGGGCATTTTCGCAGTGGCGATCCATACGTACATGGAGCGTTTTGATACCGCGATTGATGAGGAAAGCCTCGAACGGACCGAGTACAGAACCCGTCAAGTCTTTTACCCCGAGAAGGCGTACTTGATCAATATATTCTTGTGAACCGCAAACGAATCCGGCGATAACATCGCCGTGACCATTGAGGAATTTGGTTGCTGAGTGTACTACGATATCAGCCCCAAACTCAAGGGGACGACAGAGATAAGGCGTGCAGAAAGTATTATCGACCATCACACGCACTCCCTCTTGGGCGTGGGCTATCTTGGCAATGGCTTCGATGTCCGAAATGTACATATTGGGGTTGGCGGGCGTCTCCACATATACCAATTTGGTATTGGGGCGCATCGCTTTGCGTACATTCTCAGGGTCACGCGTATCTACAAATGTAACGTCTACGCCATAACGCTTGAGACCATGCTCAAGAAAGGCATAGGTACAGCCGTAGAGAGTTTTGCCGGCTACAATGTGATCGCCCTGCTCTACACATACCCATATTGCTGAGGTAATAGCTCCCATACCCGAGGAGGCACTCATACAAGCCTCTGCACCCTCTAGAGAAGCCACTTTCTGCTCTACTGCGGTGAGGGTGGGGTTCCCCAATCGGGTATAAATATAACCTCCTTCTTCGAGGGCAAAGCGGCGACCGCCCTGCTCTGCATTATCAAAAACGAAGGTAGAAGTTTGGTAAATGGGAGATGCCAATGTGCCATATTGATTTTTTTCGGCACCTACGTGCACGGCGCGTGTTGCGAATCCGGTTTTCCGGAGTTCTTCGGGGTTCATCATAACAATACGATTGATCTATGATAGTTTATACATTTATGGCGAATACCGGAGGAACTTATCTTCGCGAAAGATACTCCCCGGATTCAAGGGCGAATTTAGCAAATAAATCTCAAACCGAAGCCTTAGCAGCTGATATATACCCTCTGTGAAACGCTCAAAAAGTCTGCCCCAGAGATTTTTCTCTCCAGGGCAGAAAATGTTTTTTTCACAGCCTATATGCCACTACACTTTTGGGCAAGAAGGAAACAAATCCTAGGCTGCAGTTTATTTCTCTCTCCGCAGTCTTCTCTTGAGCAATAGGCTATTGGTCACCACAGAGAGGGAACTAAATGCCATAGCCGCGCCTGAGATGGCAGGCGAAAGCAGGATACCCCACGTGGAGTAGAGCGCGCCAGCGGCAAGTGGGATGGCAATAAAATTGTAGAGTAGTGCCCAAAAGAAATTGGCATGAATGGTACGAAGACTGCGTTTGGCAATCTCTATCGCTTGGGGCAATAGGCGCAAATCGTTTTGAGCGAGGGTGATATCTGCCACAGATACGGCAATGTCGCTCCCCGAGGCAAAGGCGAGACTTACATCCGCTTCGCCTAGAGCTTCGCTATCGTTTATACCATCTCCTACCATAGCCACTACAGCACCCTTTGCACGAGCCTTGGCTACGATCTCTAGTTTTTCGTGAGGTAGAAGGGCTGCGTGCCACTCCTCTATCCCCGCCGCTTGGGCGGCCGTCTGAGCGGCTCCGTGGTTATCACCTGTGAGCAATACAACCTCAATGCCGCGCTTTCGTAGGTCTGCAACAGCTTCCCTACTCTCCTCCGTTACCCGATCTGCCACCAAAAGGCGAGCCACTACCTGCCCCTCTCGAGAGAAAAAGACCTCGCTCCCCTCCGCCTCGGGATGGGGAGTAGCTCCTACAAAAGCGGCATTGCCAATCCGATAACATCCCCCTTCGGAATAAGCCTCTACGCCCTTGCCGACAAAAGTCTCTACGCTATCTAGAGAGGGCAAAACGAGGTCTTCGGGAAGAGCGGCATGCGCCACAATAGCGGCCGCTAGAGGGTGGGTACTCTGTTGCTCCATGGCAACGAACAAAGGCATTAACTCCTTGGGAGAAACGCCGTCTACCCACGTCTCCTCCACTACCTCGGGATGCCCCGATGTAATAGTACCTGTTTTATCAAGAAAAACGTGCGTTACTCGGGGCAATACCTCCATGGCAGCTGCCTTCCGTATCAGGATATGCCTCCGTGCTGTCTCGCCTACCATCACCGTAAGGGCAGTAGGAGTAGCCAAACCCAATGCGCAAGGGCAGGCAATCACCAGCACAGAAATGGCACAACGCATCCCCCAACGCCACGCATCAAGCGGGTCTCCCAAGAGAAGCCAAAGAAGCAACGTCAAGAGGGATAGCCCCATAACAACAGGAACAAAAATAGCCGCTATACGATCAGCAATACGGCGAATAGGCGGCTTATCGGTCTGCGTATGGCGTACTGTTTCTATAATCGTTCCCAGGATGGTATCGCGCCCCACAGAAGTAGCCTCCATCGTAAAAGCCCCCTCGCGATTGAGGGTACCTGCAAAGACGGAGCTACCCACCACCTTCTCCACAGGGAGGGGTTCTCCACTGATCAATTGCTCATCAACGGAGGTAGTGCCCTTGAGCAGTACACCATCCACAGGGATAGCTTCTCCGGCTCGCACACGGATACGATCTCCCACCTTTAGGGTCTCCACCGGCACTTCGGTAGCCACTCCATCGCGCATTTGCAACGCCCACCGCGGTCGACTCTCCACAAGAGCAGCCACAGCGTCCCCCGTCCGTTGCGTGGCTCGCTGCTCTAGCCATTTCCCCAATAAGACGAAAGCGGGAATCATTACAGTAGCATCAAAATAGATATGTGCGTCGGTAAAAATCCCCCATCCCCCCAAAAGGGCAAGCACTCCGGAGACAAACGAAACCGTAGTACTGAGCGAAACCAAGGTATCCATAGAGAAAACCCCATGTACAATCTGCCGAAGGGCAGCCCTATGGTAGTCTGCAGCAAAAAAGAAATAGACCGAAGCCGCAGCAAGAGCCATGCCCAACTGATGCACAAAGTGGGGAAAGGGCAATAACATCAAGAGCATCATAAGGAGGGTAGCTACCCAAGCTCCTATGAGATTGCGCCGCATACGCTTTGCATCCTCAAGGAGAGCCTTGCGGTGTTGCTCGGCTAGTTCGTACTCCGTATCAGCCAAAATAAGCTCGAAACCTACCCCCTCCACCACTTTGGCAAGTGCTTCGGGCGAGGTCTCCGTAGGGCGGTAGCGTACGTGTAATATCCTCTCGGTATAAAGAACGGCTGCGCTCTCTACACCTACAGCATGTGCCACAGCCTGCTCTACTTTCTCAGCACAGGCGGCACAGCGCATCCCCACTACAGGGAAATATCGTTCATTGGGTTGCATCGTCAAAAGAGGTCAAGAAAAAGGGAAGATTCGCCCCCTTTTTGAGGCAAGTCTTCCCATATAAAATCAGATGGAGGTGGAGGCAATACGCTCTAATAGGGCATGATACATCTTCCGATAGAGCGGCGTGGGAACCCCTAGGCGTTGCCCCTCTCGCACGACGTAGCCCACAAGGCTTTCCAACTCCGAGCGATGCCCTACCAAAATATCGGAGTGCATTGAGGTGGTTGCCTCTCGTGGCATTTTCTCCACAGCCCGATAGCCTTTTTCTTCGAGAAAGAGATCTTGCTCCCAGCCTGCCACACGGTAAAGCGAAGCCAGCTCGCTCATCAGGGCACGGAACTCCTCATTGTGTTCATCTTGTACCCTACCGATGGGCATATCAAAGTAGGCAGTTGCAGCGGCAGAAGGGCTAAGCATCAAAAACTTCTCTCGCAAATAAGGCGCCATCTCACGATAGAGGCGACACTTGATACCTGCCGCCTGCATCAGGGTGTAGAGCCACTCGGCAGTAGCCCATTCGGCCATCGAGATACGACTATTGAGAGCCTCACTAGCCCCAAACTTCAGCACGTTACTATCCGAACGTACCACAATCTCGCCCGGAGCCGTGCGCCGCCCCGTGATGTGACATACCCCGGGAAGAATCAGATTATCGGGCAGGGCTTGATGTATGGCAGGGGGCACATCCAAACCATTATGGAGAGGAACGATTGCGGTAGAGGGTGTGATAATCGGGCGAAGCTGCTCTATATTCTCTAGGGCATCGTAGCTCTTTGTTGCTAAGAAAAGTACGTCTGCCGTGGGCAATTCTGACGCAACAGAAGAAACCCTATATGGGTGAACCGTGGAGTCTATCGTAGGGGAGGAAATATGGAGACCTTGGCTCTTTACCTGCTCAAGATGCTCCCCGGGTCGCATAAAAAATGAGGTATGTAGGGCTTGCATCTGCTCTGTATAAGCAGCAAGCATTCCGCCATAATAGCCCCCTATAGCCCCTAAACCTGAGACGACAATATGCATAGGTTGAGACATAACAGTGCCGTATTAAAGAAGATTGGAAGCTATTTCGCTCAATTCGCTACGCTCCCCACGGATAAGATTGACGTGGGCAAAAAGTTGCTGCCCCGTCATCTTGTCGATCATATACGCCAAGCCGTTGCTCTCAGCATCGAGGTAAGGGGAGTCTATTTGCTCCACATCCCCCGTAAGCACCACCTTGGTATTCTCTCCGGCTCGGGTTATGATGGTCTTGACTTCGTGGGGAGTAAGGTTTTGCGCTTCGTCTACAATCAACAAAGAATCCGATAAACTACGTCCACGAATATAAGCCAGAGCCTCAATGATAAGTCGGTTGTCGTGTTGCATTTCTTCAATGGCACGCACCTCGGCACTCCCGGCTCGGAGTTGATTTTTTATGAAGTTGAGATTATCAAAAAGGGGCTGCATGTAGGGGGTAATCTTCTGCTTCTCATCCCCGGGGAGGTAACCTAAGTCTTTATTGGCAAGGGCTACGATAGGGCGAGCAAGCAGTATCTGCTGGTAGCTTTCTCGCATACTGAGGGCAGCGGCTAGAGCAAGAAGTGTCTTACCGGTACCGGCCTTCCCCGTAAGCCCTACCAACTTGACATTGGGGTCTGTAATTACATCAAAAGCGAAAGCCTGCTCCGCATTACGAGGGGTAATCCCGGAGCGAGTAACCTTGTCTACTTTGGTGACGCGCCCCGAAAAAGGATTGTAACGCACCATCACACTATTGCGGTCGCTCTTGAGGATAAAACACTGATTGGGTTGCAGTTTGGAGTAGAAATCCAAATCCTCCACAGCGATACCCTCGGCACGAGAGTAGATCGTATCGATCAGCTCGGCAGGTATATCGGTGTACTCTTCGTGCGCAGCGTCGAACAGCGAGCGAGTGGGTACCTTATCGTTGATATAGTCTTCTGCCTGCATCCCTAGGGCGCGCGCCTTTACCCTCAGATTGACATCTTTTGTTACGAGGATGGTGGGTTCGTCCTTCTGCTCTGTATTCAAAGTGAGGGCACAAGAGAGTATCCGATGATCCGCAATACGCTCAGAAAAGGCCTTTCTCACGACCGGATGCTCCAAGCCATCTATCTTGATATAGAGACGACCTCGTCCCTCGCCTAGAGGAGCTCCCTCTGTAAAAAAGCTCTCACTCTCCAGCGAATCTAAAAAACGTGCAAAGGCTCGGGCATTATGGTTGATCTGCTCCGAACCCTTCTTAAACTTATCCAGCTCTTCGAGAACTGTAATGGGGATGTAAATATCGTTTTCCTCAAACTTCTCGAGACATTCGTAGTCGTGGAGGATTACGTTCGTATCAAGAACGAAATTCTTCTTGGTCGATTTTTTCTGTTTTACAGCCATAGTCTTAGTTTGCTTTTAGCATCCTGATTCTGTTTTGGCAAGGCGAGAAGTCTGCAACACCTCCGCCTTACGTCCCCCTAAAGGTACGTAATTATTCCTAACAAAAAGCCCCTCCCAGCAACAAAATGCAGCCATGGAAGAGGCAAAAACACCCCACAACAAAAAGAGAGGAGCACGACTCCCCTCTCGACAATGGGTAGTTAGAGAAAATTCTTAGAGGGTAGCCCCTACGATTGAGAACTCATCCGCATCGAGATAAACAGGGAATTTCTTGCGAAGTTTATCCAAGGGAGCTCGCTCCAGAGTGGCTATTTTCAGTTCGATACGACGCTCTTCTAGGGCTGCCAGCTCCCTGCCTTTGGGGTCGATAAGAGCAGAATCTCCCGTGTAGACCAACCCCTCGGCATCGCGTCCCACACGATTAACGCCACACACGTAGGCCAAATTTTCCATAGCTCGGGCGCGCAACAAAGTACTCCACACAAGCCTACGTGGCTCGGGCCAATTGGCTACATCTATCAAGAGGTCGTACTCATTGGCTCTATTGCGGCACCAGACGGGGAAGCGCATATCGTAGCAAGCGATCAGAAGGATGTTCCAACCCCGATACGAAAAAATATGCCGTACCCCAGCCGGAGAGACCTGCTTAGCCTCCCCTCCCATACGGAAGAGATGTCGTTTATCTTGGAAAAACTCCTCTCCCTCGGGGGTGATAAAAAAGATTCTATTAAAGTATTTATCTCCCTCCTTTACAAGCAAAGAAGAAACCACAGCCACGCCATATTGCTGCACCATAGCGCGGATGCTCTGCAAAGAGGGGGAGCTCTCAAAAGGCTCGGCAATAGCCTCTAGGTGCATCGAAAACCCCGTGGTCATCACCTCCGGGAAGACGACAATCTCGGCACCTCCTTGGGCTGCTTGAGCAAAAGTCTCACGCATCACTTGGAGATTTTCTGCGGGATTTTCCCACACTATATCACACTGCGCGAGAGCTAGAGTTAGGGTCTCTTGGGCCATATTGAAGGGTAAAAGAGAGATGTTATTGCTCTACAAATTTCTTGGGATAACGAGCCTGCCCTGAGTGATAACGACTCCGGATATAACGAATATCAGCCTCTTCGTCTCCCGTAGGATAGAAGGTTTCGAAGATCCCCAACTCCCGTTTCTTATAATCAATCACCGCCAACTGAATGGGGATGTTTGCAGCACAGGCAATCCGATAAAAGCCTGTCTTCCAACGCTCAGTAGCGCTGCGTGTCCCCTCCGGAGTTATAGCAATGGATAGTTTGGGACTCTCTTTAATCCGCTCCGCTAGCTGCTCGACCGTAGAACCGGAGCGCGAACGATCCACGGGAATACCTCCCATCGACTTCAGAATCCCCCCCAATGGGAAAAAGAACCAATCCTTTTTCATCAGGAACCCCGCGTGCCTGCCAATGGCAGAATAGTAGAGTTTGCCCAATATAAAATCCCAATTACTGGTGTGGGGAGCTACGCAAATAATACTCTTAGGGGGATTGTCCGGAGGGGTGATCGCCCTCCAGCCAAATACTCCCAAGAGCCACGAAGCAAAATTTTTCAATGTATCGTAGCCTCTATCTTACTTATTTGTCGAGACTGATATACTTCTCCAACTCAGACTCTACAGCCTCTATTTCTTCGTTATATTTAGCCTTGAGGTCTGCGTAAAACTTCCTTACCAACTGAGGATTCTTTGCCCCATCGGGAGCCCCGATCTTAGCGATTGTCTCGTCGTGCAAGTCTACTACACGATTGAGCAATAGCTCTAGAGCAGCAAGTTCCTCTTCCTTTGCATCGAGAGAAATAAAAAGAATATCGTCAATTAGGAAGTCTGTAATTTCTTTGATTCCCTTCTTAAGTTTGCGACGTGATGCCATAGTGTTATTAGTCTATATCATTATTATTGTATGACCCTCCTCCTTATTTATAAGGTGAAGGCTCTCCCACAAAGGTAGTGCTAATTAACCAATAATAGCCCATACATACCACGGACTTCCCCTAAACAGTCCTTTGTCCCACTTGGCTTACCAAGCGACCCAAACATACCAAGACCCAAGCAAACAAACTAGCTCTGCCCTACTTCCATTCATCCCCCACAGGAGTCGCTAAATATTTCCACCTATTTTCGCTCTCCGAAATCAGCCTAAAATGGAGTGGACTTCTGCCCAAAAAAAATTTCATTTTCACCTGATTTCCTAGGCCATTTTCAGTCTAAAACTTTTCAGAAATCAGCGAAAGAAGTCGAGGCGTGAGGGTGTAAGGCGAAAATTCAGTCACAAATAGCCCAAGAACCACTACTCTCTTCTTTCTATCAAATGAACTAAGCCCCATTTCGAATAATATTCTTTTTCATCAGAATATATAGACTATACACTATAAATCAACATATTATCGACACAAGAAACTATTCACACAAAATCTAAGAGAAGAGAGAGTATCTATATCTCATTTTTTTTCCTACCTTTGCATCGTGTTTTTCATGGTATTAGATTTTAAGGTTAATACGAGTGAGTTTGTCGGGAGACAAGCTCACTTTCTTTTTATACCCACTTTCTAGTCTCCCAAAAGCAGCTCTCCAAACCCTGATACCCCTCTATCTCCTCAAAAACGAACTATTATAGCGAGGGATCTTGCGTATTCAAAAAGAAATAGTACCTTTGCAACGTCAAAAAAGGGCGTGCCCCTTGGTTGATGGAAGGAAGTGTGGGTGAGTGGCTGAAACCACCAGTTTGCTAAACTGACGTACGGGCAACCGTACCGGGGGTTCGAATCCCCCCGCTTCCGCTTCAAGGCTACGAGAGCGTTCCGAACCTCTCTATCAAAGCAGCTTTTAGAAAGTAGAAAATCGTTGTAAAACTAGGTTTTACAACGATTTTTCTTTATGTATAGCCAACGATATGAAGGTATAGACCTATGCTTTGATAGTCATCAATCGGTCATTTTGTGCTACAGAAACTGCGACAGAAAACATCAGCAGTCAAAAACATAGCAGTGAAGGCTAAATGACGGCCATTTTGAAGGCTTTATATCTTTCTTTTTAGTAACTTATATCGAACTTTGTGGCATCATTGCTACACGTAAAAACGAAGCGTATGAAACAGAACTTCAAGGTATCCTTCTACCTACGCTCAAACTACGAGAACAAAGAAGGAAAATCACCCGTGATGCTCCGCATATTCCTTGGTGGAGAGATGGCAAATTGGGGCTCTACGAAAGTCTTTGTAAGAAAAGACTTGTGGAGTAACTCTACTAGTAGACTAAAAGGTCGTACTGCAGAGGCACTAAATGCCAATGCGACATTGGACTCCATTTCTACGGCATTACACGAGATCTATCTACTGCATTCCAAAGATGATTATTTATCGTTGGATAAGATCAAAGCTCTTTACCATGGAGAGAATAAAGAGTTTTCAACCTTTCTGCCCATCTTGGATAAATACATCGATGAGATTGCAGCTCAAGTGGGAAAAACTCGAAGTACTGATTGCTTGCAAAAGTATTCTGTACTGAGAAAGCACTTTTCCAAGTTCTTAATACACAAATATGGAAGAATGGATATAGGGCTTATGGAGTTTAATATCGGGGTAGTAAAAGATTTTGAGTTGTTCTTATTGTCGGAAGCTAATTGCAGTGTTAACACAGCAACCAAAAAGCCCAAAACTCTAAAGACCATCGTCCTTTATGCCCAAGCTCATAATTATATGACGATTAACCCATTTCAGGGTTATAAATACCAAAACACTCCAGTAGATCGGGGCTTCCTCACGGACGAGGAGATACTGCAAATAGCAGACAAGGATCTGGGGATAGAGCGGTTGGAGTTGGTCCGGGACATCTTCATCTTCTCTTGCTTCACGGGTTTGGCGTACATTGATGTGGCGAACCTCAGACCGGAGAACATCGTGACGATGGACGACAAGCAGTGGATAATGACCAAGCGACAGAAGACCAAGGTGGAGACCAACGTGCTACTCTTGGACATTCCCAAGAGCATCATCGCCAAATACAACCACAAGACCTATCGGGATGGCAAGCTCTTCCCTGTTCTGAGCAATCAGAAAACCAATTCGTATCTCAAAGAGATTGCGGATATTTGCGGTATCAAGAAGAACTTGACCTTCCATATGGCCCGGCACACCTTTGCGACCATGTCGCTCAACAAAGGCGTACCAATGGAGAGTGTGTCGAAGATGCTGGGACACACCAACATCAAAACAACACAAATCTATGCCCGCATAACCAATAAGAAGATCGAGCACGATATGGAGCAACTGGCAGGAAAACTCGACAAATTCAACTCGGCTATGGGACTCAACACGGACAATATGTAATTCAAAAAAAGAGATAACTATGGAAATGACAGCAAAGAAAGAACTATCCTACTTCCGCTTGAAGTTGGAGACTTACCTGAAAGAACATTTTCCTGAAATGTTGGGAGACAATCCATTCATTACTGCACGGGCGGATGAAGCCCTTACCACTTACTGCGATGCCGTGGCACAAGGCTTCACGCATCCTGAAGCCGAGACGATGGCAAGCTAGGTCTTGTTCCAAGGCTTGCACTTCTCCAAGCACGATACCCTTGTGTTTGTTTTGGAGAATGAGTTTGAAAAAGAACTGCCTTCACCTCTCCCCAAAAGACTCTCTCCAATACTTCTTCGGAACAAGGCTATTCAGGATGTATTTTCGGAATATGACCTGACGGACGACTTTGGTGCAAGTCCTGAGTACGAGAAACTCTACACCGAACTGACCGGCACGATTGTCCTCCTTATCGAGAGTAACGGTTTGCCTACCATCGGAGACCCGAATATCCGGAAATAGTCATCGTACTGGTATATCTGGGGCATGCAGGATGGATGCTCGCCGATACCTCTTCTTCCCCTTCCGACGAAACGACATCCATTGCTCCGAGGGAATGGCATTAATCGTTCCGAGGGAAATTTCAGTCCTTGTAGACTTTTCAGAATCTTATTATAGCGTAGGTTTGTCCAGGTGGTTATCTCTTATGGAGATAGCCACCTTTTCTTTTTCGTACTATGGCGTGGCACTTCCGCTTCTCGCCCACAGCTCCACATTATGCGGTGCAGGTCAAGACGGATGCTGTTCCTTTTTGTAAGCAAAGGTAGTACGGGGCTTGTCGGCTTTCCCAAGGTCGGAGCCTAAAGGTTTGTCGGGAAAATCTCCACACCTACACAATGCTTCGGGTTGTATTTTCTCCGCCAAAACCTTGTGCAAGCCTTGCCCCGCTACCCTGATTTTGCTACAAAAAGGAATCAGCATACTCCGATCTTTGGATGCATGAAAAAAATATCGCTATGGATAAGCAGAATTGTAAATCGGCGAAAGCCAAAGTACATACAACATCTTCGATGAAGCAAAAAGGATATAGCTCCTCCTCTCATTACCGCATTAAATCTGTGGTTGGAGTGCGTGGGGTGGTGGCATTGATAACCCTTTCTTAATACACTTATCATATGAAAAGAAGAAGCAAAACTATTGCACAGCAATGCAAATACTACGAAGTGGACAACATCTTCGAGTATATGGTATCGGTTTACCTCAACGGAAGGATAGAAAGGAGTTTATCACCTATCTCTTTTCAGAGGTTGCCCCTATTCATATCCAAGAAATCATTTTAGCAACAATCTAAAACACTTATGCAATGGAAGCATTCAGATTTTATCAAGACCGCAAAATTACCTGTTGGGAACGTACCCTATTTGAAGTAACAGCCGAGAACTACGAGGAAGCCGTCGCCATTGTCAAGTCGTGGCAGGGAGAGGACGTGCTTTGCTTTGAAGATGACAAGGTGGTTTTCATCACAGACGGAGAAACCTTGTATGAAACAGCCGAAAGCCTGCCCATAGAGGACAATCAGGGACAGCCCACAATAGAGGTGTTCGGAGAGTATGGGGAAGACATCATCGACAACAAGCCCGATGTGTCAGTCAGATAAAAAACAAAACAATAAACAGAGATATGAAAAGAACAGAAAAAGCGACCGATACGATTTTGGTCAAGGCATACACGAACAGCGAATGGGACAAATGGATTTTGCCATTGTCCATTGTGGAGAAGTGTGGAAGAAGCTCATACGGAAAAGAATGGAAGCGATACAGATCATTGCGGAGGACAGTGAATTGTGTTCAGTCCGCTACTATGGTGCATCCGTGGATTTTTTCCCAAACGGAAGATGAGGACATCTTGAAACTCTTGGAGAAGGAGGATTGGACATTTGTTGAAATGGACGAGGACGAGGAAAGGACACTTGCAAGTCCCGAAAACAGACTTGAAACCTACCGCCTTTCCATTTTCCCAAAAGGAGGATTTATGTACTCCGCTTTCGGCAAGCATACGGGAGAGGAATTTTGGACGGAGGAACTGACCTTTACAGACATTGCCAACCGATAAAACAAAAAGAAACATAACCGATTAAAACAACATACAATGAAAGGAACAGAACACTTTACCCGAACGATAGCCGAGTATCTTAATCAGCGTGCTATGGCAGACCCCTTGTTTGCTCCTAACCTCCAAAAGCCGAACAAGAATATCGAGGAGTGTATCACTTATATTTTGAATGAAGTACAGAAAAGCGGGTGCAACGGATTTGACGATGATGAAATCTACTCTATGGCAGTCCACTATTACGATGAGGACAACATTGAGATAGGCAAGCCTATCAATTGCCGAGTAGCCGTCAATCACGTGGTGGAACTCACGGAGGAAGAGAAAGCCGAAGCACGGCAGGAAGCTATACAGCGGTATCAGCGTGAGGAACTTGCCAAGATACAGAAGCGGAACGAACGCCCCAAGAAAGTACAGCCCCAAGCCTCCCAACTGCAAACCTCACTATTTGATTTGTAGCCTATGAAACCAAGAAACAGATATGAAAAGTGCAGATTCCAGTATCAAGTGCAACGGTATGACAAAAGTAGTGCTAAGACTTCATTTGGAGATTTAAAGTCCAAACTTTTCCTAGGTCTGTTATTTAGCGGGATCCTGATATTCCGTATTTGTTTGTCATCAACATCTTTGAACGAAGTTCCTTTGGGTATGTATTGTCGAATGAGTTTGTTGAGCAATTCAACATGGGGTTTGTCTGTGGAACAATCGGGTTTGGCAAAAAAGACAGGAACACGGAGCGCCCTCTCAATGGATCTAAAAGCCATAAATTCCGATCCGTTATCCGTCGTTATAGAATGCAACAAGTCCATCCTCTTGAAGTAAGCCAAACTCCGATTAACGACCCGAGCCAACGACTTGGCATTCTTTCCATTAGGCAGCTTTTCAATGATGGCATACCCCGTTTTTCTCTCGGTCAGAGTAAGGATGGCTTCTCGTTGCTGAGCCCCGATGATAAGATCTATTTCGAAATCTCCAAAACGCTCTTTACGGTCGATACAGGCCGGTCTCTCGTCTATACTTTTACGCCGTCCCCATTTCCCTTTTTGGGGAGAAGCTAAAGACTTGTGACGGTATTTTAGAAGGTGTCTCGTATGACGATAGAGGTCCCCTCCGCTCTCTTTGTCCTTATGGAGAAAGGTGTATAGGGTGGTTTTTGTTTATCTAAGCGTTGCACTTACAACTGGAAAATACAACATCTCTACTAGCGATAGATTATCCTAATATCTCCATTAAGCTTGCTTTTATTCGCTCTTCTTCGCAACTTCCCTTTGTAGATAACCTCAAGAGGGGTATTGCATAAGATTGAAAAATATGATCTTTCAACTTATCCCTTTTATGTTGCGAAGAGGCATCATGGTGGTAAGAGTATCCATCTGTTTCTATTGCTAAAACAGGCTTCTTACTAGCTCTATTCACTAAAAGGAAATCTACATGTGTATTGTAATTTCCTGCATATTGAAGTTCTTCGGGCGTCATCAATGAAGTGTCTTTTATAATTTGCCGTAGAGGGATATGGCAAAGGACTTTGAGGCATGAGAAGAGATCTCTTGAGTCCACAACCCTACAAATGGCAGAATACGTAAGGTTTTCTGATACATACTCTGATACCTTTGGATAGCCTTTAAGCAGATCCATCCGCTGTTTGGTATATTGCTCGTAGAGATTATCAAATATCGATGCAACTTTACTCTCGGTAACGGAGCAATTATTGTAGCTAATATAGTCTAGTAGATCTGATATGTTCCCATGTGTTACCTGTTCATTTCCTGTAACTACAAGACAAAATTTCTTCTTAGCACGAGATACAGCAACATTAAGAAGATTAGGATCATCTGCAAATGTGCTAATCTTATTATCTACCACACTCAAGATAATTATGTCCTTTTCTCTCCCTTGATATTTATGGATTGTAGCCGCTTCTATATCGGGAATGGACTCCTGAAATCCACTGATCTGATGGTTGTAAGGAGAGATAATTCCAATATCATTAGCCCCTTCAAGTATGGGTAAGACTTCCTGCTTTACCACATCTATTTCTCGTTGATTGTAATGATCAAAAGCATGGTTACCAGGGGCAGTCTTAAAAGCACAGAGAGCATCTACCTCTCCATTGTCTTGAGTCATTATAAGCAATTTCTCTCCGTAAAACTTCTGATTGCAGAAATTGATTATTCGGGGATGACAACGATAATGCTCTCGAAGAAGCGTTTGAGGGATATTTTCTATCACGGAGCAAATAGACTGCAAGAAGCTATTCTTAGCGCAATCATAACCACTGGGGACTTTGTATTCCCTCATGACGACATCCATTTTCTCTTTGTCTTCTGCTGTTGTTACATTAGGGAGTTGTAAGGTATCCCCTACAATTACAGCATTCTGGGCACAAGATAATGCCAAAACCGCCGTATCTATAGATACCTGTGAAGCCTCGTCCATTATCACATAGTCATACAATTCATTACCAAAGAGACAACTATGAGCGGAGAAAGTCGTACTGAGGACTACGGGGTATTGCTCTAAAAAAGGGGCTCCATAAGCCTCTACAGTCTCTAAGGAGAATAGCCTCCTTGCTGACTTTTTACTTTTATACTTATCATAAAGAGAGGCTCTGAATAGGTTCATAGAGTCTTCAGATACCTTTTTCATTAGCTCTTTGGTATCATAAGAATCCAACTCTTGGCTTATTTCTTTCAGACGATACTCTATTTCTTTATGATAGTTCTGATAGTAGAGTTTTTGAAGTTCAGTCTCGAGGGAGATGAGGCTATCCTTCCTAAACTTATGCCGAAGTCGCAATACATACTTACAAACAACATACAACCAGAACCTCTTTATTTGATGTTTGAATGTCGCCAAAGAATTGTCAGCAACCAATAAATCCCCTTTGGTTTCCAGTTGACATTGGAGCCATAAGCGCATAAGACGAGAAGAGTTTACCACCTTCTGTAATGGGGCATCTTCCTCGAGTTTATGTCTCTGACAGAAATGCTTCCATTCAAGAGATATAGCCTCTCTTTGTTGCTTCAGCTCAGCCTGCTCATTTTGCAAAGAAAACACCTTATTGAGCCTCTCTAAGATAAGATGTAGTCCATTTGCTTGAGCCATACAGTCGGACGAGGAGCATAGCCAATCTTCTAGAATTGCGGGAATGGATGGTTGATTATGAAAAAACTCTGCTTTGTTTTCGTTGCTACCAAGACTTGCGACGAAAAAAGAGAGCTCGTACTTCTTTAGTTTCTCCCAGACATTAGCTATGGCGGAATTATTATTAGACACGACCATTACCGTTTTCCCCATCTTTACAATATTTGCTATGATATTGAGGATGGTCTGTGTTTTCCCGGTACCCGGAGGTCCTTGTATCACGCTGATTTGATGTTCAAAAGCTCTCTCTACGGCTCTCTTCTGGCTCTGGTTGAGTCCAAAGGGATAGATCAAATCTTTGTGTCTCAATCCTTTTACAGGGTATTTTTTAGGATTGAGATAACAGGCAGTAGCAGTCCTGTCATCTAGGAAACTGATTGCTTCATACTTTGCTGAAAGAATGCCTTGACCATTCTCTTTCCCGAGAGGATTTATGGCAGCAATACTCTGCACATAGCCAAAAATGCTTTTAGACACGTTATCATCTAGGCAGGAAGCGAAGACCCTAACCACACTTTCCGGACTTTCTATTTCATGACCTCTCTTGTACTTAATACGCCAATATACCATTCCTAGCATCTCGAAACGAAGTATCTCGGCGATATCACTTTGCAAAATATTTCTATAGTAAACCTTATGCAACTCAGGATCTAGTCTTCTTGGATTAGAAAACCAAACAACTTTTTCTAGAGTATAGGTATAATAGAACTTAGGATTGTTCTTAAAATAGATTCTATAAACCTGAGCATTATACCTCACTATAGAATCAATCTGTGAGGTCTTGGGTTCCCCATTGAGGAGAATCAATGATTCTGACAATGATTGCATAAGTGTAAAAGCTATTATTCAGGTTACAAAAGTAAGAAAAACCCCTATTTTACAAGAGGTTATAGATCTAGGAAGGCGAGGAGAGAGGCAACAAAAATCTGCATGCCTCTCCAAAGGAGGGGACATGCAGAGTATATACCAGAGGAGTTAGGAGCTCTCTCCTTAGAAGGCGAGTTAGATGGATGCCTCTACATTCCAGACAAAAGCTCGAAGCCCTTGTAGCGGTTGGCTTTCATCGAGGGCGTGTAGTTCTTCCAGAATAGTGGGTACAACCGCACCCGGACAAGCTACCAACAAGGCTCCATTGAGCGTAGGCCAAGCATGGGAACCTTGGTGAGGTTCTCCTCCACGAGAGCCCACTCCTCGGATTTCGTCCCATTGGGTATAGCCTCGAAGATTGTGTCGCTCCAGAAGTCGTATGACAAGCCCATGCAGAGCTTGATTGAAGCTGATGAAAATAATTTTATCGGGATTCATAGGCTCACGAGTTAGCTTTGTTCTTTAGTTCTTTGTATAAGCGACGACGCTCTCTTTTTATTTCTCGTCCTGTAAATGAAGCGTATATAGTGGGAATAAGTACGAGGGTTACAAAGGTAGAGATGGTAAGCCCGAAAGCTACCGTTACCCCCATGGGTTGCCACATCTCGCTACCTTCGCCAATACCAATAGCCATCGGTACCATACCAAGTACGGTGGTGAGCGTTGTCATCAGCACGGGACGCAAACGAGAGCGACCTGCAATCAAAATAGACCGGCGCACGCTGTGCCCACGCTCTCTACCAAGGCGGGTGTAATCGATAAGTACAATCCCGTTTTTCACTACGATACCCACCAACATAATTGCACCGATAAAGGCAATCAAGCTAAGGGATACCCCTGTAAGTACTAAGCCAAGGATGACACCTGTAAAGGCAAAAGGCACAGAGAACATAATAACAAAGGGATCGAGAAGGCTCTCAAACTGAGCTGCCATTACGATGTACACTAGGATGAGAATCAGCACAAGCAATACCGTAAGATCCGTAAACGACTCCTGTTGCTGCTCGTAGCTCCCGGCAAGCTTGTAGGTTATACCCTGTGGGAGATCTATGCTATTCATTACCTCATTGGCATCCTTCACCAACTCAGAGAGTGCGACACCACTTGCAGCTACCGTAGAGAGAGTAATCACACGTTCTCGGTCTTTACGTTTAATCGTAGGCGGTGTATAGTACTCGCGGAACGTACCCAAATCGCCCAAACGTACGGACTGCCCGGAGGGTGTGGCTACGAGTATATTCTTGAGATCCTCAAGAGAGCGTCTGTGCTCGGGAGCTAGGCGAACTCGTATCTCATATTCATTCCCGTCTTCTCTAAAATGAGAGGCAAGACTACCCGTTACGCTGCTCGATATATAACCGGCAGCCGTAGCCATGGTGAGTCCGTGCTCGGCTAGTTTTCTACGGTCGAACTCCATGTAGTACTCGGGCATATCCTCGTTGCGGTCACTATTAACTTCGGAACAAGAGGATTTTTTGAGAAGGGCTTCAGTCACTTGCTGTGCTGCCTTATTAGACTTTTCAAAGTCATACCCATACAATTCTACCGCGACGGCTGTTTGTCCCCCAAAGTTACCTCCGCCACCTCCCGGAGTGACCACATAAGATTTAAGACCGGGATAATTATCAAGGTCGGCACGCATCATATCGGCAAGTTCGTAGATAGAGCGCTTACGATCTCCTGCGTCCAAAAAGCCAATGTTGTAACGTATGATATTATTTCCACTCCCCGTGAACGTAGCAAAAGTATTGCTAGCATCGGCTTGCCCCACGGTAAAGTTACAATTGGTCATCTCGGGATACTTTTCTTTCCAAATCCGGGAGATATCAAGCCCCACCTCACGAGCGATATTGACATTTGTCCCCACAGGGAGGTCTATACGTACCGTGGCAGCATTACTATCACCTTTGGGCATAAAGTCGGTATTGATGAAGGAACCAAGAGCAATACTTCCTACAAAAATAGCTATCGCAACGAGTACGGTGAGGGTGCGATGAGCCAGAGTGAGACGGAGCAACCTTACATAGTGGTCTTCTATCTTCCCTAGTAGTTTCTCCATCTTTACAACCAAGAAGTTAGGTTTTTGCTTGCTGGAGTCTCGTCTACGGAGCCAATGGGCACAGAGCGTAGGCGTAAGTAATACCGCACAAATGGTGGAGACGATCATAATAATACTTACAATCCAACCCAATTGGCGGAACATAATCCCAGTCATCCCGCCTACCATCGTAAGAGGCAAGAAGACGGCAAGCATGGTGAGGGTAGAGGCAAATACGGATATTGCCACCTCGTTGGTAGCATGTACGGCTGCCTGCTTGGGGTAACTCCCCCTCTCTATATGGGTCGTAATATTCTCCAATACCACGATGGCGTCGTCCACCACCATACCAATAGCAATGGAGAGCGAACTCATTGAGATAATATTGAGCGTATTCCCCGTAAGCATAAGGTAGATAAACGAACCTACCAGGGAGATAGGGATGGTAAGAATGATGATAATGGTGGCACGCCAACGCCCAAGGAAGAGGAAGACAACCAGCATAACCACAGCAAAGGTGATAAGGATGGTTTCTCCCAAACTTGAGATGGTATTGACAATTGATCGAGAGGTATTGACGACCGAGAATATCTCGACGTCGCTCGGGAGCGTCTCTTGGATCTTAGGCAATGCTTCTGCCACTTTACGGGAGATCTCTACGGAGTTAGCCCCACTCTGTTTGTTTACAATAATGGCAGCACTTCGCTCTCCATTGAGGTAAGCCTCCTGCATCTGCTCAGCAACGGTGTCCTCTACACGAGCCACATCTCGCAGGTAGACATTCTGCCCCATACGGCTTAGTACGACAATATTCTCGAGGTCGCGCGGCTCTGCAAATTCGCCCTGTACCCGGATTGAATTGGTCGCATTCCCTATACTGATTTGCCCTGCCGGTACATTGCTATTCTCGGCACGAATAATCGCACTGATCTGCTGGATAGTAAGCCCATAAGCCTCCAAGGCGGAGGGATCGCAGTAAACTTGTATCTGACGTTTTATGGTACCCGAGGAAGAAACACTCCCTACACCATCAATACGCCCAAGCACGTTCAGTACCTTATCCTCTAGGATCTTGTCCAGCCCCGGAGTACTCTCCCGAGCTGTGGCCACCAAAATCTGTACGGGAATATCGTCAACCCCGAACTTAAAGAGCATAGGATCGTGCGCTCCATCGGGCAAAGTTTCGCTCAAAAGACCGAGTTTATCGCGAATGTCGTTGGTGGCACTCTCCATGTCCGTACCCTCATTAAACTCAACGGTTATCATAGAAACATTCTCACGACTCTCACTCGTAATATGCTTCTGATTGGCAATACCGTTGAGGACATTTTCGATAGGTTCGGTAACGTTTGCCTCCACATCTTGTGGTCCTGCGCCAGGGTAGGAGGTCAAGACAATAATGTTGTTGGTCTCGATCTTTGGATAGAGGTCGATAGGCAACTTCTGCAAAGAGAATATACCTAAGATAGCCAATGCCACGAACACAAGTATCGTGGTGATCGGCTTCTTTACGGCAGCACTATATATACTCATAGCTACTCTATTGGGGTTTAATAAGAGGATGTTATTTGGATGAAGTTTTCTTCACCACTTTTACCTGCTCGCCATTGCGCACTATTTGCGCTCCCTCGGTAATCACCGTAGTGCCGGGAGTCAAACCGGAAATAATCTCATATTGATCTTCTACCTGACGGCCGACCTTTACTATAGTACGCACTGCCTTGCCATTCTCCAACATGTAGACGTAGTATTCCCCACTACCAGGCGTTTTCACAACAGCTCTATCCGATACCATTACAGCGGTAACTTGCCCAAAATCTATCTCTACATTGGCATACATCCCAGGACGCAGCTTCTGATCCTTATTGGGTATTTCTACCTCAACGTCGAAGGTATGAGTCTGAGCATTGAGCGTAGGATGGATGAGGGCGATCTTGCCTTCAAAAACTTCGTCTGTACCCAAAGCATCTACGTGCACTCGTGCCGGCATCCCCTTCTTTACTTGGGTATAATATCGTTCGGAGACGTTGATCAGGAGTTTTACCGGCGATATCTGCTCCACAACAAATATGGGAAGAGAGGGAGAACACATGTCCCCCGTATCGTAATTACGCTTTGTAACCACTCCGGAGATCGGGCTTCGTAGATAGGTATTCTCTTGCAAATTGCGGTGTGCAGTCTCGGCTACAGCGAGGGCACTCTTGCGAGCATCCCACTGAGCTTTGCTCACGCCTCCTACCTTGTATAACTCATCGGTACGAGAGTAGGCCAGCTTAGCATCGGCAAGTTGTACCTCTGCCTGCGAAAGCTGACTATTGTCCATCACAGCCAAAATCTGCCCACGACTTACCTGCTGCCCCACTTCGGCTTTGATTTGGCGGATACGTCCTCCCGTTTGGGGGACAATCTCGTTCGTTGCCTTAGCTTGCACAGAAGCCGTAAAGCTACCAATGTTATCTATCGAACCTTGTTGCACAATGGCCGTTTCCACAGCTACCTGTGCACTATCTTGATTGTCCTTTTTGGACTTTGAGTTCTTGGAACAAGAGGGAGCAACCAGAAGCATAGCTCCCAAAGAGAGAAGTGCGCACTTTGCACGGAAAGAAGAGATCGGATTCATACTAGTTATATCGAAAAAAGGTTCGTCTTATTACTTTTGTTGAGTAGGAGTTTCTTCGGGTACTCCTTTGCCCGTTAGGAGGTCAAGGTCGCAGCGCGCCACCATGAAGTTGTAGATACTTTGGTGGTAGTTAAGCCGAGCTTGCAACAAAGACAAATCGGCATCATTTACCTCGAGCAAGGTGCCTTCGCCTGTCTCAAAACGCTTCTCGGCGATGGTGTAGCCACGCTCTGCCGTGGAGACAGCCCCTTCGCTTACGCTATAAGTACGAGCTGCCCTACGCAAACGATCTTTCGCCTCTTCGTAGGCGGTGGAGACTTGACGCTCAGCATCACGAGCATTGAGGTCAAATTGCATCAAGGCAATCTTCTGCCCTTTGAGGTCGAAAATGCGTCGTCCTCCCGTAAATACAGGGAACGAAAGCGAAAGAGAGACCATGGAATGGGGTGTCCAAAGTTTGTTGTTATTCAACTTTAGATCGTTGCTAGCAAAAGAGTAAGTATAAGATCCGGAGAGATTGAGGGTAGGTAAAAAAGCAAGTTTTTTAAGCTCTGTAGCATGATTTACCAAGTTGCGCTGAATAGCTAGCTCGCGTAGAGTTGCATTGCCCTCGAGGGGATTCTGCTCGGCTTCTACATATTGCTGGAGCACCTCCGGAGCAAAATCGGTGAGAGAGCCACGGAGTGAAATTTCGGTTTCAGGAGATAATCCCATAAGAATAAGAAGCGAACGGCGAGCCATACGGCGAGCATCGTCGGCTTGCAACACGTTAGGCTCAAGATTTTTCATCTGCACCTCGCTTCTCAAGAGATCGTACTGAGCTACAAGTCCCTGCTTGAAATTATTCTCCACCAACTGATAGTTTCTCTGTGCATTGGCGTAGCTTTTCTTGAGTACCTCGTAGCTATCTTCTGCCAAAAGGGCCTGCAAGAAAGCTTTGCGCACCTCAGCTACTTTGTTTAGTCGAGAGGTTTGAGATTTCTCTAGAGCGAGTTGAAGATTCTCTTTGCTGATACTCACACTTTTCCATAGAGAAGCATTCACTACAGGAAGAGCCAAACTAAGCCCCCCTTGGATGTTGTGCGTACGACCAATTTCAATCCCTGCAGAAGCCCCAGGCATAGAGGGTGCTCCGGGAAAACCATCGAGGTACATAACTTGCTTCTTAATGGTATACCCATAAGAACCCTGCAAATTAATACTCGGGTACAACTGAGCTACCGCACTCTTGTAGGTGTATCGCTCCTTTTGCACCGCCATATCTCCTACCAGCACACTCGTGCTCTCGGTAAGAGCGATACGCACCGCGTCATCGATAGTGATGGATGCAGGGAGAGGGGTAGGGCTCGTAAGGGTGTCGGTAACTGAGGGCCGATAGTCCTCTATGGCATACAGCCTCCACGTTGCTCCTCCCATCAAAAGTAGGGCAAGAGAGACTTTAATCACAGTTCGATGCTTCATAAACTCTATCTCTAATATCGTATTATTCTATTTCTTTTCGGAGAGGAATTCCAACCAATCTCCCTACAAACTCCATTGTAGAGCACTCGAATAAGGGGTGCTTCATCTCCACTCAACATGCCTCTTCTCTTCTCTTTTAGAGTAGCGCTAGCACATTGCATACTCTCTATTGGAGGGGGATAATAGGGCAAGGTTTAATTATATTCCATCTCTTTCTTGCCTGCAAAGGTACATATTCGTACTATAGCCAGCAAGATGAAAAGCGTAATTAGCAAAAAAGAATACTCTGACCTTCCATTGCCCTAAGACGCGGAGAAAGATTTATCTCGCTGATTTTCTGTTCAAATGCTGCCCAAGAAAAATAAATTTCTAGGCTAGTTATGGGGGGCATATTTACCTAATATATTTTTTGTTACAGGGCAAGAAAAAGTAAGAAACCAGGCAGAGGGAAATTGAGTTGAAGCCTTACAAGAAACCCCTAAGAGGCTCTTCGGGAAAATCCGGAATAGTCTCTTAGGGGAAATCGGATAGGGAAAATGAGAAAACCATTGCGCGTTCGCGTCTCTCTTCTCACAGCCTCTCGGGAAACAGGATAAGCGCAAAGCAAAAAAGAGAGTTAGTGAAGGGGTTTTAGCCCCATAGCATCCGCCTTCTTAAGCAAATAGTCGTATGCCGCATCGTACTCATTAGGAATAACCCCATCAAGTATCGCATTCTTAATCGCCTCTTTGAGTGTACCCACGGGGCGAGAGGGGGGGAGGCCAAACAGCTCCATGATCTCCTCTCCCGAGATCGGTGGCTGGAAGTTGCGTATCCGATCCTTCTCCTCTATTTCGTGGAGTTTACGACGAACCACTACATAGTTATCGAGGTAGCGGCGCACCTTTTGGGGATTCTTGCTCGTAATGTCCGCCTCCACGAGGAGCATAAGGTCGTCTATGTCGTCTCCGGCTTCGAAGAGCAAGCGACGCACGGCAGAGTCCGTTACCCCCTCATCTACGAGTGCCGCAGGGCGCATATGCAGCTCCACCATCTTGGCAACGTACTTCATAGAGGCATCGAGGGGCAACTTGAGTCGCCTGAACATCTTGGGCACCATTTTGGCTCCAATATAGTTGTGGTTGTGGAAGGTCCAGCCCAACGCTCGATCGAAACGCTTCGTTTGCGGCTTTGCCACATCGTGCAAAAGGGCTGCCCAGCGGAGGTAGAGATTATCGCTCTTTGCGGCGAGGTTGTCTACCACCTTATAGGTGTGTGTAAGATTATCTTTATGGCCAATGCCATCTCGGGTCTCGGCGCCTTTGAGAGCTAATACCTCGGGCAATATGAGTGCCATTAAGCCTGTCTTTTCTAATAGCTCCAGTCCTATGGAGGGTTTGGGCGAGAGCATTATTTTGTTCAGCTCCACAATGATGCGTTCGGCAGAGACAATCTGAATACGCTCGGCATTGCGCTCAATGGCCTCAAAAGTCTCTTCGTCAAGAAAGAAGCCCAATTGGCTTGCAAAGCGAATCCCCCGAAGCATTCTCAAGGGATCATCTGAGAAGGTTACATCGGGATCTAAGGGCGTACGCAATAGACAGTCTTCGAGGTCTTCTAGGCCGTAAAAAGGGTCTACCAGCTCGCCAAATCGCTCTTTGTTGAGGCATAAAGCCATGGCATTGATGGTAAAGTCTCGCCGCTCTTGATCCTCCTCCAACGTGCCATCTTCTACAATCGGTTTGCGGCTATCGCGTCGGTAACTCTCGCGCCTAGCTCCTACGAACTCTACCTCTATCCCCCCCTTTTTTACTTGGGCGGTGCCAAAATTGGCAAAGACGGAGAGATGCACTCCTCGCCCCCATTTCTTGGCAAAAGCACGCGCAAGGTCGATACCTCGCCCCACAGAAACCACATCAATATCTCCCGTGGCGCGGTGCAACAGGAGGTCTCGCACATAACCTCCCACCACATAAGCCTCCACACCGAGTTCGTCGGCAGCTTCACTTATTAGGCGGAAAAGAGGCGTATCTATAGCAGAGCGAAGAGAGTAATCCGGGGTCATGCTGAATTGTCGTAGGGGCTATTATATGGAGGCTTTACGAGCCTTTTCGTTTTGGGCCAAGTAGGCTTGAGAGGTAATGGCATCGAGCCAGGCGGCATTGTCTATATACCAGCGCACCGTCTGCTCCAGCCCTTCGTCGAAAGAGGTGGAGGGCGTCCAGCCCAATTCTGTATGCAATTTGCTAGCATCAATAGCGTAGCGGAGGTCGTGCCCGGCACGGTCTTGTACATACGTGATGAGGGAGAGAGAATCCCCCTTGGGGCGCCCTAAAACCCGATCCACTGTCTCAATAAGTTTTTTGATTAGCTCTATATTGTTCCATTCGTTACTCCCTCCCACATTGTAGGTTTCGCCGGAGCGTCCCTTGTGGAAGATGAGATCGATGGCACGAGCGTGGTCTTCCACATAGAGCCAATCGCGCACATTAAGCCCCTCGCCATAGACAGGGAGGGGGCGTTTTTGGCGGATATTGTTGATGAAAAGAGGTATCAGTTTTTCAGGGAATTGGTAGGGACCGTAATTATTGGAGCAGTTGCTAAGCACAACATCCAGTCCGTAGGTATCATGATAGGCGCGAACGAAATGATCGCTCGAAGCCTTTGAGGCTGAGTAGGGGCTGTGAGGAGCATAAGGCGTCTTCTCAGTGAAGAGACCGCCCTCTAGGGGGAGAGCTCCGTACACTTCGTCTGTAGAGACGTGATAAAAACGCCCTTGTATTGACTTCTCCTGCCACGCAGCGCGAGCCGTCTCTAGTAAAGAGAGGGTGCCCAATACATTGGTTCGGGCAAAGAGAAGAGGGTCGGATATGGAACGATCAACATGACTCTCGGCCGCCAAATGCACCACGCCATTAATTCCCTCTTGGGCAAAAAGAGCCTGAAGCAAAGGTAAGTCCGTAATATCCCCCACCACAAGGCGCACTTGGGGTAGCTCTAGGAGGTCTTCGAGATTCGCCACATTTCCCGCATAAGTGAGGGCATCCAAGAGAATGATTCGGTACTCAGGATACTGCCGAACAAAGTGCCGTGCTACATGGGATCCAATGAAACCGGCTGCTCCCGTAATCAGTAAATTCATAGGAATAAATGTCAAATGGAGGGGACGAGTAGGGAGAGAAGGTATTGGCCATAGGCATTCTTTGCCATCGGAGTGGCTACCTTGCGGAGCGTATCTGCTCCGATCCAACCCTGTTGGTAAGCAATCCCCTCGAGGCAAGCGATCTTGATGCCCTGCCTTTTCTCGATAACTTCTATAAAGGTGGAGGCCTCACTAAGGGAGTCGTGCGTGCCGGTATCGAGCCAAGCAAAACCCTGTCCGAGTTGCTCCAAAAAGAGGGATTCTAAGGATAAAAAAGCTTGATTAACTGAGGTAATCTCCAGTTCTCCACGTGCGGAAGGGCGCACCGACTGAGCAATATCCAAGACCTTATTGGGATAGAAATAAAGCCCTGTTACGGCATACGGACTGCGAGGCTGTTTGGGCTTTTCTTCAATAGATAAGACCTGACCATCGGCATCAATCTCCGCCACGCCATAACGCTCGGGGTCACTAACTCGGTAGCCAAAAATCGTTGCCTTACCCTCTTGCTCCGCTCGCGCTACCGCCCTTGTAAGCATCTCAGGGAAGCCGGCTCCATAAAAAATATTATCCCCCAAAATAAGGCAAACAGCGTCATCGCCCACGAATTCTCGCCCTATGATAAAGGCCTGTGCTAAGCCATCGGGGGAGGGCTGAGGGGCGTATTGCAAACGAATCCCCAAGTCGTTGCCATCTCCCAAAAGACGCTCAAAGGCAGGGAGATCTTGCGGCGTGGAAATCAGGAGAATATCCCGAATGCCTGCCAGCATCAGTACACTGAGCGGATAGTAAACCATGGGTTTATCAAAGATAGGGAGCAATTGTTTACTCACCCCCTTAGTGATCGGATAGAGACGCGTGCCCGAGCCTCCTGCTAATACTATACCCTTCATTTTTCTGATACTGACTAGAGAAAAGATACAACAACCGCAAGCCACAAAAGAGCGACCCGCAGTTGTTGTCGTTAGTGATACGGAAAAGTCAATTAGTGACCTCCCCCCGTAGAGAGGAATTTATTGCCCGTTTCGTCTACAATCTGCTTGTAGTAGCGTGTATCGTAACCGGGGAATTCGGGCATAGCGCTCAAGCCGTGACCATTATCTTTGAAGCTGCCGTTTTCTTCCTTCTTCATGTTACCATCCATGTACTTTACAAGTAGATATTCGCCGAGAGACTTCCAGCGAGCCGTAGCAGCATCTGCCACAGTGCAACTATAGTTGGTGAGGAAAGCTCGTGCCTTGGCAGGCGACTCCTTGAGGAGGGCAACAGCCTTAGCATCGATCTGTGCAAGGGCATTGTCGAAACCATCTTCCAACTCATACTGAACGGGACGGATGTCTTGAATCATGGGAGCATAGCGTGCGTACGCCATATTAGCTACCCAGTTGTGGATCCAGAAAGCACTTGTCCAAGAGAAGTGCATCATGTCACCATTACCTACGCGATAGCACTCGGGAGTGCGTTGTATGGAGGCATACATGGGCGTAAATACGGCAGTATTGGCATCGTCTACACCAAACCAAAGGATACCACCTACCCCATCGGGGAGGTTGGGGCGGAGCTGAGCCACGAGTACAAAACCGGTTTGCTGCGTTGCGATAGCACGCTCATTGAAATAGGTTTTGCCGTTATATTCCCACGACATAGGACGCCAGCGGTAGGGTACACTATAAGGACCGGCACCGATATCTTGAGTCATATCCATCGGGGTGCCTTCGTAGTGGTCGCGCATCATGTTGCGTACATCGGCCACCGAAAGTTTGCGGTTGGGGATGACATAAAGAGGCATAGGCTCTTGGTTTACATCGCCCATAGCAAGAGCTTCGTACTTCTTCATACCATCGGCAAAGCGATTGAAAAAGCTCCATACACGAGCCTCGCAACCACGGAGACCATCGGACGTCCAGGGGTTGTATGCCTTCTGGAAGCTGAAGTCTTTGTCCTTACCCTTGAAGTAGCCTTTCTCCCGAGCCAAAGAAATTACATCCTTAGCATAGAGACAATTATCGGGGTCATTGAACTTGATTTGTTGGATACGAGCCTGATTGGCATGGGCAGAAATGGCATTGTCGGGAATGCGCATAGCCACCCAAACAGCCCCCTTCTTACCGGGGCCCTTTCCGATTAACTCCATTACCCACGCCTCATTTTTATCAGCAATACTAAAGCTTTCGCCCGAGCTGCGGTAGCCATATTCTTCGACAAGACTTGTCATTACCTTGATGGCTTCGCGTGCCGTTTTGGCGCGTTGCAGGGTTACATAGATAAGGCTACCATAGTCCATTATACCTTCAGGATTAACGAGCTCAGAACGGCCTCCCCATGTAGACTCGGTAATGGCAAGCTGATGCTCATTCATATTGCCAATTACATTGTAGGTATGAGCCACCTGTGGGATAAACCCAATGGGGGTATTCGTATCCCACTCGATAATCTGACGCATAGCTCCTTTTGCCCAATCAGCAGCAGGCCAATGGTAAAGCTCGCCGTAGAGAGTATGCGAGTCTGCGGCATAAGAGATCATTACAGAGCCATCTTTTGAGGCTCCTTTGCCAACGAGCAACCCTGTGCAAGCATCGGCTTGTGGGGCTAATAGCGTGGCAATTGCTGCGACGCTGAGGGTCGCAAAGAAAGTGCGAATCTTCATCTTACTAATGCTTTTGCTTATTATTCTCCCACAAATATACGACAAAAGCAGATGACCTGTGTTCACCATGCGCATCTACTCGCTATGCCTCTCCTAGAGAGGAGCTGGAGAAGTGTGTACGTATTGTAGATTAGAGGGGAGACAAAGAGCGCAAATAGTTTGCCACAATGGAATAGATGGCAATCCCTGCACTCACACTCACATTAAGGGAGTGTTTGGTGCCATATTGAGGGATCTCGATGCAACGATCAACACAAGCAATAACTTCGTCCGCCACACCATGCACTTCGTTCCCAACCACCAAGGCAACTCGCTCCAGAGGCGCGAGGGGACTTTCTTCTGGGCATAAACTACCCGTTGCCTGCTCTAGAGCCCAAATCTTATACCCTTTGCTACGGAGTCGCTCTACTGCCTCCAAGGTAGATTCGGCATGCTCCCACGCCACACTAAGCTCAGCACCAAGTGCCGTCTTGTGAATCATGGGGTGGGGAGGTAATCCCGTAATACCGCAAAGAATCAAACCCTCCAGACGAAAAGCATCTGCGGTACGGAAGAGACTCCCTACGTTGTTTAGGCTACGGACATTATCCAACACCAACGTAAGGGGCACCTTCTCTTCGCTGCGAAACTGCTCTACATCGAGCCGTTGCATCTCCTCTATCTTGAGTTTTCTCATATATTATACTATGCCAATGTGGGGGCGAAGGTACTCAAATTAGACCTAAAGCACCGCCTCTCGCTCCCATCATCAGACATGGATACAAGGAGAAAAAGGGGGAATTGCTGGGGAAAGTATTTGGGAAAGTCGTTAGAAAGAATTTGGATGGCTGCTTTGCAGATCCCCATCTAAGACGTTGATATGGCCTCGTTCATTGTACACCTTACCATCGGCTCCTCGGGCATAAATCACATAATAGTAGACGCCTCCCGAGACCGATTGCCCTCGATAGGTGCCGTCCCATCCGCCATTAGGATCCGTCCAATGGTACAATTCGTTACCCCACTCGTTGTAGATACGTCCATCAAACTCCACAAGCGAGGTATGCACCACACGGAACACATCGTTGATCCCGGGGGATGAAGTGGGACTAAAAGCATTGGGAACCTCTAGACGAGAGGTCTGCACCGAGGTGGTGACTTTGTCTGTAGAAGCACTGCAAACTCCGTTGCGGGAGGTCGCCGAAAGCTCGATCGTATAGGCACCGGCCTCCGTAAAAGTGTAGCTACAATCTGCTCCGGAATACTGGAATACTACAGATGAGTTTCCTGCATTCGCTGCCTCCCCTCGCACGATACGCCACTGAAAGAGCGTTGCCACCGGAGCATTGCCGATAGCATGCATCTCGATCTGTGCCGGAGCCGAAAGAGAGCGAGGTAGAGAGCCTTTGGGCAAAGAGTCGGCCTTAGAAGTAGAGCCAACTAAACGTAAGTCCCCATGTACTTCCACTCGCTGCCCCAATAGTTTTTGTGTATGAAGAGGCTCAAATGCGTATCCTAAGTCCTCAGAAAAAGCATCGCCTAAGAGGGTGAATTCGGTATCCGTAAGAGGGGCTAGCAGACGCAATACACCTTGCTGAGGCTGTAGCATTTGCACCCTTTTTTTCTCCACAAAGATAGTATTAGCGGCATCGTACTCTTGGTCTTGGTACTGCACTTTGTACGAGCGAATGATAGGCGTCAAAGAGCCTTGAGGCGTGTAGCAAGAGAGATCCGCAAATCCTCCTTCTGCCTTTAGAATCACTCGCTCACAAGGACTGTCGCTATCGACCTCTGCCACAAAAGGCGCTTGGGGAAAGGGTTGCTTTGCATAGTCAATAAGCCAGTAGTACGTATCAGGTAAGCCCTGCGAGGGTTGTACGAAATAACCACATCCCAAGGGAGGATTGACCAACAGCCACGCCGTACCATTGTATTGCGCTGTTGCAACCGGCTTGGCATCCCTCAGGCTTTCGGTATAGGTCATGAGTTGCTCTCCACTATTGGCTGTAAAGTAAAGCGTAGTTGCGGACGAAACCTCGTTGAGCAGCAACACTTTCATTCGCTGCCCCTCGGGTGCTTTTGCCTCCGTATAGCGAGCTCCTTCTACCCTAAGTTGCGACCAAAGATGGGGCGACAATCCAAACGAAAGGTAGATAAGAAGTAAAAAATAGTATCCCTTCTTCATGATAGAATAACGCCTGAGAGAGGCAAAATAGTATGGCTACAATAGGGAAAAGAGAAGATAAAGAAGCACTCCCTGCTCCCCCAAGAAAGAGGGAGGCAAGGAGTGCCGATACTCAAAATAAGAGAGAAAGATCTTCGATTAGTTCTCCTGCTTGATGGCAGTCATACCAATCTTGATTGCTTCCTCATTCATGGGGATGAGCTTATGATGGCGCTCGGGAAGAGACTTCTTGAGACCTGCCACCACGCTATCAAGTTTTACCACGGGAACGATCTTGAGAAGACCGCCGAGGATAATCATGTTGAAAGCCTTGTCGTTACCCAACTTGAGAGCTTCTTCGGTAGCGTCTACCGAGTAGATGCGAATATCATCGCGCGTAGTCTTAGTATGGATACCATTGGGTTCATAGATAAGGATACCACCCTTCTTTACGCGGGGAGCAAACTTATCGAGTGAGGGTTGATTGAGCGCAATAACGATGTCGTATTGGTTCACAACCGGAGAGCTAACCTTCTCATCACTTACGATAACGGTAACGTTAGACGTACCACCGCGTTGCTCGGGACCATACGAAGGCATCCAGCTAACTTCCTTGTTCTCCATTAGCCCGGAATAGGCTAGGATCTTACCCAATGAGAGCACGCCTTGACCACCAAAGCCTGCAATTACTATTTCGTGTGTCATCTTACTTATCTCGTGGGATTATTGGTTATCTACATCTTTAAGGTCTCCCAAAGTGTACTTAGGAGCCATATTTTCCATCATCCAGTCGTTAGCTTTAGCAGGCGACATCTTCCAACCCGTATTACAGGTAGCAACGATCTCTACTACAGAGCAACCCTTGCCGGCCATTGAGTTTTCGAAAGCCTTAATGAGTGCTTTCTTTGCTTTGCGTACAGCAGGCATAGTGTGTACCGTCTGACGAGTTACATAGCAAGTACCATCCAACTCGGCCAAGAGGTTAGACATAGAGATGGGGTAACCATTGCGCTTTACGTCACGACCATAGGGGCAAGTAGCCGCCTTCATACCTACGAGGGTAGAGGGAGACATCTGACCTCCGGTCATACCATAAATACCGTTGTTGATGAAGATAATCACGATATTTTCACCACGGTTGGCGGCATGGATCGTCTCAGCTGTACCGATAGCAGAGAGGTCACCGTCACCTTGATAGGTGAAAACCAATTTGCTGGGATACAATCTCTTGATAGCTGTTGCAAGAGCAGGAGCACGACCGTGAGCTGCTTCTTGCCAGTCAATATCGATATAGTTGTAGGCAAACACAGAACAACCTACGGGAGCAATACCCACGCTTTCTTCTGCGAGCCCCATTTCGTCGATTACCTCAGCAACCAACTTGTGCACAACCCCGTGGCTACAACCTGGGCAGTAGTGCATCGTATTATCGTTGAGAAGACGAGGCTTCTCATACACCAAGTTCTCCGGCTTTACGATGTCTTCAAAAGAGAGAACCTTTTCGTCTGTCGTATTCATTGTAATATCTTGTTTATCGGTTTATATGTCTCAGCACATAGCTAGCAACACGCACTACCACCGCAGGGATCGCAGCCCAGAGAAAGGCTAGTCTATTCCCCTCATCGGTGCGGAAGAAAAGGAAGAGGGCGATCATCAGTACGACAAGGACAAAGAATGCAATGTCGCAGATGGTGATCCATCGTTTGAGGTTCTTCTCTTTCATTTTCTTTCTCGCTCTCCGAAGTAGTTTTTTTTGACCTGCTCTCCCTCTTTCTTATCGTGCCTTACCCCATTCTAAAGGGGTAGATTGATACTATAAGGTATCTCTCTATTGCCGTTTTCTAAGAAAGGAGAGTGCTACATGCCAAGGAATCTCTCGTTACTCTCTTTACTTACGGTTAATGATACGTTCTTTGAGGGCATCAAGTACTTCGTCCGGAGAGAAGAGCATCCCTCCCATACGTCCGTAGTGAGCTACAGGCACGCGACCTTCGGCTGCAAGGCGTACATCTTCTACCATCTGACCGGCATTGAGCTCTACAGAGAGGAAGCCCTTTACCTGCTTGCTGAGGCGAGCAATTTCGTCATAAGCAAAAGGCCAAAGAGTAATAGGACGGAGAAGGCCCACCTTGATACCGCTCTCACGAGCAATCTGTACCACCTTTTGGCAAATACGAGCGGACGACCCGAAGGCTACGAGCACGTAGTCGGCATCATCTGTCATATATTCTTCGTAGCGAACTTCGTTCTTAGCGATTTCGGCATACTTAGCTTGGAAGCGTTCGTTGTTCTGCTCCATTACGGCAGAGTCGAGCTCTAGTGACGTAATGATGCGACGCTTACCACCTGTAGCACCGGTAGTAGCCCAAGGGCATTGCTCTTTGATTTCAGCATCGGTACGACGAGGCTTGAAGTCGGGGAGCTCTACTTTTTCCATCATTTGCCCGATGATACCATCAGAAAGCATCATCACGGGGTTGCGGTACTTGAATGCAAGTTCGATACCTTGGTCTACAAAGTCTACCATTTCTTGTACCGAGTTGGGGGCGAGTACAATGAGGTGATAGTCGCCATGACCACCGCCCTTAGTTGCTTGGAAGTAGTCTGCTTGGCTGGGTTGGATGGTACCAAGCCCCGGACCCCCACGCATAACGTTTACAACAAGACAGGGAAGTTCTGCTCCGGCGAGGTAGCTAAGACCCTCTGCCATAAGGCTAACACCAGGGCTAGAAGAAGAGGTCATCACCTTCTTACCGGCACCGGCACCGCCATAGACCATATTGATAGAAGAGACTTCACTCTCGGCCTGTAGCACCACCATACCGGTAACATCTTCAGGATTTTCTGCAGTGAGAGTCTCAAGTACTTCGGATTGAGGAGTAATAGGATAGCCAAAATAACCATCCATACCTGCACGAATAGCGGCATGAGCTAGTGCCTCATTGCCCTTCATCAGTTTAATTTCTGCTGCCATATCTCTTTGTAGTCCTTAGCTTATTTCTGAGTTACTTTATACACTGAGATGCAACCATCGGGGCATACCATACCGCAACTAGTGCAGCCAATGCAAGCCTCAGGATTGCTCATGTAACAATAGTGATATCCCTTGTCATTCATGTGATCGGGATGCAAGCTAATCGCCTGCGTAGGGCAAGCCACAACGCAGAGATTGCAACCTTTACAACGCTGTTGATTGACTACAACAGCTCCTCTAACTTTCGCCATTATTATCTATCTGTCTATTAGAATTATATGTTCTCTTTCTGTTCTTCCTTTACGTCCTTTCTTACGCATACGACTCTCACTCTGAGAGAGAGGGATAAGAAAGGGAGCCGGTCCACTAGCTGAGAAGCTATGCCGGGGAGGCTCTTTTTCATACATTCTCATCCGCTCTCCAAAGATACAACTAAAATCCGATACATACCTACTTAATGCGATAAAGATTGTTGCTAGAATGCCTCCTTTCAAATGGGATAATAAGAATTTTATATGATGATTCATTGCTTTCAAGAAGTAGTTAGCAAGAATATGTCAAAAATAGAATGAAAAAGTGATGGTATTCAATTAAAAATTTTTCAGGACATTCTTGTAAGAAAATGCCATCTGCACTAAGCAATTCGAACAGTTGAGTCGCTATTTATCGCTACTATTCCCCATTTTAAGGGGAAAATTGAAGAGGAAAAGCAAAAGAAGAATAGGTTGGGCAGAAAAAGATGCCGCTCCTTTGAGGATTTTTTCTTGGTTGAAAAAGGGGTGCATTACTGCCTGAAAAATAAATAAAAACCAAGCAGGAATTTTTTCGTTTTAGGCCTAGAACGGGAAATATTTAGGGCAAGGTTTTGAGCACTTTTTAGCCTGCTATCTCGCATGTGTCTCTCTGTGGTTAAAACGATTGGAGAAGAGACGTAAAAACCGCTCTCTGAGCTTTGGGGGTTGGTCTTCTTGCCCGTAGAGATGAGAAGCCGAGGGCAAGGGAGCTAGGGAGTCTACTTACGACTCTTCTTTACGAGCGAGAACAAACTGAGCCACTACAGGCAGATGATCACTGACGCCTCCCATATAGAAATGGCCTCCATAGGTGCGCTTTGGAGAGAGCTCTCCATCGGCATCCTGCTGCATCCAGCGACGCATCATCACAGAACGCGCACTTTCCCAAAGGTAGGTAATGGGATTGTCTGCCAAAAGCATGCTCCCACTTACCACAATGCGGTCGATTTGCTGCCACACTCCTCGGTAGCGATAGCTCCCGGGGATGACACCGGAGGGGACAAGAGAGGTGAGGTCGTACATCAAATCAGCACGATAGGCTGTTCGCCTCGAGGCTAGGGGATGTGCCCAAACATGCGTGATAGGATCACGTGGCGTGGTGTTGAAGTCTCCCATCACTAGGATGGAAGCTCCCGGTTCTTTATTCAATATACTATCGCACTTAGCTTGCAACAGAGAGACTACATCCTTTCGCTTACGATCCGAAGCCCTTTTCCCCTCTCGTCTCGAAGGCAAGTGTACGACCATAACATGCAGTGGCACACCATTGAAAAGATGACCATGCACGTATAAGATATTGCGAGAGAGTGTATGGGGGCTATGGGGAAATTTTACCTGAAACTCCTCTACCTTATCGGGGCAAAATAGGTCTTTGATATAGAGTAGGGCAACGTCAATGCCCCGCTCATCCGGGCTATGGGTAATGGCATATTCATATCCTCTTGCCCCGAGCGGAGTGCTGTGTAAGAGGTCGTCCATAACCACTTCATTTTCCACCTCTACCAAACCGACCAATAGGGGCCATCCGACTCCTCCCACATCACTAATTACCTCGCCCACATTGCGCAGCTTGCGGAGATAACGCTCTCGAGTCCATTCGTTAGCTCCTTCGGGGAGATATTCATAGTCATTCTTCCCCTCATCATGCATCGTATCGAAGAGGTTTTCTACGTTAAAGGTCATTACCTTAATCCGTTCTCCTCGCGCCTTTTTTATGGGTCTAGCCATCAGTAGTAGTAAACAAAGCACACATACGCGAATCCGCCATCGGTTCGTATGTATCATGGTCTTTTCCTCATCAAGAAACTTCCCTTTGCTGAAGAGAAGTATATAATAATAGTATAAAGCTTTTCAATAGCCCCCTCCCCCTTTGGAGAACGCGAATGAAAAAGGGAAGCCCTCCCCTTAGTTTTGCAACAAAGGGAGGGCTTGTAGATAGACGAAGGTAGATCTATCATTTTTATTGAGGAGGAGGCAAAGGCTAACCTTTCCTCCCATTCTTTGGACTTATTAGAAGTTCACACGCATACCCATTTGCCAGGTGCGTCCGAAGCCGTACCATACAAGAGCGTCTTCGCCCGTGCGGAGGCCTGTAGTTGCATCAACCTTGCTTCCATCGGTAGCATCTGCAATATACTTGGTGTTGAGGAGGTTATTCACTCCACCAAAGACTGTTGCATTCATACCCTTGTAGAGCTCGAAGTTGTAGCTAGCAGAGAGGTCTACGAGAGAGTAGTTAGGCATCTTCCAAGAATCGCCCTTGAAGACTTCTACCTCAGCACCCTTCTTAGTGAGACGGTTTGTAGGCTCAAAGGCTGCATAATTCTTGCCATAGTAGTTGTAGTTACCACGTAGATGTAGGCGGGGGAATACTTCCCAATCAAAACCTACGGCAGCGGTTATCTGTGCTGAGTTACCTACGTGTACGCCGTTAAGGTCGATCTGACCTTCACCCAAGAGCTCCTGGGACTCGTTGTAGATATCGTACTTAGAGATACCACCCCAGCGCCAATCACCAAGAGAGAACATACCGGTAAGACGGAGTTCCTTAGCAGGACGGTATTCCAAATCAAGCTCGATACCCTTGTGAAGAGCCGAGAGGTTGCGGAAGTTCCAGTACTGGTTCTTCTCTAGTACACTATTACGACGGAGGAAGCGGTCGTCCCATTTTGTGAAGTAACCATTGAGGTTGGCGCGGAAGACTTCGTTCTGGAAGCCGTAGCCGAGCTCTACCGTCATGATCTTTTCGTTGGTGAGGTGCTTGTTCACTTGGGTCGAATAGTTGAGGAACGCTCCGGCAAACTTAGGAGCACGAGTGAAGTACCCTGCGTTGAAGAAAACATTGTTATAATCAAGGAACTTATACGAAGCCCCTGCCTTGATGCTCCAAGGCATGAGATTTACTCGGTCACTTGCCGTACGCTTTACAAAGTCAGGTCCGTAGAGAGGGTTCTTGAGGAAGTTAGCATGATTCGTCACACTATAACCTTCGGGTACGAGATACCGATACCCTTCGTAGGTCAAAGAACCTGACAAGAAAGCGTCGAACATTTCGCTCGTGAACTCTCCCTGAGCAAATAGACCAGCCCAAACAACCTCTCCTATATTGTGGTAATCATATTTATCTCCCTTATTGAGCGCTGTCTTCCCGGCATCTACTTGAGATTGGAAGAGAAGGCTTTGGAAGTTTTGACCACCAAGGAGGCTGTAAACTTCTTTATAGTGGTCTCCGCGATAGTAGCGGCCATCAAAACCGGTGGTCAAGGTGAAGTTTTCGTCCAAACGATTGCGATAAGAAGAAAGCAATCCGAACCACTTATGATTGTTCACGCTGTTACCAAGGATTACCTGAGAGCCCTTGTCTCCATTAGCAGCATTGGCAGCATACACAGCTTCCCAGTCGATCAAACCATCGGGGGTAGCCTTAAAGTTCGTGGGGTTAGGACCTATAACATTACCAGCATTATCCTTGATCACTTTGTAAGAACGCTCTCCTTTGTAAGTTTCAATCCAGTTGCTATAGTAACCATTCTTATCCTTAAGTCCATCTACACGACGACCGCCACCCGAAGCTATAGAGGCATAAAGAGCCGTGCTGAGAGAGGACTTGTCATTAATTGTCCAATAGTGGTTCAAAGAGAGCTGGGGCTTATGGTAGAAGTTGTAGCGGGGAGTAAGCACCTTACCATCAAGGTAACCATACTCAAGGTTCATGCGTGCACCATCAGGGTGGTTATCGTATTGAGATTGGAGATGGCGAGAAGAGCGCTGATTGTGCCACTGAGGAGCACCAAAAGCGGTAAACGAAAGGGTGTGTGCCTCATTGATCTTCTTAGAGATGTTGAGGAAGTAGCTATACCCACGGAAGTCTGTTGCCTTTACGTAACCATTACCATAAGAAGTATTGGCAGAAGCCGTGATAGCCCAACCATTCTCCATCAGACCGGTAGAGAGATTGAAGCCGTACTTTACATAACCATCGTTACCAACCCCCATGAAGACGTTGCCGCCTTTCCTAGCATCGGTGTTCTTGGTTACAATATTGATAGTCCCCCCTACAGAAGAGATACCAAGGCGAGAAGCTCCGAGACCGCGTTGTACTTGCACCATCGAAGATACATCCGAAAGTCCAGCCCAGTTGCTCCAATACACCTTACCGCCTTCCATATCATTTACAGGTACCCCATTGATAAGCACCCCGAGGTTGTCGGTATCGAAACCTCGCATCATAATGCGAGAATCCCCAAAACCACCTCCGGAACGAGTAACATACACAGAAGGAGTGGACTTAAGAAGCTCCGGGAATTCTGTGTTAAAGGCCTTGGATTCGATTTGTTTGAGGGAAATATTGCTCACCGGCACGGGCACTTTGCGATCCTTAGGCACCACAGAAGCAATCACTTCTACCTGACCAAGGCTCACAGCGTCGGGAGTCAACAAGATTTTCCCAAGCTCTATAGTTTTAGCTCCGGTGCCTACTTTATCCAAAATAATTTGATTGTAACCAATGCTACGAATCGTAATCTTGGCACGATGAGGTACATCTATACGGAACTTACCATTGAGGTCGGTGGTCACCCCCCTGAGGGTAGATCCTTGCCCCGTAGTTACCGATGCTCCAATAATGGGAGCATTATTCTCAGCATCCAATACCTGACCGGTCACCACAACCTGGGCAAAGGACACTCCTACCCCTGCTATCATAAGCGCGATAGCGCAGAGCAAACGGAATACATTCTGTCTCATAGTTTTTCGTACTTTCTATGCGTTCATATTTTCTATACGAGTACAAAGGTACCCCATTTTTGCCACGTACCAGCCATTATCAAGAGAATGAACAAAAATCTCCCGAATCAAGAACGATGATTTTCTTTTTAGGAGGTATCAAAAAGACCTTCCTTTTTGATTGAAATGATGCATTGTGTCGGACCTTTTGCGAGAGGAGTGTGTTTTGTTGATTTTCTGAGAAGATTCTCTTTAAGTCCACTTGGAAAAAATGCTAAATGCTCTAGAGATTTAAATCTCGTTCTCCAAGAGGATCTTGATGTATGTTGCCGACATTGCTACGCTTGAGGCCATGGTTTTTCTAGAATGATAGAATCCGCCCAGAGTGTCGTTTGTATAGAAAAAAAATCCTACCTTTGCACGCGAGATGAGGTTTCCCTAGGGTAAGTGTACTCGTAGAGCGCGCGAGTGGGGTTACCTTAAAAGGGTGTCTTGTTACAGATTATAGGATTAGATTTTGCATAAACATATGAAGAAAAGAATTATTATCTCACTTGTTGCGTTGCTTATGCCTTGTGGCCTTTTTGCGCAGAAGGTTGCCCTAAAAACCAACTTGCCGCATCTCGCAACAGTTACCCCCAACCTTGCTCTCGAGATTGGACTCGGTAGTCGTACAACCTTAGATTTGTACGGAGCTTTCAACAACTTTGATCTTACGAAAGACAATACCAAATGGCATCATTGGTTGGCTCAACCTGAGTTGCGCTTTTGGACTTGCGAGAAGTTTGATGGGCTTTTCTTTGGCCTGCACGCCATGGGGGGGCAATTTAATGTCGGAGGTCTTAAGCTCCCTCCTCTCGCTTATACGTGGAAAGAAAATGTGATGGCAAACCTCCCCGATTTCCGCTATCAGGGCTGGTTCCTTGGAGGAGGGGTTAGTGTTGGCTATCAATGGATTTTGGGTAATCGTTGGAACTTGGAGGCCAGTATTGGTGGTGGTTACAATCACTTGTGGTATGAGAAGTTTAGTAAAGAAAAGTGTGGACCAAAGTGCGGTGAAGGACAAACCAATTACCTTGGGATTACGAAAGCAACTCTCTCACTAGTGTATCTTTTCGACTAAATTCTCCTTGTGGGAAGTCCTTATTTATTTACTATAACCCTATAGATAAAGTAACGATAATGAAACTAAATAGACTATTTCTCATCCTTCCTCTCTTGTTCCTCGGTATACAAGTGGGGCGTGCTCAAGATAATCTTTCTCATCGCTATCAGAACCTCAAGATTGTTCGCGTGAAGGATTATCTAGGGAAAACAAAGACTGTAAAGATTGATTTTGACTTTGATATTAATACCCTCGTAGACCTCAAATCTACGGAAATGCTCTTTGTTTCACCTCAGCTTCTCGGTGCTAATAAGGAGGAGCCGATGCTTCTTCCCGGGCTTATGCTTGCAGGCAACAATAAGTATCTTACAACGCGTCGTAAGATTACCCTAGGTAATACTAGCAAACTTTTTATGCCCCCTGCTCATCTTTATAGACTCAAAGACCTCAAGGGGCAGACCTTTGTACACTACTCTCAAGAGATCCCTTTCGAAGAATGGATGCGTAACGCTAGCTTCGGGATTTCTGAACAGATTTTGGGCTGTGCTAGCTGTCCTAATGTAGGTGTAGCACCCTACGTCTTCTCTCGTATTTATGAAGATCCTTATAACCCACAATACCAAAATCTTTACGTAAAGCCTGCTGTAGAAGCTGTCAAGCATCGTGCTGATAAACAAGAAGCTCGCTTCAACTATAAGCAGGGGCGTTATGAACTTCTCAGAGATTTTGGCAATAATGCTGCTGAGTTTAAACGTGTAGATGACTTTATTAAATCATTTCTTTATGATAAGAATCTTAGTGTAAGTGACTTTGCCATTGATGGTTATGCTTCGCCAGAAGGTAACTTCCAAAGCAATATCACTCTCTCTAAGAATCGTGCTTACTCTTTTGCCAATTATCTGAAGGCTACCTATAACATCGCCTCCAATCGTATGAAGATTAATTGGCATGGTGAGGACTGGGATGGTCTTCGCAAAGCTGTAGAAGCAAGCTCTCTTACTAACAAGAAACAGATTGTTGATATCATCGAAAAGTACGATACCGATGTCAAGCGTGAGGCTGCTATCTCTGCTCTTGATGGAGGAGCTACCCTTGCTAAACTGCTCAGAGAACTCTATCCACCACTCCGTCGTAACGTATATAGTGTGAGCTATGTAGTGAAGGGCTTTACGCTTGAAGAGGCTCTCAAGGTGTATCGCACCAAGCCCGGACAGCTCAGTCTTGAGGAACTCTTCCACGTGGCTAACACCTATGAGAAGGGTAGCAAAGCGTTTATTGATGTGTTTGAGACGGCTGTAGCTCTCTTCCCCAATGATCCTGTTGCAAATCTTAATACAGGGTCAGCTCTTCTTGAAAGTGGGCAATACGAAAAAGCTATTAGTCATCTTCGTAAGGCTGGTGACACTCCCGAAGCAAACAATAACCTCGGGATTGCTTACTCGCAGATGGGAGACTATAAGAAGGCTCGTGCCCATTTCGAAAAAGCATTGAAGCAAGGATGTAAGCCTGCTGAGCAGAATATTGCAGAACTTGATAAGTTTGAGAAATCCCTTTGATAACTCTTTGTAGAGAATAACGCTCTACAAGACTAAGGTTTTGCTTACATAGGGGTTGTAGCCACAGGGTGGTTGCAACCCCTTTCTTTTGTTTGGGGGTGTTTCGAACATAGGGTGATAGGGATGTGGTTGTTGTAAGGTTTCGCTCGCTTCCCTGCTTGCTATGGTGTTGAGAGTCGGGTGCTTCTACCATGTCTGTTAGGTGGTTATGGTTGCTTTCTTGCCTAGGTTTGTGCCGAGTATTGGGTGGTTTGGAAAAGACTATAGGGTGGTTGTAATTCTTTTCTTGGCTAAAGGGAGGAAGGAGTAGGGGGGAAGGGTTATTTACACGAACCCAATACCAGAAAGAGAAAGGCTTCTTGTTTCTATGTAGGTCTAGGGTAAGTGTGCTTGTAGAGCGGCGGGTATGGCTGAGAGGAGAAAGTTTCTCTTTTCTATAGCTTCGCGGTGTTTTTATGGGCAATTTTCTACCTATGGTGAGGAAGTTTTGTCCCTCTTTCCCCCGAAAAAGAATAGCCTCTCTTTCTGCTCAAGGAGGATCTTTGAGGAACCCTTGCCACCTGAAATCTTTCCCCTTTTCTTCTAAGCCTTTGTTCTTCTATTCCCTTTTTCCCGAGAAGATTTACCTCGCTTTTGCTCTCTCTTAAATAGGGCTCCCTTCTTACCTTTTGCTTCTTTGTTTTTATTTTTGTTATTCGCAATGTTGCCCCTTCTTTCTTGTGGTAATATCGCCTTTTAGTGCGGATTGACAAATACCTGTATTATCATCCTGTCTTGTATTAGATTGTTTTTTAGATTGAAGATTTGTCTCTTTTATGGTATTATTCCTGTTTTATTTTCTGTCTATTGAATCTTTCTTTCTGCTCTATATTGCCTAATATTCGTCTTTGGTTTTTCTTTTAATTGCTGGGTTCTATCCTTGTTTTGGTGAGATTTGTAAAATGAGTCTTGCAATTTAATGCTCTTCATTAAAAAATAATGCTCTTGTGTGTTGCACATATCCTCGAATAGTGTATATTTGTATTGCGAAATGATTTTAATGGAGGCGTGGAGCGGCATTATAGCTGGTTTTTCTCCTAAAATCTTTCAAAGAGGCAATATGAAGTTGATCTTGCAACTTGTAAAAGAACACAACTAGAGGGAAGCGCCCTTTAGTATTCTCCCCCACTAAGAAGGTAATAGATAGAATCTAACTTAAATAGTAAGAGTATGAAAAAATTTGTATTGCTGCTGACTACACTGCTTGTTTCAGTGGGTTTAGCGATGGCTCAGACAAGAGTCGTCAAAGGTACGGTCACGTCTGCTGAAGATGGCTCTCCCGTGATTGGGGCTGCCGTTGTGCTTAAAACGGACATGACTAAGGGTACTACTACCGACTTCGATGGGAAATTTCGCTTAGAAGTGCCTTCGTCTGCAAAAACTCTCTTGGTTAGTTTTATGGGGATGAAGACGGAAGAGGTTACCATTACAGGCGGTGATCTCAAAATTGTACTTGCCTCGGACTCCAAGGTAATGGAGGAGGTTGTTGTTACAGGTTACACTACCACGAGTAAGAAGGCGTTCACCGGAGCTGCAAGTTCTGTAGGTGCCGAAACGGTAAAGGCTAAGTTTGATGCCAATCCGATTAACGCTCTTAATGGTAATGTGCCCGGTCTCCAGATGAGCCAAGCCAGCGGTCAGCCCGGAGCTCCTACCACTATCTTTGTGCGTGGGCGTAACTCTCTTAATTCGGGTACGCAGCCGCTGTACGTAATTGACGGGGTACCTCTAGAGACGGGTGTGATGGGTACCCGTACTAGAGAAGGGGTGCAGGTTTCTCCTCTTTCTACCTTGAATTCAGACGACATCCAGTCTATCACCGTGCTAAAGGACGCTACGGCGACTTCTATTTATGGTGCTCGTGCTGCTAATGGTGTGATTGTAATTACAACCAAACGTGGGCGTGCCGGATTTAAGATGAACTTCTCGGCTCGCATGGGTTCTAGTATGATGCCCCGTACGATCAATGGTTATCGTCCCGTAGATGCAGCTACTTATAAAGAACTTGTGACAGAGGGGATTCTCAATACCCATAAGTATAGCTCTCTAGGGCTCAATTCTGTCTTTGATATTTACAACAATAAATTTTCTCTCGGACTTACTCCGGATGCTGAAGGAGCTGCTAAATTCCTCGAGTGGTATACGGATATCCCTAATATAGCCGGTGCAGGTACCGACTGGGTTAAAGAGGTAACTCGCTCGGGATTCCAGCAGAGTTATAATCTCGACCTAAGTGGTGGCGGTGATACACCTCGCTCGCCTCGTTACTTTGTTTCGTTCGATTATATGAATGATAAGGGTATTGTACGAGGCAAAGACCTTGAGCGTTATGCTCTTCGTCTCAACTTGGACCAAGCTCCTTTTGAGTTCTTTGCGTATGGTTTGAACACCTCTTTCTCAAAGACAACCACCAATATGGGTGCTGGTGGAGGTTACTTCTCAGATCCCATCACACAGGCTTTTATGCAAAGCCCGATGAGCCCTGTCAAAGACGAGAAGGGTAATTGGAATTTCAATACCGTCAATGGATACAACCCGGTTGCTCAACGTAGTAAATATGGGGATAAGAATATGGGGACACAATATCGTGTGCTTTTCTCTCCCTATGCTACGCTTAAGTTCAACGACTGGCTCAGCTTTACCTCTCGTTTTGGTCTCGATGCTTACTATCTAGACGACTTCGGTTACTGGTCTTTCTTGCAACCTCAAGGTCGTGATATGGGAGGTATGGGAGAAAATGGGCACTACCTCAATTTCTATACCACTATCACCAATACGTTCAATATCAATAAGAGCTGGGGTGAGCATCACCTCAACGCCCTAATTGGTCAAGAGGGGCAGCGCACTTATAATAAGAGTTCGTATCTTGCAGCAAAGAACTATTCTTCGGAAACACTTACTGATATTGTTCTTGCCTCTGTTCCCTCAGATGCAAGTCAGTATTCTGATGAGCTTCGTCTGCTCAGTTTCCTTTCCAATGCGGAGTACAACTATGCGAGCCGTTACTATCTCTCGGCTAGCTTCCGCTATGATGCTTCCTCTCGCTTCCACAAAAAGAATCGTTGGGCTCCTTTCTGGGCTCTCGGTGCTAAGTGGCGCATGAGCAACGAGGCATTTATGGCAGATACCGAAGATTGGCTCAACGATCTAACCCTCCGTATTAGTTACGGTACATCGGGTAACCAGGCTGTTGGCTCAGGGTGGTATGCAGGACGTTCGCTCTACGACTTTGGCTACTCTTACAACAATCGTCCCGGTAGCCTTTTCCTTCAGTTTGCCAATCCAGACCTCAAATGGGAGCAAACAGGGAAGTTTAACGTAGGGTTTGATACCCGTCTATTTGATCTCTTGAGTATTGGTTTCGACTTCTATAACCACGATACCAAAGATATGGTCTTCGAGGTGCCTATCTCAGGGACTGTAGGGCTACCCACCTACTATTCAGGAGTTGCTTATTACAAAAACATTGGATCTCTCAACAATAAGGGGATTGAGTTTACTGTGGCTGTTGATGCTATCAAAACAAAAGATACACAACTCACCTTTACACTCAATGGGTCGCACAACAAGAATACCCTCACCAAGTTGAGCAATGATAATCCTATCATCGAAGGTTCTCAGATCCGTAAAGTTGGCAACGATATCTATACTTTCTACCTCAAAGAATGGGCAGGGGTTGATCCTCAAACAGGGGTTGGCACTTGGTACAAGGGCAAAGAAGGTAAAGAGGTCACAACTGATTACAACGAAGCGAAAGAGCGTGAGGTAGGAAAGGCAAGCCCTGACTTCCAAGGCGGTTTCAAGACAGACTTCCGATACAAGAACTTCGATGTTTCATTCCAGCTTGGTTGTTCTTTGGGTGGAAAGATCTATGGTAATCACCTTCGTTATGACGAACAGGTTGGGAATGGTTTCGGTAACAACTATATCCAATATGTGGCCGACAATCGTTGGAAGAAGCCCGGGGACAATGCTTTAGTTCCTATGATGGTGGACGATCCTAAGATCTCTTGGAACAAGAGCTCTACTCGCTTCTTGATGGATGGTAGCTACCTCAAGCTCCAAAATATTATGCTTGGTTATACTTTCCGTGGCAAGTCATTCAAGACAATCGGTCTTAGCTCGGTGCGTGTATTCGTAAGTGGTGAAAACCTATTTACACTCACGGCTAAGAACTACCGTGGTTTCGACCCCGCAAGTGTAGCTGCCAATGGCATTGCTTGGTGGAATTACCCCGTACCTGCTCGCTTTACAGCCGGTGTTTCTCTTGGGTTCTAATGGAGTATTCATAATATAATAGACAGATCGTTATGAAAAAGATATTTGTTTCATTTATGGGGGTTATCGCAGCACTCTTGTTTACAGCTTGCAATATGGATGTACCCCTCACGCACAATACCGATGGTGATAAACCCATGGAAACAGTGCAAGATGTAACCAATGCACTCCATGGAGCTATGGAGCAGTTTGGTGGGTATCGCTTTATGGGGTGTAATTATGTAGCCACAGGAGACTTCTGCGGCGATATTGCCAATGCAAGTGCTTCCACAGGACACTTCCTTAATATGTCCGGGTGGACGTTTGACGAAAACTCAGGGGAGCTTGAGGTAATGTGGCAATCCGGATATGTGATTATTGTAGCTTGTACTCGAGGTATAGAAGGTGCCAATCATGTGATGGCTAAGGTCTCTTCTGATGAAGAAAAGCAGACTCTTTCTAATTGCCTCCAGCAATTTTACGGGCTCAAAGCTGCCACCTACTTCTACCTTTCCAATATCTTCTGCAAGGCTTATAGCGCTGAGCATGCTCCCGGTTTGGGTCTTGTTCTTGTAAAAGATGAGATTATAAAGCCGGAGCAAAAGGTGGAGCGTTCTACCCTAGAGGATACATATAAGTACATTCTAGAGCTTATCAATAAGGCATATACCTACGATAATAAGGAGACTAGCCCCTTCTTTATCAATCCGATCAACCTCAAGGCCATCGAGGCAAAGGTACGTCTCTACATGAGAGACTATGCCGGGGCTTTGGCCGCAGCCGATGCGGTGGTTACTAGTGATCCCTATAAGAAAGTGAACCTAGAGGAGAAAGATTATCTTGCTATGTGGCAGACTGTAGCTGCAGTCCCCGAAGATGTCTTCACCATTGTAAAGAGTGATAATGACAACCTCAGTGCCAATGCTCTCAATACACTCTATGGTAGTTATAAGGGAACGATTGATCTCACTTTCATGCAACCCTTATTTGCAGCGGGAGACTATCGTGCTAAGTTGTTTGATGCAGCGAAATCAAGAACCCTCAAATACGAAGGGACTCCTTCTGCTCAGGCTGTGAGCAACATCCATGTTATCCGCCTGTCTGAGGTTTACCTCATCAAGGCAGAGGCTGCTGCTCAGCTTGGTAATGTGGCAGACGCCCAGGCAGCCCTCCTCTATACAGCGAAGCGCAACCCTGCCATCACGGCAGTGGCTGACCTCCCTTCTACTAAAGAAGACCTTCTCAAGTTCATTGCAGAAGAGCGCATACGCGAGCTATTCACAGAGGGAAATCGTCTCTATGACCTCCGTCGTACTGAGGCTACTGCAACGATCGCAGGTAAGGCAAACTTTAAGGTTTACAATACAGTATTCCCCATTCCTGCTAGTGAAATCAATGCTGGTTTTATGACGCAGCAAAACGACGACTGGGCAAGCAATCTTCCCAAGTAATACTGAGAGCTACCTCTCAAGAGCGAGGGGTAGCATTTGATATCTCAACAAAAGTTAGAGCCGTGTGTCAATTGTCTTCGTACATTGATGCACGGCTTTTTTTGTGGGCTCAAATCCTCGTTCCTTTTTCTCTAAGCCTAAATCAAATCTTCTTTTTCTCTTGTTTTTCTTTTGAAAAAAGAGTACATTTGCCTCTGAATAAATGACACAAAGGCATTAGCCTTTAAGAGGGATTGAGCATTGATTTTGTTCGTTTGGTCGCTCCCTTTTATTGTTTAATTTATATTTTGGGTACCTTAGAAAATATGATGAATAAGAGGGTAGTATTTTTCTTCTGTGTGCGGAGTCTTTTGTTTTTCTCTGCATTGTTTGGAGTTGGTAATGGGAGGCTATTGGCACAGGAGCAGTTCGGTGGGCAGCCGAGGGGTATTGGTTCCGTTGTAGCCGCTCGGTCAAAGGTAACCCTTAGGCAGCTTAATAGGCAGGATACCGAGGCTCTTCTCTCATGGAAAAACCGGCAAGATGGCATTTTCTATATAGGGCAGACTATCCCGATGGAGAAGGGGGCACTCTCTTGGCAGTACAACCCCGATTTATCGGTTTGGCAACTTGAGATCTCTGCTCCTGGGGCTAAAGCACTCACTCTCTATTACTCCTCTTTTGAGATCCCTCAGGGTGCCCGATTGTTTCTCTATACTCCAACAGGGAGTGAGGTGCTGGGGGCTTATACAGAGGTCTCGGCACCCAAGCGATCGGGAGTGCACTTTACAACGGAGATGCTAATGGGGGATAGGGTTATCCTTGAGTACCAACCCTCCCCTCGCGGGGAGACCCCAAAGATAGAAGTTGAGTCCCTGGGGTATATCGTCCGTCTCCCCAGAGGGCGTGAGCTTCGTGCGGATGGTTACGACTATGCCGGCGAAGATAATTCCGGCTCTTGCATGGTCAATATCAATTGTGAGGAGGGAGAGGCGTGGCAAAAGGAGAAGAAGAGTGTAGCGTTTATTCAGACGAAAGTAGGTAACGATATAGCCGTATGTACGGGTACTTTGCTCAATAATAGCAAGCAAGATGGTGCCCCCTACCTCATTACGGCAGCGCATTGTGCTATCCCCGGTGAGGGTAGGCAGGCTTCGGCAGAAGACCTAGAGCAATGGGTCTTTTACTTCCATTACGAAAAAGAGCAGTGCGGCAACGAGAGTGCGGCCTCGCTACACGCAGTATCCCTTGTGGGGGCGGAGCAATTGGCAGTTAGTTCGCTCAAGGGCGGAACGGATGGTCTCTTCTTGCGGCTAAAGGAGGCGATTCCCCCCTCATACGACCTCTATTTTAGTGGATGGTCGCGCTCTTCTACGCTTCCCACTTCGGGGGTCGGGATACATCACCCCTCGGGAGATGCTACTAAGATTTCTACTTATACCGCCACCCCTCGGGTAGACAGATGGGACGAATCCTCCCAAAAGGATGCCCATCTCGATGTAACCTACACAGCTACCAAGCATGGGCATGGTGTGACAGAAAAAGGCTCTAGCGGATCGGGCTTGTTTGATGCAGAGCACCATTTGGTAGGTACCCTAACGGGTGGGACAGCTGCCTGTAGCGCGCCCGAGGGAACCAACTATCACGGCAGACTTGCAGCGCACTTTGGGAGTATGGGTTTGGCTCAATGGCTTGCCCCTGAGAACTCAGATCTTCTCTCTCTCGCAGGGCATTACCCTATGGGAGAAAGGGCTAGAGTACGTGACTTTGTGGTCTGGCAGGGGCAGCAAGGGCTGCATGCCTCTTGGGTCGCTCCCGATGGGGATTTAGGTTCTCTACAGGGCTATGTATTGTACGTGGATAATCAAAAAGCTCTATCGATACCCAAGGATAGGCAAACCGCTGTACTCAATTATGAACAAGAGGGCACGCATTATATCTCTATCACCGCTCTCTATACGGATGGTGAGAGTCGCCCCGTGGGTACTCATTTTTCCTCACAGAGTCGGCACATCTTAGTCCCCATAGATGCTCTAGCAGAGGGCAAAGTGCTTTGGAAGAAGCCACAACTAAGACAGGTTTGGTCGTATAATGCAAGAATAACTCCGGAAGAGTTGATTAAGGTGGGCGATATAGAGACGGCCTCTTTCTTCTATGTGGGGGTGCGCTACGGGGCAGATCAATTGAGAAATGCAGTGATGCACGGCAAGTACATTACCGCCCTTCGCTTTGTTCCCATCAGTGCCAAAGCTATTCCCTACCTATACATAAAGCAGGGAGATCGCACCTATGTGCAGAAGGTCGTTTTGCCTGAGCAACTCGGGCAGTTGCAAGAGGTTGCTCTTACCACTCCTTTTGAACTAACGGAGACTGAGCCTCTATTTGTAGGACTTCGATTTAGGGGGGACACGGAAGCACCTTTCGTTGCAATGACCCACGAGAGTAGACTGTTGGGGCGTAGTATGCTCGCCTCCCTTGATGGGGAGAACTTCTTCGAATACAAAACTTTGACCCATAGTTTGGCTCTAGAGACTATGGTCTCGGATAGGAGCTTGACAAGCAAAGCCGTAGAGGTGTATAGGGGAGAGTATCCTAGCGTATTCCCCTCTATTACAGGTTATAATATACTCTATGATGGACAGTCAATAGGGCAAATACAGGAAAAAGGGGACGAGCAGAATAGTTTTGTACTCCCCCCGGAGTGCCAAGACGAAACGAAGCTAAAGATAGAAGCGATTTTGTCCGACGAGAAATCCTCTTATACTCAGCCTTTGGTAAATGGTAGCCCCACTCCCCGTCTCTATATTGATGCAGGTGGGCATCCCTATCTGCTGGATTCGGGAGCTGTAGAGCGAGTTCTTTTTTATGATCTATCGGGGCGTTTGTTGGGAGATTTTCCTCCTCAGCAACTAGACCGAGTAACCCTCTCTCCGGGGCAATATCTCGCCCAAATCGTGCTAGAGGGAGGTGCTATTTGCTCGCAGAAGCTACATGTTCATTCAAATTAAAAGCATAAATGGTTTAATTGAAAACACAAGAAAGATTATGAAACACCGCTACATTTTTTCTACTGCTTTAGCTTTTGCCTTTGTGGCATGGCAGGCTCTCTCTCTGAGAGTGAATGCGCAAGAAACGGATAAGTGGACTACCGTACTGCACGAGACTTTCGATTCGTTTACCAAGGGGACTAACAACACGGCAAATGCCCCCTCAGAAGATCTCAAGGTCTCTGCCGACGCAACGCTCAAAGATTTTGACCTCTCTAAGTCGAAGGACTTGTACGAAGCCGGTGGAGCCGTTCTTTTCCATGGTGATAAAGGAGCCTTGCTTATCACTAAACCTATGGACTTCTCAGGAGAGGAGATCAAGATCACGATAAAGGCAAAGTCTTTTGAGACATCAAAGTATATCTACTTCCGCTTCGATAAGGAAGACTACGACTCGGAGAACGAAACTGTAACAGCTACCTACGAAGAAGATTACGAGGTGCTTGAAATACTGATGCCCGCCGGAGACGAAAATTGTGCCCTCAAGATTTACACGAAGGATATGGGGATCTTTGGTGCTGCACCAAGTATCTACATTGACGAAATCAAGGTAGAAGCAAAAAATCGCATAGAGCCCACTCCCGATCCAACGCTCGTTGTAACGCCCAATAATATCATCTTCGAAGATTGTTCTCCCAACGAAGAGTCTTATGCCAAAGAGATAAATGTCAAAGGGCTTAACCTCGAAAATATCCCGACCTACAAGCTAGAGCAAGCGGATCCCTCCGAGGCGATCTTTACTGTAACAGGTACACTGACGAAAGAGGGTGGTAAGCTCAGTGTTGTATTTAAGCCCCTCAAGCCAGGTGTACATGAGGCTAAGATAGAGGTTGCAAGTGGCGAACTCAAAGAATCTATACAGCTCAAAGGACGCGGATTGGGCGGCACCCCCGTAGCTGGATTGCCCACAGATGCACCTCTTACCGAGCTCAAAGAGGCTTTTGCAACAGAGGGTCTCCCTAAGGGCTGGTCTACCTCTATTGCCGGTGGATATGAGGATTGGAAAATTGCTCCTTCGTCGTTTGATGCAACCAACATGGTGGCAACGATGGATATTTCGTCCACACCTTGGGACTTGGGTATGGCCTATTTGATAAGTCCTTGCTTGAATAATCCCGAGAAACATATCCCTGAGGTTTCTTTCGATTTTGCCATGCTCAAGGGGAAAGCTCTGTTTACGACCACTTCGTTTATGGCCTATCTCATTGCTCCGGACGGCACCATGGGTAATCCTATCTTCGAGATGAACTACGAAAAACAACCCGACTATGCAATCCTAAAGAAGGTCACCGTAAAAGCTCCGAATGCTCCCAAGGGAAAATATTTCCTTGCAGTGGCTTACAAAGGGGCATCCACAGCCGCTTATTCTACAGGGGTAGAAGTGGATAATATCGAGGTTAAATCGATGGAAGATACAGCCACGACCGACCTCGCCGCAGGCGAAGCAAAGGTATGGCGCACGGCAAGCACGATTTATTTCTCGGATATGAAGGGCTGCAAACTCAAGGTATATGCTCTCGATGGCTCCCTCCTCATCTCTTTCCCCAAGGCTCAAGACGGCTCTGTTACCCTTGTAGATGCAGACCAACGAGTAGTTGTTCGTTATGGAGAAAAGAGCCTTTTGCTCTAATTTAGAATAGGCAATATAGATAAGAATACAGATTATGAACGCGAATAAGAGAATGCTACAATGGGGAGTTGCCTCCCTACTTTTGATATTGGCTTGTGCTTGTGGAGGACGCAGCAATATCCCTTTACCTCCAATAGAGAAGAGGGCGGAATACAAACTTCCCATCATTGATTACGATTTCGATGGGGGTGTAAACAAAATTATCAAGTTTGAGGCACAGCAGGGGCATCGCTACAATATGGCGGAGTCGGATGCCACTACGCTAGTTTTTACAACAGGGGACGAAGTTTATCCTCAAACGGTATATCGCCTAGAGAATCAGAGGATTATAGAAGTGTATCAACCCTGCACTAAGGGCGATACCCTGAAAAAAGATCTCTCCAAGATAGACGAACTGTTGAAAGCGAAAGGATGGTCGGAGTGGGCTAATCCTGTGCAGAGAGGGGAGTGTGAGGCAGCCTATTTGCAAACTCGTACCACCAATGGTCAGAGCGTGCAGATAGCCTCAGCGTTAATCCGTACCACTACGAATCATGTGAAAAAGACGACCCCGGGCGTGACGTTCCTTTTTGCAAGAGTGCAAAATGATATAGACTACAGCAAAGTACGTATGCCCGAGATTTATTTTGATGCTGTGAGTAAAACCAAAGACGAACTGAAGGCCTACTTTGAGGGTAAAGGGCAGACGGTTAGCTTCTCCTCCTCGTTTTTGCGTGTGAAGGTGGATAACGTAGCTTTCAACAACGAGGTGCTTTACTTTTTCCCAGAGGGAGAAGAAAAGTGTTCGCAGATCATATTGACTTCGGTGAGTTTCGTGCTAAACAAGAGCGAAAACATAACAAATCAACTCAAGGAGAGGGGGTTCGAGTTTAATAACGAGACGAACCTTATACGCACGTTCTACAACGAAACTCAAGATCTTTGGGCTTTGGTTCGGATCTATCCTGCCAATCAATTCACCCAACCCAACATCGTATTTACTAAGAAGATTCAGCAGTAATTGTTACAAGTAGGGCCTCACTCCCTCCCTCTTGGAGAGAAATACGCTCTCAAGAGAGGGAGAGTGAGGTTCGGCTTTATCGGAGATAAGAATCCCTTATTGCCCTTTTTGTTCAATTGATGCTAGGGTAGTAATTCTCTTCCTTAGCTGCCCGAGAGATATTTTTAGTGCTTCTCTCGGGTAGTTCTTCCTTTTTATCCCTCAGCTGTTCCCTCCTTTTTAGCCCTTTTTGTGGGGGCTTTTCTTTGATATGAGGCGTTTAGTACTTCGGTTGTTTCCCCCCTTTTGCTACTTTATGTTGCTCTTATCCTACTCTCTAGAGGGGTGGGGCCAGAGTGACACAACGCGCTATACCCCGAGGGATTCTCTGTTGGATGCAGAGGAGCTCCGCGATGATCTCTTGGAGCAAATGCTGGAGCTGGGGACGCTAGACGGCTTGGAGGCAAGCGAAGTGCTGGGCGAGTTTGTGAGCGATCCGGCTTTGCGTATCGATGTAAATAGCGTGACAGAAGAGGAGCTTGTGGCAACCGAGCTTCTTACCCCTTATGCTGCCCATCAATTTGTGTTGGCACGTCTGCATCGTGGGGGTGCCTTTCACTCTCTTCGAGAATTGAAACAAATCCCGGGATGGGATATACGCACTCTCCGTCGTATTTTGCCCTATTTCGTTCTAATTCCTGTGCGAGATCCGTCGCGAGTTGTGCGCTCTTTGGGGCAGGGATCCCTCTCGGGGCAACTCTCTTTTGGCGTAGCTCATGGCAATTTTACCACCAAACCCAAGACCTTGGGCGACCCTTTTTCGCTCGATTTTAGAGCACGGTATCAGGTGCGCCACCGACTCTCTTTGGGTGTATTAGGTGCGAGCCAACGTGGAGAACCCATCCTGCAACAACGTTACCCCCTGCTCGATAGAGGCGGATTCCATCTCTCCTTGCAGCTCCCAGAGTACGCTCTTCGCCAACTCGTTGTAGGGGATTATCGCCTTAAGATGGGATTGGGGTTGGTAGCCTATCAAGGGTTTATGAGAGGTACAGAGTTGCGCTTGGGGATGCCCCTGCCCACCTCTCCTGTGCAGGCTGCTCTCTCTGCCGATGAGGAGAATACCCTGCGAGGAGTTGCTACCGAACTGGGCTCCTCTGCTCTACGTTTCTCTCTTTTTTACTCGGATAGGAGGCGAGATGGAATACTCCATGAGGGCGACAATAGAGTACAACTCATGGCGACAACAGGCTACCATCGTACCCCTCTGGAGTGGAAGCATCGTCACCAAGTGCGAGAGCGGCTTGTGGGTGGGCGGATTGCCTTTCGTGCGGCACAAGGCTCTTTGGCTTTTAACTATCTCCGTATGGATTGGAGCGGGCGTCTCGTGCAGCAATTACCTCACTATGGATACCTCCGCGAGGCACATGACTTGTCTTATCTACAGCATTTTTCTTTGGATTATCGAATGACTTCTCTCTCGGGGCAGTGGCTTAGTGCCGGGGAGATGTCCCTCTCTACTCAAGGAGGGAAGGCGGCTCTTGCCTATGTAAGGTACCGCGATCCTGATAGGGGAGACTATACGCTTTCGGGTCGATATCTATCCCCCTCTTATATGGCTCCATTGGGCAATACGCCGAGTCGCTTCGCTTACCCCGGTAATGAGATGGGGTGCTACATGGCGGCGCATTTACCCCTCTTAGACCAACTTGATTTGTTACTAAGTTGGGATGCTTACCGCTCTCTTGTGGTGCGTAAGGGGGAGGTGGCGCCTTCTCGTGGGGGACTTCTTGGGGTGCGTGCGAGGTACGCTTTTTCGCCCCAATGCCTACTTTATACACAATATCGTATGCACTACGAGCAGAACAAAGGGCAACGGCATTCTTTGCACATGCGAGGCGTGGTGCCCCTCTCCCCCGGATGGAAAGCGACCGTAGGGGTACAATTCAAAAGAAATCATATACGCTACGCAAAGCGTATGGCTTGGCACAGAGGGTTTTCTACTTCGTTGCAACTCGATTATACCCCCACGGAGCATTTGCGCATCGGCGGATTGGGCGTTTTTTACCAAACAGATTCGTTCGACGAGCGAAGCATCTACTATACCCCCTATGTGCGTACAACCCATTTGCTTAGTACCTTTTATGGCAAAGGTATTGCCGGCATTGGATATGCGCGCTGGCGTATAGGAGAGCATTGGGCTGTTGAGGCGAAGGTGGTAACCACACTGCCGATGCAGCCGAATAGGGGCACCTCTCAAGCAACGTCGCAGACCACCGAGTTTGCTCTCTCGCTATCCCTATTATAGGCTGTGGGGAGAGTGCCTTTTCTCCTCTGCGTGATTTCTGAAATTTTCCTGCCCTGCACTTTGAAATTTTCTACCCTGTAATCAAACTTTTTTCAGCCAGAAAGGGACTCTCTTTTTGGCTGTCTTTTTTTTGCATTTCTACCCTATGTCCAAAAAGGGGAGGGGAGAGGCGGTTGAGAGGAGGGGTGGGAATCGGATAGCCCCCATGGCATCAGGACGTTGTTTTGGGGAGGAGGGACGCCCCTTTGCTGGATTTTCTTCCCCCATGAATAGGGCATTATATCACGATAATAAGCTACCTTTGCGGGAGTGTTTAGATAATTACTAAATCATCTCTAGATATGAACAAAGACAACATCATCTTCAGCCTCATCGAGGAAGAGCATCAGCGCCAAATGAAAGGCATTGAGCTTATTGCCTCTGAGAACTTCGTAAGCGAACAGGTAATGCAGGCTATGGGTAGCTGCATGACCAATAAGTATGCCGAAGGGTATCCCGGTAAGCGTTACTATGGTGGTTGCGAAGTAGTAGACAAAAGTGAGCAAATCGCCATCGATCGCATCAAGCAACTCTTTGATGCAGAGTGGGCAAACGTACAACCTCACTCAGGAGCACAAGCCAATATGGCCGTTCTCCTCGCTTGTCTAGAGGCTGGCGACACCTTTATGGGACTTAACCTCGATCACGGTGGTCACCTTTCTCACGGATCTCTCGTTAATAGCTCAGGTATCCTCTATAAGCCCGTGGGTTACAACCTCAGCCGCGAGACCGGTATGGTAGACTACGATGAGATGGAGCAACTCGCTCGTCAGCACAAGCCCAAACTCCTTATCGCCGGTGGTTCGGCTTACTCTCGTGAGTGGGACTACGAACGCATGCGTAAGATTGCTGACGAAGTAGGGGCTATCTTTATGGTGGATATGGCTCACCCTGCCGGGCTTATCGCTGCCGGTCTTCTCAAAAACCCTGTAAAGTATGCTCATATCGTAACCTCTACAACACACAAGACACTCCGTGGTCCTCGTGGAGGTATCATCCTTTTGGGTAAAGACTTTGAGAATCCTTGGGGCAAGAAAACTCCTAAGGGCGAGATCAAGAAGATGTCTCAATTGCTCGACTCTGCCGTATTCCCCGGAGTACAAGGTGGTCCCCTTGAGCATGTTATCGCTGCTAAGGCTGTTGCTTTTGGCGAAGCTCTCGACCCCTCATTCAAGGTATATCAAGAGCAAGTTAAGCTCAACGCTGCTACCATCGCTAAGGCCTTTATGGACTGTGGTTACAACGTAATCTCCGGTGGTACAGACAACCACTCAATGCTTATCGACCTCCGCACCAAGTATCCCGATCTTACGGGTAAGGTAGCAGAGAAGGCTCTCGTAGCTGCTGATATTACAGTGAATAAGAATATGGTTCCCTTCGATAGCCGCTCTGCATTCCAGACTTCGGGCTTCCGCGTGGGTACTCCTGCTATTACTACTCGTGGCGTGAAAGAAGACAAGATGCCTATCATCGTTGAGCTTATTGACCGCGTACTTCGTGATCCGGAAAATGATGCCGTAATTGCTGCCGTTCGTGCCGAAGTAAACAACATGATGCGCGAGTATCCTATCTTCGCTTGGTAATTCCACTATTTGTTAAATAGGATCCCCTCTCTGGCTGCTCAGTGGCAGTGGAGAGGGGATTTTCATATAGATTCTCTTGCTGCTCTGTGTGGTGGGGATGGAACGAAATGAACCTACGATTCCCTCCTGCTTTACCTATGAAAAACCACTTTCGACCTCCTTTCTAATTCCTTATAAAAGTCTTTGAGAGAATAATAGTAGTTAAATATCGAATTTCCTTTGATGAAGTGGAATCAAAACCGCCCCAAAATAATTATCTTCGCATTCGTTAATGAGAATGTAAATGAAGCACCACGATTCGAAAACTAAACCTGAAGTTTCCTTCTCTTCGATAGATATCGAAACAGATGTACTCTTCGCTGACCATCCGTTGCAATACTCGACGGCTGTGGCGTCTTCGCTACGGAAGCCCCCTGCTATTGTATCGCTTACGCACGATGCGCCTCGCCCCTTAGAGACTGAGGATGAGTACGCTATTGTGATGCCTCTTGATGGGGATCTTGTAGTGAGAGAGGCTCCCTATCTTGATAGAGTATTGCGTCAAGATCACATGCTCTTTCTTCCCTATTTTACGAACCTTTCTTTGCATACATTGGCAAAGGAAAGCTCGTTTTTGATTTTCCGTTTCCTCCCTAGTATTCAACTTTGTGCAGGGCGTTGCCCCAATAAAGAGCTTTGTGGTGTAGATTTGGATCATCACCGTCGTTCGGTGGCCTCAGATACCCAACTCGTTTCGGGCACTGCCTATCTACAGGTCAATCATCCCACCGATAGTTGGTGTCAAACAGTCGCTTCCTACATTAGAAAGGGCTGTACCACACTCTCTCTTTATGAGTACAAGTTGCGCGAGTACTTCTATATTTTGCGTAACTTCTACAACCGACAAGAGGTAGATACTTTCCTTGAGAACTTCCATTGTCGCAACGTGGGATTCCGAGCTTTTGTCTATCGACACCACCTTGATTGCCGCAATGTGGAGGAATTGGCTCAGATACTTGGGATGTCGCTATCAACCTTTAAGCGTACATTCAAAGAGGAGTTCAATTGCCCCCCTCTCCAGTGGATGCATAAACAAAAGGCTGTCTATATCTACCGAGATCTCGTCGCAAAGGAATTGACTCTTGCCGAGGTGGCAAAGAAATATCACTTCTCTTCGGTGAGTTATCTTTGCGCTTTCTGTAAGAAAATGCTCAATGCCACCCCGATGAAGATTAGTGGGCAGAAGCTATAGTTTTGCTCTTTCCCTGTTTCATGGTAGAGGGGAGAGGTGTGCGAGCCGGAGCAAAGAATTAAAGGCTAACGAGCATGGATTGTTGCATTATGTAGCCAACAATCGGGGAGAGTTGCTATCTTTGTTATCACGATTCTCGCTCTGAAAATAAATCTGAAGTAGCTGATAACTACGATATGATGCAAAACAAAAATAAGCTTCTACTAGCTACAATCCAGGGAACTGATCGCCCCGGCGTAACCGCTTCGCTCATGCAAATCCTCGCGGAGCACGATGCCTTTATCCTCGATATTGGTCAGGCGGACATCCACAGTAACCTCAATCTGGGAATCCTCTTCCAGACGACAGAAGAGGCTTCCGGAAAGATTCTTAAAGATCTTTTGTTCCGTAGTTACGAGATGGGCGTCTCTATTCGCTTTTCTCCCATTACCAACGAAAATTATACGCATTGGGTAGAAGCTCAAGGTAAGAACCGCTATATCATCACGGTGGTGGCTCACAAGATTACCGCTGAGATGCTTGCCGCTCTTACAGAAGAGGCTGCCAGTCAGGGGCTTAATATCGACAATATCCGTCGCCTTACAGGGCGTATTCCTCTAGAGAAGGATGCCCGAGCACCCATGGCAAGTATTGAGTTCTCAATGCGAGGTACGCCTAACGATCTAGATACCCTTAAGGAGTCTCTTTTGCGCATTTCGGCTGATCTCAATATGGATATCTCCTTCCAGAGAGAGTCGATGTTCCGCCGGATGCGTCGTCTCATCTGCTTCGATATGGACTCAACACTTATCCAAACTGAGGTGATAGACGAGCTGGCCATCAAAGCCGGTGTGGGCGACAAAGTAAAGGAGATTACCGAGCGCGCTATGCGTGGCGAGATTGATTTTCGTGAGAGCTTTACCGAGCGAGTGGCTCTACTTAAGGGCTTGGATGTGTCTGTAATGCAGGAGATTGCAGAGAATCTCCCTATGACAGAGGGTATCGATCGTCTCATGAAAGTGCTTAAGTTCATGGGCTATAAAATTGCCATCTTGTCGGGAGGGTTTACCTACTTCGGTCACTATCTCCAGAAAAAATTTGGGATAGATTACGTGTATGCCAATCAGCTGGAAGTGGGCGAAGATGGCAAGCTCACGGGGCGATATGTGGGCGAGATCGTAGATGCTCATCGCAAGGCCGAATTGCTAAAATTGATTGCCCAAGTAGAGAAGGTAGACCTACAACAGACCGTAGCCGTAGGGGATGGAGCCAACGACCTCCTTATGCTGCGAGAGGCAGGGCTGGGTATTGCCTTCCACGCCAAACCCAAGGTGAAAGCAACCGCACGGCAGAGTATCTCGTTTGTGGGACTGGATGGTATCCTTTACTTCTTGGGGTACAAAGACTCCATGTTCGACGAGACGCTCATCAATCATCAGATTATCTAAGGGAGGCTTTTCCCCTTTTAGTTAAATAAATTCTTCTCTATTATTCACTAGTACAATGGTACGTCACTTCGTTACCTTTACTCTAGAGGGTTTTGATTCGCCCACTGCTGCTCAATCCCATCTTCAGAAAATAAAAGTAGCTTTGGAGGCTCTTCCCACGAGGATTCCTGCCCTCAAGGCCATGCGTGTATATCCCAATGAAAACCCTGCTGAAGCCGTGGGCTTTATCCTAGAAGCGGATCTAGATACTTGGCAAGATCTACCCCTCTATGCCGAGCATCCGGAGCATCAGAGTGTGGTAAAAGAGCTCATCGCTCCATACAAAAAAGGGCGTGCGTGTGTCGATTTTGAGGTTTAAAAGAAAATCCCGATGAGCACTCTCCGAACCGATAATCTTATCAAGCGTTATCGCAGTCGTACCGTTGTCAATCATGTATCTGTAGAGATCAACCAAGGCGAGATTGTGGGGCTTTTGGGTCCTAATGGCGCAGGTAAGACTACCACCTTTTACATGACTGTGGGGCTTGTTGTGCCTAATGAGGGGCGTATTATCCTCGATGACGTTGATATCACAGACTATCCGGTATATAAGCGAGCACGCCTAGGCATCGGATACTTAGCCCAGGAGGACAGTGTATTTCGCAAAATGACGGTGGAAGACAACCTCCGCACGGTACTAGAGATGACCCCACAATCGCGAGAGGAGCAGGCCGAGAGCTTGGAGCGACTTATCAAGGAGTTTAGGCTGGAGAAGGTGCGTAAAAATCAGGGGAATCGGCTATCCGGAGGGGAGCGTAGGCGTGTGGAGATTGCTCGCTGTTTGGCAATTAATCCGCGCTTTATTATGCTCGATGAACCCTTTGCCGGCGTCGATCCCATTGCCGTACAAGACATCCAATACATTGTAGCCCACCTCAAAGAGCGTAACATTGGTATCCTTATTACGGATCATAATGTGAATGAAACCCTCTCAATTACCGATAGAGCATACCTCCTTTTTGAGGGTAAGGTGCTTTTCCAAGGTACGCCGGAGGAGTTGGCAGAGAACGAGATTGTGCGAGAGAAGTACCTCGGAAGAGATTTTCTCCTTCGTCGCAAACAATTTTCTTAGCCCTCTTTTATTTCTATATTTCTGGTAATCAGGAATAAAAATTCTGTCTATCGATAATCTAAATAGCTAGATAGAAAAAAAATATTGCTGCGTACCAATAGCTTGGGCTATCTTCGCGGCGTGATTGATTCAGATAGTATTTTGGACGGAGTCCCCAATCCCTTAGATGTATCTCGTATACGCGGTATGAGATGTAAGGGAAGGAGAGTTGATTAAACTTCTACCTAAGGGGGCCGTCTAAATAACGAAAGGTACTAGGGAGAGCGTGAGAGCTCGATCCCTCGATGGTATATCCCTCAGGGGGGTACAGATACCCGAGTAACCAAGGCCTTAACCCAAAGTCGGGGTTGGAGAGTCTTCTTTAGGAAGATGCTCCTTTAGTCTTTTGAGCTCTTTGCTCCTTAGTGCCCTCTCTTATTCCCCCTTCGCTTAGTTTTTGAGAGCTGAGCGGAGGGGGAACTTCTTTATCAGACGGTAATAATTCGCTATCTTTGCTGTTAGGACAAAAATAAATTAGATACAATATCATACGTATGAAGACGACTCCATTTACCGACCTGCACATTGCACTCGGTGCCAAGATGGCAGAATTTGCCGGCTATAATATGCCTATCGAGTACAATGGCATTATCGAAGAACACCTTAATGTTGTGAATAACGTGGGGGTATTCGACGTTTCGCACATGGGCGAGTTTTGGGTAAAAGGTCCCAATGCTTTGGCATTCCTCCAAAAAGTATCGAGCAACGATGCTTCCAAACTTGCTGTAGGTCAAGTACAATACTGCTGTTTCCCCACAGAAGAAGGGGGGATTGTAGACGATTTCCTCCTCTATCGTTACGAAGAAGAAAAGTACATGATGGTACCCAATGCCGCTAATGTGGAAAAAGACTGGGCTTGGTGCCAAAAGCACAATACCATGGGGGCAGAATTGGAAAATGCTTCGGACAACATCGCACAGCTAGCAGTGCAGGGCCCCAAGGCTACCGAAGTAATGCAACGCCTTACCAACATCAATCTCTCTGAGATTTCCTACTATACCTTCAAGGTTGGTGAGTTTGCCGGGTGTCCTAACGTGATTATTTCGGCTACGGGCTACACAGGTGCCGGTGGTTTTGAGCTTTATTTCTACCCTGAGTATGCAGAGAAAATCTGGAAAGCCCTCTTCGAAGCAGGAAAGCCCGAGGGGATTATGCCTGCAGGTCTTGGTTGCCGCGATACGCTCCGTCTAGAGATGTCTTTCTGTCTCTATGGTCATGATATTGACGACACCCACTCTCCTATCGAAGCAGGTCTTGGCTGGATTACCAAACTTGTAGAGGGTAAAGAAGAGATGATTGGTCGCAAGCTCCTCGAAGAGCAAAAGGCCGGTGGGCTTACACGTAAGCTCGTAAGCTTCGAACTTCAGGACAAGGGGGTACCCCGTCAGCACTACGAAATTGCCAACGAAGCTGGTGAAATCATTGGGGAAGTTACCTCGGGTACGATGTCTCCTTGCCTCAAAAAGGGTATCGGTATGGGCTATGTAGCCAAAGAATATGCTAAGGTTGGTACTCCTATTGCCATCGTGGTACGGGGTCGCAAGCTCAAGGCAGAAGTAGTAAAAGCCCCCTTCCGCAAGTAATTCGGAGCTTAATCTTGATGCAATAATAGTTCTAGAGGGTCTTCTCATTTTCGAGTGGGGAGACCCTTGTTTTTAGTCTATGAAAAAGTACTATTTACGCCATAGTTTACGCAGCGCTAGGTCGGCTTATTTGGTGGCAATACTCTATGCTCTTGCCATGGTTGCCTTTATCATTGTTATCTTTCATAGTACTACGGCTCCCTTGTGGACGCTGATCCCTCCTGCACTACTCATCCCCATTGGGGTTGTGCTTTACCTCCGTCACGACACCTATTACTATATAGATGAAAAGGCGTATCTACTCTATGCCGGCAATGACTATGGGCGTAAACCTCACGTCGTTTGCAAGTTTACCGACCTTGTAGAGGTAACCTATCTTCCCCATACTAAAGAGGTGAAATTGACCAAGCCCGGGGGTACAGACTATCTCAAATTAGCCGAGGGGAAAGACTTTGTAGACGAGATCACAGAGATCTTCGAGCGGATCTATCCTAAGGATGTGCATCATACAGAGACTACAGAAGAGGGGGATACAACCTCCCCAAAAGAGGACTAATGCCATGGATCTAACACTACAGCTCTGCCCCTCTCCTGACCTTATTGCCTGCTATGCTCAGCAAGATTGGGATAGTACCCTTGTGGTGATAACGGATGTATTCCGTGCTTCGGCTACCATTCTGTCTGCCCTCTACCATGGTGCCATAGAGGTGCGACCGGTAGCTACGGTAGAGGAGAGTTTACAACACCAAAACGACCCTGATTACCTCGTGGCTGCCGAGCGCAATGCACGGCGTGTAGAGGGGGCAACTCTAGGCAATGACCCCGAAGAATACACTCGAGATAGGGTAGAGGGCAAACGAGTTGTCCTCACCACCACCAACGGCACCCGAGCTCTTCACCTGGCTCAGGAGGCTGGGGCGGAGCATATCGCTGTGGGGACTTTTGGCAACATCTCTTGCCTTTCCGACCATATCCTTCGAGAGAAATTCAAGAGCGTACTCGTGGTCGCTGCCGGATGGAAGGGGCAACTCGCCGGAGAAGATTGTCTCTTTGCGGGAGCCTTACTGCACCATATCGAGGAGCGAAATGTAGATGCAAAGGGAATCAACGATGCCCTACTAATGGCGGAGATTTCTTTCCAAAAATATAAGGATGATCTCCTCTCTTTTATCAACCGAGTAGAGCACTACGCTCGTTTGGAGCAACTCGGTTATCTCCCCACCATTGCCGTTTGTCTGGAGCAAGATCGCTATCCCATACTCCCTCTTTTCGACCTAGAGAGGCAAACGCTACTACCACTACAATAGGGGAATAATAGCTCCCTCGAAATCCCCCTCTGAGTACTAAAAAGAAATCCTCCCCTATGGTTTCTCGCCATAGAGAGAGGATTCTTCTTATCTATTGCCTTAGAAAAACTTTCTATCGCACAGCCGTGTCATTTCTTTTCGTCGTAGAGCTGATGCCACCAAGAGGCATCGTCTTTGAGGAAACGTGCGAACCAAGCTTGTATGCTGGCAGTCCATTTTTCGCGGCGTTCGGGTTCGAGGATAAAGTGATCTTGCCCCGTAAATTCGATAAGTTCCACCTCCCGACCGAGTACCTTTAGAGCGTTGTAGAGGTTCACACTCTCGCTGGTGGGTACGTTGGTATCGCTATCGCCATGGAGCAAAAGTAGGGGAGTGTGGATCTTGTCGGCATTGAATAGGGGGCTACGGTCTACGTAAATATCTTTGCGAGTCCAAGGATAGTTTCCCTCCGCGGCAGTTGCGTTGTAACCGACACCCCAGTAGCCGCTACCCCAATAGTTACTGATACTGCTGATGCCGGCATGGCTTACCGCTGCTGCAAAAGTATCTCCCTTAGTTTGTAGGTATTGGGTCATAAAGCCTCCGTAGCTCGCACCAAAGCAACCGATCTTTTTAGCATCTACAAAGGGATGTTTTTGGCAAAACTCCTTGGTGGCTGCAATGATTTCGGTAGCGGTAGGTTCGCCCCAAGCGTTGAGGTGACGTGCTGAGAACTCTTGTCCATAGCCCGTAGTACCACTCGGATTGAGGGTGTAAACCACATACCCTTGTGCTGCATACATGGCAAGCGAGTAGGTCCCCTCTAATCGGCGAGATATGGGAGAAGTCCCCCCATAGTAGTAGATGAGCATGGGGTATTTCTTCGAGGGGTCGAAGTTGGGAGGGAGGTAGTACCAGCCTTCGATAGGAGTACCTTCGGGAGTGGTGTAGACGAATTCTTTGATGATAGGACGCTCATAATCTGCCATCTTTTCTGCGTCAAGGTCCCAAATCTTTCGTGCTTTACCCTTGTAGACGGCATAGAGGACATCGGCCGTAGTTGCACTTTGCCCGAAGTACCAATAATCGCCCGTATTGTAGGCAACTGATAGGTTTGTTACATAGTCTTCTGCCACGGGGAGGGGCTGTACAGCCACTTTCTTCATATCCAAACGATAGATATGACGGCGAGAACCATTCTCTGCAACAAAGTAGTAGTTGCCCTCTTTGTCAAAGGATCCTCCCTCTGCGGAGGGAGCAAAGTGTAGGGTAGGGGTTTGTACCTTTCCGCTAGATAGGGAGTAAATGAATATCTCGCCTTCGAAGCTGTTTGCCACCTGCTCTTGGGGGAGTTCCTTACCTACGCCGTCGAATGCATTGGGGGAACTACGAATGAGTAAATAGTCGGGGTGCCCGGGTACGTAGCGTGCCTCGTGCAGATCCACAAACCTACGGAGCAACGTGTCTACCTTGCCCGTGGTCGGATCGAATTGGTATAGGTCGCTAAAGTCGTAGGGCTGCTTCGTCCAATCTGTGGTGTAGCGAGCAAAGAGTAGTTTGCCCGAAGGGGCAATATCAAGTAGCCCGATATTTTCTTTCCCTGAGGTGAGCGGAGATTGTACTCCCGTGGCAAGGTCTATGGCAATCCATTGTGTAGCGTCTCGCCATGAGGGCATACGGTCGTTGGGGTCTCGCATGCGTATTACTTTTTCGTCCTTGGCATCGCCCTTTATCTCTTTGGCAAGATAGATCGTTTTAGCATCGGGAGAGAATCGGTATTCCCCTTGAGGTAAATCTCTGAGGAGTATCTTTTCGCTAGCTCCCTCGGGCGATTGCACTACGAGTAGGCGTTTGCTCCCTTCGGTACGTACGAAGTGGAGTTGGTCGCTTTGGGGGAGCCAATTGGCGTAAACCAGTTCCTTACTCTCGCGGATGAGGCGACCGTCGGCGTGCATCAAGCGCCCAAAATACTCTGTTTTGCGCTCACGCTGCGAGTAGTAGATCACGAGGGCATACTTGCCTGAGGGGGAGAGGCGCACTCTGGAAAGACTATTCCCGGACATCATATAGGCAAGAGAGAGCAATTTCTTCTGCTGTATATTCGTCTGGATGGGGGCGGACTCTGAGGGCTGTTCTAGGGTGAGGCGGAAGGCTTGTCGAGCACTATCCGAAGGCTGGGAGAGGCAGCGTATCTCCAATTGATGGCTCCCGGGAATAAGGGCTAGGGGGGCGGTAATCAGAGCAGCTGTGTCTGTAGCGGCTCCCTTTAGGGCTTTATCCAACAATACCCCATCCAAATAGATCGCCGTAGGGCGAGTGCCATAAAGGCGGAAGGTACCCTTAGAGAAATTCGTGCAAGAGAGCTGTGCTGTATAGATCTGGAGTGTACGTACTTTGGGTTTTGCCTCGTTTAGGGCAAACCATCCCTTGGCATCGGCTTTGATGGTAGGGAGTACAGCTGAGGAAGTGGGGGCTAGAGCCGAAGCATTGAGGAGTGGCTCTGTAGCCGTTTGGGCTGTTGTATCCGTGAGCCCAAAGCTGTGAGGCAGTGCAATTGCAGCCTTTTGCCGGAGAGAGAGGATCGGGGATTCTACCCCTTTTTTCTCTTGGGCAAAGCTCGCAATGGAGAGCATCGATGCCCCTAATAAAAGGATAAGTTGTTTGATTTGCATAGCTTTTCTTAGATTACCAAATAGTGAGAGTGGAGCCATTAGGTGAGGCAGGTGATGCAACACCTATAAGGGCAGATTGAGCTGTATTGGGGTTGTCTTGGAGTCGGTGGAGGAGGTCGGGGGCTTCCTCTTCGGGGAGTGCAATAAGGAGCCCTCCCGAGGTTTGAGCATCACATAGGAGCAACGTCTCTTCCGGCGAAGCGTGCGAGTGGAGGTGCTCTTCTACGTAGCGTCTATTGCGCAGTGCTCCACCGGGGATACATCCCTCGTACAGTAGATCGCGCACACCGGGCAATGCCGGTATGGCAGAGGATTCGAAATGGAGTTCTACCCCCGATGCGAGAGCCATTTGCATAGCGTGCCCTACCAATCCAAATCCGGTAATATCGGTCGCTGCATGGGTGGAGACTTGGGTCATTTGCTCGGCGGCGTAGCGGTTGAGTCGTTGCATAGAGAGGAGAGCCTCTTGGTAGTCTTCTTCGCGTGCCATCCCTAAGCGGTGAGCCGCAATCAATATCCCCGTCCCTAGAGGTTTGGTGAGAATGAGGGCATCGCCGGGCTTGACCCCCTTGTTCGTAATCACTCGCTGAGGGTGTACTCGCCCCACTACCGCCATACCATACTTTACGGGAGAGTCTTCTATTGTATGCCCTCCCACAATGAGCGCACCGGCCTCGTCTGCTGCCGATTGTCCCCCTCGCAGTATCTCACGAAGTACCTTCAAAGGCATTTGGGTGGAGGGGAAGAGGACGATATTGAGGCAGAGGAGAGGAGAGCCTCCCATGGCGTAGACGTCGCTCAGTGCGTTGGTGGCCGATATCCGCCCAAAGGTGTAGGGGTCACTTGCTACGGGGGGGAAGAAGTCGGTCGTGACGATAAGCGCTTCGTTTTCGTTGAGCTGATATACTCCGGCATCGTCGCTGGTATCGGTTCCCACAAGGAGCCGATCGGAGTGAGGAACAGGTAGGTCTGCAAGTATTTTGTGCAGCTCTTTGGGGTCGAGTTTTGCGGAGCATCCCCCTTGCTCCTGTCCCTCAAGCAGGTCGATTAAAGGTGGCGGTACTAGTTCCATTGCTTGATAAGATTATAGGGATGAGTGGAGAAAAGCCGTCCTGCGATGCCCTCTTTTTGGAGCAATTGGCAGGCAGGATCTATCGCGTCTTGGGTGAGGCCAAGGCACATCCCACAGCCTGAAGTAATAGCATCGGGTACGGAGAGTGCTCGCACAGACAGACGTGCCGACTCACAAAGCATGAGTGCTCGGATAAATAGCCGCGTAGAGCTAAATAGGATGAGGGCACTATCTGAGTACATCGTCTAAAGCATGGGCTAGTAGCTCGAGATCTTGGTTCGTATGGAAAGGCGAGAAGCCTATGCGTACACTACCGCCCTGGGCTAGGGTACCTAGGGTTTGGTGGGCAAGTGGAGCACAATGCAACCCGTCTCGTACAATTATCTCATGATCGTATCGTAAGGCATTCGCTATCTCATCGGCTCGTTTTGTCTGATGGACGAGAGAGAATAGGGGGCCTTGGTGCGTAAGATCGAGGGAGCGGAGGAGGCGCACATCGGGGTTCCGCTCTATTTGATCGAAAAGATTTTTCCACTCTTGGCGCGAAGTGTTCCACGCCACAGGGTGCTCTACGGCGGCGGCGAGGGCAGCAAGCCCCAACATATTGGGGGTACCTGCCGAAAATCTCTCGGGCATCTCGAGAGGAGTATCGGTGTAGTTTTCGCTGTGTATCCCGTTCCCCCCGACGATGAGAGGCTCGATACTTCGCGGATTACGGATGTAAAATCCGCCCGTACCTGTGGGGCCAAGTAACCCTTTATGCCCGGAAAATACGATATAGTCAAACTCGATCCCTTGGGGTATTTGGCTAAATCCTAAGAATTGTGCCGTATCGATGAGTAGGGGTATGCCCAGTTCTCCCCCTATCACTTGGGCTATCTCTTCGAGGGGTTGTATTACTCCGTTTACATTGCTCTCGGCATTGACAATTGCTAGTGCCGTACCCGGTCGAGCTTCTCTACGCAACCTCTCTATATCAATGCGCCCATCGGGGGCGGAGGGCATTATGCGCAGATTGAATCCGTAGCGCGTCTTGAGGCGTGTGAGGGGGCGCATTACGGCATTATGCTCCAGAGGAGAAATCCAAAGGGTGCGTCCCTCCAGCTGAAGGCTGCTTAGGATGGTATTGATGGACTCTGTAGCTCCGCTATTGAATACGATGTGCGTAGGATCTACCCCGCCTAGTAGTACGGCAAGGCGATCCCGTAGCTTCTCGATGGCAGCTGTGGCATGCAGAGTTGCGGGGTCTGTGCTCCTACCATAACTGCCGATGGGGTGTTCGTAGTAATGGGCCAATACCTCTTGTAGCTCGGGACTCTTGGGCCATGAGGTAGTACCACAATCGAAGTAATGTAGGGAGTTTTGGGACATAAACAGGAGGGTTAAGGGGTTACAAGGCGAGAGGCTTGGCGCATATATTCGGCAATAACAAGCATATTGGAGATGGTACCTACCGCTATCTTGTCGCGAAATTCGAAGTAATCTACACAGGTACCGCAGAGTATCACCTCTACACCATGCTCCTTGTGTAGGCGAGTAAGAGTAGCCCCGGTATCTGTGTCTTTATCCGCTAGGAGTACCCCACGATTGTAACAAACAATGCGATTGGGTTTGCGCTCTACTCCTTCAAGTGCGTTGACAAAAGCACGAGCCAAGATACGCCCTAGTTCGTCATCACCTCGCCCCATGGTATCACTCGATAGCACAACGGTGTAGTCTTCGCTGCCTGATTCTTTTTTCCCTATAGGCCTACAACTTTCTTCTTCTAGGGTAAAACGCAGAGAAGTGTAGCCCTGTAATTCTTCCGTTTCTAGCGAGGATGCTATCTGACGAATGTAGTCTGTGAGATTTTGACATGCCGTAGCGTTGTCGGTTAGAACCTGCCATTCGCCGGAAAATCCCTCGCTATTGAGTGCCTTTTTGAGGAGGATGAGCGGCATGGGACAGAGCTTGCCGCGTGTGTCTACTGTGTTCATAATGATGGGATTAAGAGAATTATTATGATAACTTTTCCATGGCTCGTTCCCACTCAATCATCGCTTCGTCGAGTTTTTTGCGAGTCGTATCGTATTCATTGTAAAGAGGGCTGTCAATGGGGAGGTTGGGGGCAGAAAGTTCGCCCTCGAGACGTGTTAGTTCCTGTTCGAGAGAGGCTACTTTTTTCTCGATCTCTTCGGCCGCTTTCTCCAGATTGCGCTGCTGCCTAGCTCGTTCTTTTTGGGCTTGATAGTCCTCTTTTACAGAGCTTTTTGTAGGAGCTGAAGGGGTGGGTTTGCTCGTGTTTTTAGGCGTCTCAAGCTCATGCAAACTCTCCATCCTTCGTTTGGCAAGATAGTCGTAAATGCCTCCGAGGTGGGGGATTACCTTCCCGTGTGAGAACTCGTACACTTGCTCTACCAAGCCATCGAGAAAGTCACGATCGTGCGAGACGACTACCACAGTGCCCTCAAAGTTCTTAATTGCCTCCTTCAAGACATCCTTAGAACGCATATCAAGGTGGTTGGTCGGTTCGTCTAAGATCAGCAGGTTGGCAGGCTCAAGTAGAAGTATCAAAATGGCGAGTCTTGCCCTTTCACCTCCGCTCAGTACGGATACGGGTTTGTCTGCGAGTTCCCCTCCAAACATAAAGGCTCCTAGGAGGTTGTTGATCTTGTCTCGCACGGGGCCTCGGGCGGCACGATCTACTGTATCTCGTATGGTTAGGTTGGGGTCAAGCTCTTGAGCTCTATTTTGAGAGAAGTAGGCAATGTGAATGTTGTGCCCTATCTTGAGCGAGCCCGTGTAGTCGTTGATCTGTTGCATGATGCACTTGACCATCGTGGACTTGCCAGCACCATTTTTGCCAACAAAAGCTACCTTGTCTCCACGGCGGAGGGTAAAGGTGGCATGATCGAATACCTGATGGGCCCCATAGGCCTTGCCTACGTCTTCTACAATGATGGGGAAGTCTCCTGAGCGTTCAGCAGGGGGGAAGCGGAAGTGAATATGCGAGAGATCGAGTTCGTCTAGCTCAATCAATTCTATTTTCTCTAGCTGCTTGATGCGGCTTTGTACCTGTATCGCTTTGGTGGCTTGGTAGCGGAATCGCTCAATAAAAGCCTCTATCTCCTCAATCTCCTTGCGCTGATTCTCGTAGGCTCGGCGTTGGTACTCGAGTCGCTCTTGGCGTAGGGTTACGTACTGAGAGTAGTTGGCTTTGTAGTCGTAGATGCGTCCAAGCTCTATCTCTATGGTGCGTGTGGTGGTGGCATCAAGGAAGGCGCGGTCGTGGGAGACGAGTAGTAGGGTGGCTCCCGAGGTTTTGATGAATTGCTCCAACCATTCTATGGACTCAATGTCAAGGTGGTTGGTCGGTTCGTCTAAGAGAAGTATATCGGGTCTTCTTAGCAATATCTTGGCAAGCTCGATGCGCATGCGCCATCCGCCACTAAACTCGGAGGTAGGTCGCTCAAAATCTGTGCGCTCAAATCCGAGTCCTACAAGGGTGCGCTCTGCCTCGGCTTCGTAGTTGTCTTGCCCCATGAGGTTTAGTCGATCGCTTTCGTGCGAGAAGCGTTCGATGAGATCTTGATACTCGGGCGTATCGTAATCCGTCCGCGTTGCCATCTCGTCGGCAAGTTGGGCTACACGCTCTTTGATGCGGGCTACATCCTCAAAAACAGTCTTTACCTCTTCGATAACGGTGCGCCCATCCGTAAGTTGCATTACTTGTGGTAGGTACCCTATCTGTAGATCTTTGGGATGGGTAACGGATCCGCTGGTTGCCTCTCTAAGCCCGGCAATCAATTTGAGAAGAGTAGACTTCCCTGCTCCGTTTTTCCCTACAAGGGCTACACGCTCTTTGGGGGATACGACAAATGAAACGTCGTTGAAAAGAAGTTGTTTGCCAAAGTCTATTGTGAGGTGTTGCACCGAAATCATAGTTGCTCCTGGATGCGTTTGATGATGTTATATGCTTGGAATATCCCTTGTTCGCCGGCTAGGCTGAGATCGGCTATTGCCTTATCTTTTTGTCCCATAGAGAGGAGTAGAAGCCCGCGATTGAAGTAGGCCTCCGGGAGGAGAGTGCCTCCCAGTGTAATAGCTTGGGAGTAATCTTCGAGAGCTTTTTCCTTCTGTCCCAAAGAGAGATGTACGATGGCTCTATTGTAGTAAGCGTAGGCAAACTTGGGGGCTAGCTCTATGGCTTTGTCAAGGTCGCCCAAAACGGTATCCATCCCTCGTAGGGTTGGGGAGGCTTGTTCCCTCTGTGTGGGAATGCTTATCCCTAATCCGTTGTGCAACTCTTGAGAGGGAGCACTTAGGGATGGCGTGGAGAGGGTGGTGTGCTGTCGCACCTCAAGGCGTCGAAGCCATGCTGCCGAACGCACGAAGTAAGCTAGTGGATTCTTTTTGTCTAGCAAGAGGGCGTGGTCGAAGTCGTCTATCGCTCTGTCAAAGTCTATGAGAAGTAGAGAGGTAATGCCCCTACGGAGGTAGAAGTTGGCCTCTTCTTTGGGTTGAGCATCGAGGGCGGAAAGGGATTGACGCAGTTCAGTTGTGGCTACGCTATCAAGGATGCGATTGCTCGGAGCCACCAACAAACGAGGTAATTGTGTAGGGTGGGCTTCGTTATAAGAGGTTACTTCCTGACTGTAATATACTCTAGGAGGAATACCGGGCTGAGGAGTAGCGTGGTAGTAATTGAGAGAGAAGGCTCCAAAAGGTACGATAGCTACATCGGCATCCTGCACCCTCCCGCGGAGCGACTGGGGTAGAGTAGTTGTTCCTCCCATGGTAGAAGCGGAGAGCGAGGTCTCTACAAGTTCGTTGTACCTCTCAATGGCTTCTTCTGTTTCGCTTCGGGTGGATTTGGATGTGTTTGATGCCTTTTTCTTTACCTGTTTCTTCTGCTGCTGGTAGGCTTGCCAACTATCTCTATCGGCACCTGCAGCGTCTCCTAGTCCTCGTTTGGCATCTGCTCGGGCTAGTAGTCCCATCTGGAAGTTGGGATGCTTCGTGAGCACTTTGTCGAAACTCTTGAGTGCCGTGCGAAAGTCTCCTACCTCAAGACTCAGTAGCCCTCTATTGTAGAGAGCCATGTAGTTATTGGGCTGTACCTCTAGTACTACGGCGAGATCTTCGAGGGCATTGTTGGCATCTCCCACAGTAGCGCGGAGCAAGGCGCGGTTGTAACGTGCTACGGGGTCGGAGGGGGCTAGGTTGATAGCTGCGGTATAATCCTCTATGGCTCCTACATAGTCATTGAGTTGATAGCGAGTGAGACCGCGGTTGATGTAGTTGTTTTTGTCATCGGGAGCAAGCAGGAGGGAGCGGTTAAGATCGAGGAGCGCGCTCTTGTAATCCTCTTTTTTAGACGCGAGCATGGCACGAAAAGCATAGGCTTGTGCCTGTGTGGAGTCAAGGGCGAGAGAGCGATTAAGTTCCTCTGTCGCTTGTAGCGTATCTTGCTGATTGAGCAGAATATCGGCACGCAGGAGGTGGGCTATTGCGTGCTTAGGATGTCTTTTGATTAGGGTAGAAATGGTGGTGTCGGCAGCATTGTATTGCTTGTCGGAGAGCTGAGCCGCAGCAAGATTGAAAGCGATCTCGGCATCGTCCGGAGCTAAAAAAAGAGAATGCTTGAGATCACTTATTGCCCCTTTGTATTCGCCCAAAGAGTGACGTACTACGCCTCGCAGTACATAGGCTCGGGATATAAAAGCATTGCGCTCTAGGGCTAGAGAGGCATCCAATTCTGCTCCGCGATAGTCCCCAAGCATGTACTTAGAGACGGCACGGTGGAAGTAAGGCTCTGCCATCCAGGGGCGTACCTCTATTACCTGATTGAAGTAGCCGATGGATACAATGTAGTCTTTGAAGTAGAGTGCATTCTGCCCAATGGTCATTACTCGGTCTACGTCGAGTTGTGCCTTAGCCCCCCACAAGAGACTAAGTAATGCCCCTAGGGTAATCAGTGTACAGCGTAGCCCTCTCATGTCTTTATGCCCTTTCCCGAAAAAGATATTAGCGGCGCATCCCTTTTTTCTGAGGGGCTGCCACTACAGGATAGCCGGGGTAACTCTTGCCGGATGCAATGCGTGCCAACTTGTTTTTGAGCAGACTTTTTCGGAGTGTGCTCACGTGGTCGGTAAAGAGTTTTCCCTCCAGATGGTCGTACTCGTGCTGAACGACCCGACCCGCAAAGCCCGTGAGGTGGCGAGTTTGAGGAGTAAATTGTTCGTCGAGATATTCTATTGTAATCTCCTTGGGTCGCTCTACTCGCTCATGGATCCCGGGGAGGCTGAGGCATCCCTCTTCCTCAGAAAGGGTCTCCTCGCTCAACTCTGTAATGCGAGCATTGATCATTACAGTTTTGAAGTCTTTGCACTCGGGGAAGTATTCTGCCATGGGCGAGGCGTCAATCACAAGAAGGCGGATCGACTTGCCAATTTGGGGGGCAGCCAGTCCGATGCCGTCGCTTTCGTACATACTCTTCCACATCTCGGCAATAAGCCCCGATAGGTTGGGATATTCCGGAGTTATATCTTGTGCCACTTCGCGTAATACAGGGTGACCGTAGAGATAGATAGGTAGCATATTATTGGGTGTTTAGTTATTTCTGTTTAGGGGATAGGGGGGAGCATCGGAGTAGGCAAGAGACTCCATATACGATTGCAGAATAATGATAGCACTCACCTCGTCTACCAATGCTTTGTTGCGTCGTTTTTGTTTCCCTATTCCGCTCTCTAATATCGTTTTTTGGGCAAGGCAGGAGGTGAACCTTTCGTCGTAGTAGACGATGCGGAGCTGAGGAAAGCGTTTTTCTAGCTTCGCAACAAAAGGACGGATGTAGCGCATAGATTCGCTCTCTTCGTTGTTCATTTGCCGAGGGTAGCCCACTACTACAAGGTCTACTCCCTCTCGGGGGATATACTCGGATAGGTACTGAAGTAATTCGGACGAAGCCACCGTCGCAAGGCCTCCCGGAGTGATTCTGAGCGGATCGGTTACGGCTAGTCCCGTACGCTTCTTGCCATAGTCTATTGCTAGTATTCTGCCCATAATGATGCTTACAAAGATACGTTATTCTCCCCAATCTTAGGGGCTAATTTGGTGTATAAATGGGGGAGAAAAAGTCGTATCGCTAAATAAAAAGAGCTACCAACTTCCCTCTCTCGGAGGCGAGTCAGCAGCTCTTCTAGAGACAAAACCGCACTGTGAATTGTGAAAACTCCTATAATCAGGATTAAAGCGTGTCGGCACTTTTGTAATCCGCCTCGTGCACACAAGGTGTACCAACGGCCCGCCATTGTTGCCAACAACATCTCGGTAAACACAAAACACTTGATGAGTTTCCCAATTTGACAAGTGCGGTTTTTATTTCGACTTATCAATGCTTAAATGAAAGATCGTCTTCTATTCTGTTACCACAAAGATAGTAATTAATCCGACAAAAACAAGGGATAAAGAGAAAGAAAGCCCCCCTTAACTGCAACCTTTCCCCTCCCCGTAATGAAAGGGGAGAGGATGGGGTGCAGACTTTATGATATGAGGGAGGTTTTCTCCCCTCTGGGGAGCTTTTTTACAGATTTATGTGGATGCTTAGCCAACAATGCAGGCATTGCTATCTAGAGATGCCATGGCGGTGATATTTACAATATCCTTGACAGAGGCGTCGTGGTCGGCAAAATAGATGGGGCGAGCAAGCCCTACCTGTATGGGCCCTACCACCTCGTCTGCATTGCCTACAGCTTTGAGGAGTTGGTAGCAGGCGTTCGCTGCTGAGAGTCTTGGGAAGACGAGTACGTTGACCTGCTTGCCTTTGAGCTTGTTTTGAGGGTATTTGGCATCGCGTTGTGCAAGCTGAAGAGCCGTTTGTATCTGCATCTCTCCATCTACGGATAGGTCGGGGTAACGCTCGTGTAGGAGGGCAACAGCTCGGCGAGCTTCGCAAGAAGACTCTGCATCGTCGCTACCAAAGTCGGAGAAACTGATGAGAGCAATGTTGGGTTGAAGCCCAAAGCAACGCACTTTTTCCGCAGCAAGTACCGAAATATCAACCAGGCTCTCGGCACTGAGATTGCGGTTAATGAGTGTATCAACAAGGAATAGCGGACCCGACTTGAGGGTTACAAGGTGCATGGTTGCAAAGTGATTATGCCCCGGAGCTAGCCCTACTGTGGAGCGCGCTACCTCGGATAGGTAGGAATAATTGGAGTACAACCCCGTGAGCATGCCATCAGCATCTTGATTTTGCACCATCATCATGCCAAAATAATTGGGGTCATACATTTTGTCGAGAGCCTCTCTGAAGGTGCCCCCCTTTCGCCAGTTTTGCTCTGCGTAGAGCTGAGCGTAGCGGTGGCGAGTCTCCTTGAATGCATCGGAGCGGTGGTTGATGATTTGGATGCCAGTTAGATCGAGATCGTCATGCTTAGCCATATCCTGAATATGGGATTCGTCGCCTAAGATGATAGGCTTTGCAAGCCCTTGATGGAGTACCTCCACGGCTGCTTTTAGTACCGTGTCGCTCTCTCCTGCGGCATAGACCATCGTGCGGGGCGCTTGGCGAGCAGAGTCGTGCAAGCGGCGCATAAGGTGATTCATCTGCCCCAGACGAGCCATGAGTTCGCCTTCGTATGCCTCCCAGTCTGTAATCTCTTTTTGCGCTACACCCGATGCCATGGCAGCTCGTGCTACGGCGGTGGAGACGCGTACAATCAGTCGGGGGTCTACAGGTTTGGGGATAAAGTAATCGGGCCCGAAGTGCAAGCGCACATTGCCATAGGCTTGACTCACCTCCTCGGGTACAGGCTCCGAAGCTAGTTCGGCAATGGCAAGGGTAGCGGCCTTTTTCATCTCCTCGTTGATGGCAGTAGCTCGTACGTCTAATGCCCCACGGAATATATAGGGGAAGCCAATTACATTATTGATTTGGTTGGGATAGTCCGAACGCCCCGTAGCCATGAGTACGTCGGGGCGAGCCTCTTTGGCCTTTTCGTAGGTAATCTCGGGGTCTGGATTGGCAAGGGCAAACACGATGGGGTTGGGAGCCATCTTGCGTACCATGTCTTGGGTGAGTACGCCCGGGCGGGAGAGCCCGACGAAGACGTCTGCCCCTACAATGGCGTCGGCAAGCGTCTTGAGTTCGGTACGATCGGTGGCGAAATAGGCTTTTTCTTCGCTCAGCCCTTCTCTGTCTTTTGTGATTACTCCTCTGGAGTCTATCATTACGATATTGCTGCGCTGTGCCCCAAAAGACTCGTAGAGCTTGGTGCAAGAGAAGGCGGATGCTCCGGCTCCGCTTACAACGATGCGAGCCTCTTCGATGCGCTTACCGGCAATCTTGAGGGCATTGAGAAGCCCTGCCGAAGAGATAATGGCAGTACCATGTTGGTCGTCGTGCATTACGGGGATAGACAACTCCTTTTTGAGCGTTTGCTCAATGTGGAAGCACTCGGGGGCTTTAATGTCTTCTAGGTTTATCCCCCCAAAGGTGGGAGCAATGGATTTGACAATTTCGATAAACTTATCTGGGTCTTTCTCGTCGATCTCTATGTCGAATACGTCAATCCCGGCATATATCTTGAAGAGAAGCCCCTTCCCCTCCATCACGGGTTTACCGGCAAGTGCCCCTATATCGCCCAATCCCAATACGGCGGTACCATTGGAAATAACGGCTACGAGGTTGCCTTTAGAGGTGAAATCGTAGGCTTGGGATGGGTTCTTTTGTATATCGAGACAAGGGATGGCTACCCCTGGGCTGTAGGCAAGGGTAAGATCGTTTTGTGTACTATAGGGTTTGGTCGGTTTGACCTCTATCTTACCGGGTTGCGGTAAGGCGTGGTATTTGCGTGCGGCTTCGGCTAATTTGCTATTCATTATCTTGATTCTTACAAATTCAGTTATGTCGTTTCCCTACAAAGATAGCGAATAAGAACTTGTTTTACTACCCTTTTGTTCAGAAAAATAGCCGGCTCATTCTCAAAATTAGCCGACTATTTTCTTTGTTTTTCTCACTTACTTGTAGCGAATCCAGCGGCGAAGCTCTCGCCAGCTTGGTTTCTTCCCGTACATTAGGATGCCTACTCTGTATATTTTGGCACTCAGCCAAGTAATCCCTCCAAAGGTGGCAAAGAGAATCACAATACTGAGAATCTGTTGCCATACAGGCACATCGTAGGGAAGTCGTATCATCATAACGATGGGCGAGGTGAAGGGGATAAGAGAGCACCAAAGAGCTAGAGGTCCATCGGGGTTACGCATGCTCCCAAAGCCGGCATAGAAGGCAAACATGAGGAGAAGCATTACGGGAGTGATGAACTGGTTGCTGTCTTCTTCGCTAGAGATAGCAGCCCCTACGGCGGCAAAAAGAGAGGCATAGAGGAGGTATCCGCCTACAAAGTAGAGGAGGAACATGAGGAGCAACTCGCCAAAGTTGATGCCCATCAAGGCTCCAATCCCCATCTGTATCTCACTAAAGCTATCGGGGTTAAGTCCTGCCCCTAGGCCTGTCATATCGCTTTGTTGCATAGAGGCAAGGGAAGCAATGCTTTGCAGGTTTCCTGCCATAAGGCTACTAAAGGCGGTTAGCAGGATGCCTGTAAGTGCTACCCAAAGCACGATTTGCGTGATCCCGACTAGGCCTAAAGCAATGATTTTTCCCATCATCATATCAAAGGGACGTACGCTCGATACCATCACCTCCATGATGCGGTTCTTTTTTTCCTCGAGTACACTGCCCATTACAAGGGAGCCAAAAGTGGTGATAAAGAAGAAGCTAACCCCCGCAAGTATCATCCCTATTATGCTGGCAATACTACCGCTAGAGCGTTCTTCTTCGCCATCGGCAGCCCATTTGAAGGTAGGTACATTTATCTCTACTTGGCTGTTGGCTACAATCTCCGTAATACCCTCTACCTCGCTAGCTTCGAGCTTCTTTTGGCTCAGATAGGGTGAGAGTACGTCGTTGATGTGCTCTGCCACCCCGGGAGGTATTTGCTTATAGCCATAGAGGGTAATAGCCGTAGGATCTTGTAAGAGGTCGCTTCTAATCTCTAGCACGGCAGCATATCCCTCCTCATTATCCTTGCCCAGTGTTTTTAGTTCCTCTAGGGATTGCTGAGTTGGGACAAAGGTGTAGGCTTTTGTATTCTCGAAGAGGTTGGCATACAAACCGGTTGCATCCAATACGGCAATCTTCGTTTCTGAGAGACTCGTCTTCCCTATGATGATGGGGACGGTGAGGAATGCTACAAAAAGAATGGGCATCAAGATGGTCATGACAAAGAACGACTTCTTGTGCACTCGGGTCGCGTACTCGCGCCCTATAACAATGGCAATTTTGCTCTTACTCATGGTCTTCTTGGTGGTTTTGTTGTTGGGTAATCGTTTGAATAAAGATCTCATTCATAGAGGGGATCTCCTCACGAAGGCTGAGGAGATGGAGCTCTCTTGGGAGCGTTTGTACTAGGTCTCGTAAGTCTTCTCCGGCACGCATCTTAAGGCGCAGAAGCTGTTTCTTCTCGCCCGGATAGAAGTTGCTATCGACAACCGAGAGCTGAGACAATTGCTCTTGGGATAGGGGGGCCGACGTCTCTACCTCTAGGCTCACAATCCCTTGAGCAAAACGCTGACGCACCTCACTCACATTCCCCTGCAATACTACGTGCGACTTATTGAAAAGCGCACACTCATCGCACACCTCCTCTACCGATTGCATATTGTGTGTGGAGAAGATAATGGTGCGCCCTTGGTCGCGTAGGGTCAGAATCTCTCGCTTGAGGAGTTCTGCATTCACGGGGTCGAAACCGCTGAACGGCTCGTCGAAAATAAGTAGATCCGGCTCGTGTATTACGGTACAAACGAATTGGATCTTTTGTTGCATCCCCTTGCTCAGCTCCTCTACTTTGCGGTTCCACCAAGGCATGATGTCGAACTTCTCAAACCACTCGGTGAGCCGCTTACGAGCTGTCGCCTTGTCTATCCCCTTAAGGCGTGCTAGGTAGATGGCTTGCTCGCCGACCTTCATTTTGCGGTACAGTCCTCGCTCCTCGGGCAGGTAGCCAATGCGTGCTACATCTGTGGGGGCAAACCTTCTTCCTTCAAAAAGGATCTCGCCACTATCGGGGGCTGTGATGCGGTTGATAATACGTATAAGAGTAGTCTTGCCGGCTCCATTGGGTCCCATAAGACCGAATACAGAGCCTTGAGGTACGGCGATGGAGACATCGTCGAGTGCCAAGTGACGGGCATACCTCTTGACAATATGCTGCGCTTCTAAAAATGCCATAGGATATATGTCTATTCGTTGTTATTGCTTTGGTGATAGGCGCGGAGGGCGGCAAAGCTGGGGACTGAGCTGAGAAATTCGTACTCCCCCGTGTGGTAATCGATTTGGCAGACCATATGTTGCCTGCCGTTGGTGAGTACCAGATGGGCTGCCTTGTAGGTGAGGTTGTATCTACAGATCTGCTGCCACATCTCTCGGGTAAGCTCTAGGTGTGCCGCTTTGTACTCTACTACCATCCAGGGTTTCCCCCCTACGCCGTAAATAATTGTATCGGTTCGTTGTGCCGTATGGGTGGCAGCAACGCGTGTCTCGAGCGCGAAGCTGGCAAGCGGGTAGCCAAGGTGCTCCCTTAGATAGTGTACAAAGTGCTGCCTTACCCACTCCTCGGGGGTTAGGGCAACGCGCTTTCTACGAATATCATCGTAGATTAGTTTTTTCCCATTTTCCTCCTCAATTATGGCTCCATAGGCTGGGAGGTTCAGCACATTCGCGTTATCTTTGCACACAAGCTACCAACTGCTGCTCGTTTGTTTCTCGGCAAAGATACTATATTAGGATATACTATGGCAACCTCTACTCCCTCTCCCTCGCAGAGTTACCACCAGCTTGTAAAGAGCTTCTCTTCGGGCAAAGAGCTTCCCCCTCTTCTCTTTTTGGGAGGAGAAGAATCGTACTATATAGATAGACTTGTAGAGCTGCTTGCCGAGCATTACCTGCCTCGTGAGGAGTGGGCTTTGAGTAGGACTATCCTCTACGGATCGGAGCTCTCTCTCCCCGAGCTGAGGGATACCATCCTTTCCTCCTCGCTGCTGGGAGGGCGTCGCCTTTACATTATACGAGAGGTAAATGCCATCAAAGGGTTGGATGAGATTGTGGAGGCAATACCCTCAATACAGCCCGAGACTACGGTTGTACTTTGCTATAATGGAGATCCCGAGCGTGCTGCTCGTTCCCTTTTGAAGCGTCTCACCGAGGCTCAAGTGCCCCTATTCTTATCCCCAAAAATGCGGAATAGTCGGGATACAGCATCGCTAATCCGTGATGCTGCTGACCTACTTCATATTACCGTAGAGCCGGATGCTATGGGGGCTCTCTACGACTTTATTGGTACTAATGGTGCTACCCTTTATAGTGAACTACGCAAGCTTGCCGTACTCGCCTCGGGCAGAGGGGGAATGGTAACGCGCGCCATGGTGGAGCAGAATGTGGGGATTAGTCGCGAGTATTCTCCCTACGAGCTCCTCAATGCTCTGGTAGCTAAGCAACGAGCCAAAGCCTACAAATTGGCGCGCTATATGGCGCTTAATGAGAAACGCTACCCCTTGCCCATCATCCTATCTACCCTGTATACCTACTTTGCCAACCTGATGATTGTAATGTACCAACCGCGGAATATCTCTGCCGATGATGTGGCTAAGGTATTGGGCTTACGCAACTCGTACGCTGCGGAGAGTTACATGACGGGGAAGTGGGCTTTTACCCCTATGCAGGTATTCAACATCGTGCACGAGATCCGTATGACCGATGCACGATTTAAGGGAGCAGAGGGGGGAGCCTATACGAATGATGGTTTGCTTATTGACCTTGTAACCTTTATCCTAGGGTGATGGCTCCCGAGTTTTCTTATTCGCAACGCTTGGCAGCGTGTGACTTCTCTACCTACATACAACGTTTTTTCCCCGGAGAGAAGATCCAAAAGATAACGCTGGATGCGGGCTGTTCCTGCCCCAATAGAGATGGAACCATGGGGCGAGGGGGCTGTACCTACTGCAATAATGCCACCTTTAGTCCCTCTTTTGCTCTTCAGCCCGACTCTATTACGCAACAACTAGAGCGTGGAATCGATTTTTTCCGGCACAAGTATCCTCACATGCGTTACTTGGCTTACTTCCAATCCTATACGGCAACCTATGGGGAGGCTGAGCAGTTGATCGCACTCTATGAGGAGGCGGCACGATTCCCCGGAGTGATAGGTTTGGTAATTGGTACGCGACCCGACTGTATGCCGGAGGTGCTTCTCGATTACTTTTCTGACCTCTCTCGCCGGTGCTTTGTGCTGATAGAGTATGGTATAGAGTCCACTCTCGATCGCTCGCTGGAGTACATCCGCCGAGGGCACTCATGGCAATGCTCTCTAGAGACCATCAAAGCAACGCACGAGGCAGGGCTTCCTGTTGGGGCGCATCTTATCTTAGGGCTCCCCGGAGAGACTCGGCGTGAAATGCTAGACCACGCTTTGCGCCTCAACGACTTACCCCTAAGCCTCGTAAAACTGCACCAATTGCAAATAGTCCGCCATACAATTATGGCACATCAATACCGGACGAATCCTGAGCAATTCCACCTTTTTACGGCAGAGGAATATGCCGAGCTTTGTCTGGACTTCTTAGCCCTCCTAAGAGAAGACATTGTGGTGGATCGCTTTGTGGCACAGTCCCCTCCCTCTTTGCTCCTTGCACCCCAGTGGAATATCAAAAACTATGCTTTTATGGACCTCCTGAGGAAAAAGGCGCAGTTGCGCGATAGCGAGAAGAGCATCTAGAGGAGAATATTCGCTCCTTTCTTTGCCCTACAAAAAATGCACCGGAGTAGATCTTATGATCCTCTCCAGTGCATTTCTTTTATGCATTTGTACCTATTGGGGCTTCTACCGGCTATTAGTTTGCTTGTTCTCCGGGGATAACTTGGAGGAGGGTAACCTCGAATACCAAAGTAGAGAAAGGCTCAATGTCACCTCCGGCTCCTTGCTCGCCATATGCGAGTTCGTGGGGGATAACAACCTTTACTTTTTCACCTTCGGCCATGAGGAGGAGCATCTCTGTCCAGCCTGGGATTACTTGAGTTACACCAAACTCTACAGGCTCTCCGTTACTAGCGTCGAACTCGGTACCATCAACAAGAGTACCCTTATATTCAACCTTTACACGGTCTTGGGGCTGAGGCTTCTTAGCTCCCTCTTTGGCAGGGGTGAGTACCTTGTATGCAAGACCTGTAGCTGTAGTTTGTACGCCGGCTTCTTTCTTAAACTCTTCGATGAACTTGAGTCCCTTTTCCTTATTAGCTCCGAACTTTTCTTCCATCTTCTTAGCTTGGAGTTTCTGTTCGGCTTCTTGCATGTAGGTTTGCATGTCTTCTTGAGACCATCCTTTGAGGAATGCAGTGTCCCCCATGATACCAGCTTCAAAAGCCTTTAGGAAAGGAGCGGTAGCAACCTTGTCTTCATTAAGGCTTTGACCGATCTGGAAGCCTGTAAGCATACCGGCAAGGTAGGCATACTGAGCAGAGTCTGCACTCTTACTCATACCATCTTTTACCCCTTTGAGGAACATGGTAGTATCCATAGCCATCCCTTGCGCATTTGCCATGGCAAGTTGCTGTGCCATTTGCATACCAATCATGTAGCCACGAGCCATACCCAGACTGTCGTTTGCAGGATCAGCGTCTTTGGAGGTACCACCATTGCAGGCAATCATACCCAACATCATTGCCGTACCTAGTACAGCAGAAAAAATCTTTTTCATATTACGTTATCAGAAAGTTTTTATTTCTTCTTGAGTTTTGTTTTTGAGGATGCTTTGGTCTCTTTGGAGTCTGCTTTTTGGGCAGCTCCCTTATCGTCTACTTTAGAAATATCCGATACAGGTATGGGTTCTCCCTTAATTACATCAAGCATTTCAATCTCAAAAATGAGTATGGAGTGTGGGGGAATCTTGTTGCCGGCACCGCGATCGCCATAGGCAAGAGAAGCCGGGATGTATAGCTCCGCTTTGGCACCTTTGCGCAAGAGGCAAAGCCCTTCTGTCCAACCCGGGATTACTTGTAGGGGCGAGAACTTAATAGGCTCACCATGGCTATAAGAGCTGTCGAACTCGGTACCATCGATAAGTCGTCCACGATAGTGTACCTGCACGGTATCTTCTACGGTGGGTTTGATGCCCTTACCTTCTACCAAGATCTTGTATTGTAGACCACTCTCTGTTACCTTCACTCCTTTCTTCTTCGCATTTTCGGCAAGGAACTTTTCGCCCTCAGCCTTTCTTGCTTCAGCCTCGGCTATTTGTGCAGCCTCAAAGTAACTATTGAGTTGGTTACCGGCATCTTCGGGGGAGAGTTGTGAGTTGCCCGAGAAATATTCGGTAATAGACTTGAGTATGATTGCTTTGTCGAGGTTTTTACCTCCGGGCGCACCCTTGAGGGTCTCTTCGATAGAGCGACCCACCATAGTGCCTAAAGCATACGAAGCCTGCTCTGCAGTTACCTTTTTCCCTTCTGTAGTTGTAGCCGTCTGAGCCCAAGAGTGGGTGTGTACTGCAGCCAAAAGGAGAGCGGCAGCGGACAGCGTACGATAGAGTTTCATAGTCGTTTTATTTTGAGGAGTTACTGTTTGTCTTCGATACGAAGGAGCTGAATTGTGAAGATCAGGGTCATGTTCGGCTCGATCATTTGCCCTGCACCGCGCTCTCCATAGGCTAGTTCGGCTGGGATTACCACACGCCACTTAGAGCCTACCGGCATCATTTGGAGTATTTGCGTCCAACCGGGAATAACGGCGGTAACCGGGAAAGAAGCAGGTTCGCCCCGGCGGATAGAACTATCGAATATCGAACCATCGATAAGGGTTCCTTCGTAGTGAACCTCTACCGTATCGGTGCTCTTGGGGAGAGCGCCTTCGCCCTTCTCTAAGATCTCATATTGCAGCCCGTTGGGGAGGGGCGTTACCCCTGCTTTCTGCTTATTGATCTCTTGGAATTCCTTACCGGCTTTGAGGTTTAGTTCCTTCTTTTCGTTTTGTATTCTCTGGAAAAACTCGTTGAGTACTCCTTGAGCTTCTTCGTAGGTCATCGAGGGTTCTTTCCCTTCAAAAACCGTATTCATAGCTTCGGAGAAATCTTCCATCGAGATGCTGTGAATACCCGTGCTTCTGAAGTTATTGGCCATGCTGAGACCTAGTGCGTAGCTTACTTTATCTTTCATTGCTTTATCCTTTTAGAAAAGTCCTAGGGCTCTTATTGCCCCACAAATCTCTGCAAAGTTACCCATTCTTTGTATATGAGCAACTTGTAGCAGAGCAAAATTGTATCGATTGGTAATTCCCTATCTACAAAACCTCAAAATATTACTGCCTAAATCTTTTTTGATTCTAGGGCTAAAGCAAAAATTTTTCCATCCTAAAACTCCGAGAAAATTGGCTGTGGGGGAATAAAAAAGAGGCTGACTTTGAATCCAAAATCAGCCTCTGATTGGTGTGAAAGATGGTGGTGAGCTCTCTAGGCGAATGCTCTCTTTTTATCCGAGAAGACGCTCTTTTAGCTTTTCGGCTTGCTCTATATATTGGGAGAAGTCACGTTTGAGTTTCCCGACAAAGTCTTGCTTTATAAGGCCTTGTCGCACGGCCAAGAAATCTTCTTCTGCCGCTTTTTCTGCCTCGGGTAGAGGGAGAAGCCCAAAGCCTACGGAGCTACGTGCGGGGGATAGTTCCTTGCGACCATCCGAGAAAACACGTTTTTGTAGGAGCTGCTCTGCCGTGGGGATGGCTTGGATAAATGCGCGAAGGGAATCCTCTAGATCGTCTGATAGGAGCTGACGAAGTAGCCGTAAAGCCCATTCCTTCTCTTCCTCTTGGCTTAGGGCATGTTGCTCTAGAGATTGCTTTATTTGAGAGGGAGACATACCTCCCTTAGCAACCTCTTTGCGCCATGCTAAGTAGCCCTTTTCACTGATGGCAAAGCCCATAAGGTCAAGTACCGGAGAGGGGGATTCTGTAGCTTTGATCGCTGATAACTCCTCAAGAAGTTGGGGCAAGGTCAGCGAAGCCTCCGAGTAGAGAAGTCGCCCGACATAGGCAGAGAGCAAGGATTGGTACAGCTGGATGCCGTAGGTAATATCCCCTTCTGCAATAGCGCATCCTCCCATTAGATGGTGGTAAGATTTGCCTTCCTGGGCGAGATCTTGAGCGAGAGAGAGTTGCTTCCTCCCCTGCCATACGCGGTACATGATGGCGGGTTGCCAAAGGCGGAAGACCAGACGATCGTCGGGTAGAGTAGAGGTGCGATTATCCCGTAGGGGCCACTTCTCAAAATCTCTCCAAGTACCGATGTGCCCAATCGTTACGGCAGGTTGTATTTGCATTTCCCCGCCATCGCTTGTGAGCACAGCGAAGGGGAATTCGGCAGTGTCCGGGTGGCGGTAGAATCTCCCCACCAGTTTGCTGAAAGCTCCTACGCGAGCCGGCCAAAGCATATAGGAGTCGCTGGAGCATTTTACGCCTCTCTCCATGAGTCCATGATGTATAGGGCCTAGACGGTATTGATGGTTGCTTTGGTTGGTGCCGCTACCTGCATTGAAAAAGGAAAATGCCCCTCCAATGAGTAGGGTCGAGCGATGCATGGAGACCGTATAGGGGCCGAGGAAAGCAGCCGATGCCTCTCCGTTGCTTAGGTTGCTATTGGCAAAGATGAGGGAGTCGTGAGCCGAAAACCCGCCATCGAGCCTACATCCCTCTCCTACATAGCAGTGATGTAGCGAGCAATTGCCTAGATGGGTATCATCCTCTACAATAAAATGCTCCGAGACGATGCTCCCTTGCATCTTTACGTTGCAGCCTATGTATCCCTCGGCGAGGTGCTGTACGCCGATAATTGTCGAGGAGTGCTCCGTTGAGATGTCCTCCAAAATGCCGGATTGGGCGATCAAATTCCCTTCACCAACTACGGCATATCCTCTCTCTTCTACCTCCGAAGTGGCAATCTCTACAGCCTCTTCCCATGCTTGCATCAGCGCTTTATCGGCCTTGCCAAAGACCATACAATAGGCAACGGCTGTCGGTAGATGGCGTACAATACGTAGGGCACGACCCCCCGTCTCGTCGAGTACGGAGACTTTCGTCCCTACGCCACAAGAAGAGCCCTGCCGAGCCGTGAGCGAGAAAACGTGGCTGATAATGCTGCCCTCGCCAATGCTGTAATTTGAGATTTTGTTGCCAATATGCCCGATGTAGACCTCGTTGCCTATACTACAATCTTCGATGATGGCATGATATATTCCGGTTGGTCGGGAAGCAAAGTTCGGTCGGGAAGGAGTTGCCCCTAGCGTAGTCCCGAGGTGGCATTCCCCTCTAAACTCTACAAATTGGTAAGCCGTAGGGGTGAATTTTTCGGGTACAAAGATGAGACTCCAATCGGTGGCACTACAATGATTGGCCTCTAGTTGTGCAATCTCTTCTGAGGTGAGAAGGCGTAGCGTGCACACTGGGGTATGATCCGAGTTTTGAGGCATAGATATGTCTTAGGATAGCGAAGATGTTAGTTGGGTTTGCCCTCTCGCTTTGAGGCAAATGTACTCCAAAGCCTCTTGGCACAGGCGATCGGTGGATTGGGTTCCGTCTAAGTAGTGGAGGGTGTATCCCCGGCGTCCCATCCCTCGGAACCATGTCATTTGACGCTTTGCAAACTGACGAATGGCGATCTCTAGCCGAGCAATCATTTCTTCACGGCTTAGCTCCCCAAGGAGGTGTTGCGTGATAAAGCGGTATTCAAGTCCGTATTGGATAAGTCGCTCGGTAGGTACTCCCGAGGCGATTAATTGCTCTACTTCTTCTATAAGTCCCTCCTCAAGACGCTTCTTGAGACGCTCCCCAATGCGACGGACGCGCTCCTCTCGGGGTAGTTGTATACAGAGGATTAGGGGGGAGTGTTGAGCTTCGTTGCCCTGGGTTTTGACCGTGGCGTTCGATTTTTTCCATGGGTCTTGCTCCGGGTAGCGAGCGTAATAGGCGGCTATCTCAATAGCTCTAATGGTACGACGAACAGAGCCAATATCGGTGCGGGGAGTCCCCCCATATCTTCGTAGAATATCTTTGAGATCTTCATGCGAGAGGTTGTAGAGTTCCTTGCGTAGTCGCTCGTTTTGTGGCGCATTGGAGAGAGAGTCGCCTCGGAGGGCAGTCTCTACATATAAGCCTGTCCCTCCCACTAGAAGGGGAGTCTTACCACGATTGAGTATGTCTTGGTATGAAGTGCGAAAGGCCGCCAGCCAATGGAAGAGATCGTATACCTCTCCGGGGTTGGCAATGTCAATCAGATGATAGGGAATGGAAGAGCCATCCGGCAGGGTATATTCGCTCAGGTCTTTTCCCGTACCTATATCCATTCGCCGATATACTTGTCGGCTATCGGCACTGATAATCTCACCAGAGAGAGCTGCTGCTATCGCTACCCCTAAAGAGGTTTTCCCCGACGCTGTGGGGCCAACCAAGGTGATAAGGTGATGGGGGATCATGGGGCGCAACTCTCTCTTGTGATTGAGAAGAATGTCTCTAGCGGACTATTCTTTGAGGATAACATCGTGCGCCCCTCCCTCTACAATAGAGGTGGAAGAGACGAGCGTTATCTTGGCATTCCGACGAAGCTCTGCCAAATTGGGAGTGCCGCAGCTACTCATGGTGGCTTTGATCTTCATCAAGGTTTGGTCAAGATTGCCCTTCATCGGGCCGGCATAGGGCACATAACTATCCACACCTTCTTCGAATTTCATCTCTTCTTTTACGTTACCGCCGGTATCGTAGCGTTGCCAGTTTTGAGCACGATTGGAACCTTCGCCCCAATACTCCTTGACTATGTTTGCACCGATCTTTAGTTTGCGAGTGGGGGACTCATCGAAGCGAGCAAAGTAGCGTCCCATCATCAAAAAGTCGGCTCCCATGGCCAATGCGAGTACCATGTGGTAGTCGTGAACGATACCTCCGTCACTACAGATGGGAATGTAAATGCCGGTCTCTTCGTAGTACTTGTCGCGCTCGCGTGCTACCTCTATCACGGCTGTTGCCTGACCGCGGCCAATCCCTTTTTGTTCGCGAGTGATGCAGATAGAGCCTCCTCCAATACCTACTTTTACAAAGTCGGCACCTGCCTCTACTAAGTAGCGGAAGCCTTCTCCATCGACCACGTTGCCTGCTCCCACTACCACGCTATCTCCATATTGTTGGCGGATCCACTTGAGGGTATCTGCCTGCCATACGGAGTAACCGTCGGAGGAGTCAATACAAAGCGCATCGGCACCTGCCTCTATAAGAGCAGGAACACGCTCGCGGTAGTCGCGAGAGTTGATACCGGCTCCCACGAGGAGTGTCTTGTCTTCGGGGTGCGATAGCTCTAGAGGATTCTCTTTGTGACTATCGTAATCTTTGCGGAAAACGAAGTAGAGGAGATTTCCCTTCTCGTCTAGGATGGGTAGGGTGTTGAGTTTGAACTTCCAGATAAGATCGTTGCACTCGCTCAATGTCATGCCCTTAGCTCCCACGTGGAGGCGCTCAATCGGGGTCATAAATTCGCTGATCTTGCGATCGAGACTATCCGTACTCAAACGATAATCTCGCCCGGTAACGATACCCAATAGCTTACCGTGCGAAGAGCCGTCATGCGTTATCCCAATCGTAGAGTGCCCTGTTTTGTGTGTGAGGGCTACTACATCCGCTAGCGTTTGGTCTGGGCTGAGGTTGGCATCACTCGTTACAAAACCGGCCTTGAACTTTTTGACACGCCGTACCATATCGGCCTCTTCCTCAATCGTCTGCGACCCGTAGATAAACGAAAGCCCCCCATTGCGAGCCAACTCGATAGCCAAGGTATCATTGGATACCGACTGCATAATAGCTGATACGAAGGGGATATTCAGACGGATGCGCGGTGTCTCTCCTCGCTTAAAGCGCGAGAGTGGGGTTTGCAGTACAATCTTATCCGGGGTGCTCTCGGGCGTGGTAAGCCCCGGCACCAAAAGGTATTCACCAAAAGTGTGTGATACGTCTTTGAGGAAAATAGCCATACAGTGGAGTGTCGTTTTTTATTGAGGTGTAGGGATAGGTGCGCTTATTGTGATTGGAGGGGAGACTTAGCGGATGCGGCTACTGATGCGTACGAGGATCTCGTCTTTTCGTACCCCTCGGAAGGCCAGGTAGAGCAAAACGAGGGCGATAAAGGGGAGACCCAAAGCGAACTTGATACTAAAGTCCGCATCGAGAACGGCTTTGAATTGCCATGCTCGTACTGCAAAATCAATGATATAACCTATGGCGAGAAGCATGCTGAACACACACAAACGCATCTGGATTTTTCTCTTCTTAAAGAGGAAGATTGTGGCGAATGATATCATTGTGATAAGGGCACCGAGGACAAAAAGATCCCATGTAATAAGCCCTTTGCCAATGGAGCCATCAGTGGCATTCTTTACCCACAGGCTGTACATTTCGAAGTTTTCTGCACCCATCACACTCTGCGTGGAGAATAGTGCAAGGGGCAGGAATAGGGTTAGGGTCATGGCCACCCCGGCGAGGAGCAACCAGAGAGTTTGTATTCTTTGCCACATAATATAGAGAAGGATCCCGAAGCCGGGATAAGATTTAGTTTGAGTTATTCTTCTTTTCCTTTTTCACTTGCCAGACGGAAGTATAGCTCATCGTTGTCGTACTCGGCAGTGGCTATCAAGGTCGGTTTGGGAAGACGTTCGTAGCAGCGAGATACCTCTATCTGCTCTGCGTTTTCATATACTTCTTCTAGGGTATCTGTGCCCTTATTGAACTCTTCTAGTTTGCTTTTTAGCTCCTCTTGCTGGTCATGTGCTATTTGATTGGCACGCTTAGCAATGACCATAACAGTCTCGTAGAGGTTCCCCGTTTTTTCTGCCATTTGGGCGGTAGAGCGGGTAATAGCTTCGTTGGGTACAGATAGTTTTTTCTTCGATTCCATTCTAGAGTCTCTATAGTTATATCGTTCTTTTTCTTTTGTTTAGGCTTCTTCTGAGAGTAAAGGCTGGATGCGTTTGTAGATGCGATCCGCCTCTTTGGTATACTTCCCTTGGGGAAATTCGTTTACGTATGCGAAGTATCGATCAATCACATTGCGGTAGCGCTCTTGTTGTTTGGAAACTACACTGTTGATTGCCTCTTGGTAGGTAGCACGCAGGATTAGGATATAGAAGTCTTCGCGCCACTTGCTGTAAGGGTAGTCTTTGAGGGCATTATTGGCAGTCACTACTGCACTTTGGTAGTTATTCCCAAGGTACATACCCATATCGTAGTAGAGTGTTGCACTCTTTAGTTCTTTGTAAGCCAGCTTGTCTTGTAGGTCGAAAAGCATGCGCTCGGCATCCTTTCTGTAGTCGCTGGTGGGGTAAAGTTCGATGAATGTTTGCAGCTCTTGGATGGCTGTATAGGTCACATTCTGATCCAATTGAGCCTCCGGGGAGGATATGTAGAAGGCCTCTCCTGCACGGAATCGGCTCTCTTCCGCCTTTGCTCCCTTGGGATAATTCGTATAATAGCGGCGAAAACTCTCTGCGGCGATGTCCCCATGCTCAAGAGCTAGCTCCGAGATGCCGAGCATATAGAGAGCCTGGGCTCCTTCGCTTGTACCCTCGTAGGCGGGGACAACGTCCACTAGAAGCTCCGAAGCCTTGCTCCATTTTTTCTGATTAAAGTACTTCTTGGCATAGTCGTACTTGAGAGAGGTGTCGTTGCTCTTTTGGATGCGAGCCATCTCTCCACAGCTGCTGATGAGGAGGGAGAAGAGCACTAGCCCCCCTGTTGCAAGGAGCTTTACGATTTTATCTTTTGTCATGCACTCTTATATTATAGGTGTACATTCTTTTATATGTTGTGTGGTGACATGATGACCACTTCCGGAGGCGTTCCCATTCTCGAGGAGAGGGATATATCCATTGAGATTACTTGGTGTACAAATATCTCAATGTGCAAAGGTACAATTTATTGTGGTAGTCCGTATCGCTTTGTTGCCGCTTTTGGGCTTAGAGGATCCTCGTCATCACTTCCTAGGGATTGTGGGGAAGTTTATAAAATTTGCTGCCCTATTTTCTGTCCGTTTTTACCCAATAATGGGAGAGGCTACTGCCTGTGAAATAAAAAAATATAGACCTAAAAGGAGCCGAGAGTTACGCAGGCTTTTTTTGAGGTTTCACAAGTGAAGAAAAGAACGGAACTCAGGGGATTTTACCCCCTTCCTCGAAACCGAACGGAGAATTACCCGATTCTCTTATCTATCCAAAATATCTACCTTTGTAAGAAATAGTGTGGGGAGGCATAGAGTATCCCCAACGGATGAATGAATTTTATAGTCTATGAATAATTGGTACGAGTGTTCGGTACGATATGAAAAGCTAGCAGATACGGGGCTTTCTAAGCGGTCTGCCGAGAGCTATCTGGTAGATGCCATGTCTGTAACAGAGGCAGAAGCACGCCTCGTTGAGGAAATAACCCCATTCTCCTCCACGGGAGAGATTGTAATTAGCACCATTAAACGTGCCAAAATAGCAGAGCTATTCTTGAACGATAATGACGAGGACGATAAATATTATCGTTGTAAAGTGCTTTTTATCGTGCTTGATGAGAAAAACGGAGTGGAGAAGAAAACGCCTGTAACGATGATTGTGAAGGCAAGTTCGCTTGCTAATGCCGTGGCTGTGATAGAGCGAGAGATGTCGCGTACAACTCACGATTACTCCATCGCCGCTGTGGTAGAGACTAATATCATGGACGTGTTTACACTCCGAATTTAAGCCTCGCTCCTTTATCCTATCCCTTAATGGCAACAATTCAAGAACGGCTTGATCAGATTCGTCCACAGATCCCTAGCAATGCAACTCTTGTGGTTGTATCTAAGTATCATACAGTGGAGGAGATAAAAGAGGCATACGACGCCGGAGTGCGAGACTTTGGTGAGAATCGTGTGCAGGAGTTGGTGAGCAAGGTGGATAAGTTGCCGGAGGATATTCGTTGGCATCTTATAGGCTCTTTGCAACGGAATAAGGTTAAGTATATAGCCCCGTTCATTACTTCTATACAGAGTATAGAGTCGCTTGCTCTGTACGATGAGGTGGAGCGACGAGCTGCTCAGCACAATCGCACGATAGATTGTCTTGTGGAAGTTTACGTTGCTCAAGAGGAGACCAAGAGTGGAGTTCCTTATGATGAGGTTGAGGCTTTTTTTGCAGCCCTGCTAGAGCGGCAGGCTGAGGGGAATGCACATATTCGCCTGCGAGGTTTGATGGGTATGGCTACCCATACCGATAGCGAAGCCGAGATTCGAGCCGAGTTTGCAAAGTTGCGGGACTTGTTTTACCGCATAAAAGAGGGGCTAATGAGTCAATACCCTTGCTTTGATACCCTCTCTATGGGAATGAGCGAAGATTGGTCCATAGCCCTCAGTGAGGGGAGTAATATGGTGCGTATTGGTACCGCTATTATGGGACCACGAGCTTATTAAGAGTCCCTTGTTATGCTATAAATACAGAAGAAATAATTTTAGAAAGAGACGAAGATATGTTAGACTTAACTTCAAACTATGCGGGCATCGCTTTGCGCAACCCCATTGTAGTAGGTAGTTCGGGGCTTACCAATAGTGCCCAGAAGATAGAAAAACTAGTAGCTGCCGGTGCTGGTGCCGTTGTGCTCAAGTCCCTCTTTGAGGAGCAAATAGATGCGCTCTCAAAGTCTATGACGAGCGAATCAGATTATCCCGAGGCTGCTGACTACATTTCCGGTTACGTAAAAGCCAATGAAATCAATAAGTATCTTGATTTTGTTCGCGACGTGAAAAAGCGTGTGAATGTACCCGTAATCGCTAGCATTAACTGCTATAAGGCCGGTGATTGGACGAACTATGCAAAGCAAATTGCAGAGACGGGAGTAGACGCTTTGGAGGTAAATATTATGCGCCTCGAGGGGAAGGTTTCGGCAGATGCTACTCACTTGGTTAATGACTATGTAGCTATCATTAAGGGAATTACAGGGGCGGTTAAAATCCCCGTACAGGTGAAATTGGCAAAAACATTCTCTTGCCTCCCTGCCTTGGTAGACAAACTTCGCCTCGTGGGAGCAGCTGGTGTTACCCTATTCAATCGTTCTTACCAAATGGATATTGACATAGAGAACGAACGTATCTCGGGTGGTGAAGTATTCACTACTGCTGTTGATCTCTCCGATACACTCCGCTATACGGGTCTTATTGCCGGTCAGATTGCCAACTTCCCTGTGTCAGCGTCTACCGGTATTCACACGAGCGAGGGCGTTATTAAGGCTCTTCTCGCAGGAGCTTCTTCCGTACAGATGTGTTCCGCTCTTTATAAGAATGGTGCTCAATACATCCAAGAGGTACTCGCTGGACTCACTGCATGGATGGAACGTAAGCAGTACAATGCTGTGCACGAGTTCCGTGGTAAGCTCAAAGCTGATCAGGGTGCCGATGCAACGCAGTACACCCGTATGCAGTTCATGAAATACTTCACATCGCACGAATAAATACAATATTCTAGAGGAGATAGAGACGAGAGTGGCGCGCCCTAATGAGAGCCTCGCTTTCGTCTCTGCCCATCAAAAGAGGGAGATCTCCTCACACTCTAGGAGTGTAGATCTTTCTTAATTGAGAGATATGTGGTGTTATTGAAGAAAGATATTTCCTATAAAACTAATAGATATGAATAGACGTCGTCTTACGCAGATCCTATTATTAGGCCTCTTCTCCATGATGGGGCTTTCATCGTTTGCGAGCTGCCAAAGTTGCAAAAATGGGCATACGATGGAAAAAGACTCATTGGAGCATGTAGATACCTCTGATATAACACCGGCTTTCCCCTCGCCTGCAATCCCCATGACTATCCAGAATGTGGATGAGCGAGCTGCCTATTTTGTTGCTCATTTTTGGGACGAATGTGATTTTAATGACCCTGAACTCACAAAGCGTCCTGCACGAATAGAACAGTCTGTGGCGAACTTTCTTGGTATTGCAACTCGCCTCCCTCTCGAGCAAGTAAAGAAGCCTATGCTTCAGCCCTTAGAGTCCTCGCGAGGGGATCTCTTTTCCCTATTTCTCGATCTATACGAGAAGTATCTTTTTGAGCCTAACTCACCCTTCTTCAATGAGGAGTATTACTATCCCATTGTAGAGTGGGTAGCCCATTCGCCCAAGGCTTCTCTCGCCCAGCTGGAGCGTGCAAAGCATCGTCTCCTTCTAATGGCACGCAATAGGGTTGGTACGCCTGCCGAGCAATTCTCATTTGTCCAGCCTACAGGCGAGGTGGGGCGGCTTAGTGATATGCGAGGAAAGCCTACATTGCTATTCTTCTATTCGCCTGGTTGTCAAAGTTGTAAACGAGCTGTTGAGGAACTTCAGCAGGATGCTTTTTTTCAAAATAGAGTACAGATAGGTCGTCTTAATATCCTATTTATAGACTCCGAAACGGACTCTGATGAATGGTCGCGTACCATTGAAGAACTCCCTTCTTTTGGGGTCAAAGGATTTAACAGTGATGGTAGAATTGTAAATGTTCCCCTCTACGATTTGAAGGCTAGCCCTACACTTCTTTTATTGGATGCTAAGGGAATTGTACTCCTCAAAGATCGTTCTCTTAGGGAGATTAGGGAGTCTCTTGAGGAACTCCCCTAGGGCTTTCGACTTTTGCAAAGTGCATTATTAAATAAGAAAGTACTACTTTTGTATTTAAGAATGGCGATTCTACTTGCGTTATACGTAAGGATTGAGGACGATAGGGCGGCTTATCAAATAGTTCCATGTTGCCCATTTCGAATTAACTCTTACCTTTGCGCAGGAAAACATAGTATAGAGTTGACAAGAAGAACAAAGAAAAATGCTAACAATTTGAATAGTAAAATTATGAAGGTAAAGTACTTACTGCTCTCATTGATGGGAGCTATGGCACTCTCAGCAAGTGCCCAGACTACGGCGCCGGAAAACCAACTTCCTGCTCGTAAGACAGCTTTTGATCGTTCTGGGGGGCACTGGTTTATCACTTTGCAAGGTGGTGTTAGTGCACAATTTGTTGCTGGCAACGAAGCCCAAGACATCGTAAAGCGTCTCCACGTTATGCCTACCCTCTCAATCGGTAAATGGCATAATCCTTATTTTGCAACCCGTTTGCAACTTATGGCTGGTCCTACGCCTACATACTATAAGAACGCTGCTAATGATATTGTGACCAACAATACTGCAATGGCTGGTGCTTTCTTTGATTTTATGTTTGACGTAGTAAACTATTATTCTAAGTACAACGCTAAGCGTGTATTCCACCTCATTCCTTTTGCAGGGGTAGGGTACAACTTCAAGTACTACAACGACTTTAAGGATTTCTCTAGCTTCTTCTCTATGAGTGAACCTTATCGTCATTCCGTAGCTGCTAACGTTGGTGCTCAGATGGCTTTCCGTCTTGGCAAGCGTGTTGACTTCGTGCTCGAAGCTCAAGCTATTTACAATAACCTCAATATTGTAAAGAAGGATTTCGACTATGCAGATGCTAGCGCAACTTACATGCCTGCTGGTGTAAAGGCCGCTTATAATGGCCTTCTTGGTGTAGTGACTGCCGGTCTTAACTTCAACCTTGGTAAGGTAGAATGGGAAACTATTACTCCTATGGACATGGATCTTATCAACGATCTTAATGGTCAGATCAATAGCCTCCGTGCAGAAAATGCAGAGCTTGCTAAGCGCCCTGTTTCTTGCCCCGAATGCCCCGAGGTTGTAGCTCCTGAAGCAAAGGTTGTTGCTGGATTGAGCGAAAAGGCTATCACCTTCAAGTTTGACTCTGATAAGCTAACTCCTAACCAAGAAATCGTACTTTACGAAATCGCTAAGTTCGTGAAGGAAAGCAATCAACCCATCACTGTAATCGGTTTTGCTGACGTAACGGGTAATGCAAATTACAACCTTGCTCTCTCTGAACGTCGTGCTAAGGCTGTTGCAAACATCCTTACTACTAAGTATGATGTTCCTTCGGACATGATCAATGTAGAATGGCAGGGTGAGACTGAACAGTTCGATACTCGTGCTTGGAACCGCGTAGTTATTGTTCGTTCAAAGTAATAAATCACTAACCAGAAAATTAGAAGAATAGATATGAAAGCTAAAGTATTAATGCTCGCCCTCATGGGTAGCTTCGCACTGTCTCTTGGTGCACAAGCTCAGCAGGAAGTAGCAACTCCCAATAAATCTGGTCACAAGACCGTATTTAACCGCGATAGAGGTTGTGATCACTGGTTCCTCGAAATTCAGGGTGGTGTTGGGATGCTTCCTTTTGGTGAAGCCAATAATAAGGCTTCTTTGACGGATCGCATTTATCCTATCGTTCAGCTTGGCTTGGGGCAGTGGCATGAACCTTGGTTCGCTACTCGTGTACAGCTCGGTGGCTGGAATATGAAGGGTTTTGCTATGGATGCTGCCGGTACAAAGCAAGCATACAATAACCTCTTCGCAGTAGCTCACTACGACTTCATGTTTGATGTTGTAAACTACTTTGCAAAGTACAACGCTAAGCGTGTATTCCACCTTGTACCTTACGTAGGTCTTGGTGCTGGTTACAAGCATCATACTACTACTGGTGGTGCTTTTGGCGATGTTTTCGACGCTACTAAGCGTGTTGCTGGTGCTACAACTAACGACTTTGGTGGTGTGGTAGATGCCGGTGTTATCTTCAAGTTCCGTCTTGGTCGTCGTGTAGACCTCAACCTCGAAGCACAAATGTTGGCAACAAAGACCAACATGATGGGTACTTCTTGGAAGAAGCAAGGTGCTGACCTTATGGCATTCGCCACAGCAGGTCTTGGCTTCAACCTTGGTAAGCCTGAGTGGGATGTTCTTACTCCTATGGATTGGGCTCTCGTAAACGATCTCAATGGTCAGATTAATAACCTCCGTGCAGAAAATGCAGAACTCTCTAAGCGTCCTGCTTACTGCCCCGAATGCCCCGAGGTTGAACCTACTCAAACTACAGAAGTGAAGACTGTTGTAAGCAATGTTGTTTACTTCCGCATTGCTAGCGCTAAGATCGATCAGAACCAGTACATCAATATCTACAACACTGCTAGATATGCTCTTGAAAACAATAGCAAGATCTACATTGTAGGTTACGCTGATGAGGCTACGGGTAATCCTAGCATCAACATGACACTCTCTGAACGTCGTGCTAAGGCTGTAGCTAAGGCTCTTGTAGAAAAGTATGGCGTATCTGAAGATATGATCGAAGTTGACTTCAAGGGTGACACTGTACAACCTTACGAAACCAACGAGTGGAACCGTGTAGTTATCATGACTGCTGAGTAAAACTCCTTGATAGATTATTCTATCATCACCTAATTATAGGGTGCGTCTCAAGTAGGCGCACCCTTTTTTCTTATCTCTTCTACCTTAGTGAATAAAAAATTCTACCTTTGTGCCGAGGTGTTTTTTTTGCCTCATATTAGGCGAGAACTCTGAATATAAAAGAGCTCTTGTTGAGAGGAAATGTTAGATGTCTCGTCTGATGTACACTAAATAAAGGAGGAGAGACTTCTATCAAGACACCTTGTCACTAGGCGGAGCTCTATTGCAAGAGTGAGTAGCTCGTAGGAGATCGCTATCGAGACCTCTTGCTCCTAGAGTATTCGAAAGAGCCTATTTCTTAGAGGCTTGTGTCAACGCCTTGATAGGGGACCTTGCTAGATTGTGGTTGTGAGTACAGAGAGACTCATTCGCTCTCGCTTTACTCCCGATAAGAAACGCCTTCGCAGAAAAGAATTAATCAGCAAATAAAATGAATTCAAAAGGATTTCTCAAACTCTTTTCACTTCTTGGTTTTATTGCCTTTGCGGCTGTTAGCTGCTGGGCTACTGCCGAGTCGTTACACCTTTTGTTGCCCAATTGGCCCTCTATTTTATGTTGGATTGTAACCATTGGGTTCTACGTAGTGGCATCCTATGGCACCAAGATGATTGTGGATAGTTTGAACCAATCTATATATGTAGAAAAGCGTAGAGCAAAGTTTGTAGGGGGTATTTTGTTGGCTCTCTTCTTCTGGATTGTATGTAGTTTCCCCACCAATACACATACGTTTTTTTACCGGAGTGCTATTGTGGATGTCGTGATTGATGACATCGCCGCTACTCGTACCTACTTGCAAAATCTCGCGAGTGATGCTAAGGGCGAGAGCGAAGTGAAAAGGGTGCAGGATAGTGTAAGTGCTATTGTGAATGCCCAGCTCATTGCGTTGGAAGGCGAGATTGATAATCTTGCAAATCCCGGTTTTGGAGATCGTGCAAAGTCCCACCTTGCCAAGATTGCCCAGACTTTACAGGTAGCTCAGATCCCAACTCTTTCGTATACGGGTAGTACTCCTAGCCAGATTAAGAGCCTCAAAGAGCAATATCGCAAGACCATTGTAGAAATGCTGGAGAGAAGAAAGATGGAGATTGCTCGCCAGATCACCAACGTACAAGCTCTTGAATATAAGCCGGAAGCTGAGGAACGTCTTCGGGAACTGGAGGCAATGTCCGCCAAAATTACGGATATGGCCAATGCCAAGAAGATTGACGAAGATCTCATCAATCAGACAGATATGGAGCTTAAGAAGTCCTATGCCACAATTAAGAACTATCAGCACTTTGTAGAGATTAAGCCTGAGGATCAAGAGGTGTATCTCTCGGAGCGTCCTGTGACAAAGACTTCTCGCATGCTTAGCGTATTCGATGTTTGGAAAGACTTCTTGGAAGGAAAGTATGCAGGCCGTGGTATTATCTTCTGGGTGATACTCTCGTTCCTTGTTGATATAGCCGCCTTTATCTTTTTCGATCTTGCTTTCAAGAAAAGAGAATCCCTTTAATACACACTTCACACTATGGCAAATATCAATTTTGATAATAATGAGCAGTTGCAATCTTCTCCCTCTTTGCAGCAGGAGGAGGTATCCACACAGGCTCCCTCGGTAGCGGAATATGCGCAGCCATCCTCTTACTCTTCTGAGTCGAATCTTGGGCTTAGCGAGATTGAGCTGAACGACGCGAACAAGATAAATGTAACCATTGCCGATACGGAAGCTCCGCTGCTTATGTTGTTTGGTCCCCCTTCGTGCGGAAAAACGATGACGCTCATTCGTCTCACTCGTTACTTGCAGAAGAAGGGCTATACGGTCGCTCCCATCCCGAGTTTCCGCCCAAGTTACGATAAGAATTATCGGGAGTTGTGCGAGAATTTCAATGCCATGATCAATAGTTCTGATGCAGCTAAGGCTACAAGTAACGTGAGTTTTATGCTCGTTGAGGTGCTTAAGGAGGGACGTCGAGTTTGTCAGATCCTAGAGGCTCCCGGGGAGTATTATTTCAATCCGGAGAATCCCATGGCAGACTTCCCGGCCTACTTCAATAAGATCATCAATATGACAAGTCGCAAGATTTGGCTTTTCTTCTTGGAGCCCATTTGGCGAGAAGATCAGGATCGAAGGAACTATGTAAAGCGTATTGAGATGGTCAAGAATAGGAGTCGTGCACACGATAAGGCGATTTTTGTTCTCAATAAGATTGATAAGACGAACTATGTAATTGCTCCGGGGCGAGTGCATCGTCAGCAGGCTCTGCAGCAGGTTAGTTTTCTTTATCCAAATCTATTTGTTCCATTCCGCAATACTAACCCCATAACCTCTTTCTTCCATCAATATAATTTTGATTTTGTCACGATGCACACGGGCGACTATGTGGCGGCTGTTGATGGTACGCTCACCTTTCAGGAGGGACCTGAGGAGTACGTGGCAGAGTTTTGGAAGATCATTCAGCGTCATATTAGAGGATAGTTGATAGCATTATGCAGTTTGAGATATTTGTACACGGTACCCCAAATGGCCAGCAATTGCTGGGTAATTCTTCTGAAGTTTTTGGTCGGTTTGTTCAAACTTTTTACGCTGCAAATACTTCAGAGATAGCTGAAAAGCTACGAGTGGATAGGCTGACTATCGGAGAGAATAGTGCCCTATTTTATTCGTTGGTGATAGCTCGTAGCGTTTTGGGCGATGATGGCCGAGAAGGCGGCTATGTAGCGCTCTCTTTACAGCTCGATTCCCTAGCTCGTAATACAGGTCAGATCTACGATCTACTCAAGGCTCTCTATCTTACCAAGGTGCTCGGGCGCATAGTTCGCACAAAAGAGGGGGGGAAAGTGCAGTTTGTTAGCTCCAAACTCTCTTCTGTAGGAGGGAGTTACATCTCCGAATTAGAGCAGTTTATTGCTAACTACATCAAAGAAAATATCGGTCTTTCAGGCTTTGCTTCTATCCCTCGGGAAGAAAAGAAGGAAGCTTCTAGGGCAGGTGTCGTGCGGATCAATCGCTTAGATCTTGCAGAAAGTCGTGTAGTGAGTCTTCTTTTACAAGGTAATTCGGTTGAGATTTCGGACGAATTCCCTTCCCAAGCGCTAGCGAGTCAGGTGGAAGAATTGCACCATAAACTAGAGGCGTCTGAGTCTGGAGCGAGTAGGAAGCTAGCCGAAATGCAAAAGGCTCATGAGCAGGCTACGGCTTCTGTAGAGCAGCAATGGCAGAGTAAAATGGATCAGCTTGTTCAAGAAAATGCTACCGATAAAAAGAAATCTCAAGAGCAGATACGTACTCTTACGGAGGAAAAGAATAGCCTCGTAAAGCAGGTAGAGCAGATAAAAACAAAGCTCCAGAGCCAAGAGGTGCATGAGTATCTAGTCCATAACGAGTCTGACTTGAAGAGACTCGCTCAGGCTATCCTCTCATTGTTTGGCCTCGGGCACTCTCAGCAATCTTTCGCAGCTGGTAGACAAGAGAAATCAACTTCTAAGGCTGCCTCTTTGGGCCGTTGGATGCCTATTGCCAACTTAGTATTAACCCTTATATGCGCCCTGTTGCTCACAGTGGTTTTGGTCTTTTTTCGTCCTAGTAAAGGCGATAATATGCCTGCCCCTCTACCTATTCAACATGATACAATCTATTTGGAAAAACCGGCCATAGACTCTGCCGATCTCTCGGCTCGCGATTCTGCTACACTCGTGCACTAGGGCGCTAGCTCCGTTTTTCCCCCATTCATGATCTAGACTTATACCCCAATGAATTGTTCTGTCTACCTCTTCTCCGGAGCCTCTGCACAGCACGATCAATACCCCAACGACTCGCTAGTACCGCTTTTTAAGCGTTTGGTTTCGCTCTGTACAGAGCCAAGGCAACTCGTGATACATCGGGGGGGCGAACTTGTGTTCTACGCCTATATATGCCTTTTAGAGCCGACATCTAGGGAGTATTTCGGCTTTGCTTTACTTGTAAATGGAGAGCAAGTCACGGGGCATTTTGAGCAGCTTCTTGAGTTTTCGGAGGCTCAGATACAGCGTTTAGCCCTTGAGAAGACATTGCTGACTCTCGATGATTATGGTCGGCTTAGGCGTACAGAACAGCCCTTCTCTTCCCAAGTTGCTTTGTTGGATAGGGTAGTGCACCACCTGAGGGGGGAGGCGCTTGCCTTGCATATTCCTCTAGGGATGCTTCCGCCTACCAACTATAGTATAGAGGGGAGTAGCTATTGCACGCTACCTCTTGCGGAGGGGGATAATGCGATTCTCTCTGCCACGGCAAGATATGGAGTGGTAGCAGTGGTACGTAATGAGGTTTATCAAGACTCTTCCCTTAAGCAGTATAGTGAGCAACTTAACCGCTTATCAACGGAGCGAGACGCTACTCGAGGAGAGCTTTTGACGCTAAAAAGTGAGTATGACAAGTTGTTGCGCCAAAAGAAACAGTATAAGAAGGTCTCGATTCTAACCCTATGTGTCGTGCTTTTAGTACTCATCGGGTTGGGAGGAATCTTCTTCTTAGGATACAATTTGCGCTTAGTACAGCAAGATGCCAAAGAGCAAACTTCCCAAAAAGAAATGCTTGCGAAGAGGAACGAAAAGCTGGAGCAGGATAATCAGGAGCTTGCCTATTCGTATCAGAGGGAGCAGCAGGAGCATCGCGAAGCTCGCTCTCTACTCGAAGGGTTGGCGCAAGATATGCCGATTATTATCAAGGGGGCTGGTGTTGCAACTACAAGTCAAACCACTGATAGACCCAACGATTTTTCTTCAAAAGCTCGGGTAGATCATTGCCTGTGGATTGCTATTGAGTATAAAGAATTGGAGGAAGCTACGATAGATCTAAGGTGTGATGTGTATCGTGCGGAAGATCATTACTTAATGGCATCTGTAGAGATTCCATTGCAAACATTGCTCCTCGGAGAGGGGGTTCGTACTGTACTAAGTCCCGGTCTTGTAGCTGATTGGAGAGAGGGCTCCTATCGCATCGAAGTCTCCAAAGAGGAGCAACTCGTTTATTCTAAGCCCTTCCGCCTTATCTAGTTCTACCTTTCTAGATAGCCTCTTTTCGTTTCCCTTTGTTGATTGGGAGGCTTTTGGGGGCGGAGGTTGTAGGGCTAGGCGTCTTTGTCTTTGGCTTTCGTCTCTCTTTTGGGAGGGGTGGGGGTGTGACAGCAGCCCGAGCATCCCGGGCAGGATGAAGAGCCCTTTGTGCCGTCTTGTTTGTGCCTCGCTGAGAAAATTCGCCATAGGAAGCGAAAAGCTGCAGCTACGGCAATGGCTACAATAACGTATACGAGTATCAGCTGTATTGTCATTCTCTTTAGAGGAGTTTTACCTTCTTACCACAAATCCCTTTAGAACCCTAACCAAGAGCCAATCTGGTAGACCAAAAACGAGGTTACCCATGCGAGGAGACACGTATACACCATCACAAAAAGACTCCATTTATAGCTCCCTGCCTCACGTCCTACCGCTGTTACTGTAGCGATACAGGGGAAGTAGAGTAGAACAAATACCATGAACGAAAGGGCGATAAGTGGGGTAAACGCATGTGTACCATCAGGGCGCACTTCCTGTTTGATGCGCTCAGATAACTGTACGGAAGCCTCGTCACTATCATCGCTATTGCCCGTATAGATAACTCCCATTGCACCTACCACTACCTCTTTGGCCGGTAGCCCCGATAGAAGGGCAATACTCATCTTCCAATCGAAGCCCAGGGGTGCTAGTGCAGGCTCTATGGCCTTACCCATCTGTCCCAAAATAGAGCCTTCTTGTTGCTCGGTGTGGCCTACAAGACGGATTGAATCAATGATTTCTTCTCTCTCCTTAGCGGAGTGAACTTCAGCATTGTTTAGCACTTCGGTAATGCGAGCTTCTGTGCGCTTTTCGACCTCAGCACGTGGGAAGTATCCCAAAAACCATATAATAACGGAGGCTACCAAGATGATGGTTCCCATCTTTTGTAGGTACTCTTTTGCCTTGTCCCAGACGTGGATAAGTACGGATTTGTAGGTGGGGATACGGTAGGGAGGTAGCTCCATTACAAATGGAATATCCTCTTGTTTGAAAAAGAGTTTGCGGAAGAGGCGAGCCAGCAATACGGCAAGGATAATCCCCAATAGATACAATCCAAAAAAGACAATGCCTGCATGGCGAGGGAAGAAGGCACCGGCTAGAAGTACATATACCGGTAGGCGTGCATTGCAACTCATCAGAGGAGTTATCAAGATGGTGATGAGTCGGCTTTGGCGGCTCTCTATGGTCCGAGACGACATGATGGCCGGAACGTTACATCCGAAGCCCATAATCAGGGGGATAAACGACTTGCCGTGTAGCCCCATCTTGTGCATAAGTTTATCCATCATAAAGGCGGCGCGCGCCATATATCCTGTATCTTCCATTACCGAGATGAACAGATAGAGGATAAGGATTTGCGGTAAGAATACAATAACTCCGCCTACACCGCTGATAATCCCCCCTACAATGAGGTCTTTTAGGGGGCCATCGCTGAGCAGACTCGATACTCCATCACTGATATACTGAACGAGTGTCTCTATCCAACTTTGAGGGTAGGCCCCGAGTATAAAGGTGCACTCAAACATCAAGAAGATGAAGACGAGGAAGATGGGAAATCCTGCAATAGGATTGATGAGCAAGCGGTCTATACGGTCGGTTTTGGTACGTACGATGCTTTTGTGGGGACGTAAGGTCTCTCGCAGTGCTCCGGCTATGTAACCGTAGCGTCTGTCAGTTATAAGAGTTTCCGTATCCTGCTCTCCCAAACTGGTTTTCATCTTATCCAGCTCGTAGCGCACCGCCGAGAGTATGAAGCCTCCCTTCTCCCCAAAATGGGCTGTAGTTTGCTCCATCTCTGGGTCTTTTTCAAGGAGTTTGACTGCAATATAGCGAGCCGGGAGTTGTTTGGCAAGGGGGAGATGCTCCTCGATTTTTTGCGTAAGGCTTTCGATGGAAGGTTCTAGGATGGATCCGTAAGGGATCTTGATGTCTCGATCGGATGTAGAGGGGTTTTCTGCAAGATGTACCACGGCATCAAACAGCTCAGATACCCCACGGGCTACACGACCAACGGTAGGCACCATCGGAATATCAAGCAGTTGAGAGAGGAGTTTGATGTTGAGTTCGCTTTTGCTTTGCTCGAACTCATCAAACATATTGAGGGCTACAACCATGGGGAGCTTCATCTCCTTAATCTGCATGGTTAGGTAGAGATTTCGCTCTAGGTTGCAGGTGTCTACTACGTCTATGACGATGTCCGGACGCGTATCCGGGTTGGAGAGGAACTGACGGATGTAGAGTTCTTCGGGGCTATAGGGCGATAGCGAATAGCTCCCGGGGAGGTCTACGATCTCGATGCGGTATTCGCCGTGGTCGAAGTGTGCCTCTTTGGCATCCACCGTTACTCCGCTGTAGTTGCCTACATGCTCATGGGCACCACTGGCAAGGTTGAAAAGCGAGGTTTTGCCGCAGTTGGGATTTCCCACGAGAGCCACTCGCAGTTTTTTGCGTCGGGAGCTGGAGGGGGCGGAAGAATGAGTCTGGGAGTCGTTATTAGTAGGTATTGGGTTGTCTTGACTTTCGTTGACAGAGGCATCAAGAAGAGGTTCTCCCTCTGTTGCTTGCTCGTCTACTGCTTCTACTACTTCCACATCAATGAGAGCAGCATCCTGCCTTCTGAGGGAAACATTGTAGTCCATAATGCGGTAATACACAGGGTCTTTTAGGGGGGCGTTCTGTACAACCGTCACGCGTTTCCCTGCAATAAATCCCATTTCGAGTATCCTTTTACGGAATGCTCCACGCCCTCCAACCCTCTGGATAAGGACTGTTTTCCCTGTTTTTACATCAGACAACTTCATAGAGCAAAGTTACCGCACAAATCGCAAAATACTATGCCTCTTGACTACCTACTAATGGGGATTTGTCAGGGTTTTCTAGGTTAATATGCTTTTATAAAGAGGACGAAAAAGAACCCTTGCAGCACTACAAAGGGAGTGTACTGCAAGGGCTCTTAGGATAGTTGTGGAGAGGCTTTTCTAGGAGTCTCTCTTTAGAGGATTTCTCTACCCACTTAGAAACTTAGTTTCATACCGAGGAAAGCGGAGCGAGGCATTGTGGGACCATATATATAGCCCGAGTCGCGATCTGCACCCTTATCGTAGTCAGATTGCATGGCATTGAGTAGGTTGTTCATACCCGCATAGATCTGGAGACAGGTGCTGGAGAAGAAGTCAAAGTCGTAAGAGAGTTTGAAGCCCATATCGAAAAATGTGGGGGTCTTCTTGAGTTCGTCTATACGGATTTCTGTATCTTTTTCTAGTCCCCCGGCAACGAGATAGTTCTGAAGGGCTTCTTCGTCAAAGCCCTCGGGATAGCCGGAGTTAGGCTGCTGTGTGCTACCATATTTGATAGCGTGGGGTACGTGCATGGGGCCTGTAATAGTACCCGTGAGAGCTATATCGAAGTTTTTGACAGGGGTAATACCCAGCGTGAAGTAGCCGTAAGCTGAGGGCGTTCTGGTGATAATGTTGCTCTCTTGCTTCTTATTCACGGCTTTAATGGGGTTACCGAGCTCATCTGTTGTGTCGAAGATAAGAGGAAATCCCTTATCGTTGAAGTCTGCGCGTTGCCCCCATTCTTCGGGCTTGTCGTAGCGATTCTTTGTAAGTGTGAGCCCGCCTTGTAGCTGCAGTATGCTCCAAGTTAGTTTCCCTTCTAGGTTAGCACCATACACAGTAGCTCCCTCTCCATTCTTACGATCGTACATCATGATACCATGCTCAATCTTTTTGAGCTTTGTTACAAATACGTCTTGTAGCTTATTGTAGAATCCCTCTACAAGGAGGTTGGCTTTTACGGGGCCCCATTGTGCATAGAGGTCTGCACTTGCATTGATAGAGTGGCTGGTCTCGGGGCGTAGGTCGGGGGTATTGTACACCTTTTGCACTTCTCCATTAACAACTCCCACGTGCAGGTCTTCGTCAAACACCTGAGGGGCACGGAATCCCTTGGCATAGGAGAGGCGGAAGTTTACGTTCTTAGTCGGGTTGTAACGCAGTGTAGCACGAGGGCTAAAGATAGGCTTACCTACAGCCGAGTTCTCGTCGAGGCGAGCTCCCAAAAGGATGCTGAGCATATCATTTTTCCATTCAATCTGAGCAAGTTGGCTCCAGTTGTTGATTTTCTGATCAATCTTTGGGAATAGCTCAATTAGGTTGCCCTTGCTGTCTTTTTCTGCGAGCCAGTTTCGGAGGGGCATTACATCGCTTAGGTGGTCGTAGACGTACTCTGCACCGATAAGTACCTGAGCCGGCATGAAGAGAAGGCGATCGAAGTCGTAGCTATACTGCAAGCCTCCCATATAGGTATTGCCTTTGGATACACCATAGTTAATGCCATACATCTCGGGAGGAATGGGGAATCCTAAACGGCCGAGTCGATTCCCTTTATCGTCTTCTAACTCACCAATGCCCCCATAATAGCTTTTGCGGTTTACAATTTGACCGGAAATGTAGGTGAGAAGGTGGTGTTTGTAGTCGCTAGAGAAGGCATCAAACTTGGCGTTGGAGCTGAAAATGCTGTGGTCTACGTGCTCCGAGATAGAAGCAACGTGGTCCGGCCAATCGATATGATCACCCCCGCGACGGAACTCTTGTATCGTGTGGAACTCTGCCGTTAGCTTGGTATAGTCTGTGGTACGGAGGAAAGCGCGAGTACCTAGAGAGCGGCTGTTGAGGCGTCCGAGCTCACTATACCCATCATTATTGGCATCCCATTCTTGGCGGTAGCGGGTTTGACCAAAAATCATGGCACCTGCTCGGTTGTCGTCGCTTACGAGGGAGGCATTCATGCTGATGTTGTTATCGGGGTTTTTCATACCCGTAAAGGTGAGGCTCTCTCCAAAAGAAAAACTATTACCCACAGGCTCTTTGGTAATGATATTAACCACACCACCGATAGCCGATGAGCCAAAGAGGGCAGATCCCCCACCGCGTACCACTTCTACGCGATCGATCATGTTGGTAGGGATTTGCTCGATACCATACACGCCGGCTAGGGCACTAAAGATAGGACGGCTGTCGATAAGAATTTGGGTATAACGCCCATCAAGCCCATTGATACGTACTTGGTTAAAACCGCAGTTTTGGCAGTTGTTTTCTACACGTACCCCGGGTTGGAAAATAATCCCTTGTGCGAGGTTGTTGGCATTGACGCGGCTAAATACCTCTTCGCCCACTACATTTACAATAGTAGGAGCTAGGCGGCGTAGTGTGGCTTGGCGGTTAGCTGTTACCACTACCTCGTCTATGTTTACGGCATCTTCGTAGGCTTCAAAGTTTACCTCCGTCACCTTATTCTTTTCTACTACCACGGTTTTCTCTTGGCTTAGGTAGCCAACACCACGCATGATAAGAGTGAGTTTGCCCGGCTTTACATTGCGCAGGAAATAGTGCCCCGTAGCATCGGTACTCGTCCCAAAGTTCGTGCCTTTGATTTGGATGGTAATACCTGGTATATGCTCTTGGGTTACAGCATCTACCACATGCCCTATGATGTTGGCATCGGTAGGTACAGGACGTTTTTTTTCCGGGGGGGCTGCATTGACCCCGGCTACCGTGATCAATAGACACAGTAGCGAAATTGCGAATCTTTTCATTCTTCTATTTTCTGTAGTTTATTCCAATTCTGGAGACGAATTTGGCCTATACCAAATAATCGGCTGCAAAGTTACAATGTTAAATGCGCCGATAAAATACCTCTAAATAGGTATTTTGAGGGTTCTTTTTACCCCCTATACCCAAAAAGCACTAGCCCATTGCATTACAGCAAGACTAGTGCTTTAAGTTGCAGAGGCTTCCGCCTCTAGTTAGGCCTCTAGTTAGATAGATCTCTAGTAAGAGGAGATGAGTCCCTCTCTTACTTTAGGAGGGAAGTTTAGCGAATGCGCTTGTAGCCATATACAGCACGCTCACCGAGTTCTTCTTCAATACGGAGGAGCTGATTGTACTTGGCAATGCGGTCGGTACGGCTGAGCGAACCGGTTTTGATTTGCCCGGAGTTGGTGGCAACGGCAATGTCCGCAATAGTAGTATCTTCCGTTTCTCCCGAGCGGTGAGACGTTACCGAGGTATAGCCGTGGCGGTGAGCCATGTCGATAGCATCAAGAGTTTCGGTGAGAGTACCAATCTGATTTACCTTGATCAGGATCGAATTGGCGCAGCCTTCTGCGATACCCTTGCGTAGGAAGTCCACGTTTGTAACAAAGAGGTCGTCGCCTACAAGTTGGCACTTAGAGCCAATAGCCTCTGTAAGTTTACGCCAGCCTTCCCAATCGTTTTCTGCCATACCATCTTCGATTGAGTCAATGGGGAACTGTTCGGTAAGTCCCTTGAGGTAGGCTACTTGCTCCTCCGGAGTACGTTTAGCTCCATTGGCTCCTTCGAACTTAGTGTAGTCATATACACCCTCTTTGAAGAACTCACTCGAAGCGCAGTCTAGGGCAATGGTAACATCCTTCCCTGGTTCATAACCTGCAGCGCGGATAGCCTCGAGAATGCTATTAAGAGCGTCTTCTGTACCATTGAGTGCGGGAGCAAAGCCACCCTCGTCTCCTACGGCTGTACTAAGACCACGAGCCTTGAGTACTTTTTTGAGGGCATGGAACACTTCGGCACCCATGCGAAGCCCTTCTCGAAAGCAGCAGGCTCCTACGGGGCGAATCATGAACTCTTGGAAAGCAATGGGGGCATCGCTATGAGAGCCACCATTGATGATATTCATCATAGGAATGGGCAATACATAGGTATTGGTGCCACCGATGTAGCGATAGAGAGGGATGTCTAGCTCGGCAGCAGCAGCCTTAGCTACAGCGAGAGATACTCCGAGCATGGCATTAGCTCCGAGGTTCGACTTTGTGGGCGTACCATCCAATTCGATGAGCTTTTGGTCAATGGTGCGTTGCTCAAGAGCCGACATGCCAAAGAGGGCAGGGGCAATGATTTCGTTTACATTCTGTACTGCCTTTAGTACTCCTTTGCCACAATAGCGATTCTTGTCGCCATCGCGCAATTCAATTGCTTCGTGTTCTCCCGTAGAGGCTCCGCTAGGAACGGCTGCACGTCCGGTGAATCCACTATCAAGTACTACTTCTACTTCTACTGTAGGGTTGCCGCGAGAATCCAATATCTCACGACCCGTAATCTTTACAATCTCCATTTTGATTTACGATACTTCTTATATTCCTTATTTTCTTGCTACAAAGGTAGCTAAAATAGTACTATCTGAGTGATTTTGTTTTGCGGAGGGAGCTAGAGAGGTTCCCATGTGTGTGAAGCGACAAAAAACTCCTGCCCTATAGCTTTTTTATTCTAGGACTACAACAAAGTATTTAATAGAGGAGGGAGCCCTCAATATCGGACGGAATTTTTCGCGTTTCCCCTAGGTGGAGAAAAGGTCTAGATCTCCTTTGAGGTGGATGTATAGCCGTCTTATTTTCGGAAGTTGCGGCGTGTAAAGTAGAGCACGAACAGCAAATTGAGGATGAGTAGCCCTGCTCCCATAAAAACGTATTGGGTCATATCGCCCGACACTTTGGTTAGCAATATGATGGCCGCTACCACAATGAGTACCGCTAGAGCCAGTACAACCCAAGTGACTAGGTTACGTGCTTTCTTTCTTTGAGTTCCTCCCATTTCCAACTAGAGTTTACCTGTTTATCTGTGAACAAAGATACAAGAGAGTAACCACTCTGCCAACAAACCTCGCAAGAATTGTGATTCAAAGTTCGAATAAACCCTGTTTGATTGCTTAGGATTAAAAAGGGGATATACCCTTTTCTTTTAGCTTTTTAGAAAAGATGTACTAAGGGTAAGATACCAAGAAGTGGGAAGATAAGTCAGGGGATAAATACCTATAACTGGGGGTTTAAAAATATCTTTTTATTTTCTTGTTGAAAGTAATTTTGCAGCGAATATTCTAGCATATTATCCGTTAGTACAGATAGATTTGTTTATATCCTTGCGTATCAGTCGTATCATATATTTCTTTCTTCTCTCTCTCGGTTCTATTTTGCTTCTTAGGGCGCAAGAGGGAGGGACGTTTGTTTTGCACGTAAAAGTAATTGATGCAGGCAGTAGAGAAAGTATTCCGGAGGCTTCTGTCGGATTTCGGTATGATCAGCGTTTATTGGGAGCTACAGCCAACAAAGAAGGCGTAGCACACCTTAAAGGCATACCTCGGGGGAGTACGGGGCTCCTGCAGGTACGTTATGTTGGTTATAAGGAGTATCGGCAACAAGTACAAGTAGAACGCGAGATGCAAATTACCGTGGCGCTACAGCCTGCAACAGAGTTGGGGGAAGTCGTTGTTACAGCACGCGAGTCTTTTAAGCCTGCTACAGCTGGAATTATCGGTCGTCAATCGATTAATTTGTTACAACCTTCTACCTTTTCAGATCTTCTGGCTTTGCTTCCCGGAGGGGTGACGTCTTCTCCTCACCTTGCAGAGAGGAATACGATTCGATTGCGAGAGGCAGAGGCCCCAATATCAGAGAACTACCGTACTTCCTCAGTAGGCACTGCCTTTGAGATTGATGGAGTCCCTCTTAATACCGATGCTAATATGCAGAGTTATGCCAATAGTGTATGGGGTGCCGATAACCAACGTCGTTCGGGAGGAGTGTTTAATATTGGCTCGGGTGTGGATATGCGAGGAATCTCTACTGATGATATAGAGGAGGTAGAAGTTTTGAGAGGTATTCCTTCTGTAGAGCATGGTAACCTAGTTTCGGGGCTTGTTCGTATTAGACGTAAAATGAAAGCAACTCCGCCTAAGGTGCGTATCAAATCAGACCCGAAGAGCAAACTCATATACCTGGGGTCGGGTTTTCAATGGCGAGAACAAAGAAGTGTACTTAATCTATCGGCGGATTATCTTGATAGCAAGATTTCTCCAATCAATAGTTTTGAGAACTTTCGTCGTCTTACCTTTTCGGCTCGTTATGTCCATGAGTTAGAGTCTCCTAATTACCAGGGATCTTGGATGCAAACCCTAGACTATGGAGGTACTTTTGACAATGAAAAGGTAGACCCCGAGCAGCAAAAAAATGAGCAAGACAAGTTCTTTAGCAGTAATAACCGCTTTGCTCTCTCCGGAGCCCTTAGTCTTAGAACTCGGCACTCTACCCGCTTAATCAATCAGATTGATGTGCACTATAGTCTCGCCGCCCAAAGAGACGAGGTCCGAGAGCAGCGCTATGTCTCTACGGTGCGCATTAACCCGCTGACTAAGGTGCTAGAGGGAGAGAGTGATGCTTTTTTTGCTCCCAATAGTTACTTAGCTAGTGTCGAAGTGGAGGGGCGGCCTGTAACGGCTTTTCTAAAGTCTGTACTTCGCTTTGCTTCCTGGAGGGGTAATCAGGTGTCCGTAGGAACTGAATACTCATTCTCAAAAAACTATGGGAGAGGCTCTGTTTACGATGTGACTCGTCCAATTGATCTAGGGCTCCCTACACGTTTACGTCCTTTCTCCTTAGTCCCTTCTGAGCATAAGATAGCTCTGTTTGTAGAGGATAAGGGGCGATGGCGCTTGGGAGAACGTGCCTCGTTGGAGGCTGTAGTGGGAGGGCGTTTGCAGGTGATGTCCGCGCCGAGGGCTTATGCTGTGGCATGGAAGCCTTATCTCGATCCCCGGATCAATGTGCGTTACGAACAAAAATTCTTGTCTCCGGAAAAACCTTTCACTGTGGGGCTGAATGTAGGTTTAGGTCAGCTCTCTATGCTCCCCTCCTCTGCTTACCTTTATCCTGCTCCCGACTACTACGACATTGTCGAACTCAACTATTATGCCGCAGAAGAGAAATTTCGGAGGGTACATTTCCGCACTTATCCCCTAGATCCTGCTAACTACGCTTTAGAGGCTCCTCGTAACCTGAAAATGGAACTCCGTTTAGATGCCTCTTATGCCGGTTATCTTCTCTCTGTTACTGCTTTTAGGGAGGATATGCGCAATGGATATCGCCAAATGGCCCGTATTGCCTCTTTTGCATATAATAAGTACGATGCTAGGGGGATAGATCCGAATACTCTAACTGCTCCTCCAGACCTAAGTACCCTCCCGGTTACTCGAGATACCACTCTTTCCCTCTACGGGGTTACAACCAATGGTAGCCGCACTCTCAAAAGAGGGTTAGAATGGCAGATTTCAACTCCTCGTATTCCCTTACTATCCACTCGCTTTACCTGTAATGGGGCTTGGTTTGTTACCCGTTATGAAAATAGCATCCCCTATCTGGATAGACCTGATGTTGTATTTAATGGGGGGGAGTTGCCTGTGATTGGCGTGTATAAAAACGATACTGGTTATACTAGTTCCAGTCTTGCCTCAAGCATTATGATGGATACTTATATTCCACATCTCGACCTCCTCTTTGCAACCACCTTTGAGGCTATTTTCTTTACTAAGAGGTTAATTCAGCCACAGGCACGTATTCCTATTAAATACATTGATAAGGAGGGCGTGGAACACCCGTTTACCGAGACGTCTTTGAGCGATCCCATACTAAAGCAACTTGTGCGGCCAGGGAGTAAAGAGCCTACACTCATGCATACTCCGTTTGCAGGTTTTGTTAACTTCAAAGCTACGAAGCAATTTTTTTCTCGTAGGCTCGGGATTGCCCTTTTTGTTCACCGTCTTATTTCAATAGAACCGCTTTACGAGAGATCAGGTCGTACGATACGACGCTCTTCCACTCCCTATTTTGGCATGGAACTTAATATACAACTATAGTTGAAAATAACAGCTTAAACAGATAAATCAAAATGAAAAAAACAATTCTTTTTTCCCTACTAACTCTCTGCTTATTTGCCATCAGTGCTTGTCAGCAAGAGAGCCCAAAAAATCAATCGAAGGTAACCTTATCCCCTTCTCTCAAAGACTTTAATGCCCCTTACCGGCTTGTAGATCTTACTGTTACCTTCAAAGAAGTCAATACCGGAAAAAGCTACGAAGCTAAACAACAAGATGGAAAAGTGATGATTGAGCTCCCTTTTGGCCTCTATAATATCAATGCCATGGGGACTATTACCTACTCTGTAGATGGCAAAGAGAAGAGCGCTTCTGTGGTTGCTACTCGCCCCAATGAAACCATTAATTCTCCCGAGAGTAATATCGCTCTAGACCTATTGCTTTCGGAGCAACCGGATCCCGGAGAGGGTGATATACGCTCACTTGTCATCGCGGAGATCTTCCCCTCAGGGACCCTTACTCCAAATGGTGATAAGTATATTGGCGATCAATACTTCCGTATCTATAATAATTCTGATAAAGTTGTCTATGCCGATAGCCTCCTTATCCTAGAGTCTTCATTTAATACGATACTCGTGCAAAATATAGAGCCTAAGCTCACAGAGACTTGTTTCCCCGTGCAAGCTGTGTACATGATTCCCGGAAATGGAAAGGATGTCCCTGTTCAGCCAGGAGGTTATCTTACTATTTGCGACCAAGCAGCCAACCATAAGAGTATCAATAAGAACTCAATAGACCTCAGTAATGCGGATTTTGAGTGGTATGATGAGACTCCTGCAAACTCAAGGGTTAAGGACGTGGATAACCCTGCCAAGAACCTAGAGAAAATTTATTGCTATACGCGTACTATTTGGAGTCTGCACGATCGTGGAGGGTCTTCTTACGCTATTGCTAAAATGAAAACCACTAAAGAGGATTATCTTGCTAACTACAAGGCAAAGTATATTTGGAAGTTCCAAATGCCCGATGGTTCTATTAAGAATGTAGATAAAGAGACCTATTTTGTTCCCACTGATTGGGTGATTGATGGGGTAAATTTGAGTATTCTCTCCCTTGATAAATGGCTTGTGATGCCTATAGCTTTGGATCGAGGATTTACCTATATCTCTACAATAGATCGTGACCCACAGCGTTACGGGAAGAGTGTGGTACGCAAAACCGGAGCCATGAAAAATGGTATTCAACAGTTAGTTGATACCAATAATTCAACAGAGGACTTTGCCCCGCAAAGTAAGGCAACTCTTCTCTAAGGGATTCTGAGTAATGACTATGTTTGAGAAGTTGCGTACGGCACTTATTTTACTGCTTTTTCCTCCTATTGTGGGGGTTGAATGGTCTGCGCTAGGGGCAGAGATAAGTCTCTTTCGCTCCCCTCAAGACTCTCTGCAGAGGGCTATTGAGGAGCATCATTGGGCGTATCAAGATCTGATAGCTCCGCACTATGAGGCACCATCTCTTCTTGCATTGCAGTACGCAACTTCTCTTTCTAGTGTCGAGACCCTTTTTTCTTCTCGCCGAGGTGCTAGTATCTCCTCCCTTGCGGAAGGAACATCTCACTCCCAATTTCAGATCAATTGTACCTCGTTGTTTCATCTTGATTCCCTCTCTTCCGTATGGGGGCGTGCTGCATATACGTCTTCTCTTGCCCAAAATGTACAAGGACGTGAGACAGCACACTATCATCTTACCGCTCCTTATACCTCTATTGATACGATTGGAGGTTTCTTCGATGGAGAGTCTTACACTTTCAGTGGAGGCTATAGTCATGCTTTTCCCTCTCGCTGGAGGTGGGGTATTGAGGGCGGCTATGAAGCCTATCAAGAGAGCAGGGATCGGGATCCTCGGGTCCTGAACACCTCAGGGGACCTTACCATCAAAACGGGAGTCTCGTATAAGTTCCCTTCATACTACTTGGGACTTTCGTTATCGGGACGCATCTATAAGCAGGTGCATCAGATGAGCTTTATGAATCCTTTAGGAGCTCAGTTCGTTTTCAATCTTTTGGGGTTTGATGAATATTCTCTTCGCTTCTTGGGTAATGCAGAGGCTAAGGCCTTTAATGCTTATGGCTATGGGGTTGAGGGGGAGTTGCTGCCAGTTGAGACCAAACGAGTTCAGCGATTTTTTGCCACAGCTAAGTACCATTATCTAGGATCGGAGTTTACGCTCAAAAATCGCAATGAATTGCGTTTGGCATACCTCCGTCAGCATCAACTGAATTTGATAGTAAGTTATCTATCAACTACTCCTTTTGGGGTGTGGGCATTGAGTAATAGAGTTGGTTTGGAGAGGAGGTTAGGCGATGAATCTGTATATGGGATGCAGGAGGGGATTTCCTATCCTTTACTCTCTGTTGAGAGCAAGAACTATCGTAGTCTTTATCTGAGAGATGACTTAGAGGGAGTTTTTTCTTTCCAGTCTAGGAGGGCTCTTTGGGAGTTGCTTCCCTCAGCTCGTTTCGAACTCTTTCAGCAAGAGCGAAAGTCTTCTGGGGCTTTCGAGCAATATTCACACCTTACCCCCGGGATCTCTCTGCGCTGTCGCCATGCAATGGACAGACAGCTCCGTTTTGCTCTTCGTGCCCAGGTCGGTTTAGAGCATCGCTTTAGTCTTCGGGATGTCCTTCTCTTCGGTCCTCTTCCTATAGACGAGTTTCTCCATCCTTTTACGAAGAAGTTGCGTTCATTGGCAGAGATGAACCACAAAATACAAGTAATGAATCGGACACACATCAAGGCCTCTCTAGGAGGGGAATATCTGCTGCCTTCTCGGCAGGCATCCCTCTATGCTCAAACAAGTGCTGCTCTATGCTACTTTAGCAGCAGGGTAACACTTTACAAACTACAGGTCTCTTTAGGTCTTCTATTTTAGCAGAGAAATAAAAACGTATAGAGTAGAGATTCTGTCTATTCTAGCACGAAAGTTAAGTACGTTAAACATAATTCAATCAACAAACAAGTATGCGCAAGAAATTATTTACGTTGCTGTTGAGTTTTATCGCCCTTGCCACATCATTTTCTGTGGCAAAAGCTCAGACTCAACAATCAATCAGTTTAGGAGATTTTTCCTCGACGACGGAACACTTCCAGGGGAGTGTTGGACAAAAGGCTCCCTTTGACTTCGATTATCAGTATAGCCGTTCTCAGCAGCTCTATACAGCAGAAGATCTCGTAGGGCTTGAAGGCAAGGAGATTACAGAAATCCACTTCCGAGTTTATAATCAAGAAGGGACTTCTTTTGAGCCTGATTACTCTATTAAGGTGCGTCTCTACCTCTCTAACATAGAGGATACTGAGTTTAAAAAGAAGAGTGGAGAGAAGAACTATCCTTGGAAATCTATTGATACCGATGCCGATTTGTGTGCAACAGCAACCTTCAATATTGATTTCGATGAAAAACAAGAACAGGATTTTGAACTTCATGTGAAGCTTGATAAACCTTTCCTCTACACCGGGAAAAGCATTCTGATGACTGTTGAGGGGGAGGCAAATATGCCCCTAGCAGCAATGGGACAGACTTATACCGATTTTTATTGCTATCCCAAGAATGTGACGGGGATGCCTATTCGTACTCTCTATAAAGCAACTGATAACAAAGATCATGATCCGGAAGGAGGTTGGGGTGAGTATTCTGACGGTTCGGGATTAAAGCAAAGAGCTGTACTCAAGATATTCTATAGGGAGAAAGAAAACGAGCCTATTGTAGACCCTCTGGATCCCATTAATCCTGTTGTAACCCTGACAGCCCCGGGGAACCTTAGTGAGCAACTCAAGGGAATCACTGAACCCCATAAGTGCCAGACTTTGACGATCAAGGGCGAAATGAATGCGGCTGATGTCGAATTCGTATCTCTACGCATGGGAGGTTTGACTAAGGTGGATATGAAGGAGGCTTCTATCGAAGGGAATGCCCTTCCTAGAACTGCATTCTCGAAACATCCTAATCTAGAAGAGGTAATCCTCCCCCAGAGTCTAACCCTTATTGGGGAGGCTTCTTTGAGTGATATGCCTAAGTTGACTCGCGTGGTAATGGGCGATAATGTAACTGAAATTGGGATGAATGCTTTTGCTTTGAGTAGGGCTTTGTCCGATGTGGTATGGAGCACTAAACTAGAGACTATTCGCTCTGATGCCTTCCTCGAGTGTAAGGGACTCCAGAGAGCTGATCTCCCCGGTAGCGTCACGACGATAGAACAAAGTGCATTTTCTAAGAGTGGCTTGGTGTACTTCAAGACACCAGAGCTTCTTGAGAAAATCGAACGTATGTGTTTCTACTCTTGCAGCGAACTCAAAGAGGTATACCTCACAGAAAAAGTCAATAGCATTAACTTTAAATCTTTTGGAGAGTGCACGGCTCTTACCAAAGTGACTTCGATGAATACGACTCCGCCTACTGTCTATCGCAATGCTTTTGATAAGGTGGCGCTGGCAACAGTCGTCCTATATGTCCCCACACAAGATCTTGTGGCTACGTATCAGGAAGCGGCTGTATGGAAGACGTTTGGGAGCATCGTTCCATTAGTCTCTTCCGACGTATTCCACAAACTTTCGTATAAGAATGAATACGAGGGCGGTACTCTTAAGGTCTATAATGGCGATGAACTCCTGCCGACCGAAGCTAGCGTGAAGGAGAATACCTCGGTGCGCCTCGTGGCAGAAGCGAAAGAGGCTTACCTCCTCAAGGGATGGCTTATTAATGGGAGAGAAATCGAAGCTACGGGACTCGAGTACACCTACGAAGTAAAGGCTCCCACTACCATAGAGGCTATTTTTGCAGAAGCCTACAAGCGTTATAAGGTTGCCTTCCAAGCTAATAACCCCGAGTACGGCAAAGTAACGGCTACTATCGGCGGAGTGGAAATCGAATCAGAAAGCATGCAAAAGGCCGATCAGGCAGTTGTTTTTACAGCTCATCCCGAAAAGAACTACCACCTCAAGCACTGGATCGTAAATGGAACAATGACACCCAAGCAGGGTGAGGCTACCCTGGAAATTGTGCTTAATAGACAGACACTTGTGGAAGCAGTTTTCGAGCGTGACGAGATATACTATCAGTTGAGCATCTCTATTGCTGATAATAATGGGGGTGTATCAGCCACTATAAATCATGGGACTATCCCTTTGAATTCCAAAGTGAAGGAAGGGTCTGTTGTGGAGATTTTGGCAGAACCCAACGATGGTTACGAGTTCGCTTTTTGGACCATCAATGGTAAAGTGGTAGAGGATACAAGCAATCCGATCTCAATTACCATTGACAAAGACTATCGCGTCCAAGCATCTTTCAAGGAGGAGACCGCCCTCAATCAAGTCGCATCTACCGGCAACCTGAAGTGTCAGGTCGTGAACGGAATGCTCCGTGTTATCTATCCCGCAGAAGGAGCTACTGCTATTGTCTATAATCCTAGAGGCTCTATACTCGCTAAACGTGTAGTGCGAGATGGCGAAGTATGCTTCTCCCTTACAGAGGGCGTTTACTTTGTACAGATAGAAGGTACTCAAGAGGTTGTTAAGGTGCTCGTTCGCTGAGCTTAGAGTATCATCCCTCCCTCTTGGGGGAAGGAATGGATATGCAAGGGTGTTCCCAATTTGTTTTGGGGCACCCTCTTTCTTTTTCTCAAGGCGAAGATGGGGAATTCCTTGTCTGTTGGAGCCGGATGGATGGGGGTAAATTGCATCCCTGATGGCGGACTTATTAATTCGTTGTCCTTGAGTTGGTTATAAGTTTTCCTCTCTTGCTGAGATTTTCTTCCGCATGAAAAATAATTTTCGTCCGCACGAAAGATTCCGAGTGGCTGCGAGATGGCTCGGTATCTTTTGCTTGCTGTGTCGTGTGGGCATTCACCCCGTATCAGAGCCACAAGCACGCACTTAGACAAATGCGGGAGGAATGGTAGGTTTGTGCATTTACCAGTAGAGGAATAGGGTGAGCATAATTTATCACTCTTCAGAATAAAGAACCACCCGAAACAGCTTGGCTTGTTTTGGGTGGTTCAATAGTTTGTTGCTTACTATTTAGCTCGATTAGAAGCTCATCTCTTTTTTAAAAATGTCCCTATAACAAGCAGGGCATAAACAACCATTCCACCTACGGTGATCCCAAAGAGGAGAGTATCCTTATTAAAGGAAAGATAGAGCGAAATTAAAAAGTACATCAAAAACAATACAGCCCTTACACTTTCCAAGAGAAGCGGTTCTCTCTTCTTCCTATTGGATAGAAATAGTTGAAATAGATTCATGGCAAAGTCGTCTCCCAATATTTGAAACTATAAGCGGCAACAGAAAGACTCGAGTAAATTAACTCTTTCTGTACCAATTCGCTACTTTCGATTTTTTCTTCTGGCAGTTTAAGCGAGTTGTCTTTAGAGCAAGAAGAACTCATAACAAACAACATTGTACAAAGGGTGACAACACATGAAAAACAGATTCTTTTCATAATACCATACTACTAATTTGGTACTAAATCATATCGGGAAATACACTATTAAATTCCCTTGTGCCAAAGGTATAAAATCATATTGAAATACAAGGGGCACATCTCTACTGCAGGAGAGGGGTGAGGAAGGGGGAGGTCTTGCCTTCGGGGTAACGGGCTACCATCTCTTCGGGGGTGCCGGCAAAGAGCAGCCTGCCGCCCCCTCGACCGCCCTCGGGCCCCATCTCGATGAGATGGTCCGCACTCTTGATTACATCCAAGTCATGCTCAATAATCAGCACGGTATTCCCTTTGTCCACAAGTTGATTCACGAGAGATAGCAGTACCCTAATATCCTCAAAGTGTAGCCCCGTAGTCGGTTCGTCTAGGATGTACAACGTATTCCCGGTATCCTTTTTGGTGAGTTCCTCGGATAGCTTTACACGCTGACTTTCGCCCCCCGAGAGGGTGGTGGAGGGTTGCCCTAGCTTGATGTATCCGAGCCCTACCTTGCGCATAACCTCCAAGCGGCGGTGCAATTGGGGAATATTCTCAAAGAATTCGGTGGCTTGGTTTATGGTCATCTCAAGTACATCGGCAATGGTTTTGCCTCTATAGCGTACCTCCAGCGTTTCTCGAGTATACCGCTTGCCATGGCACACTTCGCAGGGGATAGTCACGTTGGGTAAGAAGTTCATTTCGAGGGTACGATAGCCGTTCCCTTTGCAGGCTTCGCATCTCCCGCCGGCTACGTTGAAGGAGAATCTCCCCGGTTTGTAGCCGCGCGCTTTGCTCTCCGGTAGGGCAACAAATATCTTGCGAATCTCGGTAAATAGCCCCGTATAAGTAGCCGGATTGCTACGAGGGGTGCGCCCAAGAGGGGATTGATCTACTACTACGAGTTTGTCGATATTCTTCACCCCTTCGATAGATTGATAGGGGAGGGGTTCGCGTTTGGAGTGGTAGAGTTGCCTCGAAAGTAGGGGTACGAGGGTACTATTGATGAGCGAACTCTTGCCGCTACCCGATACTCCCGTCACGCAAATGAAGGTACCAAGGGGGATTTGCACCGTTACATTCTTTAGGTTATTGCCCGTTGCCCCTTGTAGGGTGATGCTCTTCCCATTCCCTTTCCGCCGCGTGGAGGGCACCTCAATTCGCTTTATTCCATTCAGATAGTCAGCCGTGAAGGAGTGTGCGTGGGGTAGTTGTTGGGGTACTCCCGAGAATACGACGTTGCCTCCCAGGCGTCCTGCTCCAGGGCCCATGTCGATTAAGTAATCGGCAGCCAGCATCATCTCACGGTCGTGTTCCACTACCACTACGGTATTCTCTCCGTTCCGTAGTTTCTTTAGGGAGGTGATGAGCCGCTGATTGTCGCTTGGGTGCAGCCCGATGCCCGGCTCGTCTAGGAGGTAGAGCACCTCCACCAGTCCGGTGCCAATTTGGGTGGCTAGTCGGATGCGTTGGCTCTCTCCTCCCGAGAGGGAGGCAGCAGAACGGCCTAGACTTAGGTAGTATAACCCCACATCGAGGAGGAAGCGAATGCGCACCTCTATTTCCTTTATGATCTCATGCCCTACGGGCTGTAATTTTTCGGGAATCGCTTGATGAATCTGGGGTAGGAGGTCAAGAAGTTCGTTAAGGTCGAGGTTGGATAGCTCGTGTATGGGCCACTTGCCAATGCGGTAATGCTGAGCAATGGTGTTGAGCCTCTTGCCGTGGCACAGGGGGCAGGGTGCTGTTACGAGGAATTGCTCCGCCCATCGGCGGGTCAGTTCGGTAGCTTCGTCACGACTGGCTTCCATGATGATAGCGTCGATTACGCCCTCAAATCGGTCGCTCTTGCCGCCTCTCTCTTCGTGCGACTCGCCGTAGAGTAGCGTATCCATTACCTCCTCGGGGATCTCTCCTACGGGGCTGTTGAGGTCGAGTTCGTACGGTTCTAAGATGCGTTTGAGTGCTTCGCTATAGTATTTAACAGCTGCCGGTGTGAGGGGTTTTATCCCCCCTTTGAGGATACTCAGCTTAGGATCGGGCACTAACTTGCTGTTATCTACGCTACTTACATGCCCTAGCCCTCGGCAGGTGGGGCAGCACCCTTGGGGGGAGTTGAAGGAGAATGTGGCAGGGCTTACCTCGGGATAGGCGATACCACTCTCCGTATCCATCAGTTTGGTGGAGAGGTGTCGCAGTTGCTCTTCCCCTCTTTGGCGAATGTCGAGCATGCCATCACCCTGCCTTAGGGCAAGTGAAACGGCTTGGGTTAGTCTCTCCCGTGCCTCCTCTTTTACCACGAATTTATCAATGAGTACGGCAATATAGTGCTTGCTGTAGCGGTCTAGTTTTAGCCCGGGGTAAAGCTCAATCAGTTCGCCATCGGCATAGACATGTACGAAGCCTTTTTTGCGAAGATCTTCGAATAACTCCCGATAATGCCCCTTGCGATCTTTTACAACGGGAGCGAGAATCTCTACCGCTTTGCCGTCAAAATCTTGCATCACAAAGTCGATGAGTTCGGCTTCGCTGTACTTCTGCATGGGCTTCTCTGTGATGTAGCTATAGGGAGTGGCCACTCGGGCGTAGAGAAGACGGAGAAAATCGTAGATCTCGGTAACAGTCCCCACCGTGGAGCGAGGGTTATTGGAAGCCGTCTTCTGCTCAATGGAGACTACGGGACTGAGCCCATCGATACTCTCCACCTCGGGGCGGCTAGAGGAGCCAATAAAGCTACGTGCATAGGCCGAAAAGGTATCAATATATCGGCGTTGCCCCTCGGCAAGAAGTACGTCAAATACAAGAGAACTTTTACCACTACCACTCAGCCCCGTAACAACAGAAAGCTTGTGACGGGGTATGTCTACGTCTATGTCTTTTAGGTTGTGTACACGTGCTCCTCGTATGCGGATAGCTCCGGCTTCAAATACATCGTCTTGTGGTTGATCGGTCTCCGATGGGGAGGCCGAGGGGCTTGGGAGGGTCTGATTCTTCATCTCTTGCGTTTAGCTTTCCCACAAAGATACTCAAAAAAGCCTGCTTGATTTCCAATCCGAAACCAGCCGAAAAGAGGAGGCATTTTCAGCTGATTTGGGATGCGACTTTTGGGTGGAAAATGTTTTGATTTTAGGCAGGAAGTTTTTTGTTTTAGCCCTAGGATTTTCGAGAGGTAGCCCTCCTTGGCAGAATCACCCCCCTAGAGAGGGGTTTGGCTCTCGAGAGGGGTCGCTTTAGAAGGGGGCAGAAATAGTATCGCTCCAACGAGGAAGCTACTCCGAAGGGGGCTTGGGATGAAGGTTAGTAGTAGTGGGTTTGTTGCAGGATCTTCACCACCTCTTGAGCAAAGAAGAGGAGGAAGAAGAGGTATCCTGCCAGTACCCCTCGCCAAATAGGTAGGGTGGCTCGAAAGGCTTCGTGGGGAGCGCGTGGGTGAGGCCGCGGCATCCACTTAGCACGTACCCAGCGGTACAACAAAAAGAAAATCCATCCATTAAGCAACCCAATAAGGCTACCCGGCACTACATCCGTGATAAAGTGCATCCCCAAATAAATGCGACTATAGACTACAATTACCGCGAGGGAAAAGACAATAATAGAGTACCAACGATCGCGAAAGGCGAGAGCGGTGAATAGCGCAATAGCCATAAAATTGGCAGCATGCCCCGAGACAAATCCAAATCCGCCGCCTAGGTTCTCATATGCATTCAGCACCAAATCCTTTGTATAAGGGTGATGGGTGGGGCGTAAGCGGGCGCAGAGAGGTTTGATTAAACTAGAGGTTTCTTGATCTGTAAAGGCGATCATTAGCGCTACAATGCCAATGAAAAAGAGAGCCTCTTTGGCAGGGCGTTTGTAGAATAGCCAAGCAATGAGGGCAACGATTACTGCCGTCCAAGTCCACCGAGCTGAGATGAGGTGAAAGAAAGCATCTAGGTAGGGGGTGTGTGGACTGTTGAGGGCAAGAAAAAGCTCACGCTCCCAGAGGACCAATTGATCAAGCATAGTAGGCAGTGGAGTTTTAGGGATTTAGAGAGAAGGGATAGATGGCTAGTAGAGCCTTAGAAGAGACCCATCCGAGGGTCCCATCAGGTAGGGTAATGGCTACTTGTCCGTTCTCTTCGGGGAGGTCTTCGAGCTTTATTTTACTTCCCTCGTGCAGTACAAATAGGGTAGTTGCAGCCCCCGTTGGAGCACTTTTGGCAGCCACTTGCCCCTCTATGACGATAGCTTCGCTTCCATCCCGATAGTTGTGTACAAGGCTTCGGGTCACGAATCCACAAAAAATAAATAGCACCAGACTTGCCAAACTTGTATAGAACGCTACCTGCCGTATCACCTTCTTTCGCATGAAAATGAAAGCGAGGGTGGCAACAGCCAAGAGGATAAAAAGGAAAAGTGGGATCACCATCCAAGCCGTGGGGGGCAGGGCATAGCAGATAGAGTGCCATACGCTTTGTGAATAGGAGGTATAGTACTCTAAGCGGTCGGTTGTTTGGCTCGCGGCAATTTGTAAATTGTGCCGTACATATTTGTCTCTAGGGGCAAGTCGGAGGGCTCGCTCGTAAGAGAGGATAGCCCAGCCTAGCTCCCCATTGCGGTAATAGGCGTTGCCCAAATTGTAGTATAGGGCAGCGGATGGAGCAGCCTCCGAGGCTAGGAGTAGCTTTTTGTAACCCTCTATCGCTTGGGTGTATTGCTCTTTGTCGTATTGCGCCTTGATCTTCGCTTCGTTGGGTACTACGCCGGCGCTGTTTTGTGCGTGGGCAAGCGCGGAGACAAATAGGCAGATGAGGAGGAGAAATCTTTTCATCGGATGGTACATTTAACGCTTTCTATTGCTTCTATTGCCTCGTGAGCTTTGTGTAGTATTTCTTGCCGTTGTAGAGAGGAGGCGTCGGGTGCAAAGCGAGCAAACTCGGCCTGCGAGAGCGTTTCCAATAGCGAGTTGATGGTCGCTTGTGGGTATTGTGCCGCCTGTAGTTTAGCGGCAATCTGTTGCCGGCTGAGTTGACTTTGATCCAAGAGTAACTTATCTACAATGTAACCTTGGAGTGCTGCTAGGATCGCTTGATAGAAGTCCGCGTCCGACCCCCCTGTCAGCAACGTTTGGGCTTTGGCAAGATGTTTCTGAGCCACTTTGGTAGCTCCGCGAAGTCTCTTGCCCACCACATCTTTTTGTTTTACCAGGTAACGGCGGTACCCCCAAGCAAAGAGTGTCGAGAGCAGGGCAATAAGACAATAAAAAGCAAGGTACCACACGCTACCTAAGAAGCGTAGAATGCTCCCCGAGTCACCCTCCTTTAGGTTTTTGAGCCGAGCAATGTCGTTGCTGAGAAGCTCCACATCGGTATGGCTATTTTGGTCGTACAGCCCCGTGCTTTCTCCCTTTGCTACTTTGAGTGTGATAGGGGAGGTGGCTACGGTTTCGTACTTGCTGGTTTGAGGGTCGAAGTAGACAAGTCGGATGGCAGGCAGGGTGAAATCCCCAACATTGCGAGGCACAGCATAGTAATCTATTGTGCGAGTACCTACCACTCCGTCGGTTGTAGCTTGTAGGTTTGCTTCGCTCTTGGGGTCGAAGGCTTCAAAGCTATCGGGCCATTGTATCGTGGGCGACGTGATGAGTTTTAGGTTCCCACGCCCTGAGATCGTGAGCCTTACGGTCATCTGTTCGTTGGTCTTGATCTCGTTGCGATCGGGTACCTCTACCTTGATGGAGAAGTTGCCCACAGCTCCGTCGAAGCCCTCGGGGGCAGGCTGAGGCAGCTCTCGTATGTTGAGGGGAATGGCGGGGCTGAGTATTTTCTTGCGTACTTGACTGATGGAGGAGATGCCAAAATAGTCGTCCTCATTGTCTATTTTTTGCTCCACCGCGGCTATGAGATCGAACTCCCCTTGGGGGATATTGAGCGAACCGCTACGCTGTGGGAAGATGAGGGTTTGGTGCAAGACGGCACTATAATAGTTCTTGCCGTTGACCTGCTCTAGGGAGAGTTGCACGTTGCGACTGCGCTCGATAGGTTGTTCTATGAAGCCGTCGTATTCGGGGAATTTGACGTTCTCGAAGTCGATATTCGCGTTGCGTGTATAGAGTTTGTAGGTAACAAGTATCGCCTCTTGTTCGTAAGCCGTGGTCTTGGAGGGAGTGGCACGGATAAACATATCCGTAGCTTTCGATACTTGGCTTTGGCTTTTCCCTCCGTTTTTCTCGTCGGATAGGATGCGGATATTGAGGGGCTGTGTGTAGTAGGTTTTGCCTTTCACCTTGATGGAGGCTTTCCCTATGCGAACGGTGCCGGTGCGCTCTGCAAGATAGGTGCCGGTGTAGGTAACGCTTATCTTTCCGTTGATGTTGGCTCTAGATACGGCGTTATTGGGAGGAAATAGTACCGATGCACCCTCTACTTCGGGAGCTGTAAAGTCGGTTCCATCTCCATTGCGGAGAACGAATTGCACACGGATTTTTTCCGACAGAGAGACGGCACTGGGGGCTTCTGCTCGAAAGGTCGTTTGAGCTAAAGCACCCTGTGCTACCCAACTCAAAAGCGCAATGAGCGGGAGCCAAAAGCACAATAGCTTGATACGTATGGGGCGAAGTGGGGTTACCATCTTTTCTTATTCTTGTCTTGACGTTGCTGTTGTCCCTGCTGGCGTCTTGCCTCGTAGCGTTTCCTGCTTTCGTCTTCGTCTTGCTGGTACGCATCGAGGATTTTTTCTGCCGTTTTGGGGTCTATTTTTTCATTCTTCTGCGGCTGCTCGGGTTTCCCCTGCTCCTTGTTTTGTTCTTTTTGGGGCTGAGGCTTTTGCTCCTGCGGCTGGGGTTGAGGTTGATTTTGGGCACCTCCGCCCTTGTTTTTGTCTTCGGGGGGAATCTGCTTGAGAGCTAGAGCGAGGTTGTAGCGCGTCTCATCGTCCGTTGGATTAAGGCGCAGAGATTGTTTGAAACTCTCCGCCGCCTCGGCAAATTTCTTCTGCTGGAGCTGGGCGTTGCCGATGTTGTGGAAAAGCTGTGCCGCTTGATTCACATCCTCTAGATGCTCCGGCTGGATACGACCATACTCCTCAAGAGCCTCTTTGTACTTGCCCTGTTTGTAGAGGGAATTGCCGAGAGAATAGTGGCCAATGGCAAGGGTGGAGTCTTGAGCTAATGCCTTGCGGTAGGCTGTCTCTGCCGTGGCATACTCCTCTTTTTTGAGAGCACTATGTCCCTTGCGAATGGCCGAACGAACCTTCTGTTGCCCCTCTGCCGGGAGGGCAAGCACTAGTAGGGTAGCTATATAGAAAATACGGAGCAACTTTTTCATGTTCGATCAAAAAGTCTAAGTCTGGCAAGGAATCTATTTTTGCGTAATTGGATGCACTCCATAGCGACAAGGAGCAGCAATGCGGCAAAAACAAACCATCCGAATAGCTCGTGTTTGGTCTCTGTAGAGGCGTTTACTACGGCTTGTGGGAGCTTTTTTAGCTCGTCGTATATTTTGGAGGAGAGCGAGGAAACGCTCTTGCCTACGAGCATCCCGCCATCGCCGGCTTGTGCTATCTCTTTGCACATCTCGGGATTACTCTTCGAGAGTACCATCTTTCCTTCTTCGTCCATTAGGTAGCCATTGTCTTGAGGAATGGGGGCACCCTCTTCGCTTCCTACGGCAATGGTATATACCTTTACACCTTGGCTCTTGGCTTTTTTTGCCGCCTCTAGAGCATCGCCCTCGTGGTTTTCGCCATCGGTAAATAGGATGATGGCTTTGCCCACATCGTGGCGGTCTGAGAAGGAGCCTAGCGAGAGATCTATGGCAGAAGCAATGGCGGTTCCTTGGTTTGATAACATGTCGGGATTGGCATCGTCGACCATCTTTTTTGCCATAGCTAGGTCAGTAGTGATGGGGAGCTGCATATAAGCATTGCCGGCAAATACTACGACTCCCACTTTGCTCTCGGCCAGGTAGTCGAGGAGTCGATGGATGGTTAGTTTGGCAAATTGTAGTCGATTGGGCGAAAGATCCTCCGCTAGCATGGAGTTGGAGATGTCCAGAGCAATCATGGCTTCTATGCCTTTGGCTTCTCCCGGATTTTCCTTGCGTTCTTGCAATTGAGGGCGTGCCAGTGCAGCTACGAGGCAGGCTATGGATAGAAGCATAAGCCCGTTGCGAACAATACGGCGCAGGGTAGATGCCTCGGGCTTGAGGGCTTTGAGTAGGGGCACTTGGGCAAATTGACGCTGAGACCTTCGTCGCGAGCGGTATCCCCATTGTGCCAGCAAGACAAGGGGTATCAGTACAAAGAGTAAATAGAAATACTCGGGTTGGACAAAGTACATAGCGATAATACTTGGGGCGACTAGGGATTAGTACGGAGATAGGTACAGCGAAGTACAAAGGAGAAAAGGAGAAAGAGGAGAGCGGCAACAACCCAGCCAAAGTAACGCTCCTCGTAGGCTTTGAAGTTTTGGGTCATCAGTTTGCTTTTCTCCAGAGAGTCAATTTCGTCGTAGATCTGATTGAGACTTTCGTTGTCGGTAGCGCGGAAGTAGGAGCCGCCCGTAGTCTGGGCAATCTCTTTGAGGGAGGCTTCGTCAATCTCCACTTTTACGTTGTCAATAACGGTACCAAAGGCGGTTGCGTGGGGGTAGGGAGCCTCGCCACGAGTGCCGACAGCCACTGTGTAGATGCGTATCCCTAGGCTTTCTGCCAAAGAGGCCGCCATAGATGGGGCAATGCTACCTGCGTTGTTGGTTCCGTCGGTGAGGAGTACAATTATTTTGCTCTTGGCATGGCTCTCTTTGAGTCTGTTGCATGCCGTGGCAATCCCCAGCCCTATGGCGGTACCATCTTCGAGGTAACCGATCTCTACCTCGGATAGGCGATTGAGAAGGGTTGCATGGTCGGTAGTTAGAGGGCATTGGGTGAAACTCTCTCCGGCAAACATCACAAGTCCGATATTGTCGTTGGGGCGATTGCCAATGAACTTCTGAGCCACCTCCACAGCCGCAACAAAGCGGTTGGGCTGCAAGTCCATGGCCATCATACTGCCGGATGCATCTATGGCGAGCATGATATCAATCCCCTCTACATTATCTTTTTGCCAACTATTGGTGTTTTGTGGGCGTGCTAGGGCAATGATTAGAGCCGCTAGAGCAAGCATTTCTAAGGCGAAGGGTAGATGCCTGATGTGGGTGCGGAGCCCTCCTGCTTTGAGCCTGTAAAAAGCCGATAGTACGAGGGTCGCGTGGCGCCTTTGCAACAATAAAATGTAAGCGGCCGTGAGTAAAGGGATGAGCAGTAGCGCCCAAAGAAAAGACGGATGGACAAAAGTCATGCGTTGCCTCCCTTCTTTTCTGTCTCCGTTGCGCCTACCTTCTCTTGCGTTGCTTGGTAGAGGGCTTGTGCCACACGGAGCCAGTGTTTACTATCGTTTTCGGCTTCGCTAGGGGTATAGACTACCTTGGCAAATTTGGCGAGATCCACTCTTTCTGTAAGCTCATCAAGCTTTTGTTCGTCCACGAGAGAGCGGAATCCGGCTTGGGAGAGCGCTCGGAGCAATTGTCGTGAGGTCATCTCTAGGGTATCTATCCCGGTGGTTGTACGTACGAATGTACGGGAGAGTATATCAAGCTCTGTATAGTACTCTCGTTGCAATCCCTGCTCCGGTAAGTGCCGAGCATTGAGGGCCTCGAGAGCCATTTCGTAGCGTTGTAATTCCGAGAGGGAGGGAGTGGGCGACGGTGGAGCAGGGCGTAGCGCAAGCCTTGCCTTGCGGCGGCGGTAGTATTTGTATCCGAAAAAGCCTCCGAGTAAGACGAGTACGCCTAGCAACCAAGGTAGAGCTATTAGGAGAATTTCCCAAAAAGTGTAGGGGAGATCCCATACTCCTTTGATGTCATTGAACTGATCGGGATGCTCCATATCCACCTTGGGCAGATTGACTTTGAGGGTAAGGGGGGCTGCAAAGGACTCCTTGTCTCCCACTCGTACCCCAAAGGCCGGGATTACGACAAGGGTAGAGTCAAACGAAGTAACCGCCATACGAGCATGGAGCTCCTTCGTGGTATTGTCTACGTCGATGGTGTCTGTGATCTCAAACGAGAGCGCTTCGGCACGGAGTTGAGCCGTGTCTATTGGGTTTATAAAATAGGTGTTCTCTAGGTCGCTTGTGCGTATTACAATATCTATAATGGCCACCTCTCCTATTTGTATTTCGCCGGGAGCGATGCTCGTTGTAATCTTCGCTTCTTGGCCTTGTAGGGCTTGAGGGAGAAGCGTAAAGAGCAGTAGTACAACTCCCCAAAGATGCTTAGATAGATTGTGTCTGTGTCGATTCATAAACCAATAACCCCAATACTCCGTATTCATCTTGCCTTTAGCGGTGCGAGAAAATTTTGAGCAAAGCGCGTACAAAATCCTCTCCGGTAGCTACTTCGGCATAGTCTATACCATAGAGCTTCATAGAGTTTCTGCGCTCCTCTTGTGCCATGGAAAAACCCTCGGCATAGGCACGGCGCACTTTTTTCGAATGGGTATCAATCCAGCGTGTAGCCCCGGTCTCGGGGTCTTCAAACTGCACCAATCCCATTTTTGGCAGCCTTTCTTCTCGAGGATCTCGCACTACAATGGCGATTAAATCATGCTTACGTGCGGCAAAACGCAGGGCATTACGATAGCTCTCTGCCTTGCCGTCGGTCATGAAGTCACTAATAATAAAAGTGGTGGAGCGCTTTTTGACAATGCGACTGAGGTACGTTAGCGGTATCTCTAGGTTGGTACCACGACCCTGGGGGCTAAAAAGCAATATCTCGCGTATGATGTAAAGGATATGTTTTTTACCCTTACCAGGGGGGATATACTTCTCTACCGTATCGGTAAAGAGGAGGACGCCCACTTTGTCGTTGTTCTCAATAGCCGAGAACGCGAGGGTAGCGGCAATCTCGGCAACTAACTCGCGCTTAGTTTCCTCTTGCGTCCCAAAGTTGAGACTTGCGGACATGTCAATGGCGAGCATCACGGTCAGTTCGCGTTCCTCTTCGAAGATTTTGATGTAGGGATCTCCGAGGCGAGCCGTTACGTTCCAATCAATGTCGCGTATATCATCGCCCACTTGGTACTCGCGCACCTCACTAAATGCCATACCCCGACCGCGGAATGCCGAGTGGTATTCTCCTGCAAAAAGCTCTTGTGACAAGCCACGCGCCTTGATTTCCACACGGCGCACACGTTGCAATATATCGCTCTGGAGCAACTGTGATTGGGTACTATTTGTGGGCATAATGCCTATCCTTGCTTCTTAGGGCACTACTACCTTATTTATAATCTCTGTAACGATGGTATCGCTGGAGAGTTCGTTGGCTTCGGCTTCGTAGCTCAGGGCAATGCGGTGGCGGAGTACATCGTGTGCTACGGCTCGTACATCCTCGGGGAGTACATAGCCTCTGCCATCTATAAAGGCATAGGCGCGAGCTGCGAGAGATAGGTTGATGGAGGCTCTTGGAGAAGCCCCACAAAGTATCATAGGACGGAGGTTCGCCAAACCTACTTGCTCGGGTTCACGTGTTGCAAAAACAAGGTCTACGATGTAGCGAAGTATCTTATCGTCTACATAGACCTTGCGCACGACTTCGCGCGCGTGGAGTATATCGTCGGTCGTCACTACGGGGCTGATCTTGGGGAGAGAGCCCTGCATATTGAGGAGAATAACGCGCTGCTCCTCTTCTCGGCTTGGGTAGTCGATGTGTACCTTGAGCATGAAACGATCCACCTGCGCTTCGGGGAGAGGATAGGTTCCCTCCTGCTCCAATGGGTTTTGGGTAGCCATTACGAGGAATGGTTTGGGGAGTGGATAGGTGGTGTCTCCGATGGTTACCTGACGCTCTTGCATGGCTTCTAGCAGAGCACTTTGCACTTTGGCAGGGGCACGATTGATCTCATCTGCCAAAACAAAATTGGCAAATACAGGCCCCTTCTTTACCACGAACTCCTCTTTATTACGGCTGTACATCATAGTCCCTACCACGTCGGCAGGGAGAAGATCCGGAGTAAATTGGATACGACTATAATCGGCACGAATAAGGTCGCTTAGCGTCTTAATTGCAAGGGTTTTGGCAAGCCCGGGTACACCCTCTAGCAGGATATGCCCATCGGCAAGTAGCCCAATAAGGAGGGCGCGCACAAGATGATCCTGACCAACGATGGTCTGTCCCATACCTGTGATTATCTTTTCTACAAAGCGGCTCTCAGCCTTTATTTCGGCATTGAGTTGCTGCAAGTCTTGTTGTTCCATAATCAGAGTCTGGCTGTATTTTACAGAGATTGACAACTTCCGAAGAGGCAATGCTCACTGGTTACCTCCCACAATCGTCTCTCCGAGAGGGGAGATAGGAATGCCTCTTTCCGGATACAAAAGTACAAAAGTTATTGTGACCCTCGGGGCTTCACTAGGGGAGACTTCCGAGAGGGGGAGGGTGCCATTGATACTCCCAAGGGTGGGAAAGAAGCGATATCCTCTCTCCTAGTCCATAGTAATAGGAGGATTCTCCCCTTCGGATACAAAAAAACTCCAAGGGATTTCCCTTGAAGTTTCTCTCTTGTGAACCGCCTGGGGCTCGAACCCAGGACCCCAACATTAAAAGTGTTGTGCTCTACCTACTGAGCTAGCGATTCAACCCTAAAAAGTGACTCTCGGGCTACATTGTAAGAACTCTTACAGCACTATCTGCCGCCCAATCACCGTGCAAAGGTACTACTTAATTTGTAACTTGCAATACCTTTTCCCCTGCTTTTTCGTGATTTCTCTTCCTATCCTTTTGCCTTTTTGGACTGTAAGGGTTTGTTCTCTAGGTTGTTATTTGTCTCTTTTGGGGCGAAAGAAGCAGTGTGGTTGTAATAGAAAAAAGAGAGGAAGTGCGGTTGCCTCCCTCTCTTTCTATCTTTAGCGGAGCTAATTTTCCCCCTCTTGCCGGACTATTCCCTAGCAATCTAGAGAGACAAGAGTAGAGGAGAAAAGCTCATTGCATTACCTTAGTCGTGATGGTTTTCGTTGCGATCTTCGCGTGGACGGCGGTCTTCGCGGCGAGGACGATCCTCACGACGAGGGCGACGCTCAGGCTCTACATACCCTTCCGGTTTGGGGAGGAGTACACGATGCGATAGCTTAAACTTGCCCGTCTTGGAGTCTATCTCTAGGAGCTGGATGCGGATATTATCCCCTTCGTGGAGGTTGGTATCTTCGATCTTTTCGAAGCGACGCCACTCAATCTCGCTGATGTGGAGCAAACCTTCCTTACCGGGGAGGAACTCAACGAAGCAGCCGTAGGGCATAACGGAGGTAACTTTACCGTCGTACACTTCACCCACCTCGGGCATAGCCACAATACCACGTACCATAGCCAAAGCTGCATCAAGAGATTCTTTGTTGGCAGAGGAGATTTCTACATGACCTTCACCATCGATTTCTTCAATGCTCACCACAGCACCACTCTTTTCTTGGATACCTTGGATAATCTTACCACCAGGGCCAATGATAGCACCAATAAACTCTTTGGGAACGCGGAGCTTCTCGATGCGCGGAGCTTGGGGCTTGAGGTCGGGACGAACGGCAGGCATAGCCTCCTCTATCTTGCCGAGGATGTGCATACGACCCTCACGAGCTTGTGCCAAAGCACGCTCCAAGATTTCGTAGCTCAAGCCGTCTACCTTGATGTCCATTTGGGTAGCGGTGATACCATCGCGGGTACCCGTTACCTTAAAGTCCATATCTCCGAGGTGGTCTTCATCCCCGAGGATATCGGAGAGAACGGCATAGTTCGTTCCCTTATTTTCGCTGATAAGCCCCATGGCAATACCCGAAACAGGCTTCTTGATCTGCACCCCGGCATCCATCAAAGCGAGTGTACCGGCACAAACCGTAGCCATAGACGACGAACCATTGGACTCGAGAATGTCGCTGATTACACGTACTACATAGGGGTAATCAGTGGGGATCATACGCTTAAGGGCACGGAACGCGAGGTTCCCATGACCGATCTCGCGGCGACCCGTAGCGCGTTGTGGACGAGCCTCTCCTGTAGAGAAGGGAGGGAAGTTGTAGTGGAGGAGGAAACGCTCTTTGCAGCGGCAGAGTACATCGTCTACCAACTTTTCGTCGGCTTTAGTACCGAGGGTTACCGTTGTGAGCGACTGAGTTTCTCCACGAGTGAAGACAGCCGAGCCGTGAGGCATAGGTAGGCAGTCGGTCTCAATCCAGATGGGGCGGATCTCCGTTGTCTTACGACCATCAAGACGCTTGCCCTCATCGAGGATGGCGCGGCGCATTGCTTCCTTTTCTACATCGTGGTAGTAGCGAGCAATCATGGACTTTTTAGCCGCCAAATCCTCTTCTGTAAACTGAGCCTTGTATTCCTCTACAAGAGCTTCGAATGAGGCGGCACGCTCATGTTTGTTTGTGCCACTGGTGGCAATGGCATACGCCTTAGCATAGCACTTGTCGTGTACATCTTGGCGGAGGGCATCGTCGTTTTCTTCGTGGCAATAGGTACGCTTAACAAGTTTGCCTACAGCTTCGGATAGCTCAAGCTGGGCTTGGCACTGCTTCTTGATGGCCTCATGGGCTACCTTAATAGCCTCAAGCATGTCTGCCTCTTGTACTTCGTCCATCTCACCCTCTACCATCATGATATTATCAATGGTAGCTGCCACCATCATGTCGATATCGGCATTGGCTACTTGCTCATAGGTAGGATTGATGAGGAACTCTCCATTGACGCGAGCTACACGAACTTCGCTGATAGGCCCTTCGAAAGGAATGTCCGATACGGCAAGAGCAGACGAAGCGGCCAATCCTGCAAGGGCATCGGGCATATCAACGCCATCGGCGGAGAACAACGTTATATTGACAAATACTTCTGCGTGATAGTCAGCAGGGAATAGGGGGCGTAGTGCACGGTCTACGAGGCGGCTGGTAAGGATTTCGTAATCAGAAGCCTTGCCTTCGCGACGGGTGAACCCACCCGGGAAGCGACCCACAGCAGAATATTTTTCTTTGTAGTCTACTTGTAAGGGCATAAAGTCGCAATCGGGGGCAGCATCAGCAGCTGCACAAACAGTTGCGAGCAATACGGTATTGCCCATGGTTACGGTAACGGCACCGTCGGCCTGTTTGGCCAATTTTCCCGTTTCGACCTTGATCGTACGTCCATCACCAAGGTCAATCGTCTTAGATACGGGTGTAATCATAATCTTTTTCTTTTATCTTGCATCTTAAATATATTCTAGGCAAAGGTACGCAAAATGCCCTTTCCGTAGTATATTTTCTCGGACTTATTCGCTGGTGCAGATTCCAGTATCAAGTGCAACGGTATGGCAAAAGTAGTGGTAGAGCTTCATTTCAGTAAGCCTACTAATCAAAAGTTTTGGCTCTAGAGGAGGCTTCTCCTTTGGAAAATTGCCCTCTAGTTATGTCCTAGATGATTAAGGGTTGCAGAAATCTGCATAGCACATCAGCTTAGTGGCAAGCACAGAAAAACCCTGCAGGCACGTCAATCTACACTTAAGATAGGCTGCAGTTTTTCTTAGGAAAGGCGGTAAACCACATATAACCAAGCAGTGTTACAACACCCCATGATATTATATTCACAACATCTCTTGTTGTATATCTCGTAAGCTCCTCTATAGGACGAATAGAAGCGATATAGGTATAAGTGACAAATGGCAAGTAAGAGCCGAGAGGATCATTCGTGACAAATAGGGCAATAGCTGTAAGGAGAATGCATGAAAGTATGGGCAACGTAAAATTTCGAGACAGCAAACTAATTAGCAATTGTATTGCCCCTACAGAAAATGAAGCTAGTAAGACCCTTGATGTAACCTGCATTGATGGCAACCAAATGGTGTACTCAACAAATCTATATGCCGGGATCAAAATACCCAGTAGATATCCTCCCAATACAAAGCACACCCACACAATAACACAAAGAATCATTATCAGTAATTGTAACACAAATACCTTTGATAAGTACGACTTCCATCTAACAATGGGAAATGAAAGAAGCGTTCGTATATTGTCATTTTGAAATTCAATCTCACAAATCAAATAGGATAATATCGTTACAGATAGAGGTAGCATAAACGAAAAAATGGGGAGCACATGGCGAGACCAAATTAGCATCCATGGATTTTCGGTGTAACGAGGTTGAGCATAGTCAAATAGTCCACTCCACCCTTTGAAGGTCAAGTAGAGAAGAACTAATAAATAAACGATCAGAGGAGATAATAGGAGCATTACAACGAGCTTGTTGTGAAAAACCTTATAGATCTCTACACTCAAAAAGTTTGAAAGAGAAATATTGGACTTCATAATTATCTATTCTGTAAGGTGGATAAAAGCAGTCTCAAGAGCCGATTCTTGATAGGTTATATTGTATATAGCAATTCTCTCTTGGCTCATTAATGCAATTAATTGAGCAAATTCATTTTCATTTCTAATTTCAAAGGATACATGATTCGCATCATGAATCTCCACCAAGGAGAACTTTGAATCATAGCCTAGTTGAGTTATAATGGAAGTGTTATCAATTTTGAACTTTACAATATTCGACTGTTTCTTTATCAATCCGCTGATATCTCCTTGATAAATAACTTTGCCTCCATGGATGATAGCAACGTGGTCAGCCAATTTCTCAAGTTCCTCTAAGATATGGCTAGAGAGGAATATGGTCACCCCCTCCTCTTGGTTTAACATCTTTAAGATAGATCTTAGTTCGTATATACCCTGAGGATCTAGTGCGTTGAGAGGTTCGTCTAAGATCAACATTTCTGGGCGATTGAATAAACACATCGCCAACCCGAGTCGCTGTTTTAGTCCAGAAGATAGAGATTGTGCCTTCTTGTTGGCATGGTCATTAAGCCCCATCAAAGACAAAAGCTCTTTTTTCCGACCTTTCCCCAATCTAAAGATATGATCAAGATAGTCTAGATTCTCTGACACGGTAAGAAACGGATAAAAAAAAGGATGCTCTATCATGCTACTGGAGTAAGAACGCAGCAGCAAAGGAGCCTCTCTAAGGCTAACTCCTCGAAAGAAGATCTCTCCTTCTTCTATTGGGAGAAGACCTAATAACAACTTGATTGTAGTAGATTTTCCCGCTCCATTTTTTCCAAGATAACCAAAGATTGAGCCTTGAGGAATCTCTAGATCAACTCCCCGAAGAACTTGGTTACCCTGATAACCAAACGATAATCCCCTTACCGATAATATATTAGCCATAGTAGAATATCTAAGTCATACCAAGTATATGCAGCACATGTCTACGCAGCAAAGATAACTTAGAAAATTAAAATGGACAAAATCTAGTAAACTTTACAATTCTGCAGATTTCTGTATCAAGCGTAGTACCGTTGCAGAGGGGGGCGTGGGGGCTGCTTGCCTCTCTTTTCTCCGTAAAAAAACAGAAAAAGTGGAGGCTGAAATTTTTTTCGTTGCAGCCCAAGAAATATTTTCTTTTCACCCAAGAACGGAGGGTATCTCTGCCCTAGAGTTTTTTTGTTTTAGGGCAGTAACTTTTTAGGGTATAGAGTCTGAGTAATAAATCTCTAGGAGATAGGTGGTTTAGGGATGGGGTGTGTTTCCCTCCCTCCCCTCATGATTCTAGTGGGGGATATGGGGAGGACTGCAGGGGTGATGTCTTGAGGGGTGTCGGAGTCTACTCGTAACTCTGGAGGGGGCTGTGGAGAGGGAATAGGAGGGATGTGCTTAAAGCGAGAGGAGCCCTCGGGTGATCTCTGCATCCTGCCGTAGGGCTTGTGATAGCTCTTCGTAGGAAGAAAAACGGGCTTCGCCTCGCGTATGGGCGATCAGCTCCACGGCTATCTTTTTGTCGTAGAGATTACCTTGGAAATTGAATAGATTTACCTCAATAGTGCGTTCCAATCCGTCGGCAATGGTGGGGCGATTGCCGATATAGAGCATCCCTCCGTAGCGAGCTTCGCCCAAATGTGCCCACACGGCGTACACTCCGAGAGGGGGGATTAGCTTATGAGCATCCTCCGGTTGGATATTTGCCGTAGGGAATCCCAGGGTTTTTCCTATGCCTAAGCCTCCCTTTACCTCCCCTGTGATGCGGTAATTATACCCCAAGAGTTGATTGGCAAGAGAGAGATTATCGGCTCGTAGGAGCTTGCGTATTCGGCTCGAACTATAGGGCTTCCCCTCCTTCTTGTCGAAAAAAGGCTCTTGAGGGAGCACGCGCACACCCCATCTCTCCCCCAGACTTTTGTAGTCCGTTGGCGGATCTCCTGCCTTGGGAGGGCGACCAAAGTGATGGTCGTAGCCCATGAGGAGAGTACGAACGTGAAGTTGCCAAGTGATGATATGCCGGAAAAACTCTTCGGCAGAGAGGGCTGCCAATGCCCAATCGAAGGGGAGCAGGAATAGGAAATCTACTCCTGTTTTGGCAAGGAGTTGCTCTCGCTCGGTATTGCTATTGAGTTTCTCAAAGGGATGATCGGGGCGAACCACCATAACCGGTGGGGTATCGAAGGTAATGACGGCGGAGGGGAGCCGGAGTCGTTGCGCCTCGTGCTTGAGTTGCTCTATGAGGAAACGATGCCCCCCATGTACCCCATCAAAAACTCCAATGGTGGCTACAACTTGCTCGGGAAGAAGCTCAGGGGATTCGCAAGATAGCTCTCCCGAGGGCAGGCGAACGAACTTTATCGTATCCATGCTTGGGGGTTTTGTTTGCTACGCTCGTGCCATACTTGGAAGTTGAGTATGGCCTTATTGCTAAAGCTATCGATAGCTACCTTACCTAAAACTTGGTGTGCCTTTACTTGTTGGCCTTTGCGTACCGTTACGCCTGTAATGTTGGAGTAGACGGTGAGGTAATTACCATGACGGATAATAATGGCAGCTTTATTCCCTTCGATTACGAATACACTGGTGACTTTACCCTCGAAGACGGCGCGTGCACTTGTGCCCTGGGGTACCTCTAGGTCTATACCGTTGTTGTTGGTTTGTACTCGGCTCAATTCGTTGTGTTGTTGCACGCCAAAGGTGCCGATGATGCGGTAGTTGTTATTGACGGGTGCGGGTAGATTCCCCTTGTTTTGGGCAAAGCTTCCCCCGAGGCGACGCTCTTCGGCGGTCATGGGATAGCCTCCCTTGGTGGCTGCTTTGCGCTCTTCCGGGGCAGGTTCTTTGCCGGCGGTTGTTTTGTCTTTACCCTCGGCTAAGCGTTTGCGTCGCTCCTCTTCTTCGCGAGCTTTGCGCTCTGCTTCGGCTATTTCTGCCGCAATTTGTTGCTCGATCTTGCGGTTGAGGGCTGCTACTTGCTGCTGTTGTTTCTTGCGTTGCTGTTGCAGATCTTTTTCTTGTCCCTGTAGCTGAGTCACCTCTCCTATGCGCTGCTTGCGCTCCTTCTCGAGCTGAGCCTTCTCTTGCTCGCGCTGTACGAGTAGTTGCGATTTACTCTTTCGGTTTACCTCAATTGCTTGGCGTGTATGCTCAAGAGCGGTACGAGTCTCTTTCAGCTCTTGGGCTGCGCGTTTGTGCGCATTGGCATATTGCGAGACAAATCTCATGCGCCTAATGGCTTCGTCGAAGGCAGATGCCGACAAAACAAAAAGCATTCTGTCGGTACTGCTCTTTCTCTTCTGTAGGGCGAGAACAGAGCGTTCGTAGGCCGCTTTACGCTCTTCTTCCTCTGTACGTAGCACTTGCTCCTGACGTGCGAGAGAGTCAATATCCGAACTAAGCTCCTTGATTTCGTTATCAAGAGCCACTACTAATTCCTGTCGTTGAGCTACCTTCTTTTTGAGGAGTGCTGCCTCCTGCTGCTTTTTATTCTTATCGTTTTTTACGCGGCTGAGTTCTTTGTCGGTCTTTTCGATAGCCTTGATGGCCTCTTTGCGCTGCTGCTCTAGTTGTTGAACTTTCTTCGACTTCTGCTGTGCCACCATGGGGAGCGACGCCAGAAGCGTGAGCATGAGGAGTAGGGTATAGCGGAGTTTCATTGATGAGAAATACTACTGGAATAGGCTAGAGATAAGCTGTAAAGCTTCTTTCATAGTGAGTTGACGATACCCCGAGGGGATGGTCACAATAAGATGGTCGTGAGCCTGCTCGCTGCGACGATAAGAACTGCCTTCGACCTCCAAAGAGAGCGTACTGGCACCATCTTGTAGCACTCGGTAGGAGCAACGGTCGGGCAAAAGCCCTTTTTCGTGTGAGGTGTAGTGGGTGTAGGTTGCCTTTAGTACGCCTCCACTAACCGGCGAACTCTCTAGGGCATTGGGGCGCATATTCTCCCCTATCGTATAGAGAAGAGAGAGCTTATTTTGGGGGAGTTTTACTAAGGCTTGATGGGGCGTTACCATCTTTTCCACCTCAAGCTCTTGAGGGAGGTAGCCCAGAAGCAACCCTTCTAAGAGAGGGTAAGATAGAGGGAGGGGGAATTGATCTTGGCAGGCGGCGTTGAGCTGCTGGTAAGAGGCGCGCAGGTAGGTTTTATTGTGTTTGTCGATAACAACAATCTCCTCGGGGAGCAGATACACTCGGGCAATTTCGAATAAAACGAAGGGACGAAGAGAGGCATATATTCCCTCTCCTACCACTACAGAAGCATTGGCATCGAGGGAGATAGAGGAGCCTTCTACCTCTAAAGTAAGATTGGCTTTGACTTGCCAAGGAGCTGCTATGGGGCGTGCTGAGGAAAAAGCCATGGCCTCTCGGGTTTGTCTTGTGGAGGCGTTGGAAGTTACGCCCGGGCGGCGACTACCGCACCCAAAGAGGAGCGCGACAAGTGCCAAAAAGCTCAAAACGGATGGGATGGAGAGCGGTTGCTTCATGATGGATAGTTACTTAGAAGACTCCATACGTCGCTTTATTTCTTCGATAGCTAGATCAATCTCGTCCGTAGAGACAAGCTGTTTTACTTTCTGAAGAAAGAGAAGACTTGTTTGTAGGTTGCCCACCTCCTCTTGCACCTTTGCGTAGTGGTAGTAATACTCTGCAAGGCTGGCTATGCTGACACTCGAGGGATCCTCTTTTTGGGCTGCCTCAGCTCTCTCAATAGCTTGGCGTAAATAAATCTCTGCTTGTAGATAATCTCGCTGCAGAAAGAGGGCAAAGCCATAGGTGTCTAGTAATCTAAAATCGTTGGGATGCAGGGCCACCGCCTTAGAGGCGAGCCTCACGGCTTTTTCTATCAGAGTGGGTTGCTCTAATCCGAGTAGGAAGTAGGCGTAGTTGTTAAGTGCCGTAGCATTGTTTTCGTTGAGCTTGATAGACTCTTCGTATGCGGCTATCGCGTCCTGATTTTTGTGCTGTGCCACGCAGAGATCTCCCACCTGACCATAAAGATCGCTTAGCACTTCGGCTTGAGTGGTATCGGCTTGGGCAATCCCTTGCAGGGCTGTTCTCTTTGCCAGCTCTAGGTCTCCGGAAGTCTCTTCTGCCAGGCTTTTGAAGAGGAACAAACTCCCCTCGTGCGGGTATTGCTTGAGGGCTTGAGGGAAGTATTTGTATAGCTCGTCGTACGCCCCTCTCGAGAGCAGGTCTTGGAATAATCCGTTCCAAAGCTCGGGGTGCCCTGTGGGGAATAGCTCGGTCATTCGCACCAGTTGCGCCTGACGCTCGGAGGGCTTATCCAGCATGTATAGCAGAGACTGGAGATCGAGGTGCGCGTCAAAGTTGGTGGGGTAGGCCGCAAGAAACTCTTTGTAAATGGGGAGGAAAGGGGCTAGGTCTAGGCCTTTGCTAACAAACTCAGAGAGGAAAGCATGGAGTGCTTCTTGCGAAAATTCGGGTGTCATGCCATCTGCTTTCCAAATCCGTTGTAGAACGCTAAATACCTCCGGGTGGCGGTTCAAATCCAAGAGAATGGAGGCTTCGGCATAACTAATACTGCCCGATGTGCGTTGCGATTGGGGTATCTTTTGCAAGAGATTATAAGCGATCTCTGCACTCAGATTCTGTTTGACATTGAAGAGCAAACTCGTTAGGTCGCTCAGGGAATTGCCGTTGTACTCTAGGGCTGCATCCAGGTAGCGATTCATCGCGTCTGTATCGTGTGTTTCAAAGGCAACTCGCTGTGCTACCTGTAGGGCATGGGCATAGTATGGAGTGCCGCGTGAGGCCTCGAGTAGAGCCGGTAGACGCTGCAAAACTTGATCGTACTGCCGCTCCTCCAGTAGTACCCCTAGGGCAAGAAGTTGATTGCGGCTATCGGAGGGCGATAGTTTTATATGCCTATCCAGCATGCGGAGCAGCTCGTCGGTCTCTCCTTTGCTAGCGAGGGTATAGCCGTATTGGAAGGCGTATTCGTCGTGACTTGGGTCTGCTTCGAATGCTTTGCGGTACCATTCGGTCGCTTGTTCTACCGAGATGGGGCGCAATAAGTTCCCCAACGCAAAAGCCGAGGCTCCCGAGGGATCCAACTGATACGACGCAAGGATCTGATAGTAGGCAAGGAGTGGTTTTTCGGATAATAGAGAGGAAGCCCCCTCTGCAAAGAGCCTATCGGATAATGCCTTTTGCGTGCTGACCTCTTGTGCCGAGGCTGCTCCCAGGGAGCAAAGGAGCAAAAGAAGGGTATAAAGATACTTCATAAACGGGGCATCTGTAGGGCTTTACTTTGTTGTTTGCATGCCGGTATGCCCAAAACCGCCTTCGCCTCGTTCGCTCTCCGATAGGGTCTCTACTTCGTGCCAATCGGCTGTTTCGTAGCGAGCAATTACCATTTGGGCAATGCGGTCTCCCGAGGAGATTTGTACCGGCTCCTGTCCCAGATTGATCAAGATAACCCCGATTTCGCCGCGATAATCGGCATCGATTGTACCGGGGCTATTGAGTGTTGTTACTCCCGATTTGAGAGCCCAACCGCTGCGAGGACGGATCTGTGCTTCGTAACCTGCTGGCAGCTCTATGTGTAATCCTGTGGGGACAAGACAACGCGCCCCCGGAGCCAATTGGATCGGTTGGGGGAGGTATGCACAGAGATCCACACCTGCGGATTGGAGAGTCGCATAGCGAGGTAGAGGGTTATCGGATCGGTTGATTATGGCTATCTTCATACTTGTAGACATCTCAAAAAAGAGCGTGGCGAAATTCGCGTTCTGCTCCGCACTTGGCACGAAGTTACTTATTTTCTGCCATTTGCCGGTCTTCTCTCTGTTTGGGTTCTACCCAGTCTCCATTCTCTCGGATGAGGGCAATAAGGGCATCTACGGCGTCTTCCTCTGCAATTCCCCGCCGCATACACTTTTGTCCTTTGTAGAGATCGATTTTGTGCGGCGCGCCTCCTACATAGCCATAATCAGCGTCGGCCATCTCTCCGGGGCCATTCACAATACATCCCATGATGCCTATTTTGAGGTTGGGAAGATGGCTCGTTGCCTTTTTGATGCGGGCAATTGTTCCTTCCAAATTATAGAGCGTACGCCCACATCCCGGGCAGCTAATGTACTCGGTGTGGGAGAAACGAAGGCGGGTTGCCTGTAGAATGCCTAGAGCCAGTGCCTGTAGAGAGGAAAGGGGAAGGTGTGGGGCTGTGAGCATAATGGCGGAGCCGGCACCCTCTAGGAGGAGCGTTCCCAAGTCTGTTGCAGCTGCAATCTGTACTTTTTCTAGGGATTCGTGCGGCGCAAATTGCGCTTCTAGGGCGATGGGGGCGGTTATTCCCATTTCGGAAAGGAGGGCGATCGTTCTACGCCATAGCCCAACGCGATTGGCTCCACTTGCCCTCAATATCAAGAGCCTATTGGGCTGGTGCGTGAGATTGAGAGCTTCTGCTTTCTCACGAGAGAAGCTATCCGTTTCGATCAAAATAGCAGGGAGGGAGGAGAGATCCAGTGCCTCTACCGACGTGCCTACCCTGTCGCCTCCTGCCAGAGGGAGCTGAGGAGTGCCATCATCTTTCCCCACAATAAGGACAGAGGGTAAGAGGTTGGCTCCGTAGAGTTGCCCGGCAATAGAAGAGGCATTGCGGGGGAGCATTTGTGCTCGGTAGGGCAGGGAGCATAGGGGGGATAGTTGGGGGGCAGCAGCTCGCTCGGCAATATGCTCCACAAGGAGGCGTGCAACGGGGAGCTCTGCCTCGGGGGCTTCGCTGAGGGAGACACGCAGCGTATCTCCCAAACCATCGGTGAGAAGGGAGCCAATGCCTACGGCACTTTTGATTCGTCCATCCTCGCCCTCTCCGGCCTCGGTTACGCCAATATGCAAAGGATAATGCACCCCTATTTCGTCCATACGCTCTACCAAAAGGCGCACGGCCTGGGTCATTACCTGCACGTTGGAGCTCTTCATTGAGATGACAATATCCTCAAAGTCCAGACTGCGCGCCACGCGGAGGTACTCTAGACAACTCTCTACCATTCCCTCGGGAGTGTCGCCATAACGCCGGAGCATACGCTCACTAAGAGAACCGTGGTTTACCCCTAGTCGAATGGCTCTTTTCAGGCGTTTGGCTTCGCGTAAGAAGTCGCCAAAAAGTTGCTGTACACGCTCTTGGCCATGAGCAAAGTCCGCATCAGAGAGGCTCTCTCCGCTCCATTCTCCTTTGCGATCTGCAAAGTTGCCGGGGTTGATACGCACTTTTTCTACATGCTTTAGAGCCTCATAGGCAGCTTGTGGGTTGAAGTGAATATCGGCGATGAGTGGGATGGAGTATCCTTTTTTGTCGAGTGTTGCTCGGATGGTTTGTAGGCATTCGGCCTCGCGTACCCCCTGCGCCGTAAAGCGCATATAGTCCGCTCCTGCTAGGGCTACTCGCTCTGTTTGGGCTATGCCGGCCTCGGTATCCGGAGTGGAGACGTTGGCCATGGTTTGAATGCGCAAAGGGTGCTCAGAGCCTAAGGGTACAGAGCCTATCGAGACGCTACACGTGCAACGCCTGCGATAATTGAGCGCATCAAGAGGGTAGTGAAGAGGGGTGGAACTAAGAGGAGGCATAGGGTTATAGATCTATCGTGTGCACCATATAGAGGTGCACTACGGACTGCTGTTTATTTCGATTTCTCTCTGGGGCTTGTCTTGTATTATGTGCAGTATCAGGGGACTGTTACTGCCTATGGGAGCAATTCTTTAGTTGGTCTTGAAGCGGTACTTTACCTCTTTGAGGTCGGCATTGGCGCGCACTACCTTTTCCTTTAGCCCCTCTTTGAAGGCCTTGAGACGCTCCATAAGATCGGCGTCGCCCAGCGAGAGCATTTGTGCCGCTAGAAGAGCTGCATTCTGAGCTCCATTGATTCCCACGGTGGCAACAGGTATCCCCGGAGGCATTTGTACAATAGCGAGGAGGGCATCCATACCATCAAGTGTCGCCTTGATGGGCACCCCGATAACAGGTAGGGGCGTCATGGAGGCAATTACGCCACAGAGATGAGCGGCCATCCCGGCTCCTGCGATAATAACGCGTACCCCTCTCGCCTCGGCTTCACGGGCAAATTGAGCCACCTCGTCGGGTGTTCGATGTGCCGATAGAGCCAAAATTTCAAAAGGAATCGCGAGTTCGTCTAATTGGCGTGCAGCCTTCTCCATTACAGGAAGATCGGAGGTGCTGCCCATGATAATACTTACAAGCGGAGTCATATGTAATACGATCGTATTGTGTGATAGATCCAAATATCGTTCTGTCTAGGACAATGCAAGCGAGGGCGAATCAAAAGAATCCTCTTGACGCGCCCTCTATGTTTTAGCTATACACACAACCCGCCCCTCTTTTGTGATGGGAGAGGCCGGTGTATTAGCTTAGCTTTTGATTGTGCCTCTATTAGCCGAGGAATGAGCTGTAAGCAGCCGCATCCATAAGGGTTTCCACCTTAGCAGGGTCTGCCATCTTTACCTTAATAATCCAGCCTTCGCCGTAGGGATCGTTATTTACAAGCTCGGGTTGATCTTCAAGGGCAGCGTTGAGTTCTACCACTTCTCCCTCTACGGGCATAAGTAGGTCAGCCACAGTCTTAACGGCTTCAATAGAACCGAATACTTCGCCGGCAGCTACAGTTTCGCCTTCTGTAGGTACGTCTACATAAACGATTTCACCCAATTCGCCTTGAGCATAATCGGTGATGCCGATAAATGCCATATCGCCTTCGATGCGTACCCACTCGTGGTCTGTAGTGTACTTGAGTTGTGCAGGAATATTCATACTTCCGTATCTCTATAATTAATGTGTTACTATTGTCTTTTCTCTTTTGGGGCGGCGCCTTTCGCATTCTATGGCAATGGCTTTGCATTCTCCCCGAATACAAAGGTAATAGTTACCCCACAATATGCAGCATGTTTGTTGCTACAATCTCTATTCTTTCTTGTTGTGCGATAAAACAAAAAGAACCCCGGCGCATTGCCGAGGCTCTCTCCGGAATTATTCATCTTAGGAAACAAAGTGCCCGGAGCCGGGGTCGAACCGGCACGGGTGTTACCCCATTGGTGTTTGAGACCAACGCGTCTACCAATTCCGCCATCCGGGCTGTAGACATTTCGTTCCTCCGACAAACCGAGTGCAAAGGTAATGAAAGACCTCGGAATGTACAATACTTAGATTACACATTTGTTCTAACTTGCTACTGGCTAGGATCCTATTTCTTTTTTTCGTTGCACTCCGATATGGAGAGCCCTCCGAGAGTTTTCTTTTCGGCTCAAAAGGGGAGGAGGAAAAGTGGCTGCCTAGATTCTTACTTTTTCTCGGGCAGAAACCTCTCCCCCTTCTGCCCAAAACTTTTTTATTTTTCAGGTAGAAATGAAGTGCAATTCCAGGCAAGAACGGAATTTATTTCACCCTGTACACTTCTCTCTTTTTTCTTAGGGAGCTTATCCCGATAGCCTCTCGGCAAAAACAATAAGCCCCTATTCCATCGGGGATAGGGGGTGATTCGGGGAGCTTTCTGTGGTTGTTTGAGAAATCTGTGTACACAGAAATTTATGTGCGTGTACACTAGTCCAGCATGAGGTCAATGTAGAAGGGGTTCTCCGCAAATAGCTGGTCCAGAAGGAGCGAAGGGGTGAGAATGTTTTTTTGTAGAGACCTCGGGGGTAGAGGAGAGAAGAGGCATTTCCCTTTCTCTAATCGGTAGCGACCTGTATTGGGGCGGAGCATTTCATCGAGGAGATCGAACTGCCACTCTACATTTGGGTGCTTCTTGGCATAGAGAGCGAGGAGCTGTGGGATTTTGACTACCCGCATCATGCCATGCGGCTCGAGCCCTTTTCCGAGAGGGGGCGTCACTACTTGATGATAGGGCAATCCTTCCTTTATGGGGAGTTGTGTGGCTACAAATTGTGAGCATTCGCCCCCTTGTAGTAATCGGACTACCCCCTCTTGTGTGTAGCCGCCCCCACTGAGTAGGGCGTCTTCTATTACACACTTCCACTGAGGGTAGGTGTGCTCCAGGTGTCCCATAGTCCAGCCTTGACGTTGCCGGATATAGTGTATATACCCTTTTGTATTAGCTTGCCTGCAAAGTTGGGGTAGGGGAGTAAGGTGAGGGGAGTTCGGTTGGGATACGCTACGATAACAGACTTTGGCGTAGCCGAATTTGCGTTGATAGTAGTCGTAGAGCCACGGCTCAGCAGGGATAAGAAAGGCGAGTAGTTTGCCCGTTTGGTACATTTTGGTGTGGGCAGAACGCAGCAGCGCAGGCATCAGCCCTCGCCCCCTCTCCGAGGCGAGTGTGGCAGCTCCGGATATATAGGCGGCTTCTACTCGCTCTTCCCACAGCCTAAAGGTGTAGGAGACGCGGCCTGTGTGTGCAATAGCTTTGGGCGCACCTCCATAGTCAATCAGTAGATCGGTCTCGTCATCTTGGTACACACGCCCGAAGTAAAGGTCGAGGAACCCGTCGCCGTCTCCAAAGACCTCTTGCCAAATCTCACGAGAGAGCTGTCGCCTATCCAGGGGATTCATACTTGTGCGTGCCGCCTTAGCAGAGCTGTTCCCTTGTAGAGCCGCAACTCCGGTTGATAGGATTCTTTGGCAAAACGTAGTCCGGGAATCCCCAAATCTTCCTCTCTATTGATGTAGATATACTGCTCAGGAATTTGTTTGGCAAACTCGTTGTTGATCACAGTGTAGGCTCCCTCAATAGCCGGATTGGCCTTCTCCACATGTACGTCAAACGTATTGTGGTTGATAGGGGAGCCTAGGGTCATGGCTACTATTTTGCCCTCAATCCAAAGAGCTCCTCCCTGCAACTGCAACACCTCACAAGCATCGAGAATGCGGTGTACCATCCTATTTTCCTCTTGAATACCATCGCGCTGAGTGGTATCATCGAGCCATTGATCGGCAAAATCTTTGTACAGTTCTTTCTGGTCGGGGGTGAAAGGCCGGTAGGTGTAGTCCGGATAAAGTTTCTTGAACTTATTGATATGGTTGCGTTTGGACTGTAGTTTTTTGCCCGATAGAGAGACGAGTCTCTCCCGCAGGTAGACATAGTCGGCATAGTCTTCGTCCCAAAAGAACTGGAAATCCTGTCCGAAGTCTTGCTCGAGACTCTTGGCACAACCCTCGGTTACGCCCATGCATACGAGAGGGAATCTCTCCTTCTCCGCGTAATGGATAAGCTCGTTGATAGCCTCTTGCCAGAGATCTCGCTCTGTACAATAGGGGAGGAGGAAAACGGGATGGGAGCGCAGAGGGGAGCGAAACCGGATGATGAGTACCCGCTCTTGGTAGATAGTCCAGGAGGTCTCGTAGCGTTCGCTCCATCCGTAAAGGTTGGTAAACGAGAGATCGCAGATCGCTTTGTCGTCTTTGTAAATAAGGGGAAAGATGGTGTCTCTATCCTCTAGCGTGATAGGGCGAAAGCGTAGTTGGCACATGTTTTATCGGGATAGATAGGTGCGTGCCGAACGATGAATTTGCTCAATCATGGCCACTAGTCCATTGCTACGTGTAGGAGATAAATGCTCACGAAGCCCCATTCGATCGATAAAGTATAGCTCCTGCGACACAATATCTTCGGGTCGTTGCCCATCGTACACACGGAGCAGTAGAGCTGCAATCCCCTTGACAATGAGGGCGTCACTATCCCCTCTGAGGGCTAGAGTGCCGTCTTCGTTGGGGGTAATTACAATCCATACACGGCTTTGGCATCCCTCAATGATATGCTCAGGGGTCTTCTCAGAATCCTCGAGGGGAAGCAGTGTATTCCCCATATCGATGAGGAGGGAGTATTTGTCCATCCAATCATCAAAGGGCTCGAATTCTTCTAGTATTTCGTCTTGTATCTCGTTGATTGACTTGCTGTTCATTGCCTTTTATTTACGTTCGTTTTCTCTCTCTTCGAGGTAAGCCATAAGGGTCTCGCCTACTGCTTTTAGGACCTCTTTGTCAATTACGTCCATGTTGTCTCCGTGTGTGTGCCAGTGCGCACCAAAGCCATTGCTCCGAGCCGGATCGTAGTTTACTATGTCTATGGTGGGGATGGCGAGGTTGTCTATAATGGGTTTGTGGTCGTCTGTAAGAGCAGCCCCATCTGCCTGAATAAAATAGTGTCCATAACCAAGACTTGCAGCCTTATCCCATAGCGAGGAGACAATGCTTGGAGCGTGAACTTTGGAGAAATACTCCCATCGGAATTTGGCGTCGTGCGCCCCTACCATATCGAGGAGGATGCCAAACTCAGCACGATAGTGCTCTACATGGGGATGCTTACTCCAGTAGGTGGAGCCAAGGCACCAAGAGTCTTCCTGTTCGCTAATCCCCATGTCTTCCGCATCAACAAAGAGGAAATCTACTCCCAACGTGCTGTTGTGGTCAGCTAGTTGGCGTGCCACCTCGAGCAATACCCCTACGCCACTGGCTGCGTCGTCGGCTCCTAGGATTGGTTCGCTTTTGCGGCTAGGGTTGGGGTCGTTATCCGCTGTGGGGCGAGTATCCCAGTGTGCTAAGAGCAGGATACGACGCTCTGCCGAGGGGTTGAGGCGACCTATTATATTGGTAATAGGGAGGGAAACGCCTTCGTGGGTTGATACGTTCGCTTGCTGCAATACTGCCTCCAAACCAAACTCTGTGAGCTTGCTTGCGATCCACTCGCCACACTCTCGGTGGGTAGGAGTGTTGGGGACGCGCGTCCCGAAGGCTACCTGCTGAGCAATGTAACTATAGGCACTATCCGCATTGAATAGGTTGTGAGCCTCGTTGGGTTGTGCCGCTGTGGTATCATCAGTTGCACTCTCTTTCTTTCCTCCCTTACAGCCAGTGGCTGAGACGATGACGAGGGAGACGGAGAGGGATACGAGTAGAGTTCTTAATAGCTTGGGGCTTGTCTTCATACTTTTATAGAGTAATGGATATAGTTATCTAGAGGAGGAGACTTGGGGGAAGGAGGGTAGTGGAGAACGCCCTAGAGAGGACGCGAAAAGGCCGCTGCGCACCCCAAAAAGGAACAACAGCGGCCCAACACACCAACACATGAAACATGAAAAGCCCTTTCACAAGGGGATAGGGCAAATTTCTCTATCCTAGGAGCAATTACGCCTGTTGGAGGGCGGCAATTGCTCGATCGTAATCAGGTTCATGGGTAATGTCGTCTACAAGCTCTGTGTAAACTACCTTACCATCCTTGTCTATTACCACAACGGCGCGTGCGAGTAAGCCCTGAAGGGGACCATCCGTCATCAAAAGACCGTAGCCCTTTTCGAAAGAATCTCCACGGAATGCCGAGAGGGTTTCTACATTTTCAAGCCCCTCTGCTCCACAGAAGCGAGCTTGAGCAAACGGAAGATCCTTGGATATACATAGAACGGCAGTGTCTGCCATCTCCGACGCAACCTTATTGAAGCGACGCACACTAGCGGCACAAACCCCTGTGTCAATGCTTGGGAAGATATTGAGTACTACCTTTTTTCCTCTATACTCCTCAAGCTTTGCTTCTGCAAGAGAAGCCTTGACTGCTGTAAAATCGGGAGCTATAACTCCCACTCGGGGCATCTCTCCTAGGAGGTTAATCGTAAGATCGCCTTTGAGTTTAGTCGTTGCCATATTTACAAATCCTACGCGAATCTTCTAAATTCGCAGCTAAGTTACATATTAATTTTTATACTACAAACTCTCGTGGAGTTATTCTTTGCTTTTTGAGATTATTTCTTGTATGTACTCATTGATTGTACCCTCGGGGATATTGCCCAATGTCTGTATGGGCATCCCTTTTGTGGGGACAAAGAGTACCATTGGGATGCTTTTTACACCAAAGTGCGCAGCCAACACCTCGTCCTTATCTACATTGACTTTGTAGAGGAGAACTTTGCCTTCGCTCTCTGCCACAATGCGCTCTAGCTTGGGAGCGAGCTGACGGCAGGGACCGCACCAATCGGCGTAAAAATCGATGATAGCAGGCTTATCGCCTTTATAAACGAACTCTGTGGGATTTTTTTCAAAGTCGTAGATATGTTCCTTCATGTACTTGGCATCAATCACCATTACATGGGGGTGGGAAGCCTCTTGAGTTGTCTGTTTCTTGCTTTTTGACTGGCAAGAAGCCTGAGTGGCAACGCCTACAAACATAGCAGTTGATAGGAGTAGCACTCGGAATAAAGAGTGGCGGAGAAGTTTCATAGTCTTCGTTTATTTGTTTTCTTTCTTATATGTAAGAGGAGTCTTGGCTATCCTCTACTCTCCAAGAATAGTGAGAACGGGCAAAGAGTTCACTCCGGATCAATTTTTTTCTGTGTTACGATAGGATGGCGCACCCCTCGCAACGATCCCGAATCTGCTGGAAGAAGTCGTTGCCTTTGTCATCTACGAGTATAAAGGCAGGGAAGTCTTCTACTTCTATTTTCCAAATGGCTTCCATGCCCAACTCGGGGTATTCGAGGCATTCTACTTTCTTGATGCTGTTTTGTGCCAAGATGGCTGCCGGCCCTCCGATGCTGCCTAGATAAAAACCCCCATGTGCCTTGCACGAAGCCGTAACTCCTGCGCTTCGGTTGCCTTTGGCGATCATGATAAGACTTGCTCCATGCTCTTGGAAGAGTTGTACATAACTATCCATACGCCCTGCCGTTGTGGGACCAAAACTGCCACTTGGTAGACCTTCGGGAGTTTTGGCAGGGCCTGCATAGTATATGGGATGTTGCTTGATGTAGTCGGGGAGATCCTCGCCACGATCGAGACGCTCTTTGAGCTTGGCATGGGCAATATCTCGCCCTACTACGATGGTACCCGAGAGGGAAAGACGGGTAGATACGGGGTATTTGGATAGCTCCGCACGGATCTCGTCCATGGGGCGATTGAGATTGATTTTTACAGAATCTCCTTCGGATTCACCCCTCAAAGCTGGCGGAATGAGCCGAGCCGGATGGGTCTCGAGCTTCTCGAGCCAGATGCCTTCACGATTGATTTTTGCCTTTATGTTGCGGTCTGCAGAGCAGCTCACTCCCATACCGATGGGGCAAGAGGCTCCATGCCTTGGCAGGCGAATAACTCGGATGTCGTGGGCGTAGTATTTCCCCCCAAATTGCGCTCCAAAGCCTATCTTATATGCCTCTTCGAGGAGTTGTGCTTCTAGCTCTGTGTCGCGGAAAGCGTGCCCGAGTTCGTTTCCTTGGGAGGGGAGATTGTCATAATATTTTGCGGAAGCTAGCTTTACGGTTTTGAGGTTCATCTCGGCAGAAGTTCCCCCAATGACAAAAGCAATATGGTAGGGAGGGCATGCCGCGGTGCCCAGAGTGCGCATCTTCTCTACCAGATAGGGGAGAAGTTTCTCTGGGGTGATGAGTGCCTTTGTCTCTTGGTAGAGGTAGGTTTTGTTGGCAGATCCCCCTCCCTTGGCAATGCAGAGGAATTTGTATTCATCGCCATCTACAGCCATCAAGTCGATCTGAGCTGGCAGATTGCAACCCGTGTTGACCTCTCGATACATATCGAGGGGGGCGTTTTGTGAGTAGCGCAAATTTTCTTGTGTATAGGTGTCGTACACTCCGTGAGAGAGCGCCTCTTCGTCCCCTCCACCTGTGTACACATTTTGTCCCTTCTTGCCTAGGATGATGGCCGTACCCGTGTCCTGACAAAAGGGGAGCTGCCCAAGAGCTGCCACTTCTGCATTTCTCAAAAATGTGAGGGCAACGAAGCGATCGTTGTCACTTGCCTCCGGATCGGATAGGATCTTAGCCACTTGCTCCTGATGCTCGGGGCGTAGGTAAAAGGCTATGTCGTGGAAGGCTTGACGTGCCAGTGTGCGCAGAGCTTCCGGCTCTACGACGAGCATTTTGCGCCCGCCAAAGTCTTCTTCGTGTACATATTCACTTGTTAGGTGGTAGTATTCTGTGGTATCTTCCCTTAGGGGGAACATCTCTTGGTATTTGAATTCTTTCGTTGCCATTATTCTCTCTTTCCTTTTCTAAACTGCCCCCTAAGATACAAAAAGCAGATGATCTTACGTCTAAGGAACACGCCTGTAAGAAGAGATGTGAGAGAGAGGTCGATTGGTCGCTCTTAATTTGTCCCCTCCCTCCTCGTGGCTTGTAGGGAGTAGACCCAAAAATGAAAAGGACTGACTCCATCGTGTGAAGTCAGCCCTTTACTCGAAAATCAGAGCGAAACGAAACGCTTTTGGACGTGTTTGCGTTCCCTTTTACCTAGAAGGATCGTATTACTACTGTACCCCACAGGATATAGATATGTAGAGAAAAAGCTATTTAGCGCATGTCTCGAAGGCTCTTTTGCAACGCTTTGCGAGCAAAGAAGATTCGGCTCTTAACTGTGCCCTCGGGGATTCCTATCTTTTCGGCAATCTCACTGTACTTGTATCCACTCAGGAACATCTTGAAGGGGGTACGTGTATGCTCGCTGAGATTGTCAATTGCCGAGTAGATCTCCCGAATATTCATTGCGCCATCGGGGGTACTATACCCACCCTCTGTCATCAAAGGAACATTCAGTATATCCACGGTTGTATCGAATATCTTACGACGACGTTCTACCCGATCTTGATTGTTGAGGAATATATTGTACATGATGGTCATCATCCAACCTTTGAAGTTGATGTCGCTTACAAACTTGTCTCTGTGGGTCAGAGCACGAAGCGAAGTATCTTGTACGAGATCGTCTGCATCGTTGGTATCTTGCGTTAGTTTGAGAGCATAACGACGGAGATTCTCCTGCACCTCTTGGAGGTTACTCTGGAATTGCGTTCTGGTCATACTGTCACTCCTATTATATTGATCCTTACTATCTTTGTTTTATTCAGGGGGAGAGGTGGAAAAATGGTCTCTCCCTTTTTCTTGTAAGCAAAGATAGCCTATACATGATTTCTTCTTGATAGATGAAATCATCTAGTATTATTGATATTTTCTATATAGGCCTGTTTCGGATAGAGTCCTGCCTAGAAATAAAAAAATTGCAGGGCAAGATTTTCGCGAAAATTAGCTGATTCTTAGGAGTGTTTCCACCTGATTTTCTTTTTAATTTCAGCCATAAACTTTTGACGACCTCCGCTCAAAAAGAAACTTCACCCACCAACTCCCCAAAAGAGGAGAGCCGTGAGCGAAGTTGTAGGGAGAGGGGATAAAAGGGAAGACCTTAGCGGAAGCTCCACTTGAGAGCCAGCGTAGGGGCTACGATCCATTGAGGAGCATCTACATTGCGCGAGATGCGGATCTCGGAGCCGATGCTAAGGTTTATATCATTGGGTATAGCCTCCAATTTATTGAGGTTGCACCAAAACTGGGGTTGCATCATTAGCTTAAAACGAGTATTCCACCCGGGCCTTTTGTCGGCTTGTTGCCAAAAGCTGATGAATCCGGTAGCCGAGAAAAGCCCATCCCCGGGAGCATACTTCCATACCGTACAAAGCTCGAAATTGTGGGGCTGAGGGGTAAGGCGGATATACTTATAGAGTAGGGCAGCACTGAGCATTAGGCGTCGGTCGCCTCTGAGGTAGGTGTACGAGCCTCCGGTCATAAAGGCGTCGTTCATAGAAATGGCTGTGTTACTCTGGGTTGCATTTACGAAGCGGAGCCCTCCATCGTAGCGTACGTGCCAAGCAACAGGAGCCTGCCAAAAGCGAAGGTTGCGCATGAACTTCCAATTGGCACTTACAGCCCCCTGCTGCAAAAAACTCATGTCGACAAAGTAAAAGGTATCGCCAAAGCGGTCTACACTCTGTTGCTCAATAGTCGCCGTGATGGAGGGGCGAGCCATTTGCGTCTCTGGGTATAGATACCGCCCGAGGTCGTAGTGGAATTGTAGGTTTTGTGCATTTACAAGCTCGGCACTGCACCAAGCAAGTATAACAAGGAGACTACATAGTAAATGTTTTTTCATCAGAAAGATTATTATTTGTGCGTAATAAATGTTTGTGATGCGGATAAAAAAGGTACATCCCTCCCTCTCTTGGGAGAGATGTATCCTTCTACCTTAAAAGGCGTTTAGGAGTTTATTGTATGAATTCGAAGCTGCCCGTAATGTTGATTTTTACACTCACCATGGTGCCTTGTGCTGCCATAGTACCTGATAGAGGGAGGGTGAGAAGTCCATAGATAGGAGCTCCGGTAGCTTTGTGAATCTCGTAGTTGAAGAGACCGCTACCCGAGAGGGTTATACCCTGCATAGACTGCTCTGCCGTGATCTTTGAGTCAATTACGTAGGAGTTATCACCTATAAGGGTAAGGGTAGATTTGGCTTTATTGTCACCGAATACGGTATCCTCCCAAGTGTCGCCTTGGGCTACGGCTTGTTTGGGATATAAGCCGGAGAGTGTGCTCGAAACAGCTTCGAATACCTTCTTTGCTGTCTCAGGAGATACGCTCTCATCCAGAGCTTTAGGTTCTCCCACAAGCTCGAAGTAAGGAGTTACTTCTGCTCGTACTACCTTGCCGGTATAGGCCTTTAGCTCCTTGTTATACTGTGTCTCTGTGGCATCGGTAGAGCTTGCTGTAATATTGCCTTGGTCGCCTTTTACTTCTAGATCTGAGCGGTTGACGATCGCATCAATGATAAGGTTTTCGCCATTGAGAGATACGACAGAGAAAGCAAATTCGGTGCGAATCGTTGTTTTCGATTTCATGGTTTGTCCACCAAATGCCACCTCTTGATCCATTATTTGTTGGTAGCGGAGGGGGATCTTTTGTCCGGGTTGAAGCTTCAGACGAATACCCTCCTTCTGAGCATGCAACATGGCAATTGCTGCTACCATTGTAGCGAGAGTGATAATTAGTTTGCGCATAACGTTGATATTTTAATAGGTATTTATAGAGTTGTCTTTGCTTACTTTATGTTGTGCAACTTGTGCCCCATTCGCTCTTTTTTGGTGCGAAGATAGGTCGTATTGTAGGGGTTGGGTTCGATTTCGATAGGAACATTCTCTACCACCTCTAGCCCATAGCTTTCGATCCCCACACGCTTAACGGGGTTGTTGGTGATAAGCCGCATTTTACCCACCCCTAGCTCGCGCAAGATCTGTGCTCCCACGCCATAGTCGCGCTCGTCGGCAGCGTGCCCGAGGTGTAGATTGGCATCAACGGTATCCATCCCATTCTCCTGTAGTTTGTAGGCTTTCATCTTCTCCATGAGACCAATGCCACGCCCCTCTTGGTTGAGATACACGACCATACCTTTCCCCTCTTTCTCTATGAGTTGCATGGCACGATGGAGCTGCTCTCCACAGTCGCAACGCTTAGAACCAAATATATCGCCCGTAGCGCACGAGGAGTGCATGCGTACAAGTATCGGTTCGTCTTTGCTCCACTCGCCCTTGAATAGGGCAACGTGCTCCATGCCATTGGACTTCTGACGGAATGGGATGAGACGGAAATCGCCATACTCCGTGGGCATATGTACTTCCACACCACGCTCCACTAGCGACTCCTTTTGTAGTCGGTAGGCGATGAGATCTTTGATGGTGATGATCTTCATATCCCATTGCTTTGCTACCTCTACGAGCTGAGGGAGACGAGCCATTGTCCCATCTTCGTTAATGATTTCTATGAGGGCTGCTACAGGTTGCATGCCCGAGAGGCGAGCAAGGTCTATGGCAGCCTCGGTATGCCCGGCACGGCGAAGCACCCCACGAGAGCGCGCACGAAGAGGATTCACATGCCCGGGGCGAGCCAAATCCGTAGGTTGAGTTTTGGGGTCGGCTAGAGCTAAGATAGTTTGTGCCCTGTCGTACATCGAAACGCCCGTAGTGCAGCCATGCCCGATAAGGTCTACTGTAACGGTAAAGGGGGTCTCATGTAGGCTTGTATTGTCGTGTACTTGCATATCAAGCTCAAGGCGCGAAGCTACCTCTTCGCTGATGGGTGTGCAGAGTACTCCCCGCCCGTAACGCATCATAAAGTTTACCTTTTCGGGGGTTATGGTTTCGGCCGCAGCGATGAAGTCGCCTTCGTTTTCGCGATCTTCGTCATCCACTACAATCACAAACTTTCCTTCCTTAAAGTCTACGAGAGCCTCCTCAATAGTGTTCAATTTATAGTTATCCATAGATGTGGTTTATTATTCTTCTTTATTTGTGGTTTCGTATATATTGGCAAGTTCGTCTAGGGTACGCCTGCATAGCTCCCATTGCTCCAAAAGTACTTTGCGTCGCCTTAATAAATACCAAACGTAAGGCAAAGATAAGGGTAAAATGCCCAATAAAACAATATATATTGCTTTTTTCTTGGGGAGTAGAGGGGCGAAAAGGCGGGGCAGTTGCGGTAGATCCATTAGTTTGGCCAAGACCAATCTATTGTCTGTGTCTACGAGGCGATCTACCAAGCGATCGAGGCTTCGTGAGGTCTGACCATAGTCTCTATTGAGTTGAGACAGGGTCGAAAAGCCGATACGGCGATGGGTAAAGAACGGATTCTTTGCCACCTCTTGCATTTTCTCTTGAGCCGTCGAGATAAGTTTTTTTGCCTCCTCGGTGGAGACGTAGTTGAGGATAAGTTCTTTGGGAATGATATTGCGGATACGCTCCGGACGCAGGAACTTTTTGAGTCGGAACATCAGCTCGTCAAGGTTGAGAGCCACGGAGTCTCGGGAGGCTTCGTAGGTGAGGAAGGCTCCAATGGGCAGGAGTATAAAGGTCGAAAACCACATCCCCAACCAAGTGGGCCAAGTGCCGTTGTAGCTCAGGTTGAAGCCCAGAGTGTCTATCATATAATAGACAACAAAGAGCAGGATGCTAGCAACCATTGGCATCCCAATGCCCCCTTTGCGAATGAGAGCTCCTAGGGGAACTCCAATGAAAAAGAACACAATACACGCCACAGGGAACGTGAACTTGCGGTGTCGCTCTTGGCTGTGTGAACGGAAGTTGTACGCCTCGGCTTGATAGGCACCATCCCAGAAGGTGGCAAGTTCTGTCATGTTGTGCAGCTTTTCGGAGGCGTTTTTGAGAGCCGTCTCTAGCTGCTCGGGGCTTGCCATGCGGTAGAGACTATCAAGCGTTATCTGTTGCCGTTTTGCCCCTTGCTCCAAAGCTTGCAAATGTTGCTTCGCCTCCGGAGAGGGATCCAGGGGGCGTATACTTGTTTGGGTGTACCTATCGGCCAACGAACCGGAGAGTGCTTCTCGGGCATTGCTGCGGCCTACACTATCGAGGTTGTATATGGCAGTATCTCGGATGTAGCGATTGAGTTGCAAAAGGTTTTTCCCTACGAATTGGCTACGTAGCCCCTCATCGTCAATCATTTTGAAGTTCGTATCGAACCAAATAACAATGCGTTTATGCGAAAAATGCTCCTTGAGGTAGGAGGCAGGTAGGTCTCTATCGTGGGAGGAGGCACTGCCGGAGCCTTCGAAGAATGAGCCCTGAGAGAGTTGCTCAAAGCTCTCGCCCTTGTAGAGATCGAGGGTAAGGAATGTTTTGGAGGCATCCATTTGTAGTTTTCCCGAGTCTGCTAGTACGATCCGCGGTTGGCTACTTCCTCTAGAGAAATCATAGATCATGAGTTCGTGTAGGGTGCGATTTTCATGATCTTTTTTCTTGACAAATAGACTGTATCCGGGTATCTGATTGTAGAAAACTCCTTGGGGAATTTCCAAATCGGGGCGTGATTGTTGTGCCGAAAAGATGATCTGGAAAAACTTTACTTGGGCGTCCATCATGGCTGTATTGAGGTAGACAAAAAGAGCTAACCCAATAGTAATACCCACAACAAAGAGGGGAGACATGATACGATATAGGGGAACGCCTGCGCTTTTCATGGCAAGCAACTCGAGACGTTCGCCCAACCCCCCAAAGGTCATTACGGAGGCGAGCAAAATGCCCAGCGGAGTTGCCGTGGGGAGTGCCATTACGGCAGCATGGAAAAGCAACTGGATAAGAACCCAAGTATCGAGCCCTCGCCCCACGATTTCGTCGGCACGAGACCAAAGCATTTGCATCAGTACGACAAACCAGCAGATTACAAAAGTCATAACCAGCAAGGGCATGAACTGCTGGATTATGTACGTGTACATCCGCTTGGGAGGGGCTATCTTCATCTTGTACTAATTCCAATACGTCCTATAAAAGTACGACAAATGCTGACCATCCCTCACTGTCGTATGTTTCTAAGAACCATAGTCTTGAGGTGTGGTATGGGGGTTAGATATTCATCTCAAACCCAAAACTCAAGAGCTGATTAACCTGTATGCGCGACATTAAATCCGCTCCGTGAGATGCAGCATCATCGAAGCGAAGATGTAGATTCACTCGTGTTGAGAAAAATTTGGAGAAGGCAAAGATGAGGGCATTCTCCCATTCTGTTTCTACACGCTTGTAACTTGTATTGTAGTAGAAGCGAGATTGCCAACGGAGGCTCTGCGAAAAGTCCCAGGTGAGGTCGGCTCGAAGCATCGAACCAATCGCGGAGTAGAGCGTCTTTCCGTCCTTAAAGCCGTGGCGAGCTAGGTCTATATCACGACGTTGTGTCCAGCGGAAGTCGTAGGCAATAGGGGCTAGATTGACTTCGAAGTGAGCCTTACGGCCATAGTGAGTACTCGACTTGTAGTTATAGGCATACTTGAGACCAAGCCCCACTGTGGCAACGATGGGAGAGAGGGGGCCGCTCAGAGCCAATGTTTTATTTTCCTCTCGCATGTTAAATGCTTGCGTGCGTATCTCGGCATCTAGGGTATAGAAAAGATTCTTTACGGCTTGGATACCTAGGTTGCTATGGAGGCGGATAAGATCGTCTGCTATGCGGTAGCGTCCCACTGTATCCGAGGGACTCGTGAAAATACTCAGCCGCCACTCAAGTTCATTATTCCAAGAGAGTTTTTCCTTCTTGTAGTCGAGTTTGAAGAATTGACGGCTATAGAGATTGAGATTGCTGCTCCCCCCTTTGTGCCAATTGCTGGAGATATAGTTTTGAGAGAACTGAATAACACTGTTCCATCCCGGGGTCCAATATTTGCGCGGAGCCATAAAACGTCTCAGACCGGATAGGGGGTCTTTGTCTAATACTCCTACGTTGGGAGTTTCTCCAATGGCTACACTTGTTACCGCAATCTTCTCTGCTGTTATGCGGTGTGCCTCTAGATCGGTATGAGTTTCACGAAAGATCCGAGGGTAGCGAGATTGGATCTGTTGAAAGAGCTCTTCATCAAGCTTATACCCCTCGACCATAGACTCTATCCCTCTAGGTTGTTTTAGGGGATTGGCTACAGAGAGATGGGTAAGAGGGATGGGCTGTAGGCGTGTCGTGTGCTCATGCCCGAGCTGAGCCGGACGTGTGGAGGGAGACATGGAAAACCAGCCTGCAAGCCAGGATCGGTAGGGCGGTTTCGGAACGGGAATGACCCTACTTTCTTCCGTATCTTCCTCTATTTGGGGGGATTGCTCCGGTCGATGGTAGAGAGAATCTGATGCTACAGGCTCTTGTGCATAAGCAAAGGAGGGGGAGGAGAAAGTGAGTATCGTTGTTCCAAAAAACACAGTACAAAGGAGTAACGAGCGCAATATATTTCGTTTCATTGGGTGAGAAAAATTTCCTTTTTAGAGTAGTCTGAATAAGTAAGAAACCTTGGCAACACCTGCCATTTCGCTGGCTTTGCTGTAGGGATCGGATACGGTGGTGTTGAAGATATCATTGAATCCGTAGTAAAAACGCCCCTCTAGTTCGATGCGGTGCTGACCGATAGTGAGAGCAACAAGAGGCCCTCCTATCACCCCCCAAGCAAAGCGGTGGGAGGTTGCTATCGAGTGTCGTAATGTTTCGCCTTCGGTGAATGAGTCTCCTTGGGCATGGCTTTTCTCCCCCAGCATATACCCGATTTGTGGCCCCACTTTAAGCCCTAGACGTACCTTGCCTATGGGGTAAAAAAGCTGGCATAGTAGAGGCATCTCGACAAAGTGTAAACGGCGTGTATAGGCAGTACCTGCGCGTGATGCCGAGTAACGTTCTGTCCAACCTCTTTGTGCGTAGTTAAGCTCAAGAGATAGGGCTGTATAGGGACTGTTCTCTACAGAAACAGAGGCCCCAATTGTTGGTCCCATGCAGATGTCTTGTAGCACATTAGGCATAAAAGCGACCTGAGAGAAGGTCATGCCTATAGAGCCGCCAAGATGTAGAGAGGGATCTACAATGCTCGGGGTTTGAGTTTGAGCTGAGAGAGAAAAAAACGTACCTAGGGTAATGACCCCGATGCGAATTGTGCGAAATAGAGACATATCTCGGCTCTTGGGCTGGGGCTAGAATATAACCTTATGGCGTGTACCTACGCCATTAGCAGAGTAATTGATGAAGAAAAGCCCCACGCTCGTGAAGTGATTTTCTCCATCGGCTTTGCGGAATACAAAGTCACTCTGCAAGCCATCATGAGGGATTTCTCCGAAGGCTTGAGGTATCTGTATGCCGTGCCAAGTCCAAGCTTGTACAAAGTACCGTGCTACATCATAGCCCAAAACGGCATACTTTGGGTAGCCGTCGAGGCGAGTCCCATTGAACCATTTGCTATATTCTTTGGCAAACTGAATGTTTTCTGTTTCGGTCTCGTCGAAGTAGAAAGAGGAGTAAATAGTGCTCTCTAGGGCTCCTATTTTTTTCAGGAAGTCAGGTCCGTATGATTGCCACTCTGGGTAACCGAAAAGGTGAATGTGAGACGAGCCCCCAAAGGCTTTCTCAATGGATTTGAGCACCATTTGAGTCGGCTCTAGACGACCATCATTGAGCATAATGATGGTTTCTTTATTGTCTTTTTCAAAGTTCCAATTGCCTGTTTTGGCATCGTAGAAACTGCATACTCTGTATGAGACTCCCTCTTTGTCTAGACGTTTTTTGAGGGCGTTGATAACAGGGATATGGTTGCCCGATGGGTGCTCTACAAATACAATCCTACGACCATGAGCCTTGTCGGCGAAGGCAAGGGATAGGTAGGGGTAGAGATCTTTCTGGTCGGGATTGAGTTGATATACCGTATTGGAGTATTGGTTAGAATGGCTTTGAGCAATAAAGGGGGAGACGTAAATGACTTCTTTTCCCCTTACATACCGACTCAAAATCCGAGTGGTACCATCGGTGTGTCCTCCTATGATGATATTGCAGGGGTCGAGCTTCCCCTCGTTGATAAGCTGCTGAACGGTTTGCTCATTTTCGGCATGATATGTATCAATGCGAGCAGAGATGCCCCCCTCTTTGAGCTTCAAAAGCCCCATCAAAAAGCCTTCGTAGAAGTGGATATAACGCGCAGGTCCATTTTTGCCCACAGGTAATAACAGGGCAATATGAGCCTTGTTAGTTTGTGTTTGCTCCTGGGTTTTTGTAGGAGTGGTTTGCTTTTGAATTGTTTTATTCCCAGAGGGAGAAGGGGCAATATTGATTACACTACCCACGGCGATCTGATCCGCTTCCAATCCCGGATTTAGTTTTAGGAGGGCAGGTACTGTAGTGCCATACCGGCGAGCAATAGCGTAAAGAGTGTCCCCACTCTGCACTACATGTTGGTTTGCTTGTGCGCCGGAGGTGGTAGAAGGTCGCTTTTGTGTTTTCTCCGATTCGGTCTTTTGTGGAGAAGGTATTTGTAAGCGTTCTCCGATACGAACACCATACTCAGAACCGGGGTTGAGCCTATATATATCCTCTTCGGATACTTTATATCGGCGAGAGATTGAGTATACCGTCTCTTTTTCTTGTACTATATGGACGTATGTTTTTGCTGTTTGAGCAGAAAGCCACGTGCACGAAAAAGAAAGTGTCACAAAGAAGGTTAGGAGGAAAAGTGACTGCCTGACACCTCTCAGTAGGGTTGTTTTCATATCTAGTTTGCTCTAGTTTCCTATACGATTTGGCAAAGATACTAATCACTGAGCAAAGAGCCTTCTTTTCCCCTTTTAGTTGAGTCTGTTTTCCCTTTTCATTCTTTATTGATGTTTCTCTAGCCCGTTGATGGATAGGGATTTATCCATCCTGTGTGGCCGAGGAGGTTAGGGGAATAGAAAAATGTAGGGAGAAATGAAAAATAAATAGGGCAGAAATAAAAATGTTTCTGCCCTAGAATTATTTCTTTTTTGCCTGAAAATGGAGTACGTTTCTGCCCTGTACTTTTTTAGAAATTAGGCAATGCTTTTTACGTTGCCGGGAGAGAAAAACACCTTAGGCTGCACGACTTCCTCCTTTCTCTTCCCCTTATCTTCTCTTGCCTCTTGGGGTCGTAGATAAAAGTAGGGGTGTCGAAAACAATCGTCTACAGACTAGAATTTACATCCTTTTTGTAGTCGGTAGGGGTAATACCACAGACATTCTTGAAGGCTCGTACAAAGTTGGAATAGTTATTGAATCCACATTGATCTGCCACTTCCGAAAAACTTATGTTCGGATCTCCGTCTAGTAGGATCTTTGCTTTTTTGATCTTGATACGTTGGATATAAGCGGCGGGTGTATAGCCTGTAAGAGCCACTAGTTTACGATAGAACTGACTGCTACTCATACACATGTTTGAGGCGATGAGTGAAACATTGACTTCCTTGTGGCGGTTGAGTTGCAGGTAGACAGTATCTGTTATCTTAGTAAGGAATCGGAGGTCGGATTCATCGGGTTGGGTAGCCTTCTCCTCTCTATTTTCCTTAGATTCTATCACAGTTTGCATGAATTTTTCCTGCAAGAGACGTCGTCCTTCGAGTAGTTTTTCCACTCGAGTGCGCAGTTCGTCGCTGTTGAATGGCTTAGCGAGGTAGGCATCTGCTCCGGCTTCTATCCCTTTGATACGCTCCTCTTCTGATATCTTAGCCGTTACTACAATGATAGGTATGTGGCTAATAATTTCGTTTTTGCGCACTTGCCGGCATAGCTCCAGCCCATCCATTTCGGGCATCATTAGGTCGGTAATGATTAGGTCGGGCACCAGTTCTTGTGCCTTTTCTAAGCCCTCTAACCCATTGGCGGCATAGGATATGGCATAATGGTTTGCAAGCTGAGAGCCGATGTAGGCGGCGATATCGCGGTTGTCTTCAACGATGAGTAGATGGCAGCGGCTGTCCTCTGGAGCGCTATCCTCAAGGGGTTCTGTGCCTTCAGGCAGAAAGGGCTGATTATATTCCATCTCGTCAGATAGTGGCTGCTGGCAATAGTTGTGAATGGGCACACTGATATAGAAAGTAGTACCCTTCCCCTGTGCGCTTTCTACCCTTATCTTGCCATCTATGGCATCCATTATTTGCTTGACAAGGGCTAATCCTACGCCTGTGCCTATATGATACACGTCGCTTTCTGCTTGGTAAAATGGCTCAAAGATGTAAGCCAAAGCCTCCGGGTCGATTCCTTTCCCTGTATCCGATACTTCGATTTGCAACAGATCTCCTTCGCGCCATACGACCACACTCACCTTCCCATATTCGGGTGTGAACTTAAAGGCATTGGACAGAAGATTGTTCATAACCTTCACCACATAGTCGGGGACAAAGTCCATCTCCACATCGTCTTTCGAGAAAAATTGCAGATCAATGTTGCGACTCATGGCAAAATCGTGATAGCTCTCCGCAATCATACTGAGGAAGGCGGAGATATTGCCACGGCGCCAGTCGGGGTTGCCCACTGCAGATTTGATCTTGGAGATGTCGAGGAGTTGGTTGATGAGCGTGAGTAATCCGTTGCCTTGTCGCTCAATAACTTTTGCCTTTTCAGTAATCTCTGTGGGAGTCTCTGAACATTCTTGGAGATCGTGGCTTAGCCCAAGTATGACGGTGAGAGGAGTGCGAAACTCATGGGTGATGTTCGTGAAGAATACCTCACGCAATGCGGATATTCTTTTTAAAGTCAGGTGGTTGCGACGGCGTAGTCGGTTGGTGTAAAGTAGCATCGCCAGCAGTCCTGCTAAGATAAGTAGTATGAGCCCTAGAATGGCGAAGCCAACGTAACGCATGGTGCGTTCCTGCTCCAACTTCTGCCGTGCCTCGCCCATCTGCCTCGTTTGGCGGTTGCGCTCAATCTTTAGACTTGTGTTCTGGATTCGGTTCATCTTCTCCATATCCAACACGCTGTCTTGCATAGCAACGGCCTGTTCGTAGGATGTTAGTGCAGATCGGTAGTCTCCGGCATGTTTGTAGTGCTTATAGTATAGGGTATGTATCCTTGCTTGATGCTCCGGAGACTTGATGCGATCAGCCATTGCCTTAGCTTTGCTGAGGAACTCCATCTCTTTTTCTTCTTTGCCGGTGGCATGACAAATGCTAGCAAGGGCTATGAGAGAATTGATAGCATGCCACTCGTCCTTCGAGTCTTTCATCAGTTCGTAGGCAGCTTCGTACTCTTCCATAGCTTTTTCGTATTGTTGTGTTTTTTCGTAGAGCGACCCGAAGTAGGTGTGGCAGAGCGAGATCCCGAGTTCGTTGTTCACCTCTTTGTTGAGGTCCATTGACTTTTGGTAGTAGAGTAAGGCAGAGTCAGTCTCTCCGCGGCGCTCGAAGATGGAGCCGAGATTGGAGTAGTTAATGGCTTGCCCTACCGCACTCTGCAATGCTCGTTCCCCCGCTAATGCCAGGCGTAGTACACTATCGGCACGATCGTAATTGCCTAAGGTCATGTAGATATTGCCCAGCCCATTGAGGGATACTACTTGGTTTTTCTTAGCAGTAAAGGAGGTATCTGAGCATTCCTTGCTTAGTATCCACGCGCTGTAATGGTATTCTTGTGCTGCGTCAAGTATGCCCATTCTTCGGTAGTCCGTACCGGTATTGTTTAGAGCTTGTATCCACTCTAGTGTGTCCCCGATAGCCTCCGCTTGGCGTAGTCCCTCGCTATGGGCACTTAGGGCCTCGTCAAAACGACTTTCTCTACGTAGAGCATTGCCCAACTCCCTAAGAGCAACGATGCTACCGAGCCGGTTGCCTTCGCTTTCTAGTTTTTTCTGTAGAAGGATGAGGGAATCAACACTATGCGTAGAGAGAACGAGCTTGTCTACCTCCTCTCGTTCCTCAGGAGTAAAAGATATAGCTTCCTTTTTACAGGAGACAATCGAGAAAGAAATGAGAATAAGTAATCCTAGTACGCTTAGTACCAATTGGTTGATCTTCTTTTCTCCCTTTATGATTTTGAGTGTATTGCAGAGGGAGAATTGCATTTTTTCATAGCCGGGTTCATCGAGTCTTTCTCTTTCCATAGATGCCTCTGTGGGATTAAAATCTTCTGCAAAGATGCAGGTTTAATGTCGAATGGCAAAACGTTTTATGCATTTTTATTAGCCTGAAGATGATGCTTTATACCTTTCTTGTTTTCTCCTTTTTAGGGAAGAGTCTTTCCATGAACAACTCAAAAATAGCTATCCGTTGAGGTTTGTAAATATGTCACTTCTAACTCTTTTGTATACAGGTGATTAATGTGTGTGTCATGAATGATATTGCAAGAATCAAAAAATGAAGAATGCACGATATCGCAAGATTTTTGATTGATTTTGCAATGTTTCTTCTTTGTCAAATATGTAACTTTGTGGACAGAGATATGATGATAAAACACGAGTCGGTCGGCAGCTTTCTTTTCTTTGAGCGTCGGTTGACGTAAGGAAGAGAAAAGAAAGATGAAACAGCAATCGGATGACAACCTTAGTCGGCGACAACAAGAGGGCTTGCAGCATATGGAAGATCGTATGCAGTTGCTCGATATGGTGCGTGAGATGATAGATGCCGAATTCGATCGCCGCGATCAGAGCCAGAGGGATTGCCTTCGTCCCGAGATACAGCCTCCCGAATTATTGCAAAAGCCCACATTATGGGAGCGTATTTGTGCGTTTTTTTGTCGATCAGGGAGAGGACGAAAGAAGGCATAGAGTATGAGACATTGAATTGATAACTCAAACGCCCGAGCCTCTGATACGGCGTTCCCCTTTAAATCTAGGACTAGGAGAAGTAGCAACTACAAGCCTTCGGAGCAGAGGCTCTTGCCTAGGTCGGAAAATCAGCCTAATTTTGTACCTATGAACTGGCAACGAATCATTACTGTCTTGGCATTTGCTCTTGCCTTGATTGTAGGAAAGAGTACCTCGCTTGCTCAGCGTGTAGCTTATTCTCCTTCGCTATTATCCGATGTCGCACAAGGGGGCGGAGAGCGGGAAGTAGAGGAGAGGATGCGCAGCATGAGCCTAGAAGAGCAAATCGGGCAACTTATTATCCCCATTATATACCCCTCTAGTGGAGTCTCACAGATGGCGGATGCCGCGCGCGTTGTTGCTCGGTGCCACGCCGGGGGGATACTCTTCCAAAAGGGCGAAGTGTACGACCAATGGTTGATGACTCAGCACCTCAACAAGACCTCTAAGCTCCCTTTGCTCATCACGGCAGACGCTGAGTGGGGGCTTGCCATGCGCCTATCCAATACCATTCGCTACCCACGCAATCGCGCTCTTGCCAATGTACGAGATCTCGGTCTCATCACAGAGTGGGGGCGGAGTATGGCAGAGCAATGCAAAACTGTAGGTATACACGTAAACTTTGCTCCCGTGGTGGATGTCAATAACAATCCTAAAAATCCCGTTATTGGCACTCGAAGTTTTGGAGAAAAGACTCAAGATGTAATTGACTACAGCCTCGCCTACTCTCGTGGGCTAGAGGAGGGGAGGGTGCTCTCCGTGGCAAAGCACTTCCCGGGGCACGGCAATACGGCTCTTGACTCCCATAAGACGCTCCCCACGATCAAAGGCTCTCGCTCGGAGCTTGAGAAGACTGAGCTAGCCCCCTTTGCTGCTTACTTTCGTGCCGGTTTGGGCGGAATAATGGTAGGGCATCTCAATGTCCCTGCCCTCGATAAGTCGGGTACTCCGGCTTCTCTTAGCTATGCCATTACAACCCAACTTTTGCAGCAAGAAATGGGCTTCTCGGGGCTTATTTTTACTGATGGAATGCAGATGCAGGGAATGCAGCAACGTGGGGCAACCCCGATTAGTGTACGCGCCCTACTTGCCGGTAATGACCTCCTATTGGGTCCTACAGACCCCGTAAAGGCTCACGCAGAAATACTGGCAGCCGTGCAGCAAGGAGTGCTCTCCCGCAAGCAAATTGAGCAGCATTGCCGCAAAGTGCTCCTTTATAAGTGGGCGCTAATGGGGCAATCTCTACAGCAACCTCAGCTTCCTAACCTATCCCGAGACGCCTTTTATGCCTCCCTCAATACCCCAAAAGCCCTACACTTTGCCAATGAATTATGGTATCAATCTATATCTATTGAGCGAGATGATGAGCAGCTAATCCCACAGAGTCGTAAAGGTGATATTTCCATAGGGGTGCTGGATCTTAACAGTTCCTCCAAACCGGCATTTGTTTCAGCACTCCGCAAGATGGGTATCACCCCGAAGGCTCACTATACGCTGGCAGATAAGAACGGAAAAACGTACTCTGAGGCTCTGGATGCTCTCTCCAAGTGCTCTTTGGTCTATGTCAATTGCTATACAAAACATAGTAGCACGTTGGCTCAACTTGTGGAGCAACTCTCCGCAAAGACGCGCGTCGTTTTTACTCTTTTTGCTTCTCCCTATCAGCTCCCCTCTTGGCACTCCGCTCTCAAAAAAGCCAAGGTGGTAGCCGTAGCTTATGAGTCGAACGACGAAGCTCTGCGCGCCGTGGTGGCTCGGTACTATAATATAGAGCCCGACGATTTGGAGATTTGTCGTCCTCCTAGAGGAAAGAACGAGGGGCAGATCGCTTCAAATGCGGAGGTCGTAAAGCCCATTCGTACCTTTGCGTCGCTCGATAGTATTGTAGAGGATGCCCTTAGGCGAAAAGCCTTCCCCGGTTGCCAAGTTGTGGTGCTTCATAAGGGAGAGACAGTCTACAATCGCGCTTTTGGTACCCTAGACGGGTCGGCTCGTTCCCCTCGTGTTACCGAGAATACACTCTTTGATATAGCCTCCGTAACCAAGGCTTTTGGTACTACGCCGCTGATTATGGATCTCGTGGGCAAAGGGAAAATAAAGCTGACAGATAGGGTAGACAAGTACCTCCCGGAGATGGCAGATTCTCGTGTCGGCTCCATTTCTATCAAAGATCTATTGCTCCACCAAGCCGGGCTGACCCCTACCATCAACTTCTACCTCCAGCTTATCGAGCCGAGTAGTCTTACCACGGGTTCCTATTTCTCCTACGCTTACCGCCCGGATTGGGTACAGATTGACGAAAATATATGGGTAGATCCAAATGCCAAATGGCGTGATAACCTTGTACGTGATGAGAAGGGGAATGGATTTACTCTGCGCTTTGGGCGTCAGTTTATACATCAATCGTTTCGTGATATGGTACTGCAAAAAATTGCCCAAACACCCCTCAAGACGCCCGGGGTATATCGCTACTCCGATGTGAGTTTTATCCTACTTGGGATGATTGCTGAGAGAGTATCGGGCTCTTCGCTCGATAGTTACCTTTCCCAATTGATAGCGCAACCGATGCACCTAGAGCACTACACCTACGACCCTCTTGCGCATGGGGTGGATATACAAGAGATTGCGCCCACACAAGCCAAATGCCCCCTTAGAGGCATTGTGCGCGGTAGTGTAGACGACGAGTCCGCAGCCGTATTAGGGGGGATTGCGGGCAATGCCGGGGTATTCGCCACCTCCACAGACCTTGCTCAAGTGGCAGAGATGATTCGCTGCAATGGCTTCTATCGGGGTAAAGAGATACTTCCTCACAAAGTAGTACAGCAGTTTGTAACCACTCTAGGGCGGCAGGGGAGACGATCTCTCGGCTTCGACCACAATACAAAAAATAACGCACAAATCCCCTCCAATGCCTCTGCCGGTACCTATGGTCATACCGGCTTTACGGGTTGCTCTGTATGGATAGATCCCAAACGAGAGATGGTGTGTGTATTCCTATCCAACCGCACCTATCCCACTCGGCTCAATAAGAAGTTAATTTCGCTCAAGGTGCGCCCTCGCTTACTAGAGGCTGCCATCAACGCCATCGATGCCCAAAGCATCCCTACCACATAGCATAGTAGATACCTATTTTCCCCTTTTAGATCGAGAAATAAGATGATCAACGGACACGGAGACGAACGCCTAAACGACGGCAAAAAGCCCTTCCTCAACTTTAGCAACACCGTATGGTACGGTGCGGATCACACACTGCTTGGCGAGCATCTATCCCGCTCGTTGGTAGATTGTATGAGACATTACCCCGAGCCGGATGCGGCTACGCTGCGTAAAATGATCGCTCGGCGCCATGGGCTGAATGAGGAATCCATCATCGTAACCAATGGGCCCACTCAAGCTATCTATTTGCTTGCAGAAGCCTTTGCCGAGAAGCGTATCCTGATTCCCTCTCCGGCCTTTGCCGAGTATGAGGATGCGGCTCGTCTGTACCGCTCGGAGGTGCGACTGATTGCAGGTAATACGCCTATCTCCGAGTGGCCTTTGGACGAGGTGGATGTCTGCTATATAGCCACTCCTAATAACCCCGATGGGCATATTATATCGCATGCCGAGCTTATGCTCATCATTGATAAGTACCCCAAGGTCTCCTTTATACTTGACCAGTGCTATGCCAATTACACAACGGTAAACAAGATAAAACCAAGCGATAGTAAGTCGCATCCCAATTTGATCTCCTTCTGGAGTTTCAGTCATGCCTACGGTATTCCGGGGTTGCGTATTGGCTATATCGTGGCTCCCAGTCAGTACTCGGAGGCGATTCGTAGGTTGGTAGTCCCCTGGTCTGTCAATAGCATTGCCATAGAAGCTGCCAAGTACATCCTCATCCATCCGGCGCAATTCACGCTCCCCATCCGTAAGTGGCAACGCTCTGCCCAAGAGCTTATGACCAAACTCAGCGCCTTCAATGAGATTGATGTCCTCCCCAGCACTACTACATTCTTCCTCATCAAACTGAAGAAAGGCACAGCGGCTGCACTCAAGGAGTATCTGGCCACGGAACACAATATGCTCATACGGGATGCGAGTAATTTTGCAGGACTAGATGCTAGCTACGCTCGTATTACCTCACTAGACGAGGCGAGCAACAACCAACTGGTTGACGCTATTGCCCTCTGGCTGGAGCAACAAGCCTAAGGAATCCTTCTGCTGTGAGTCGCCTTCATGCTCATATCCACTCGCGCTATCGTACTTACCACAAGGGCGTACAACGATAAGTTTGCCATCGCACACCTCCTCACGGAAGAGGAGGGGATGGTGGCTTATAAGATACCCAAACCCTCTCCCTCCAATCGTCGCTCCTCCGCTACAGCTCGGCTGCAGCGGATGGTACACCCGCTTTCCGAACTCTCCATTGTGGCAGATCATCGCCTCCAAAGAGGGCTACAACAGATAGACGATGCTGAGTACTACCGGCTGAGTTTGAACCTCATGCTGTATGACCAAATCAAGGTAAATATTGCGTACTTCTTAGCCGAGGCTCTCTATCATATTTTGCGCAGTGCTCCTCCCGACCCCGAGGTATACCGTTATATAAGTCGTAGTATAGAGACCCTAGAGGAGAGCGAGAAGAGTTGTGCCAACTTCCCCATTACCTTCTTATTTGGACTATTGGAACCCCTGGGAGTTCTCCCCCCTGATGTACTGGAGCAGGAGCCTAAAGGTTACTTCGATCTAGTAGAGGCCTCCTATACAATGCACCCCTTGCGTAGTAGTCACGTCATTCCGATTCATGAGACAAAGGCTCTGCGTTACTTCCGCCGCATTAACTATCAAAATATGCACCTCTTCCGCTTCCATCGGGAGGAGAGGCAGCGAATCCTAACCTATCTTCTCGATTACCTTCGATTGCACTACGCCCCTATTGGGGAACTCAGCTCCCCCACCATCCTCTCCCTCCTTCACTCGTAAGCCCCCTTAGGGTAGGGTATATAATATGGATAAGACAATGGACTACTATAATTGCTATAGCCCTCTTTGCCCTCGGCGAGAGACCTGCATTCTGTGGCTTAATGCCCTTGAATGCGTTGAACGTGGAGAGAATCTGCTCTGCGTCATAAATCCTAAAATCCTAGAAGCCGCCGGAGGCTACGATCATTGCCCCCTCTATTACGAGTACAAACTCAGACAATTCGCTCGGGGTTTGATTTGGAGCTATCGGGAGATAACTATTGCCCAACTGGAGGACCTTCATTCCGCTCTCATTAGCCATTTCGGATATAGTACAATAGTCCGTATGCGCTGTGGTTACGAAGCGATTACTCCGGAGGAGCAAGCCACTATCGCTAGCATCTTTGAGACATGGGCTCCCGGGGTCAAGCCCCAATACAAGGGCTTCGAAGAGCATTATGTCAAGCCGCCGAGAGTCGAGGGTAGGGCAGCGCACAAACTTCTTGAATGAGTAGTCTATACTTTCCACGCGTGGAAAGTTGCTTTTCCTCTTCTGGAAAATTATTTTTCCACGTGTGGAAAATAGGTTTTCCTGCTATGGAAAAAGGATAGGACTCCTGACGCTGATTGGGAATATACATACGATATGAAATAAAAATTTAGGGGGCGATATAAACTTTTTACCTTAACTTCGTGTCCTGTTAGTAGCATGAAAGTAGATAAAAGACTATGAAAACCATATTAACGAGAGTATTCTCCGTCATGGCCATGTGTACGCTTGTCGCATGCAGTGCGGGAAAGAACAAAGAGAATAATCAGGAGAAGGATTCTCTTGAAGTGGGAGCACCATCGTATAACTATACCAACTTCACCTCCTCCAATGTGATTGCCTATCAGGATAGTCTCCTCTTCTTTTATAATGTAGATGAGGATATGACCATCCCATTCCATTTACTGGAGCCTGATGAGATCTTCAATTTTGTCTTTGATCCCGATGGTAAGACTATGTACTATACTGTGGTGCGTGATGGGATGCTCTGGTTACGCCAAGCGACCTTTGGAAGTGAGGAACCCCAACTTGAGGATTTGGTCAATCTCAATATTCCCAAGGAGTCCTCTATCTCAGAAACCAGTGTGGAGCATAGCCGCCTCATGTACAAGGATGGCAAGCTACTTATCCCTAATGGCTTCAGTTGGGAGGCCTATTGTTTCACCTCTTTCCGTGTCTATACCATTGCAAGTCGCAAGCTCCAGGATGCAGATTGGGATAAGTACGTCTCTCTTATGGAGATAGGGGAAGAACGGGAGGCTCAGCACTTTAGCATAAAGTCAGATCAATTGTATTACCGCAATGGCAGTAAACTCGTTTGTGTGACTGATAAACTCAATCTTGAGGAGCAGAAGGAAGAGGAATCAATCGAATATATGCAATACAGCATTAGTCCTGACCGTAGTAAGGTGGCTTTTGGAGCTATGCTAATGTTTGGCGACATTGCCCATGGTCCGCTCTGCATTGCCAATGCCGATGGTTCACAGCAACAGATCCTTGTTGAAGACGGCGTCTCGGACGAGCAGCCGACACTCTGGATTGGTAATCGCTTGTTCTTTATCGATGTGGATGATGAACTTACTTCTGAGAACGACGGTGACTGTGGGACTTCTCTATTCACCATTGATGCCTCGACCAATAAACGCACGCGTATGTTCGATAGAGTTAGACGCTTCGATATCAAGCAGCCTGCTAAGTAATCAAGATTTCATAATCATATAAAGACAAATGAATTCATACTTCAATTCTATGAAGCCAATCTTTTCTCTATTGCTGTTAGGAGTTGTACTATTGACTGCCTGCCAATCCTCAAAACAATCTGAAGGAGTAGCCCCTAATATCGATAGCTTGGAGCAAGCCCTTGCCCAATCGACCGATCCTCTAGAGCGTATTGAACTGAAACGGCAGATTGTAGAGCTCAAAATGGAGGCTGCAACACCGGAAGAGCGATGCCAAATGTTTGAGGATTTTGTCTCTCTAGTGGAAGAAGCGGTAGGTACAATCAATGAGCGCGAAAGCGACTATCTAGAGCATTACTATACGTATCATCTCGATGAACAATTCAATCCTATAGAACCTCACGACTCCATTAAACAGAAAGAACAGGGCTACATACAGCGAGGGCTACAGTTTGATGAGGTAGGAGAGGGGATTGTTCTGCTAGCTCCAGCCCCCACGTTGTTTGCCAAATACCTCAGCCAGCTACCCACCTACTATCAAGAGTACTGGCAGCTCTTAAGGGATAGTGAAAACATCGCTCCGGATGCTTGCCTTGTGCTAACTTGGCGTGAACTGGGGGATCTAATCGTCCGATACGAGGCCTATGCCGAGTCCAACCCCGAGCAGAAAGAGCTATTCGTTAGGCTTAGTGATAACTATCAATACCTGCAGATGGTCTATATGACTGGTACGGACAATACACCTATTGCAAACGAATCCGGGTCGCTAGATCCCGAGCTCAAGAGCGAGTGGCAGCGGTTTATGAAGGCCTATCCTAATAGCCTAACCACAGAGCTTATCAAGGATTTTCTCCAACTGAAGAACTATAGCGATCTAAATGCCATGCAAGAGCGGCTCGAAGAAGTTCAGAAGACTTCAAACCATCCCCTGCTCTTGGCTTCCTCATTCCTATAATTAAGATTACCATTGATTACTGTACATATTATGAAATATAAGATTCTAAGCCTAGGTGTTGCCCTAGCATTTAGCCTCCTATGCACGGCGTGTGGAGGACAGAAAAACGACCAAACGACCTCAAACGATAGCGCGCAAATAGAGGCTATTCCTCTTCCTGAACTCGCAGAAGGGGAGGAAGTGGTTTTCGAGAATGACGATGTGCGTATTGTCGAGAGAGACATCTCCACAGACGATATTCCCATGTACAATAACTTTGAGATCCAACCTAAGCACACCGGTATCGAAGGCTTCGAGATATCGGGTAGTGTACTCGATTTTGAGGGGGTAGCCGGTAACGTTTTAATTACTAGTGAAGGTACGGGCGTGGTGAGTACTCTTTGGTTACACGATATGACTACGGGGGAGGTCCTAGTACCGGTAGATATGGCATTCTTGTCCGGTACTCTAGAGATACAAGGAGAGGATGCTGTTTTCTTTTATTCCCAAGAGGATAATCTCCCCAGAGTGCAATGGAATGAGAAAAAAGGGACATGGGAGGATGCTAATGAAGTCCCCGACTTCCTACGCAATGATCAACTAAAGGAGGCTCAGCAAGAGGCCAAAGAGCACCTCTTTGGGGGCCTCACACTAATGGCTTTGCAGAAAGTAAAGATTGATCTCAAGGAGCGTAAAGTCACCCCTCTCCAAGAGTACAAATGGAGCTACATTGAGTAAATAGATATGTCATCTTTATATACGCTATGAAATATAAGACTCTAGGTTTGGGTGTCGCTCTAGCATTTAGTCTACTACTAGTGGGGTGCGGGGGACAGAAAAACGACCAAGCAGGCTCAAGCGATAGTACTCAAATGGGAGCTATCGCCCTGCCTGAGTTGGCAGATGGGGATGAAGTCGTTTTCGAAAACGATGACATGCGCATCGTCAAGGGCGAGACCATCGAGACAGAGGGCGGAGTCTACAATATCATTGAGGTGCAACCCAAGCGTTCGGGTATCAAGAACTTTAAGGTCGAAGGGACTGTGCTCGACTTTGAGGGAGTCGTGGGGCATACATTGCTCACGAGTGAAGGTACGGATGTAGTGGGTACGCTCTATCTACACGACTTGACCACGGGTAAAGAAGTGATGCCTATTGACCTGCCTTTTGACTCTAGCTTGGGGGTTGAGATTGTAGATGAGGAAACGTTTTTCTTCTACACCAACGACTCCGAGTTCCCTACGATGAGTTGGAATGAGCGAAAAGGAGCGTGGGTAGATCAGAACGAAGTCTACGACTTCCTCCGCAATAATCAGCTCAAGGAGATGCAAGAGAAGGTGAAGGGGGATATTTTCGACGGCTTCGCTTTGAGAGCCCTACAGATGGTAGAGGTCAAGATCAATGAACGATTGGTCAATCCTCTTTCGGAGTATAAATGGAGCCCCATTGAGTAGCTCCCAAAAGTATAGCTTAAGTACATCAATCTTATGAGAAGACTTATCCTTATCATGTTGTGTTCCCTCTCACTTTTTAGTCTAGAGGCACAGAAGAATAACCAAGGGGCCAAGAAGATCAACATACGGGACATCTTCTTGATGCTCCCCGAGAAGGCTGTAGATAATCGCTGGTCCGTAGAGGAGCGCAAAAAACTTCTCACGCATGTTGGGGTGCCCGCCGAAGGGCAGGAGTGGATAGAGCCCTATGTGGAGGTCTGCGACGAGCGCAATGGCTATCTACGAGCTTATCTTTCCTATCCGGATCCTACGCTAGAGGTTTGCTATTGGAACCTCAAAGATGGGCGTAAGTTGGTCGGTGTCAATAATGCATTTGGGTATAGTGACCTCAAATTCTATATCTACGACCGAGGTCGCTTGCGTGAAGATCGATCGTTGGCTCCGAAGGTCTCTGAGGTGAAGGTTGAGGATTTCTACGAAACTTCGCAGCTCACTCCTAAGCAACGAGCCAATCTGACCGATGTTTTCAAGCACCGTCTTGTCTTTCTTTTCAAATTGCCACAAAAGGGCACTTCCATAGAGATGTATGTTGGCGCAAGAGAGCAGGATGCGGAGTACGATACGATGTTTGACGATCTTGGTCTCAGGGATCTTGTTGATACCAAGTATGTTGTTTTCCGTTGGGTCAATGAGCGATGGGTCAAAGAGGTCAAGCGTATTCCCCGAGAGGACTAGACTAAACACTTCTAGGATGATACAATAAAAGGATACACAATAAGCATTAATAATCTCCATGAAACTAAAGCGAATTTTATTGGCACTATTGTGCCTATTTTCCGGTGTATCTACCGGGTTTTCACAAGATCTACCCGCAGTTTGCTATGTCTATCGGATAGGGGAAATCAATGTTGTCTTGTACTATGATGCAGAGCATCGTGAGCCTTTTGATGTGCATCTCGAGTATCCCGAAAACTTCACAGATACATTATTCTGTACCACTTTCGACAAGCAACGGGCTCGGTATGAATTCAAGAGTAAACAGACAGATAGCTTTGCCTCTCTCTCGGCTTGCTCTGAGAAGGATCCTCAGCAGCTAGAGCTTACCTTAACGATCAAGGGTAAGACTCGCAAGCTCCTGCTCGATAACTTTGAGAATACTCTCTTTGTTTATGTTTACGATGAGACAAAAGGGGATACCAACATCCGTAATGCACCCAAGGGAACTGTGGTGCATAAGCTAGATAAGGATGGCTCGCATATGCTCAATCTCGGCAATAATAAGGATGGGTGGTGGCGTATCTGTGGCAATTTTGTCGCTTCCTATGGCGAAGTTTACGAGGGCGAATTGCCTATTCGTCAAGACGGAGAGAGTTGGATACACTACTCAGTCGTGGCCGTAGGCACACGTAACTATGGAGAGCAAACTCTCAAGCTTAGAGAGCAACCCTCTGGGCAGGCTCGGGCTGTCTACACTTTCTCAAAAGAGATCACTTTGCGTCCTCTAGACAAGCGGGGTGAGTGGGTCAAGGTACAGACTCTTGACAAAAAGCATCAGGGCTGGATAGAGGAAGAATGGCTTTGCGGTAATGCTCTGACAACCTGCCCATAGGTCTAACTGTGTAATAGTACAAACTACTGAAGAAATCAAATATGAAGAAGAACATCTATTATCTTTCCATTGTGCTAGGGCTAAGTGTATGCCTACCGGCACAGGCTCGGCAGCTTAACGCCTCCACTCAAAACGCTCTCAGCCGAATGATCTACGAGGGAACAAACGACTCTGAGCAAACCTCCGATACGGAGGGGAAAACCGCGAGTAACCCTACCTCTGCGGCTAAAACCTACTATGTTAGTGCCAACGGCAAGACTCGGGCCGATGGCTTGAGTAAAGGATCTCCCCTAAAGGATTTGCAAAAAGCTATTGATCTCGCAGAGGATGGTTCGACCATCCTCGTGGCAGAAGGTAACTATCTGGGCAATATGGATCGAGGCTATATCGAGTGCGGACGCTTCGGCAATGGTGCAGACAACGGCAAGTTCCTCAAGTTCTATGGCGGCTACTCGTCCGACTTCTCAGAGCGTAACCCTCTTAAGTACATCACCAAGATCCAACCCAATGAGAAGTCGCCCCGCGTTCTCGGTTCGGCGCTCTTCCACATTACGGCACGCCGTGCTTACGGGGATAAAACCCCTGCCGGAGAAGTAGTGGTGGATGGTTTTACTTTCGATGGAGGTGAGCTTATCATCTACAACAAGGCCGACGTGAAAGATCCACGCACGGGTACGCCTAATACGGAGGTGCTCACGGGTATGTTGGTACACCCCGATGGTAGCCCCATACAGCCCTCTGGCTACTCCAAGGCCGATTGGCGTGCACTGCACCTAACGGTTGAGGGGAAAGTGCGTGTCTCCAACTGTGTTTTCGTCAATTGTCGCTTCTTTGGATTGCAGGCGGCTATGGGAGCTGGGCATATTGAGGTCAGCAACAATGTATTCGTGGCCAATCGCTATGCCGCTTGTGAGATTTGGGGTACCCTAGCCGCAGGGCGTGAGGGCGAAATTTCCTTGGACTTCCATCACAATACCGTGCTATTCACGTGGCCTATCACCAAGGAGTTTGAGTCGATGGGGCAGGGCTTCCGCTTCATGAATGGAGTTCGCACTATCAATGTTTACAAGAATATATTCGGCTTCAATTCTCGCTGTGGTGTAGAGCGTTGTCGCTATGAGGCAAGGCAGGAGTATGAGAAGCTAAAGCAAAGCAATCTCTATGATAATTATTTCATTGGTAATAAGTACGACCTAGAGATCTGTACAAAGTCTAATCCCATTAATGTGCCAGCCTCTCGCATTGAAGAAGCCGAAGAGATCGGGCCCAAGTACGAAGGAAATAAGGAGATGCCCCTTGATAAACGCTTTATCGGAGCCATTGATGCTCCCTACCTTAAGGGCTTCATGAGTCTCAAGATTGTATCTTCGGAGGACTACGACCGCAACTCAACGGCTAATCAGGTCAATCGCTACCTCGGACAAAATCAGCAGGCTACGCAGACTACCCGTGTGAGCATGTTTGCCAATAAATACCCCTGGGAAAAAGCGCGCAACCTCTTTGGCGCAGTACCCGGGTATGGTGCTCAGACTCCCAAGAAATAGAGCGATACAACGCTAACGAAAAAGGCAGTGTAGAAGCTTTTCTGCACTGCCTTTCTTTTTCTTTGAGGGGTGGATTAGAGTTTAAACTCCGCCCATAGGGGATAGCGGTCGGATAGCATAAAGGAGAGTTTTTGCTTTGTCAGGCCTCTGCTTTTGAGCGCAGTAGCAACAAAGTTGTAGCTGCCTCCACGTACAAACTCCAGGGAGAGTTTGGGCTGGCCATTCAAGCCGTTGAACCACGCAATCTGATCGTAGAACTTTGTATCGTTGAAGATGGATCGACTCACTTCTTTGCTTTGCAAACCCTCAGGAATGTATAGCCCCTCGGAGAGGAAGGTCTCAGCCAGTAGGTCTCCTCGTGCCTCAATGTTGAAGTCGCCAAGGATAATCAGATTTTGGTGATAGGCGTTGATGTCTTTCGCCCAAGATGACAGCCATTGGGCAATTCCCTTGAGTTCTTTTATGCGGTCGCTCGACTTCTTGCCGTAGAGCACGTGAAGTGTGACGAGAATGAAGGTCTGATGTTTAGATCGGAAGCTCAGGCATAAGGCGAGCGAACGAATTGCTCCTGCATTACGTTCTTGGATACTCCACTGCGCCATTCGTCCGGCACGACTAGCTCCCCTGCTAGCTCCGAGAGATTAACTCGGCGCGTATCGAATAGATAGGCCATGCGTTCGCCATTGCCGGCACTTCCTTGGTTTACGTCGGTTAGAATCATAGACCATTCGTCCCCTAGTACCTTGAGCGTGTCTCTCAAGGCCCTGATGTTGGATTTGACTTCTTGTATAGCGATAACGTCAAATCGTCTTAGAATCTCGGCAATACAATGCACCGAATGAAGGTCGCGTCGAGGGCTGTCGCCCTCTTTACTCATCCAGCTACGTGTTAGGTCGCCAAAGCCTCGGATATTCCATGTGGCGATGAGTAGGTTGCGGTCGAGTTGTTTGGGTGGAACCTTTTCGTCCAAGTCCCTAAGTAGCTCCTCAAGGTTCTCTTTTACTTCTTGAGGTTGTGGGTCTAATGCTTTCATAATCCTTTTATTTTGAGGTTGGTAGATGATTGCTCTTGTATGCCCTTACTATATCTAACGCAAATGTAAGGGATTGCGGCTAATAAACAATCCATAGAGTAGTCGTGACTGTGTAGACCCATGCTCAAAATGGGCGCTGCGGTTGTGGCTAGCTTCGGGAGGGGCTTATGCGATGATTCAAGAGCTTATCCCAAGCCTTGTTCTCTACCTAAAAAGGGACAAAACCCTATTCTTTTCTTTCCCTTGGCTGATTTCCTCCCGGATTTGAGGCTGGATTTTTTTTATTTTTAGGCTGATAATGGGGGAACATTCTGCCTGATTTTTTTTCGAATTTAGGCCTAAATCCTACGAAATCTTAGGCACCATATTTTGTCCTCCCTCTAGAGAGCCCTCTTTCCATGCCCTCCTCAAAGCCTTCCCCAATAGGAAGAATCGAATGCATCAATAGGATAGTTTGGAAAAGAATTTGAAACCATCAAGGAGTTGTGTTTTATTTTTATTCTTCCTATTTTTGTTGCTGAATTGGGGTAAATGATAGATTTTGTCCGCAATTTCGTTGTGCAAAAGATGCGCCCCTTGAGAGTGTCGCTTATCACTTTTAAGTGTCAAAGTATAGATCAAAAAAGAGATGAAATATTTTTGTATTCTTACCTTTCTCGCATTCCTTTTTGTCATACAGGTGTCAGCGCAAGAGGGGCGCTATGAATTGAAGGGCACCATCTCTACTAAAGATCAAATTGCTGTACCAGCGGCAACTATTACATTACGGCGAGATACTACAGAGCGTGCTTTTACAGGAGCCATCAGTCAAGCCGACGGGGGTTATGCCTTAGAAGTGGCAACTCCAGGAACCTATTTCGTAGAAATCCGTTGTATCGGTTACAAAACTTTGCGTCAAAGTCTCATAATAGACCAGCCCTTTATCCAGTATGATTTTGTGCTGTCGGAGAATGTTGAGGAACTTTCAGAGGTCGTAGTAATAGCCAAACATACTAGATTGAAACCCAATGGTACTATTCGAGTTGAGTTTAAGGGAAATCCTATTACTCGTGGGAAATCAATGGCAGAGGCGCTTCGCTTTGTGCAAGGAGTAGAAGTAAATGGAAATAACTTGTTTATAAATGGGAAAGAGGACAATCAGATTATACTAAATGGGCAAACTATTACATTGCAACAGCTGAATACTATTCCCACTTCTATGATTGATCATATTGATGTTATTCCTAATCCCGGAGTATCGATGGGGAGTAACATAAAAGGAGGAATAATTCTTGTTACACTGCGCGTACAGGAGGGCAGTCTAGGATCTATAAGTTTACCTCTCCAGTTTGACCGATTAGGCTTAGTAGATGTTATTCCGACGCTATTTTTCCAGCATCAGAGAGGGAGTGTGACTTTTTACAATACGCTACGAGGAGGTGCTGGACGCTATACAACAAAGTATGAACGGCAAGATAAGTATATGGGCTCCTCGCCTCACACAATACAAACTATTACAGAAAGTCAACAGAAAGATTACGCTGTCGTTGATAACTTTGGGGGGCAATACCAAATCAATGCCCAGCATCGCATAGGTCTCTTCGGAGGCGTGAGCTATGATACCCCCAATAGCACAACGGAAGACAACGTTGTGGGAAAAGATAATACATTGAAGCAACGAAACAAATACCAATCGTTGAATCTGAATGGAGGCTTGAGCTATAATGCCCAAATCAACATTTTTGAAGGGGCGAATATATCTTCTACAATGAGTTATAGTCGAATGCAAAACAACTCAGAGAACCATTATATTTTGGATAAGGAAGATATTGCTCTAGCTGATAATAATACACATTACCTACAAATAAACCCTAGAGTCTCTGTACAATTTGCAGGTGCACATTCTTTTACTAGTGGCATTAACTATGCTTATGCTTTAGACCAAAATAGAACGGGAGGAATTGAAAATGAGAAATTAAAAGCACTCTCTAAGAGACAATTTTCAATATCAGGTTTCGATTTTGCGCCCTTTGTGGAGTATATAAAATGTTTGGCGAGAGGCTTTTTCTTCAGGCTGGGCTACATTATCAAAACACCGTAATGCAGTACCAAGATTTACTATTACCCGACCGCAGTTATAGGGTTTCCAATCGAGGTTTTTACCCTAATATTCTACTTCAATATATGATTAGCACAGAACGTAGCTCAGGTATTGCTCTTGCGTATCGACGCTTTTTTTCTTTGCCTAACTACGGCTACTATTCCCCTATAGCTACCTATCAGACAGAAAATCTATATAGTATTGGGAATCAAAAGTTGAAGCAAGAAACCTTTGATGAGGCAGAGCTAACCTATTACATCAATAGGGATTGGAATGTAACCTATCGAATGCGTTATGGAAGGGATATTGTGCAGATTATGACACATCTTGATGAGAGCCGTCCCAATCTATTTTACACCCAACCTGAGAATGTAGGCAGTCTTCTGTATCATTATCTTTCATTCTCGTTTAACAAGAGATTGTTCTCATTTTGGCACACTAACAACGTTCTCTACCTCCGTCACAATCAAGAAGAAATGCCCGAGCGCTCTGTTCGTAATTTTTTGCTCGGGGGGACATCCACACACCAATTCTCTCTATCTAATAATTGGGGCGTAACGGTGGCTTTTTCGGGACAGACGGCGCAACAGAAACTAGGGTATCACTTAGGAGCAACCTTTGCACTTGATGCAGGTTGCTATTTTTCCCTCCTTACTGATAAATTGCAGGTGAGTCTTTTGGCTAGTAATATAGTCTATGGGAAGGAGTCTCTTACCATTCAACACCCGAACGCAGAAATGGTACGTTATAATCTATCCCCACGTACTCGCCTGAAACTCACCCTCTCCTATGCATTCTCCCTGGGAGATCAAATCAAGAGAGCTCGTACCGAAAGTGCGGCGACAATCTCCCTTGACAAACCCATTTTGTGAAATATTTTCGATTAGATGATACACTTCGAACAACAACGCGATGCAATAGACCGTGGTCCATCATGTTTAGTGATACTGGCTGAGCATTACGGACAGAAAGTCAATCGCAACCAATTGCGTGAGTGTTGTGCATTGGGTAAAGGTGGTGTATCTCTCCTTGGTATTTTCAGATAACTCTCATCTTTCATGTCTGTGGGCTTTGGAGCAATGGGCCAA